>Ga0209987_10000153_pt1 | contig 32557 bp, 25 predicted proteins | sample N074metaG_FD_182134 | JGI IMG/M metagenome (GOLD analysis project Ga0209987, IMG submission 182134) | Deep subsurface microbial communities from Kermadec Trench to uncover new lineages of life (NeLLi) - N074 metaG (SPAdes) (version 2) | ecosystem: Environmental > Aquatic > Marine > Ocean trench...
CACCGCCGCCGCAAACACCGAAACCAAAAGCAAGGTGTGGACCAGATATTCGCGGCGAATAATCAGCCCCCTGAAGGCATAGGTCGGGATTTTTGAAACCATACCAAAGCATAGAAGCGCGGTATAAACACCTACGAATTCAGGGCTGGTAAAAAACCCGTTTCCGTATTCCAGCATAACCATGACCGGCATAATGCCAAGGCCCGCCGCTACCGGGGCCGGCAGCCCGGTCAAAAAACCGGCCTTGCGGCGGGGTTCGTCATCGTCATCCAACTTTGAATTAAAGCGCGCCAGGCGCAGCGCACAGCACACCGTAAAGGCCAGGGCAATTATCCAGCCAAATCCGCCAAGGGTTTTCAGGTTCCAGGAATAAAGCAGCACCGCCGGGGCGACCCCGAAACTGATCATATCCGACAGCGAATCCAGTTCGGCACCGAATTTCGTGGTGCTTTTCAAAAGCCGGGCCACCGACCCATCAAGGCCATCCAGGACGGCGGCAATGACGATGGCAAATACCGCCAGGCCCCAGCGCCCCTCCATGGCAAAACGGATAGCAGTGGCGCCCGCGCTAAGGCCCAAAATAGTAATCATATTGGGAAAAATTGCACGCCCGCTTAAATGCTTCAGGCGTTTGCGTCTGCCCTTTTTTCCTGTGGTTTCTATTGGCATATTTTCCCTGCGTTTCCCTGCTTAATTTTTGCTGGCCATACGGCGGACCTCGTTGGACTTGAGGTCGGCAAGTACCGTTTCGCCGCCAACAGTCACCTGGCCAATCGTCACCAACGGGTTGCAGCCATCGGGCAGGTAAAGGTCAACCCGGCTGCCGAAGCGGATCAAGCCAAAGCGCTCTCCCGGCTGGACTTTTTGCCCGGGCTCAGGGTAGCAGACAATGCGGCGGGCAATCAAACCGGCAATCTGGACAATGGCAAATTCTGCCCCGGCCCCGGTTTTCATGGCTATCATTTGGCGTTCGTTGTCTTCGCTGGCTTTATCCAGTGAGGCGTTGAAAAATTTCCCGGGAACATATTCCATTTTTGTAATTTCGCCGGCAATGGGAATCCGGTTTACATGGACATTGAACACATTCATGAATATCGAAATACGCCAGACCACTGGCCCACCGTAACGTAGCTCTTGCGGCCAGTGGACCTGATTGATGGCACAGACCACGCCATCGGCCGGGGAAATAACCAGCCCCGCCCGCCTTGGCGTTACCCGCTCTGGGTCGCGAAAAAAATAGGTACACCACAGGGTCAAAACCAACCCGATCAAGCCAAGCGGAACCCAAATGAAATAAAGCACCGCCGTAAAAGCCGCAAAAATCGCGATAAACCGGGTGCCCTCCGGGTGAATCGGCGGCAGGATATTAAAAAAGTCGTTCATTGCGTCCCTTCTTGTGCTGTGACAGGCTGTCTTATCAGGGGATTTTGCATGAGCCAAGCATCTTGCGCATAAAAAAGTCATTTTTCTCTTCACAGGGTCCGGCCAAGGCTATATGAAAACCGGGAACAGGCACGAAATACCGGGGGCAATCCATGGCTAAAATCAAAGTTAAAAATCCGGTCGTCGAACTCGACGGCGATGAAATGACCCGGATCATCTGGGCATGGATCCGCGAGCGGTTGATCCTGCCCTATCTCGACATTGATTTGAAATACTATGACCTTTCAATCCAGTCGCGCGATGCGACCGATGACCAGATCACCATCGATGCCGCCAACGCCATCAAAAAATACGGCGTCGGCCTCAAATGCGCAACCATTACCCCCGATGAGGCGCGGGTTGAAGAATTTGGCCTGAAGCAGATGTGGCGCTCGCCCAATGGCACCATCCGTAACATCCTTGGCGGCACCGTGTTCCGCGAGCCTATTATCTGCGCCAACGTGCCGCGCCTGGTGCCGGGCTGGACCAAGCCGATTGTGATTGGCCGTCATGCCTTCGGCGACCAGTACCGCGCCACCGATTTCACGGTTCCCGGCAAAGGCAAGCTGACGATTACCTTTGAGCCCGAAGACGGCGGCGAGGTTATCAGCCACGAGGTTTTTAATTTTCCCGGCAGCGGGGTTGCCATGGCGATGTATAATCTCGATGACAGCATCCGAGATTTCGCCCGCGCCTGCCTCAATTATGGGTTGGGCCGCGGCGAGTGGGTGTATTTATCGACCAAGAACACCATCCTCAAGGCCTACGACGGACGCTTTAAAGACCTGTTCCAGGAAATTTATGACGCCGACTTCAAGCAAGCGTTCGAGAAAGCCGGCATAGGTTACGAACACCGCCTGATTGATGACATGGTCGCCGCTGTTATGAAATGGGAAGGCGGGTTCGTCTGGGCCTGCAAGAACTATGACGGCGATGTCCAGTCCGACACCATCGCCCAGGGCTTTGGCTCGCTCGGCCTGATGACCTCGATCCTCATGACCGCCGATGGCAACACGGTAGAATCCGAAGCCGCCCACGGCACCGTAACCCGGCATTACCGCATGCATGAAAAAGGCCAGCCAACCTCGACCAACCCGATCGCCTCGATCTTCGCCTGGACCGGTGGTCTCAAAAAACGGGGTATTATTGATAATACGCCGGATGTCAGTAAGTTCGCGGAAACGCTTGAGCGGGTTTGTGTTGAAACGGTAGAATCGGGTTTTATGACCAAGGACCTGGCGCTCCTCGTCGGTCCCGATCAAAACTGGATGACCTCGGAACAGTTCTTCGACAAAATCGTGGAAAATTTAGAAAAGGCTATGGCCTAGGGTTTTAGGCAATCGCCTTTTCAATCGCTTTCAGGGCCGCTTCGGCCCTACCGCCATCCGGGCCACCTGCTTGCGCCATATCGGGACGGCCGCCGCCGCCTTTGCCGCCCAAAACTTCAGCGCCAATACGGACCAAATCAACCGCATTCAGTATTTTGGTTAAATCATCGGTTACCCCTACAAGCAAAGAGGCTTTGCCCTCATTAATCCCGATCAGGGCAACAACCCCTGACCCAATCTGTTCTTTGGCAGCATCCGCAATGGCCCGCAAATCCCCGGCAACAATATCCTGAAGAATTTCTCCCTGAAAATTGAGCGACCCTACCTTTTTAATGTTTTGCGGCTTTTCAGAGCCACTACCCAGCGCCAGTTGCTTTTTGGCTTCACGCAAATGCTCTTCCAGATCTTTTTTATCTTTAAGTAGAGCTATAACCCGGCCTTTTACCTCACTGGGTGAGGATTTAAGAAAGACTGATGTTTCCCAGAGTTTAGCCTCCGGTTTAAGCATATACTGACGAGCGGCTTCGCCAGTCAGTGCTTCGATGCGCCTGATCCCGGCGCCAATGGAACTTTCGTTGGTAATTTTGAAAAGGGCTATATCCCCGGTGCGCCTGACGTGGGTGCCGCCACAAAGCTCAACTGAATAAGATTTGCCGTTATCTTCGCCCATTGAAAGCACCCGCACCTCGTCGCCGTATTTCTCACCAAAAAGCGCCAGCGCCCCCGCCTTGATGGCGTCGTCCGGGGCCATCAGCCGGGTGCCTACTTCGGCGTTCTGGCGGATCATGGCATTGACGTCGGCTTCAATCAAAGCCAACTCTTCCTGGGTAATTTGCTGGCCGTGGCCAATATCAAAGCGCAGGTGATCATCAGCCACCAATGACCCCTTCTGGGTAACGTGATCGCCAAGCCGGACCTTTAAGGCCTTGTGCAGCAAATGGGTGGCGGAATGGTTGGCACGGATTTTAAGGCGGCGCTGGTGATCAACGCTTAAGTGGACAACATCGCCGATGGCAATATTTCCCTTATTTACCGTGGCGGCATGAACCAGCAGGCCATCAACCTTTTTCTGGGTGTCACTGACAAGAAGTTTAGCGCCCTCCGAAGTGATGGTGCCGCTGTCGCCGATCTGGCCGCCAGCCTCGCCGTAAAACGGTGACTGGTTGACGATCACGTTTACCTCATCGCCCTTGCCGGCTTTCTTGATTTTTTTGCCGCCTTTGACCAGGGCGACCACCAGGCCTTCGGCTTCTTCGGTTCCGTAGCCCAGGAATTCAGTGGCGCCAACGTCCTGGTGAATGTCAAACCAGACCTCTTCGGTGGCGTGCTCGCCGGATCCCTTCCAGGCCGCGCGGGCAAGTTGTTTCTGTTTTTCCATCGCCGCATCAAAGCCTTTAGTATCAACGCTGATCCCCTCACCCTTAAGCGCATCCTGGGTCAAATCAAGCGGAAAACCATAGGTATCATAAAGTTTGAAGGCGGCCGCCCCAGGCAGGACATCGCCTTTTTTAAGGCCGGCCTTTTCCTTTGCCAGCTCTTTCAGGCCGCGGTCAAGCGCGTCATCGAAGCGCAATTCTTCCTGACGCAGGGTATCGGTGATCGACGCTTCAGCGCGCGCCAGTTCGGGATAGGCCTGGCCCATTTCGGCGACCAGTGCTGGCACCAGCTTGTACAACAGCGGTTCCTTGACCCCGAGGATATTGCCGTGACGCATGGCGCGGCGCATAATCCGGCGCAGCACATAGCCGCGGCCTTCGTTTGAAGGGGTAACACCATCAGCCAGCAAAAACGAGGAGGCGCGCAGGTGATCTGCAATAACGCGGTGCGAGGCTGCCCGCTTGCCATCGGCCTTGACCCCGGTCTCATTAACCGAGGCGGCAATCAACGCCTTGAAGATATCAATTTCATAGTTGTCATGGGTGCCTTGCAAAACAGCCGCAATCCGTTCCAGCCCCATCCCGGTATCGATGGAGGGTTTGGGCAGGTCTTTCCTGGTTTTCCCATCAATCTGGTCATACTGCATAAACACCAGGTTCCAAATCTCAACAAAGCGTTCGCCGTCTTCGTGCTTCGTGCCCGGGGGGCCGCCTTTAAGGCGATCGCCATGATCATAGAAAATTTCCGAACACGGCCCGCACGGCCCGGTGTCGCCCATCGCCCAGAAATTATCGTGGGCGCCTATCCTGATTATTCTGTCGGAGGGCATCCCTGAGATTTTTTGCCAGAGTTTATAGGCCTCCTCATCTTCGTGATAAACCGTCGCCACCAGGCGATCTTTGGACAGGCCAAACCCTTTGGTCAGCAAATCCCAGGCATAAAGGATAGCCTTTTCCTTGAAATAATCGCCGAAGGAAAAGTTTCCCAGCATTTCAAAAAAAGTATGGTGCCGGGCGGTATAGCCGACATTATCAAGATCGTTGTGCTTGCCGCCGGCGCGGACGCACTTTTGTGACGAGGCCGCGGTTTCATAGGGGCGTTTTTCCAGGCCGGTAAAAACATTTTTAAACGGCACCATACCGGCGTTGGTAAACATCAAGGTCGGGTCATTGGCGGGCACCAGCGAGCTGGAGGGTACAACGGTGTGGCCCTTGCCTTCAAAATAAGCCAAAAACTCTTTCCGGATGTCATTGACGCTGGTCATTTTGGCCTGTTCATACCCCTTGGTGATGTTTTGGTTTTACAAGCGAGGTTTGCGCCTGTCCAGCACTAGCCGCTTAAGCCACTGAAAAAAGCGGTGCCTGGGGAAGGCACCGCTTTCTTGCGAGCAGGGAGAGCAAGCGTATTCGGGGTTTGGGATTGTGGAAGCTTAACCCTTTTTCGCTGTCGAATTTGTAACCTCGGAGGTTTCGCCATCACCACTGTCTTTGGCTTTGTCTTCGGCTTCATCAACCATCAGTTCGTCGTCCACCGAAGATGCATTTTTCCGGATAACGGTTTCAAGCGCCGCGGCAATATCCGGATTATCCATGAGGAAGGTTTTGGCGTTTTCACGGCCCTGGCCGATCCGCTGGGAATCATAGGAATACCACGACCCGGATTTTTCAATCAGGCCGGCGGTGACCCCGATGTCCACAAGCTCGCCTTCCTTGGAGATACCCTTGCCGTACATGATATCGAATTCAACCTGGCGGAAAGGTGGCGCCAATTTGTTTTTGACAACCTTGACGCGGGTGGCGTTGCCAACAATTTCCTCGCGGTCCTTGATCTGGCCGATACGGCGAATATCAAGCCTGACGGAAGCATAAAACTTCAACGCATTTCCGCCCGTAGTGGTTTCAGGGTTGCCGTACATGACCCCGATTTTTATCCGGATCTGATTGATAAAGATCACCATGCACCTGGATTTGGAGATGTGGCCGGTAAGCTTGCGGAGAGCCTGGCTCATCAGCCGGGCCTGCAGGCCAACGTGGTGATCGCCCATTTCCCCTTCAATTTCGGCGCGCGGCGTCAGCGCCGCGACACTGTCAATCACCAGCACATCGACGGCGCCGGAGCGCACCAGTGTATCGGTAATTTCAAGCGCCTGCTCACCGGTATCGGGTTGCGCGATTAAAAGTTCGTTGACATCGACACCGAGCCTTTTGGCATAGGCCGGATCAAGCGCGTGTTCGGCGTCAATAAAAGCAGCGATGCCTCCCTGCTTCTGGGCCTCGGCAATGGCATGTAAAGCCAGGGTGGTTTTGCCCGAGGATTCCGGGCCATAAATTTCAATAACACGGCCCTTGGGCAGACCGCCAATTCCCAGCGCGATATCAAGCCCGATCGAGCCGCTTGAGATGGTCTCCACCTTGTTAATGCCGCCCTGCTGGCCAAGGCGCATAACCGAGCCCTTGCCGTACGCCCGGTCAATCTGGCTCAAAGCGGCGTCCAACGCGCGCTTTTTATCATTTTCGGTTTCTTTTACCACTCTCAAAGGTGCCGTTGTCATTTGGGTCTCCCTTGTTATTTCACAGCTATAGTTTGGTTGCAATACAATCTGGAATTCCACTTTTAACTGTCTCGCATTCTTTCAATGTACATGTTTTGTTCTTATTTGCAAGAAAAAAGTTAAACTATTGTTCTTATTATCTATTTTATAAAAACGTTCTAAACTTGTTCCCGGGAAATATTTTATTTCCTCTTGCCTTCATCGAGCACCAGGCGGACTTTTTCTGCCAGCGTCTGGAGCGAGAAAGGTTTCGGGATGAACGAGAAACGGGCACGGTCAAGGCCTTTGTGAAAGCCCTCTTCGGCGTAGCCTGAAATCAGGATAATTTTAACCTTGGGGAACGTCTCCATGACTTTTTTGGCCAGGGTCGGGCCGTCCATTTGCGGCATCACCACATCACTGATCAGCAAGTCAACCGGCCCGGTGTAATTATCCAAAACCTCGAGCGCGGCTTCGCCATCGGCAGCTTCGAGAACCATGTAGCCCTTGTTTTGCAGGGCGCGTGAGACAAAGGTGCGGACCGGGTCCTCATCCTCAACGAACAAAATGACTTCGGTGCCGGTAAGATCCAGCGGGATCGCTTCTTGTTCGGCCGGGTCTTCGGCGTCGTCATAATCATCAGGGTCGAGGGCGGGCAGGAAAATATCAAAGGTCGCGCCCTTGCCTAGCTTGCTGTCAACAAACACCGAGCCGCCGCTTTGGGTAATCATGCCGTAGGCGGTCGATAGCCCCAGCCCGGTGCCCTTGCCGACTTCCTTGGTGGTGAAAAATGGCTCAAAAACCTTATCGAGGTTTTCCTTGGGGATGCCCTGGCCGGTGTCAGAAACTATAATCCGGACGTAATCAATTTCCTTCAAACCGGAGTGGCCAAGTTTTGCTACATCGTCGGCCCTGATCGCCTGGGTTGAAATACTCAAGACGCCGCCATCGATCATGGCGTCACGGGCGTTGACCGCAAGGTTGACGATGACCTGTTCAAACTGGCTTTGGTCAGCGCGAATACGACCCAGGTTTTTGCCGGTGGCCATGCGCAGCGTAATCTTCTCACCGGTCAGGCGACGCAGCAGATTGGACAAGTCGGAAAGTACATCAGTGACGTTCAAGACCTTCGGGTGCAACGCCTGACGCCTGGAAAACGCCAAAAGCTGGCGGATCAGGTCGGCGGCGCGATTGGCGTTCTGCTTGATCTGGATCAGGTCGGCGAATGACTGGTCTCCGGTCTTGTGGCGCATCAACAAAAGATCACAAAAGCCGATGATGGCGGTCAGCAGGTTATTAAAATCATGGGCAATTCCCCCGGCCAATTGACCAACCGCTTGCATCTTTTGCGCCTGGACGAACTGCATCTCAAGCCGTTTGGTCTCGGAGGTATCGATCAAATAGAGGATGCCGAGGCGCCGGGCGCCGCCGTGAAGGGCGCCAAAATAAGCCTGGATGACATCCTCGCCGGCGGCATCGAAGTAAAATTCGATAGGCGGTTGCAGCTCACCGCCCTTGATCGCCTCTTTGAGCTGGGCCTTTAGGGGTTCTACGGTGTCTTTTGGCAACAGGCTAAACAGGATGTTGCCTTTTTTCATGGGCTTTTTGGTGTACTTTTTAAAAAGTTCAGCGCACGCGGTATTGAGGTGTTCAACCCTGAAATCCAGGGCATCTACGATGGCGATGGCTATCGGGGCGTCTTCGACATATTCAGCAAATTCCTCGGACCCTACCCCGGCGGTTGCGGCATCGGCGCCGCCAAATTTTTGCACCAGGCCAAATTGATACTCATTTTTTTCCGGATCAGCGCCGGGCACATCAAGCCATTCCACAGTCACTCCCTTGGCCCTGAGCAGTTTGGGGGTTAAAACCTCGGCGGCGATTTTATTTTGCAGCGACTTGGCCGGGACGTCCAGAAGCTTGACGGCAATCGGGTTGGCGAATCGTATTTTCTGGTTTTTGCCGGCAATAATCAACCCAAGGGAAAAACGGTCCAAAAGCGCCTGAAAATGGTTTTCCATATTGCCAATGGCCGAGAGCGGCGTGGTTGTGGTGGGCCCCTTGACAAACGTCCACATAATAAAGGGGCCTTGCGGGCGGGCGGTAATCACCGAATTGGTTTTACCCTTTGGGCCGGCGATCTGAAGGCTGGCGGTCTTGCCCTCAAGGGCTTCTTTTAGGAGCGCGCGGATGGTCTTGCCGTAGAGCCGGTCGATCAGCAGTTGTTTGATGGAAGGCGCGCGGGCGCCAAAGAAAGCCCGGTAATTGTCATTGGCTGAAAGCAAGCGGCCTTCCTTGTCGCTGAGGGCCGCCGCCTTTTCGATATGGGCGAGGCCGGCCGCCATAATCTTGAGATCGATGCCGGCGGTCGGGTCTTTTACCCGCAGCATAAAAAAACCTATCGCCAAAACAGTAATAAAGAGGATGATTGCAACCATTGGAATCGAACCGGCAATATTGCCATCCGCCGAATAAAAAGCGATCGTTGCCAGTGCCGTCAGGGCGCCAGCCAAAGCCACACCGATATGGATTTCCCGGGCGGGCGTGGCCGTCCCTGAGCTCTTGGTCCCGGTCCCGAACCAGAATTCAATTGCGGCCCTGGATTGCAATGACTGGGGGCTTTGTAGCGGCTGCAGGGAAGGATAAGATTTAATCTTTTCCATAGCTATGGGACGCCCTTTGAAACCCTGTTTTCCAAATTCAATTACCGTCCTGAAAGCGATCAGAACGCCTGGGTTGATTTATAGCATGGGATAAGAACTTGGTGAAGACTTAAGGTCTGACTTCGGGAAGGGCGCTAATCGTCACGGTAGACCTTTTCCATCTTTTCGTGCATTTCCTGGGCTTCCAGGGTCATGGTCGCGATCGGGCGGGCATCCAGGCGTTTGAGTGAGATGGCCTCGCCGGAAACCTCGCAGTAGCCGTAATCACCTGACTCAATTTTCTGCAGGGCTAATTCGATTTTCCCGACCAGCTTGCGTTGCCGGTCGCTGGCGCGAAGCTCGATCGACCAATCGGTTTCGGACGAGGCGCGGTCGGCGATGTCAGGCTCTTTCAAGCCTTCGTTTTGCAATTGCTCGAGGGTTTCGGCGGTTTCCAGCAGAATTTCTTCCTTCCAGAAATGAAGCTTGCGCCGGAAGTATTCCTTTTGCCGTGCGCCCATAAATTTTTCTTCTTGTGAAGGGGCGTAATTCTTGGAAAGTTTGGTGGCCATTTCGATCCTCGTTGTGTTCAACTCTTAAAAGGTTGATTTTCTTGTATATTGCCTTGGGGCGATTTCGCGGTCGCATTTCTTCAGTACGCGATGCGCTTTATAGTGTTTTGGTTTTAAGGATGCAAGGGGGTTTTAAAAAAAAAAATGCAACCCGTAAAATCGCAACAAATTAAGCGCAAATTAAAAACAAAATTCCTTAAAAAATGCCTAATTCGGGGAAAGCCCCTGCCCTTTTGCTTGCGCCTTACGCCTAGAGTGATATGGTACTGCGACTTAAATTCAAGCAACACAGTCAAGGGGTATTTCGATTGGGGAAAATTCTCGCGGATATCAAGTTAACCATCGCGGCGGAGTTCGGGGGACGACCTGGCATCAGAAAGTCACCGCCTTATTTGGGAGCCTGAGTTGAGAACAAAATTTAAATACTTTACGATTCCAAATGCTCTTCCAAAAGAAGCATTGCAAAGAATATTGAAAGAAGGACAGGATTTGATTGCCAAAGCCTCTCAGTCCCCAAATATGAACGTAGCCGCTACAAATGTAGGAAACTATGATCCTAAAACAACTGGCCAGAGAGACACCACTGTAGTCTGGCTTGATAATGATCGAATTTACGATCTTCTTGTTCCATTTTTACGAAGAGCTAATCAGGAAGCGGGGTGGAATTTTGTGTTGCACGGCGTCCAGGCAGTACAATTCGCAGAGTATGCCAAAGGTCAATATAATGAATGGCATTCGGATCAACATTGGGGGCCGTTAGATATGCCTGAACATAAGGATTTGTGGAGAAAATTATCACTATCCGTGACTTTTGATTCCATTTATGAGGGCGGAGATTTTGAACTTGATCAGGGCCGAGGTGGCGGCATCATAACTATTGATGAATTAAAAGATGCGGGCACGATATTAGTGTTTCCCTCTTATTTATTTCACCGAGTCAAACCAGTTACCTCTGGAGTACGTTATTCTCTTGTAATGTGGGGGATTGGGCCTCCTTTCAGGTAGAATGAGTAGCTACCAAAATCAGCTAATGTTCCGCCAAAGATTTAAAGGAAAATTCCTTAAAAAATGCCTAATCCCCGAAAAACCCCTGCCCTTTTGCTTGCGCCTTACGCCTAGAGTGATAAGGTAATGCGACTTATTTTTAAGCAACACAGCCAAGGGGTATTTTTAAATGGGGAAAATTCTTGCAAGTTTAAAACTGACAATCGCGGCGGGGTTTATACTCACGCTAATCATATATTACATTTCGCCGATGATCGCCGGCTGACTAAAGGGGGAAAATAAAATGGAATTTTTTGAAATTCAATTTCTGGTGCGCTGGCTGCATGTCTTATCAGGCATCATGTGGATCGGCCTGCTCTGGTACTTTAACTTCGTGCAAACCCCGATGATGGGGAAAATACCCGCCGAGCAAAAAGGCGCCATCACCGGTTTCATTGCCCCCGAGGCGCTGTTCTGGTTCCGCTGGGCGGCTTTAAGCACCATCGTCTTTGGCTTGCTTCTGGCTCACATGAACGGGTATATGACCGAAACCTTAAGCCTCGGGGCGGGTTCCGGAAACCCGGGCTTCACCCTGCTTGGCATTGGCATGTGGTTCGGCCTGATCATGGCCGCCAACGTCTGGTTTATCATCTGGCCCAACCAGAAAAAGGTGCTGGGGATGGTCAAGGCCTCGGCCGATGAAAAGGCCAAGGCCGCGAAGATGGCCGGGCAAGCCTCGCGGATCAACACATTGCTGTCGATCCCGATGCTGTTCGCCATGGTCTCTTTTCAAAATCCGGTCTATTAAAATGGACTGACATAAAGATTTGAAAGGCCGGGACATCCCGGCCTTTTTTGTCTCTTTACACCCGCCCTGCGTTTAGTGGATACTCTTCGCCGCATTATACGAGGAGGGAATTATGAAAATCAGAACAACCATACCTGCCCTTTTGTTTTCCGGGGTTTTGTTCCTGGGCGCGTGTTCCCAGCCAGCCGAAGTGGATTACCAGGCTGAAATCGAAGCGGGTAACGCACAGTTTGAAACCTATTACAACGCTGGCGATGCCGCCGGCCTCGATACACTCTATACCGCGGATGCGATTTTATTGCCTCCCGGTGGGCAAGCGGTTTCAGGGGCCGAGGCCAGGGTTGCCTTCTGGCAGGGGGTCATGGCATCGGGTCTCGCAAGCATTGACTTGATTGAGGATGAGGTATTCGGGATGGGTGATACCGCCATCGATCGCGGTCAATTAATTGGCTATGACGCCGACGGTAATGAAATCGCAATCGGAAAATACCTGGTTGTCTGGAAAAATGAAGGGGGCACCTGGAAGCTTCACCGTGATATCTGGAATTTGGATTCTTGATTATCTGATCGTAAATAAATAAAAGGCCGGGTCACCCCGGCCTTTTTTAATTCCGCGGTGGTGAAAATTTAGATTACAGCTTCAATTCCCAAGGATTTGATAAGACCGGCTTTGAAAGTATGGTATAGTTTTGCTTCGCCGGTTTGCACGTTCCACTCTGTTGACGAGGCCTTATGGTTAAACAACGCCAAATTTTCCGTTTTTTTCTGGTTTTGGGGATCGCCCTGCTTTCGCTCAACTACTTTACCGGAACCCAGGGCCAGGAAAGTAATCCAAGTGGGCTCGCCCTGGTCGCGCCAATCGAAGGCCCGATCGGCCCCGCCACCGTACGCTATATCAAAAACGCCATCGAAGAAGCCCGTCTTCAGAACGCAGAAATCCTGATCCTTCGGCTCAACACCCCGGGCGGCCTGGTTATAAGCACGCGCGAGATTATCACCGCGATTTTGGATTCCCCGGTGCCGGTAATCGGTTATGTCGCGCCTTCGGGGGCCCATGCCGCCAGCGCCGGAACCTTCATCATGTACGCCACCCATGTCGCGGCCATGGCGCCAGCCACCAATCTGGGGGCGGCGACCCCGGTGGCGATTGGCGTCACCCCCAGCGGTGATCCGGCCCCCGAGGAAGAGGGCCAGGGGGGCGATGAGGAGAATGGCGCCGGGGAGGATCAGCCCACGCCCTCAAATGCAGAGGCACTTGACCGCAAGAGCATGAACGATGCCGTCGCCTGGATCAGAAGCCTGGCGGAATTGCGCGGCCGCAATGCCGATTGGGCCGAGGCGGCGGTACGCGAGGCTGCCAGCCTGTCGGCAAACCAGGCGCTTGAGCAAAATGTTATTGAGATTATAGCGGTGGATCTGGAAACCCTGGCAAATTCCCTCGACGGCTTAGAGGTAACCCTCGGGCGCGATGTTCGGGTCCTCAATACCAAGGGGATTTCTTTTTCCGAATTCGAGCCCGGCGTCCTGACCAAGATTCTGGCCATCATAAGCAATCCCAACATCGCCCTGATCCTGATGATGGTCGGGGTTTACGGGGTGTTTTTTGAATTCGCCAACCCGGGCAGTATCGGTCCCGGGGTGGTCGGCGCCATCGCCCTGATCCTCGCGCTATATGCCCTCAACCAGCTTCCCCTGAACACCGCCGGCGTGATCCTGATTTTGCTTGGCATTGGCTTTATGATCGCCGAGGGCTTCACCCCGACCATGGGGGTGCTGGGAGTCGGCGGCCTGGTCGCCTTTGTTTTTGGCGCGGCAATGCTGGTCGATACCGATGTCCCGGAATTCCAGATGTCGTGGTCGGTGATCCTTGGCACTGCGGCGGTCTCGGGCGCGGTTTTTATCCTTTTGATGGGCTTCGTCTGGCGTGCCCATCGCCGGCCGGTGGCTACCGGTGCCGAGCATTTGATGGGGGCCGAGGCCCAGGTGTTGGAATGGCGGGACAAGAGTGGTTTTGTCTGGGCCGAGGGCGAACGCTGGCAGGCCCGGGGCACGGCGCCGCTCAAGCCCGGCAACACGGTTAAAATCACTGCCCTCGACGGCCTGACTGTGGTCGTGGGCGAAATCAAGAAGAGCTCTTCAGGTAAGAGCAAAAAAGGAGCCTGACCATGATTTTCAATTCGGTTTTATATATTGCACTCGCGATTATCGTCATCATGTTTCTGGTGGCCGCGATCAAAATCTTTCGCGAGTACGAGCGCGGTGTTATTTTCACCCTGGGCCGGTTTACCGGCGTCAAGGGCCCGGGCCTGGTGATCCTGATCCCGTTCATCCAGCAAATGGTCCGGCTCGATCTCAGAACTTTCGTTATCGATGTCCCGACCCAGGACGTGATCTCGCGCGACAACGTTTCGGTCAAGGTCAACGCCGTCATTTACTTCCGCGTCGTCGATCCGGAAAAAGCGATCCTCAACGTCGAGGAATACATTGTCGCCACCAGCCAGCTGGCGCAAACCACGCTGCGTTCGGTGCTGGGCAAGCACGAACTGGATGAAATGCTGGCTGAGCGCGACAAGCTCAACGCAGACATCCAGGGGATTCTCGACAAACAGACCGACCAATGGGGCATCAAGGTCGCCAACGTCGAAATCAAGCACGTCGATATCGACGAAAGCATGATCCGGGCGATCGCCCTCCAGGCCGAGGCCGAGCGCATCAGGCGCGCCAAGATCATCAATGCCCAGGGCGAAGAGCAGGCCGCCAGGAAACTGGTCGAGGCCGGAAAAATCCTCAGGCAAGAGCCCAACGCCATGCAGCTCCGCTATTTCTCGGCGCTGCACGACATCGCCGGGGAAAAATCGTCGACCATCGTTTTCCCGATTCCGATGGATATCATGAGTTACCTGACCGGCAAGGGAAAAGGCAGCAAGGCTTAAGGACAAAAAATATTAATTTAAAAGGCCGGGTTACCCCGGCCTTTTGTATGAAAGGATTTTGGGTTTTTGCCCGTATCATTAAATTAACGCCCACAGAGCGAAAAAGACGCGAAAAAGAGCGAAAAAATTGTTTTTTATTTGCAATTATTATTTTGCCTGTTAGGGTCGCGAAAAGTAACAAACCACCGGCAGGGGGACAGCCATGACGATCAGCCGATTAATCGGAACCATCTTCTTTACACTGCTTATATCGCTTAACTTTTCAACCGCTTTTTCAAGCCCTCCAGGCGTTCTGGATGACCACCATGATCAGCCTTATCCTGCCCAGGACGGGGATGAAGAGGAGCCTGCGGATGATGCAGATTCTGAGGACGATGACGACGCGGAAGATGAAGAGGATGAAGACGATAAGAAAAACGGCAAATTAACCCTGGAATCCACCCGGACGATAGAATTTGACACCTCAGAGGGCACCTGGATGTCCTTGGACGTCTCCCCCGACGGATCGACCATCATTTTTGAACTTCTGGGTGACCTTTATACCATGCCGATTGAAGGCGGAGAGGCCACAGCAATCGTCACCGGCATGGGTTTTGCCCATATGCCTACGTATTCCCCCGATGGCGAAAAAATTACCTACATCGATGACAGTGGCGGCGCCTGGGGGGTCTGGATTGCCAATGCCGATGGCACCGAGCCCAAGCAGCTGTCCAAGGACCAAACCTCCGGGTTTATGTCGCCCAACTGGTCGGTCGACGGCAATTACATTTATGCCTCGCGCTATACCATTGGCGGCGGCGCCAACCAGATCACCATGTATCATGTTAAGGGCGGGAGCGGGATCGACCTGACCGAAACCGGTGCCCCGGAGGCGCCGCGTGATCAACGCCTCAATGCCACCGGCGCAGAACCCTCCCCGGATGGCAAATATCTTTATTACGCCACCCGGTTTCGCAATTTCAGCTACAACGTTACCTTTCCATTATGGCAAATCGTCCGGCGCAGCCTGGAAACCGGCACGGTTGACACCATTGTCACCGCGCAAGGCAGTGCCATGCGCCCGGTGGTATCGCCCGATGGCCAGTTTATGGTTTACGCCACCCGCTACGACCAGCAAACCGGGCTTCGGATCAGAAACCTGGAAAGCGGTGTAGACAACTGGCTGGCCTACCCGGTGAGCCGCGATGAGCAGGAATCTCTGGCGAGCCGCGATACCATGCCAAATTATACCTTCACCCCCGATGGCAGCGCTGTCCTGATTACCATCGATGGCGGCATCAAACGGATTGATGTGGCCAGCGGCGCGATTACCGACATTCCTTTCACCGCCAGGGTCATACAGGATCTGGGGCCCTTGCTTAACTTTGACCTGGTCGATGAGGAAGGCCCGATTGTCGCCCGCCTGATTCAGGATGCTTCGCAATCACCCGATGGCAGCAAGATTGTTTTTACGGCGATGTCGGCAATTTATATCATGGACCTGGAAGATGGCGATGTCCGGAAACTGACCCGGCGTTCGGTCAACGAAGCCACCCCGACGTGGTCGCCTGATGGCAACTGGATCACCTATGTAACCTGGTCACCCGATGGTGGCGGGCATATCTGGAGAATCCGTACCAGTGGCCGCGGCAACCCGCAGCGGCTGACCACTGTCGCCGCGCTTTATGCCTACCCGGTGATTTCCCCCGATGGCGCAACAATTGTTGCTTTTAGGGCCAGCAACCGCGAACGGATTTATACCGAGTTTGATTTCGGGGTGCCTTCGGACGTGATCAAGCTTCCGGCCCGGGGTGGCGACGCCTCGGTCATTATGCCTGGCCAAGGGGTTGGCCTGCCGCATTTTTCCAGCGACCCTAACAGGGTATATTTTTATTCCCCAACCGGCCTGATGTCGGTTCGCCTTGATGGCACCGACCGCAAGCAACACTTGCAGGTCACCGGCCCGCCCAGCCTGTTCACCGCGGGCAATCCTATTCCCGCCAACGACCTTCGCATCAGCCCCGATGGCAATTGGGCGCTGGCTGATGTCAACAACCAGATTTACCTGATCGCGGTGCCAAAAATTGGCGGACCCGCACCGATGGTAAATATTGGCGGCGGCGCCCTGCCGGTGAAAAAACTGACCGATATTGGCGCGGATTATTTTGGATGGTCCAACGATGGCGGGATGATCACCTGGTCGATCGGCTCGACCTTTTACCGCCAGGCCATGGATACCGTCAGTTTCGATCCGCCTGAACCGGAAGAAGAAACCGAGGAAGACGAAGAGGCTGACGGCGAAGCCACGGAAGAACCCGAAGAAACAGCCGATGTGGAAGATACTGAAGAAGTATCTGAAGAAACAACTGATGTGGAAGATACTGAAGAAGTAACCGAAGACCTGGAAGCAACACCTGAAACAACCGATGAAGCCGCAGTAGAGGTTGATGAAGACGCTAGCGAAGAGGGTGATGAAGACGCCACTGAAGAGGCCGCGGTAGAGGCTGATGATGTAGCCACTGAAGAGGCCACAGAAGAGGCCACTGAAGACAGCGATGAAGAGGTGCTTGAAGACCAGGAGCTTGAAAAAATCATCGAAGCGCTGGAGGATACCAATGAAGATATTGAAGCCTTCAAGGTTTCGATAGAATTTCCCCGCGACAACCACGGAAAAGACATCCTGCTGAGCGGCGCCCGGGTTATCACCATGAACGGCGATGAGGTAATCGAGAATGGCGATATTCTGGTCTCTGGCAATAAAATCGTCGCCGTCGGCGAAGCCGGCACGCTGGATGTTCCGGCCGGGGCCGAGGTAATGGATATGTCCGGGAAAACCATCGTTCCGGGTTATATCGACACCCACGCCCATTGGTTTGATATCCAGCGCGGGATCATTGATCCGGCACACTGGAGCTTTGTTGCCACCCTGGCTTACGGGGTCACCGCCGGGCTTGATGTGCAAACCGCGACAAATGATATGTTCGTCTATCAGGACCTGATTGAAACCGGGAAAATGATCGGCACCCGGCCCTATTCAACCGGCCCGGGGATTTTCCCGACCAACAACTTTTCTTCGAAAGACCAGGTTTATAATTTCATGAAACGGTACCGCGACCATTACCGCACCCGGAATTTGAAGGCCTACCTTTCCGGCAACCGGAAACAGCGTCAATGGGTTGTCGAATCTGCCTTTGAGCTGGGCATGATGCCAACCACCGAAGGCGGGCTTGATATGAAGCTTGACCTGACCCATATCATCGACGGCTTTACCGGGTCTGAGCATGCCATCCCGGTGTTTCCGCTTTACAAGGATGTGGTTGAATTGTTTGCTCAAGGCGGCACCGGCTACACCCCAACCCTGCTGGTGACCTACGGCGGGCCGTGGATGGAAAACTGGTGGTACGAACGCGAAAATGTTCACGACGACATGAAACTCAGGCGCTACCTGCCGCATTCAATAATTGATCAGAAAAGCTTGCGCCGTTCCGGTTTTTCCGGCTGGTTCGCCGAGGAAGAATATTTTTCAGAGGAAATTGCCGAAAGCGCAACCCGTATTCTCCGCGCCGGCGGCCTGATCGGTGTCGGTTCCCATGGCCAGCTCCAAGGCCTTGGCTACCACTGGGAACTGTGGACCATTGCCATGGGCGGCATGACCGAAATGGAGGCTCTCAGGACCGCAACCATTAACGGCGCCAAAATAATCGGCCGGGCCACCGAGCTGGGCAGCATCTCAGAAGGCAAATACGCCGACCTGGTGATCCTTAATTCCAATCCGCTGGACAATATCCGCAATACCATTGATATCGCGCTGGTGATGGCCAATGGCCGTCTATATGATGACGATACCATGGACCAGGTCTGGCCCTTGCAAAAACCGCTGGCCGATTTCTGGTGGTGGGATGATGAACCCAAATAAAATTCGGAAATACTGAAAAGGCCGGGCCATCCCGGCTTTTTTTTGATTTTAAGCAGTTTTTAAGGATTTTTACTTAAAATTAGCTGGATCGGGAAGAGATGAGAAGAAATGTGCCCTGCGGGACACACTTTTTGGCGGAAAACCGCCAATCTAGGAGCTAAAAATGGCCAAAACGGCACGCCAAGCTAATGATATGGAACATGTCTGGAAGGACATTTCCGACATTTGGGGCAAGTTGGACGGCACAAAAGAAAACGCCGCCCCCTTTGCCCTGACCCGCCAAATTGCCAAGGCGGGCCGGTTTACTGAAGCCATTGTTGAAAAAATTTATGCCCGGTTCGAATTTTGCGAAGGCTTTACCAACAAACAACTGGATCGCCTCAAGACGCTCGGCGAAAGCGCCAAGGGCAAGACCGCCGAGACCCCTGAGGAGGTCAAAGAGCTCCAGGAAACCCTGGCGGCCCGGGCCAAGCGCGAAAATGTTGTCAAATTAAACACCCCGGAACCTTCGCACTGGTCTGATACCGCTCCCGAACCGGTTCAGAACACGAACGAGGATGACCGGGTCTCCATGTGCTGGCAGTCGTTTAGCCAGGGCTCAAAAAATTCCTGGCCCGAGCGCAAGCAAAACGTCGTTTTCGGCACAACCTTTTCGCACCCGATCTCGGCCCGGTTTGAAAACGGCCAATGGTTCCGCCACGGCACCGGCGACTTGATCAAAAACGTCACCAAATACCTCCACGTGCCACCGCCCGAAGACTGGACCTAAAAAGTATTTTATTGAAATTACAGGCCGGGCCCCTCCCCCGGCCTTTCTTATTCAGGGCCTGACCACCGGGGTGTTGCCAATGGTGCCAAGGATATTGTCATACTTTCTAGTCATATTTTATTTCACCTCGATTGGAGATACCGTAGCCCCGTCCCGGCTTAAATTGGCAAGTGCCCCTTTTTTGTCATATGCAAAAGACAAAACTGGTTCAGAAACATTTTCATAATTATAATTTCCGTTTCCATCATCGGCCATGATTGCCACAGGAAAACTGGCACCAATCACCCATTCTTCGGTTGCCAGAAAATCGTCTAACGATTCCTGGGTCAGGAACACAAGAATTTGCCGGCCTTGCGCAGAGCCAAAAACCGCGCTGCTTTTGGTCGCAATTCTATAATACCCGACCGTTTCCTCGCTCACAATTAAAGCCCCGTCCCCAGCAATATCGCCACCACCTACCATAATCGGGCCAAGGCCAATGCCGCCACCGCGTTTGCGGATGGATGGAAAGACCAAAACCCCGGACGCTGAAGCCAGCAGGTCTTCCGAACCGTTGACCGCTTCATGGAATTCAACCAGGCCCTTTTCTACCCTTTTATCAATTTTTTTCTTTTTCGGTTTGGCCTGGGCATCGGTCGCCAAACCAAAACTGCCAACAAGAACAATCAGTGCGGTAATGAAAATAGAACGAATAGCATGTGTCATTTTAATCTCCTTAATTTGATTCAGAAACTAAAACGGCATCTACCAAAAATTAGAAAGTCGGTTTTAAGCTACGGTTTGGAAAAAATCAAAAGCTATTTCGGATAAGTCCTTGAGACTTTGGTGCCCTCGAGGGTGAGGTTGTACATCAACCCCTTGGCGCCATAAATAAACGCCAGCACCGGATCATCAATGGTTTCGGTATCAATTGTCCCTCCGGCATCGAGGGTGACAATGGCGATCGAGGCATCGGCGCCAATTTCCCAGTTTTCGGAACTCCTGAAATTTTCCAGCGCATCCTGGGTTAGGAAAACAAACATTTGGCGGCGGCTTTGATAACCCAGCTGAAAGCCGATTGAGGCTGAAGAGGTCCGGTAATAGGCAACCGTTTCCCCGTCTATGATAAGGGCGCCTGAGCCGGATTCAGCGCCAATGCCGAAGCCGCCTTTTTTCACCGAGGGGAACAGCAGAATGCCTGCTGCATTGGCAATCAGTTCTTCCGAACCATTTACAATTTCATGAAACTCGACCAGGCCTTCGGCGATCTTTCGGTCCAATTTCTTTTTCTTGGCGGCATGGGCTTCGGTAGCCATACCGAGGCTGGCGATGGCAACAATCATGGCGGTGACGAAAAATGAGCGGAGCGCGTGGGTCATGGAAATCTCCTGAAATTCATAGGCGAACACCCAAGGATACAAGCAAGGCGAAATTAAGGAAAGCGGTTTCGGGCCGGAGTCGCGGAAAATGACAAAACCCCGGTTTTTTCCTTTTTTATGGTCAATTTTATCCAAACCGTGGGGACAAAATCCCTGAAAATGGCCAATAATTGACTAAAAACACCCTGAAAACCCGAAAATCGGCTGATATCTGCCGTTTTCTTTTGACATTTAGTATTTGAGGGGCATAGACTACACCACATATTGATGCTTAAGGCTCAATAGTGTGACTTTTAATTCATATACCAAACCCAACAAAAGGGGGATTACCGTGAATAAAAATGATCTTATTGCCCAGGTGGCAGGTTCGACTGGCACGTCAAAAGCGGAAGCCGGAGCAGCCTTGGACGCAGTTCTTGATGGCATCCGTGGTGCACTTGCAGGCGGCGGTGAAGTTCGCCTCGTAGGCTTTGGCACGTTTAGCGTTGGCCATCGTAAAGCGACAACCGGGCGCAACCCCCGGACCGGCGAAGCTATTCAGATTGCGGCCTCTAACCGGCCCAAGTTCAAGGCCGGCAAGGCGCTGAAAGAAGCTGTTAACTAAGACTTTCTTTTTAAAGTTTGAAGGAAGGGTGCGGCCTTGGCCGGCACCCTTCTTTTTTTATGGGCAAAGTTTTTTGAAAAGTTGGTTAGTTAATATCCAGAATTATATCTCTTGGGCACTCTATAGATAAATGTTCCACATTACTTAGCTTTGATCGGGAAAATTATAGGCTGATCTAAATTAAAGTGAAATTGATTTCCAGCCGGCAAAATTTCAGTGAATGCGTGGCTTTATCTATTTCGATTTTGTTCCAGCCAATCTTCTGCCCTTTGTTTGCCCTGGGAAATTTCCATAGCTGTCATCATGTCTTCAATCAAATTCATTCTATTTACAGCCTCATCATGTCCCCGGTCTGCGGCAATCGAAAGCCATTTATAGGCCAGCATAAAATTTTCCTCGACACCTACTCCCATCGCATACATTAACCCAAGGTTAAACTGGGCTTTATCGGCCCCTCGTTCGGCGGCAAGCCTAAAGTACTCAGCGGCCTGTTGAGGGTTTTGCCCGACACCGGTTCCGTTCAAATACAAAACCCCGAGGTTAAACTGGGCCATGGCATGGCCCTGGGCTGCAGCAAGAAGATACCAGCGCGCGGCCCGGGAAAAGTTTTCGGAAACACTCTCCATGCTGGCGAACAAAAGCCCAAGGTGATACTGGGCATCGGCATGTCCCTGATCGGCAGCCAGACGGTACCAGCCAATCGCCTCGGCCCGATTCCTCGAGACCCCCACCCCGGGAATATGCCTTGCCGATATTGAACTGAGCCGAGGCATTACCCTGATCTGCTGAGAGGGAAAACCAGAGAAATGCTTCTTCAAAATCCTTCTCGACCCCCCGCCCGGTAAAATATAGAGAACCCCAAGATTGAACTGAGCCATCGAATTGCCCTGCTCAGCGTCGGGCAGCCATTCCCGAAAAGCGGTTTTAAAATCGCCCCGGTTGAAGGCTTCTGCCCCCAAATCGACATCAGCCAGGGCCGGAAGGGCAAAAGTGAGGAAAAGCGTTATGGCGAAAATAGACCTGGTGAGATTATGCATAATGTCCTCCCGAATACCGGGCAGGTTACTTTAAAAACCGACACCGGTCAAAATGCCCGCTAAGGCAGCTTGGAAGAAAGAATTTCGAGTGCGGTTTCCATAGTCAGGATTTCCGGCAACAGCACCGGATCGTAGGTCGGGCCGCCGGGCGGGTAAAAGGCATAGACCGGCAGCGCGGTCCGGCCCAGGGCCTCCAGGCTGCCCGCAATTTCATCATCGGGGTTGGTCCAGTCGGCCTCCATATAGACGATATTGTTGTCGGCGAGAAATTGCTGGAACTTGGCCTTGGAGAACACCAATTTTTCGTTGACCAGGCAGGTCAGGCACCAGGTCGCGGTGTAGTTGACAAAAACCCCCTTGCCCTGCAGCCGCAGGTTCCACAAAACCCCTTCGGAAAACTTGACCGCCTCGCCCGCGACCGGCCGCTGGATGGTTGTGCCAAGCGGCGTGATCGTCAACTGGACCAGGGCAATGCCGGACAAAAGATAAACCCCCAGCGCCAGCGGCCGCGCCCGGCCCGGCCATTTTTTGCTTTCCCGCAGGATAACCAGAAAGGCGGCGGCCAGGCCCATATAGACCAGCGGCACCCAGGCGCCGCCGGCGCCGACCTGGCTCCAGAGTACCCACAACAGCCAGCCAATGGTCGCGGCAATCGGGATCACCAAAACCTTCTTGAAGGTTTCCATCCATGGGCCGGGTTTGGGGAACAGGGCGCTGGCGCCGGGGATAAACCCGATCAGCAGATAAGGCGCCGCCAGCCCCAACCCTAACCCGAGAAAAATCAACACCGCCTCAAGCGTTGGCAGCCCCAAGGCAAATCCCAGCGCCGGGGCCATGAACGGCGCGGTACACGGGGTTGCCACCACGGTGGCCAGCATGCCGGTATAAAAACTGCCAAGCATGCCATCCGCCCCCGGCTTGAAAGCGAGTGCAAAGGGCAGGCGAATGTGGAACAGCCCGGCAAAACTTAGAGCCACCAGAAACAGGACCAGCGCCAGAACGGTTATGAAATAAGGCGATTGCAATTGAAATCCCCAGCCGACCTGCTGGCCCATGCTGCGCACCGTCAGCAGCACCAGGGCAACAATAATAAAGCTGAGCAATATCCCGGCGGTATAGGCCAGCGCATCGGCCTTGAGCCGCCGCGGTGAGACCGCCCCGGCTTTGACCACCCCGAACACCTTTAAGGCCAGCACCGGGAACACACAGGGCATCAGGTTCAAGAGTATGCCGCCGAGAAACGCCAGCCCGAGGGCCAGCCAAAGCGTCATATTTTTGAACCCCGGACTATCCAGAGAAAAGCCCAGGTCTTCCTGCAACAGGTTGACCGCCTCTGCCCGGTAAACGGTGGTCCCGCCCTCTTTGCTGGAAATAAATAACAAGGCATCGAGCTTCATGCCGGGCATGAAATCTTCACTAGGGATGGCCTGCAAGAATATCCCGTCTGCGCTCCGCGACAAATCAAGATGGCTCCGAAGATTGCCCTGCTTCATTCCCCGGACGGGCAGGATATAAATACTATCAACCGCCCTGGCGCTGGCCTTATCCATAAAAATTTCAATTTCGATGGTGGTGGCATCCGCGCGGTAGTGCAGCGGCCAGGGCAGCCAGGGTGGGGCCTCGGCACGTGCCCAGGCAAAAATATCGCCGGCCCCGGGGTTGGCCTCACCAAGCCCGAAGGGCAAATTGAGGCTGAACGCGCGGCGCGCGTCATAACATTCAATTTCGGCGCATTCGTACCAAAAGGCGTTGCCGGTGATGGTAAAGGCATCTTGAGGGGCGACGCTGCGATCGACCAGAATTTCCTGCAACGCCCAGAACGCCTCGCCATTTCCAAAGACTATATTTCCCTCAACCGGCATCGGGGCGGGGCGCACCAGCTCGCCCTTTCTAAACCCCGGCGGCAAGGTCAGGTTTACCCCAAGACCCTTATCACCGGTCTCAAGGTCAACCCAGGAAACATAACTGCCGGGTTCGGGGTCGATATAAACCGCGATCCAGATCGGCCTTCCCGGGGCGATCGATGTCACCTCGGCAACCGCACGCTCCTCGCCCTCATCGGCGGCCCTGGCCGGGAAACCCTGAACAAGAAAAAGCCCTGCAAGGCAAAGCATGAGGGCAACAGTCAGTTTATAGGACTGAAATTTCATAAAAAAGGCTATACCATGGACCCTTAAGTTTTTCCCATCAAGAAACCGCGAGGGGGATAAAAAAAGCCGCCACATTCGAGCTCGCTCACGCAAGATAGCCACGATATTTTCTGTGGCTATCGCTCCGCGTGGGCGGCGAACGGTCGCCGGGCGCACGCTTGTGCGCCGGGAGGTTACCATGAATTTCCGAGACGGCTTAACTGCCGCCGAGGCAAGGCCAAGGGCCGCCGCGCGTCGTCGCGCGAAAGCCATCATGGCGTCTGAATGGAATTTATTAAATTACGGCTTTTTTGTTGGCCTCGAAACTTTTTAACGTTTGGAGAACTGGAAGCTGCGGCGGGCCTTGCGCCTGCCGTACTTCTTGCGTTCAACAACGCGGCTATCGCGGGTCAGGAACCCGGCTTTTTTCAGCAGGCCGCGCAAGGGCGGCTCATAAAAATTAAGCGCCTTCGAAATCCCGTGCTTGACCGCACCGGCCTGGCCCGACAGGCCGCCGCCTTTGACCGTGGCATCGACGTCGAACTGGCCTTCGCGGTTGGTAACCTGGAACGGCTGGTTGACAATCAGGCGCAGGGTCGGGCGCGCGAAATATGTCAGCTGGTCACGGCCGTTGACCGTGATCTTGCCGGAACCGGGCTTGATCCAGACCCGGGCGACCGCATCCTTACGCTTGCCGGTGGCATAGGCGCGGCCTAACGCATCAATCTTGGGCTGGACTTCGATGACCGCTTCAACCACCGGGGCGGTTGCGCCTTCTGAAGGCTCTTCGCCATCTTTTACCGGGGCTTCGACCTTGGCTTCCTCGATTGCTTCCTTCAGGTCTTCCAGACCCTTTTTTTCTTCAGCCATGACTAGCGTACCTTCCTGTTCTTGGGATTTTGCGCGCCAATATCCAAAACCACCGGCTTCTGGCCCTCATGGGGGTGTTCAGTGCCGGCATAAACTTTCAAATTGCGAAGCTGGTCACGGCCCAGCGGGCCCTTCGGGATCATCCGCTGGATTGCCATTTCAATAACCCGCTCGGGAAATTTGCCCTCGAGGATCCGCCGCGGGGTGGTGCTTTTGATGCCGCCGGGATAGCCGGTGTGGCGGTAATAAATCTTGTTGTCGAATTTTTTGCCGGTCAGCGCCACTTTTTCGGCGTTGATAACAATGACATTGTCGCCGCAATCCATGTGCGGGGTGAAAATAGTTTTGTGTTTGCCGCGCAGGATCTTGGCAATCTCAGCCGCCATACGGCCCAGAACCAGGCCTTCGGCGTCAACGATAAACCACTTTTTCTCAATGTCCGACGGTTTTGCTGAAAAGGTTTTCATGCGGTGCCGTTCCTTACTGTTTTTTTATAATCTCAAGTTGGCGTTTATACCGACAAAATGCGCAAAGTCAACAGATAAAATGAATGGCAAAATATAAAATGTGTTTATTTTTCAAGCACTTACCTTAACGGTACTATGACACCACATCTTTTTTGCCATTCAGACGCCCCCCTCTTGCACTACAATGCACTTTGGGGCTTTCCGCCGAACGATCGGCGCGCCAACGCTTGTTGGCGGCAGGGGCCAAGCGGCCCCCGCGAACCGTTTCGCGCCCCCGCGGAGCCGTGAGCAAAGCTCACTGGCGTGAGCGACCTAAAATGGCGAATAGGAAGTAAAGTGCTGTCAGAAAAAGAAGAATCCCGAAGCCCTGATGCAAGACTCCAAGGATAACCGGCACATTATAAACCAGCGTCAGGATGCCGAGGATCACTTGCACCGTGACCAGTCCCAAGAGCGCGTGGGCCAGGGTATAAAGGCAGCGCGGGCCGCCGCTGCGCCGGATATTGAAAAACAGACCCAGAGCGCCGAGGAAAACCAGGTAGGCGGTGATCCGGTGCAGAAATTGCACGGTGGTGGCATCGCTGTACCACGGCGCGGTGCCAAAAAGATCCCCGGGGATAAACCCCGAGCCCATCGCCGGCCACTGGTTATAGATCAGCCCGGCATCAAGCCCGGCGACCAGAACCCCAAGCGCCACCTGGATGCCGACCAAGGCGGTAAACCCAAAAAGGAAGGGTTCAAGGGCATCCCCTGCCCCATCGCTAATAACCGGCGCCCGCAAAATTTGCCCTGCGGCCCACAGCAACGCCGAGAGCAGTAATAACGCTAGCGACAGGTGTGCCAGCAGCCGCAGGTGGCTGACCGCCGGCTCGGAGCCGAGGCCCGATTGCACCATGTACCAGCCCAGCAATCCCTGCACCGCGCCAAGGCTGAGCAAAACAAACATCCTGATTTTCATCGGCGCCGGGATCATCCGCCTGGCCATAAAGAACAGCAGCGGCAGCGCGAACGCCAGTCCGATCAGCCGGCCCAATAGCCGGTGCGAATATTCCCACCAGAAAATACCCTTGAATTCGGCCAAAGTCATGTCCGAATTAAGCTCCTGGTATTCGGGAAATTGCTGGTAGGCCTCGAATTCGGCCTGCCAGTCCGCCGCGCTTAAGGGCGGCAGTGTGCCTGATATCGGCTGCCAGTCGGTCATCGACAGGCCGGATCCGGTCAGCCGCGTCGCCCCGCCGACCAAAATCATCAAAAATACCAGCCCCGCCACCGCCAACAGCCACATGCCGACCTTGCGAGTATCCGGGTTTTGTTCGCTAAAAAAGGGCTTTGGGATCATGTCCCGCTTTTGTCATGGGAATGTAGGGATGTAAAGCCGCTTTACCAGCCGCCGCCGCCACCGCCGCCGCCGCCGCCGCCGGAGAAACCGCCGCCGCCCGAACCGGATGTGGAGGGCGGGCTTGAGGCCGAGGAAATACTGCTTGAAAATGACGAGCCGAAACCGGCGGCAAAGCCGTTACTACTGGAGAAGCTGTGATAACCGTGGCCGTGGTACCAGATCGGGCGATAGCTGCCCGGGTCGGTACCGGCGCGGGTCATCGAGGCATCAAATGCCTTGCCCCACCTGGTTTCAACCCCGAGCGCGATGGCAAAAGGCAGGAATTTTTCAAACACTTCGGGGGTGATCTCACCGGTGTGGAATTCGAGCCGGTCTTTTTCGGCCACGGTCAGGTATTTCTTGAAGCCCTCGATCTCATCCAGCAACCTGCGGCCCTCAACCGTTGGTCTCTCCATGAGGTTAAAGAACAGCACATTGACGACAATGATCAGAATAAACGGAACCACAATGAAAAAATTTAGCGACGAGATGATAGAGACGGCCATGCCAAAGAAGTGGGTGCTGATAAAGATGATCGCAAACACCGCGCCGATCTTGCGCCCGACCGAGCCGGCGGCTTTGAAGATATGGGCTTTTTTCCAGAGCGCAAACATGATCAGGGCATAAAAGGAAATGAACACCAGGCTGAGCACAACCTCAATGCCGCCTTCCAGCGTTGAGGTCAGTGCGGTCAGGAGGGCCACAGCGACGCTGATCCCCGCCCCGACCCAGAAATGCTTCTGGTTGCGAATGAAATTGATCCCTTCATGGTTTTTTTCAAACACTTTTTTCTGCGCCTTGATGGCCGCAGCAAATTCCTTATGGTTGGTGTGGTGGGTTTCAATTTCATCGCTCCAGGGCCCGAAAAGACTATCGGCAACCGCCTGTTCACCCTCGGCGAGGCGAACCGCCTTCCCGGTTTTTTTCAGGATATATTTTTTCTTGGACTTTTCACTGATCGTCAAATAGCCCTTGGTGGCCATGCTGACGATTGCCGCCGTGAACGACTTCTGGCGGTAGGCACGCGCCAGAACATAACTCATTGCCCCGGGCGAGACCCCCGCCGGCGGGCCATAGCGGGCGTAGATCGGCCCCGCCTTGGGATCACGGCCAACCTCTCGCCAGGCCATGTAAAAATACCCGAAGATCAATAAAAACCCGATGTAGGCAACGATCAGCGGCAGATTATCGCTGAAAAAATTTGCCGCCTTATCTGCCGTCGTCGGCCGCACCACCACGCCCTCAGGCCAGGTGACGACAATGGTCAGGCCTTCGCCGGGTGCGAGGCGCCGGGTGGTCTCAAAGTATACTTGGCGTTCACCGGTGCGGTCAGTGCGGAACGCGGTACCGGTTGCCCCTTGCGCCCCGGTAAAGCCGCGAATGTCCTGGATATATGTGCCTTCGGGCAATTGCACCGAGGCGCTTACATCATAAATGGGGAAATCCCAGCCGTTGCCGGTGACGTTCCAATAAAGCTCGTCCTGGCCTTCACCGAAATAAAGCTGGCGGTCGGTGGTGTAGCTGATGGTGTAGGTATAGGTGCCGGGGTCCAGGAAAACGTTAGCGTCGCCAATACGGACACGAATACCATTGGACCGGCCTTCGGTGGTCCATTTAACAGCGCCGCCGTCCAGCAAAACGCTGTGGACATCAAACGTGGTCGAGACATTGGTGCCGTTGGGCAGCGTATAGACGGTCGGGAAATCGCGGTAAATGCCGCGCCTGATCAAATTGCCCTCGGCGCGCACCCGGATGGTTTCGGTGATATCAAGCTCTCCGCTGGTCCGGACAATGATGCGGGCATCATAGGAAAGAATGGCTTCCTCGGCATGGAGCGCCGAGGAGAGCAGAATAAAAAATCCGAGCAAAATCCCCCTGAAAAACCTCATGCTTAAAACTCGACCTTGACCGGCGCCCTGGCGGCGGCCTCGGCTTCACCCAGCTCGAAGAATTCAGCGGCGATAAATTTGAAGGCGTTGGCCACCAGGTTCGAGGGGAACTGGGCGACCAGGGTGTTGATGATCCGCACATTGCCGTTATAGAAGCGCCGCGCCTTCTGGATGTGGTCTTCGAGCGCGGACAGCTCGGTCTGCAATTTCTGGAAGCTTTTGTCGGCTTTCAGCGCCGGGTAGGCCTCGGCGACCGCAAACAGACTTTTCAGGGCGCTGGCGAACATCCCTTCGGCCTTGCCCTGGCTGGCCGGGCCGCCGGTTGAATTCATCGCCGCGGTTCTGGCCTTGGTGACCTCGGTGAAAACGCCCTTTTCGTGCTTGGCATAGCCCTTGACGGTGCTGACCAGGTTGGGCACCAGGTTATAGCGCCGCTTCATCTGGACCTCGATGTCGGACCAGGCTTCCTCGACATTGACCTTGACGCTGACTAATCTGTTGTAGGTCAGCATCACATAAAGGCCAACCAGGACCACAAGCGTCAGGATAATCCATAAAACGGTCATAAAAACCCCTCCCCAAAATCATGTTTAAAAGGATAGCATACTTTAATATGTAAGCATTATTTCGGAAATTTAAAGTCTAAAACCCGGCTTTGGGATCTTTCAGGTACTCTTCTTCCTCAGGGGTATTGGCGCGGCCAAGGGTGGCATTGCGGTGCGGGAAGCGGCCAAAGCGTTCAATAATTGCCTTATGGGACTGGGCAAATTTCAGGTAGCCCTCGCTGCCGATGGCGCCGACCAGGCGGCAGCATTCTTCCTGGTCACCTAATTCTTCGGAATGCTCCAGCGGCAGGTACATGAAATTCTTTTCATGGTTATTCAGGCCGGCATCAAACCCCCGGGCAATGGCGCTCCGAACAATAGTCCGCGCTTTTTCATCGGCCTCAAAGGCCTGGGCCGAGCCGCGGTAAATATTCCGGGTGAATTGATCGAGGAGGATGATCAGCGCCCGCGCGCCCTCCGCGCTTTCGGCCCAGTGATCGAGCTTGCCAGCGGCGGCCTGCTCCACCAAACCACCGAAGCGGTCGCGAACCGCGGCATCAAAATCGGGGTCCTTGACCCACCATTGCTTTTGTTCACATTCCTCGAACCAGAATTTCAGGATATCTCCGGGTGTGATTGCCATAGCCCGCTATACCATCAAAATCATTGGTGAGCGGTAAATTCAAAAACGCGGCTGCTGCCGATGGTTGCCGACCCAGTCAGGATGCCGTCCTTGCTAACAACCTGTGTTTCAAAAATCCCGAGGGGAGTTACCAGTCCAAAGATACCTGCTTCGCCATTGCTGCCAATCAACAAAAGGGGCAGGTTTTCAGGGACGGGGGCATTAAAGCCTTCGACCCATCCGGCAAAGGCCCGCGGCATGGAAATAGTTCCCTGACAAAGGCCATCGCTTTCCTGAATGGCCAAAACACCATGAGCCTCCGCACCATTAAAGGTGCCATCCCAAGTGTAATCACCCACCGGACAGGAGGCTTCCACTTTAACTTCATCAAAGGCCTGCAAAACCCCAAAGACAAGCGTTGTTGCGGTTCGTTCGGTTGAAGAGGTCCACGTGGCGTTAGAGGTAAAAGCAATGTGAACCCCAAGGTCCTGATAAGACAGCAGGATCGCCCGCGCGCCGGGAGTGACTCCGGAATGGTGAACAATAGCCCGGCCATGCAAATCAGTATCTATCCGCCAGCCAAAACCGACTTCATAGGTATTGCGCCCGGTACGGCCACCAGTGGTGGTTTTCACTGGGGTGAAAATTTTTATTTGCGTTGCCGGGGCTATCAAGGTTCCTCGCCAATACCCAATCGCCAGCTTAACCAAATCCGTCGGTGTTCCATCAAGCCCGCCGCCTGCATAAATATAACTAAAATCGAGTATTGGTTCTGGGGTGATGTCGACCCCGTCACGTTCATACATCACTGTCAGATCAGGTATATCAACGTGCATATTCTCACCAACGACGCCGGTGATCCCTGCTGGGTCCAGAATGTGGTCTTTTAAGTAACTCAGATAATCTTGACCGGAGGCGCGCTCAATCACGGCTGACAAAAGGGTGTAGCCATAACTGGAATATTCATACGCCGTCCCTGGTTCGAACAAAAGGTTACGGTTTTTAAAAATATTCAAAGCATCCATGACGCTGTCGTAATGGGTTTTACCGCGGTTAAAATCCACCGCCTGGTAATGCGTAATACCGGATATGTGGGCCGCCAGTTGGCGGGTGGTAATAGCAAATCCTTTATCAGGGAATTCAGGGACATAGGTCCTGACATCTGCGTCAATATCCAAGAGTCCCTTTTCATAGAGTTGGGCGGCGGCGGTGGCAGCAAAAAGCTTGGACACGCTGGCGTAGCGGAATTTTGTTTCAGCGGTTACCGGAACCTGGTTTTGTACATCAGCATGGCCGTACCCCTTGGCAAAAACCACATCGCCTTCGACGCCGATGGCCAGTGACATACCCGGAACATGATTTATTTCCTGCAATTTCTCAAATAACCAATCAGCTTTGAAAAGGGCTTTCTCAAGTAATTCCTCCTTCCCAGCGAAAGCCGGGCTTGTTCCTTGCAGAAAAAATGTGAAAAAAATAATGCTGAAAACAAAAAGTCTCATACTCCCGCTATACCATCAAAATCATGCGCAAGTCATTCAGGTTTGTCAGGGTGGGGCCGGTGGTGATGAGGTCGTCAAGCGCTTTGAAAAATTCGCCTGAATCATTCCTTTCCAGGGCTGCGGCCGGATCAAGCCCGGCCAAATCAGCGGCTTCAAGAGTATCGGGCTTGACCCAGGCCCCGGCGTGGGGGCCGGTGCCGTCGATGCCATCGCTATCGATGCTAAGGCCGTAGATCCCCTTGGCGCCTTTCAGGGCCAGTGCCAGTGCCAGGGCGTATTCGGAATTGCGCCCCCCGGTGCCCTTGCCGGTGACGGTCACCGAGGTTTCACCGCCGGACAGGAAAAGGTGCGGGCATTTGCCGTAATAGCTTTTGGCGATATCGGCATGGCCCCGGGCAACCAGCCGGGCTTTGCCGTTGACCGCGGCGCCGAAATTGGAAACCGAGATACCCATTTGCCGCGCTTGTTCCTGGACTTCCACCAGCATGTCATCGGCATTCATGATTACCTTTCCGCCCGCGGTCGGCGCCGAGCCGATGACACAGGTATCATCGCCGGCGACATCCGAGAGCAATAGCGAAACAACATCAGCCGGAAATGCCAGTTTTTTCAATTTCCCGCCTTTTATGGCCGACAGCTTGCGGCGCGCCAGGTTGACCTGGGCGATGCTTTTGCCCGACGCCAAAAGGTCTTTGGTGAGCTTGATTTTTCGTTGCAGGCTAATGCCCTTGGCGGGCAGGCACAAAAGCGCCGAGGTGCCGCCGGAAATCAGGGCAAGGAACATATCTTCCTCTTCCAGCCCCAATACCTTTTCAGCGATTTTTTTGGTGGCATTGACGTTGGCCGTGGACGGCAGCGGGTGGCTGCCGGAAAGGCATGCAAAACCCCGGACATTTTCC
>Ga0209987_10000155_pt1 | contig 32481 bp, 36 predicted proteins | sample N074metaG_FD_182134 | JGI IMG/M metagenome (GOLD analysis project Ga0209987, IMG submission 182134) | Deep subsurface microbial communities from Kermadec Trench to uncover new lineages of life (NeLLi) - N074 metaG (SPAdes) (version 2) | ecosystem: Environmental > Aquatic > Marine > Ocean trench...
GTCTTATTCTTTCTCTAGTAAGATTAAATCTATCGCCTATCTCTGCTAAGGTCGCTTTTTGATTTCTTCCAATTCCAAAAGAGAGTATTATTACTTCTGCTTCTCTTGAATTAAGGGTAGAAAGAGCATTTGTAATTTCATTCTTTAGAGATTCTTTCATCAAACTATTGTCTGGTAATAGCTGGTTGTCATTGGGAAGAACATCCATCAAACTGTTTTTATTCTCATCACCACTTTTTAATGGCGCATCCATTGATACATATCTGGCAGAAATCTGAAGTGTATATGCAACTTCTTCAGTTGTCCACTCAAGAATCTTTGCAAGCTCTTCGGTGGTTGGCTTTCGTTCGTATTCCTGTTCCAGGTCTCTGGAAGCTTTGCTGATCCTTGTTAAGTCACCCACACGGTTTAACGGTAAACGAACCACTCTTTGGTGATCGGCTAATGCAGACATTATACCCTGTCTTATCCACCACACGGCATAAGAGATAAACTTAAACCCGCGTGTTTCATCAAATCGCTGGGCAGCTTTAATCAACCCAAGGTTACCTTCATTTATTAAATCGCCAAGCGAAAGACCCTTATTCTGAAATTGCTTTGCAACCGAAACCACGAATCTTAAATTAGCCCTGACTAATTTCTCCTGGGCATCTCCATCCCCTTTCCTAATCTTTATAGCCAAGTCTACCTCTTCATCAGGAGTTAAAAGATTAACCTTTCCGATTTCCTGTAAATACTGATCTAAAGATTTACTTTCGCGATTAGTGAATTGCTTTGTGATTATCAAGCTGCTCTCTCTCCTTTCTGAAGGTTTATAAATACGATAACTATCCAGGTAATTTTTCAATGGTAGAAGACTTCCAAACTACCTAAATTTTACTACGTAAAATATAGCGAATTTATTATATAAGAAGGTTTGAAGAACTTGATCGTTTTTAATTATGGGGACAAATGATTGCTATTATCCTGATGACAACTTAATTTATATGTAATTATTAATCATATTAGGGAATTATCTTGGAAGCATTTGAAAAGATATATGTTGATGGTGTCTATGTTATAGCAGTTAACCTAACTCGTTCAACTCTAAATGAAGCTGCAGAACGGGCTGTTCAGACAAATGTTGGAATTGTGAGATAAATCTTTACTCAACTGCAAGGATGGAAAGAGAGGTGAAGAATTAAGAACAAGTTTAAAGGAGAAAATATTGCATATTGTTGCTTTATTTTCATTCACATTTCTTTCTTGGCTTTTGGGGCTGGTGTGTTATTGGAAATAGGTGACGGCGCATACGTATTTATAGTAATTGTTTTCGGCCTTCTATTAATAGCATCAGTTGCAGGCGGGTTCTTTTGTTGAAACTAAGAAGATGGTTCTCCTTCGCTAAAGCTACGGAGAATACATCCTGCCATTCATCCAACTATTATTGATTTCTTATCTTTCATTGACTAAGTTAAAAACCATAATTAACTATCCCTCTGCACAATGAAAATAGCGCAAACAAAAATGCTGCAATTATCAAAATATAATTTTTTTTATAAGTTGTTATTGTTGCCTAAAATAATTGGCCTGGAAACTGCAATCTGGATTGGGGCATTATTGTATTTAGCGATTTTGCATTCTCCCGCTGGAACTCATTTTATAATCTGCCCGATTAACAATTTAGGTTTTGATTTTTGTCCCGGCTGCGGTTTAGGTAATTCAATTTCACTTATTTTTCAGGGAGAAATTTACAATTCCTTTTTATCTCATCCTCTTGGTTTACTTGCACTTACTGTATTAATTATAAGAATCATTCACTTAATAAAAAACAACTGGAGTAATTATGGCAAACATCTTGCAACTAATGCCTTATCTTGAAGGCGAGGAATTAATGTACGTTCAGCAATTAATTAAAGATTTTGATGACGAACATGCACAGCAGTTCGCGTCTGTTTATAGTTCACGTAGAAAAGATCCAACTACAATTATGATACTTACTCTGCTTGGATTGTTGGGTATTGCAGGAATTCAAAGATTTATTCTCAACCAGGTTGGAATGGGAATATTATACTTCTTGACTGCGGGGCTTTGTCTCATCGGAACAATTATAGACCTTGTAAATTATAAAAAACTTTCTTTTGAATATAACTCAAAAGAAGCGCAGCAAGTTGCATCTCTTGTAAAGAATTTCTCTCAAAACTAAAAATAATTTGCGGAGTTGCTAATAATTGTAGCTCCGCATTTGATTTTCCCTTTTCTTAAAATAGTAAATCTGTTATTTCAATCTTTCAATTAATATTATTTTTATTGCTTAATACATTGAAAACAAGTTAGTATTGAGGTAAATTAAACATCTGAAATGAAGAATATTTCCTTTGTAAAAATGAGCGGGGCGGGCAACGATTTTATTATTATCGATAAAGCCCATAACCCGGAAATTGCTCTTACAAATTATGTTATCAGCCGTTTGTGCAATCGTAGAAACGGGATTGGTGCTGATGGAATAATTATCATTAGTAGTCATAATGAATTTGATTTTTCTATGGATTACTTTAATGCTGATGGTTCTACCGGCACGCTTTGCGGAAACGGTGCAAGATGTGCTATAAAATTTGTCCGCAATGCTGGAAAAACGAAATCAAATTATGTTTCTTTTATATCAAATGAAATTGAATACACCGGCGAATTGTTGAATAACGGTTTAGTCAAATTCAATTTGAAACCGCCTGTAAATATTGAAGAAAACATTTCATTAGAATTTGCTGGTTCGGGTATTTCGGCAAGTTTTCTTCATACGGGTTCACCTCATGTAGTAATTGTTGTGGATGATATTGATGATGTACCGGTTATAAAAATCGGGAGGGAAATTCGTTACAGTAAAAGTTTTGCACCTGAAGGTACAAATGTAAACTTTATTGAAACAACCGGTAGGAAGATATTCATTCGTACTTATGAAAGAGGAGTGGAAGAAGAAACCTATGCTTGCGGGACAGGTGCAGTGGCTGCTGCTATTATTGGAAATATAAAATTCGGAGTTAAGCCACCGGTCTATTTGCATACAAAAGGGGGAGACGAATTGGTTGTTGGTTTTATTGCTGATGGTTCGGATTTTAAAAATGTTTCTCTCACCGGACCGGTAAAAGAAGTTTTTAAAGGAGAGATATCTATAAATTTATTTAGTTAAACATACGGAGAACAAATGTCGAAAGTCATTTTCACAATTCAATACGAGTTAAAAAAAGATAAAAAAGAAGAATTTCTTAGTGTAGTAAATGAATTAAAAAACTTGCTAAACGCTGATGGTTTGGAAGACTACTCTGTTTTTAGAGTTAAGGGAAAGCAAAATCAATACCAGGAACAATATACTTTCGTATCGGAAGAAGCATTTGATTTTTTTGATGATAACAACGACGAAAGAATAAACATACTTATCAATAAACTAAATGACCTCACAACTGAGCATTCGACCAGGTATCTTACCCTTAATAAAATCATCTGATAACCTATCAAGAATAAAGCGGCTATTCTCCGCTTCTCATCCCAATGAGTATCAATACATTTTTTAAGGAGTATAAAATGAAATTCAAACCACTTTATTTTTACGGCGCAATTGCTATCATCGTTATAATTACTTTAATTGTAGTTTCACAATCAGGTGAAACGGAAAATACAAAACCTATAGATATCACTTCTGAACAAAAACTTCCGGATGATGAAATTCATAATCCGTTGAAATCCAGTGAATCACCTAATAAGGATAATGTTTCTGAAGGATTCAGGCATAAGCTTGAAATGCTGGAAAAATCGATTGAAGAAAATCCAAAAGACACATTAAAAATTCGGGAGTATGCAGATCTTCTTGCAGCAGCTCATAAAAAAGATAAGGCGATTGAATACTATCAAAAAATATTAGACATTAGTCCCGGGCGGACAGATATACTTTTTTCACTTTCTTTTATTTATTACAGTTCCGGGGATCTCGATAAAGCAGAAGCGGAAACGAAAAAGATACTAAAATTTGAACCTGCTAATACAAATGCACAGTACAATCTTGGCGCAATTGCCTCGGGGAAAGGTGCTAAAGAAAAAGCCAGAGAGATCTGGACAAATCTTGTGGAAAAGTTTCCAGATGAAGAAATTGGAATAAGAGCTAAAAAATCGATTGAAAAGCTATAGTTTTATTAGTCTCAATTTTTTACAAAAAAAATGTTTGAATATATAGGCGCAATACATATGCATTCGGTTTTCTCCGATGGTTCCGGAGAAGTTCCGCAGATAGCAAAATTTGCCGATCAGGTCGGATTGGATTTTATCATTTTAACAGACCATAACACTTTGCGGGCTTTGGATGAAGGTTATGAAAACTGGTATGGAAATACTTTATGCCTGGTTGGAAGTGAGATAAACGATAAGGAAAATAAAAATCATTACCTGGCATTCGGAATAAATAAAACATACTCAACAAGAACTTCAGCAAAAGAGTATGTAAGAAAAATAAAAGAAGACGGAGGAATCGGTTTCCTGGCTCATCCACACGAGAAGAGACAGCATATGAAAGAACATCCTCCTTATCCCTGGATTGAATGGGGCACCGAAGACTTTAACGGAATTGAAATTTGGAATCATATGTCCGAATGGATGGAAAACTTAACCGAAGATAATAAGTATCAGGCATTTCTTCATCCATTAAGAACCATCACTGCACCGCAGAAAGAAACTTTAAAACTCTGGGATGAATTAAACCTAAAACGTAAAGTAGTGGGGATTGGCGGAGTAGATGCACACGCTCACAAATATAATCTTTTAGGGTTTATGGAAGTTGAGATTTTTCCATACAAAGTTCTTTTTAAATCTATTAGAACGCATGTGTTACTAAATACTGAACTTATACATGATAACACTGAAGAATCAATTCAAAATTCTAAAAAAGCAATATATGATGCTTTGGCTGATGGTAAATGTTTTTTTGCAAATGATTATCATGCCGATTCGAAGGGATTTAGATTTTTTGCTGAAGCGGATGATAAAATTTATCAGATGGGGGATTATATAAACCGCACAGATAATGTTAAACTTCGTGTTTTACTTCCTGTTAAAGAAGCAGAAATAAAACTGATAAGAAATGGGGAAGAGATAGCTGACACTTTCGATAATTCTGCTGATTTTTTTATTGAAAGAGACGGTGTTTACAGAGTAGAGGTTTGTATTCATAAAAAGGCATGGATTTACTCGAACCACATTAGAATTGGAGTTTAAAAGCATTTTAATTTATTATCCTATAATTTTCTGCTCCTGATGTCTTCAAAACAAATACAAATTGCTGATGTTGGCTATATACAATTCATTAAGAGCCGGCGTGCAAAAAACATAAGTATAACAATTAAACCCTTTAAGGACGTAAGAGTTTCTGTCCCAATGCAAGTCAGTTTTGCTGAAGCAGAATGTGTGGTGAAGAATAAAATTGATTGGATAAAAAAGCATCAGACAAAAATAAAAAGTGCTGAACAAAAACGTACTGTGTTTAATGAGAGTACGAACTTCTGTACAAAAAAGCATAATCTATTAATAAGAAAAACGGATAGTGAAAAAATAACTGCGAGAATATCAGATGGAGAGATTAAAGTATTTTATCCCGGGCACTTGGAAGTTGAACATAAATCAGTGCAATTTTTTATTCGCAAAGTTATTGAAGAAGTATTAAGGAAAGAAGCAAAACAATTCTTACCTGTAAGAGTAAACGAACTCGCCGCGAAATATAATTTCAACTACAACAAAGTTTTTATAAAAAATATTAAGTCCCGATGGGGAAGCTACTCAAAAAAAGGAAATGTAAACTTTAGTCTTCACTTAATGGTATTACCAGAGGAATTGATTGATTACGTTATCCTTCACGAACTTGCTCATACAGTAGAACACAACCACAGCAAAAACTTTTGGGCAGTATTGGATAAAATTTACGGTAACGCTAAAACTGTTGATAGAAAATTAAAAGATTATAGAATTGGAATGTGGTAATAGTAGTTTAAAAAAAATAAATGAAAGAAAATTATGATAGAACAAGTGCTTCATAAAACCAATAAAGAGATTACAAAGTTTATTTATGAAAGAGAGCTTAACGATAAACCCGATGTAAAAGAAATGCTTGATGTATTACAATATCATATCTTTTTAGTTCAGACCTTCTTTGATAAACCGGAATTTGGAACTTCTGAGGTTAGATTAAAATTATTGGAAAAATTAGGTTATTCGGATTAGTTTCTTTAATAGTTGTTTGCCGTAATAAGTAGAACAGTTAAGGAGAATTGCTTATTTTTATAATATTAATGAAAAAGATTATTAAATCGCACCCATAGTTCAACTGGATAGAACGTCGGATTCCGGTTCCGAAGTTTTTGACTAAATACATCCCTTGAAACAAAACATTTCTTACAACTGTTCAGCAAAGTGATAAGTAGATAGGTTGGTTTTCCTGCTGGCGGAGAGCTATGTAAAACTGGCTGATAATTTAATGATGAAGTGAAGAAAAAATGTAAGGTGGATTAAAAGTTGATGAAAACTTTCAAAAGGAAATTAAGATTAACAGGTTGTTAAAACTGTCTCAATTTGAAAATATTTCTTATGATGAACTAACGAAAAAGAGTATAAAGTTTGTTTTTCTACAAATATTAAAATGGCACACTGATTGGGAATGATAGTGTGATGTGTTATTTATAATTGATTAAAAAGATATCAGTATATTCGAAAAACATTGTTCGTTAACGTGATTATATTGCAGAAGGTTGAATTGAAATGTTTTACTTACTTATAGGAATTATAATATTCGGCATAATTGTATATATAGTAACTTATGTTAGAAGTATTAGAAAATCGAGGCGTGAGATTAACGACTTGTTTAAAAAGAGAATTAATTAATCCCTAAATTTAAAGAATTTTAAAAATGGAAGACTTTGAAAAGCAATTGCGCGGTGATGTCCTAATAGAAAAGGTAAATCTTCTAAAGGCAACTATTATGGAAGCAAACATTATTAAGACAAGACTCTTCGAAGATATTCTATTAAATAACAAAAAAATTATTGTTGATATAAGTAATTGCGATTTCATAGACAGCACATTTTTAGGAGTGTTGGTTGCTTCTCTGAAAAGAACCATAGAAATTGGCGGAGACATCAAAATAGCAATAGCCTCGTCATCTTTCGCAGAGGGAATAGTTAACAATAGCGGTATTCTAAGAGTATTTGAGATTTATACATCAGTTGAGGATGCACTCGAAAGTTTTCGGTTGTATGGTAAGGAACCTCAATCTGAGTTTATAAATCATATATACTATTTATGCAAAAAGTATGATTATAAAAATTGACCGAAATTTTCAATCTGATTGACCCTCCATACACCACTTAAAGCAGCGGGGTAGGCTGTGTGCGGAAAGCTCGCTTCTAATCCCAAACATATTTTCTAATTTGTAAATATATTGCTTAAAACCCTATCAGAATATGTCCTACAAAATTTTCAGAATAAATCCTACAAAAGTTTGAGCCCGAAATCATTTATTTAACTAATAGATGAGTAAAGTTTTGGATAAATCAAAATTAAATACACTTTTAGGTATATTATTAATGATATTCTCTAGCCAAGGGAGGTCTAAGCTGACATACATCTACCATTTCTCAATAATTATTTCATTCATTTACCTTCTCAGTTGAGCAACTTTATTCAAAGGTTTAACTGAGGAAGTAAGCTTTAGTTCTGATTCCACCGTTGCTAAAATTTAATTGTATGGTCAATCTATGGGAAGGGCGCATCCTTTCTAGGACATATTTTTTAAATCCATTACTTGCCAATCAACGGGATAATATTTATCACCAACTGTGTCTACCTTATCTTACTGAATCGTCAAGATAGAAATATTCTCAAGATGGAATCTGCTGTTTAGCTCTTTCTTAAATTCGGTTAAGAACTTTAGAGCCTCGGTTTTTTTCCTTTTCTTAGTTGAAACCCTTTTATTACGATTTTCAACTTCGTCCAAACACTCAAGGTAGTAAATACCTTTTCATTTAAAGATAAACATAATACCTCCTAATAATTGTTAGTATAAAGCAAGTGGTAAGTAAACTGTTCAGTGACTTTTTTTGTTGTTTTAGAAATGGTAAATTTGAGCCTTGAAGAAAGACTTTATTTTTATTCTGTAAATGAAGTTTTTGTGTATGCGCCCATAGTTCAAATGGATAGAACGTCGGATTCCGGTTCCGAAGGTTGGAGGTTCGAATCCTCTTGGGCGTACAGGTTTTACCCCTTCTGTATTGGGAGATTCCAAAATTAAATGTTAATTTTGTACTCTTTTTTCTAACTTTAAGATAAAAGAAGCTTGAAAAAACATTTGAACATAGAGGAAGAATTATTTGTGTGAAATAGTAATTTATGTGGGTGTATTATTGAATGATTGGATGGTTGAATGAGAAATGATTAATAAAACTTATCGAAATGTATCTATCATACAACGCCCGGATTCATTGCATACAATCATACAGCCATGCATTCATACATAAGCATAGCGGAAATTATATTTATAAACAGTAAAAAAAAATAAGGGATTTGTGAATGTTAACCAAGAAGAAAAAACTTTCGAAAAAGGAAATAAAAGAAGATAAACTTGTTTCCTTAATGGTAAAGGTTGAAAATTTTTATGAAGACTATAAAAACAAGATATTTCTTTACAGCGGCATTTTAATAGTTGCTGCTTTGGCTGCATATTTTTATGTAAATCAACAGAAAGTAGCAAATGAAGAAGCCGGTTTACATCTTTCGCGTGTAATGCAAATTTTTGATTCGGGTTCGTATCTCGAAGCAATTGAAGGAAGACAGGGAACTAATATCATCGGTTTAAAACGAGTTGTTGAAGAATTTGGCAACACCGAAAATGGTGAAACTGCAAAAATTTATCTTGCAGGCGCTTATTCTTATCTTGGCAATTACGAAGAAGCATTTAAATATTACAATGATTACAGCGGAAGCATTGATCTTTATAAAGCTTCGGCACTTGCAGGTATGGCGGGTTATTACGCTGCAAAAAGAGATTATCAAAGAGCAGCAGATCTTTATAACGATGCTGCCGGTGCAGTAGAAATTAACGCACAAAATCCTAATTATCTTTTGTCCGCCGCTGTTAATTATTATAATGCCGGCGATACCGAAGAAGCGAAAATCTTACTCGAAAAGATAAAAGAAGATTATGCAACTTCGGAAGCGAGAAAACAGGTAGATAAATATCTTGCGCTAGTTGAAATAAATAACTAATGATTGAGACTGTATACAGAGTCAGTTACAATATTTTTATTTTGTGTCTTTCCCTTGCAAACGGGAAATAAAAACATTAAAGAATTAATTATATTTAGACAAACACGGAATAACAAATCGTTATAAACCGCTTTTTAGATAGTCCATTATACTATTTCAATAAGTAAATGATCAATTGTTATTCTTGACTTTCGGTAGCTTAATATCTATTTTTTTATTCAATTTAAACAAAAATTTAAAAGAATTTTATGGCAGATACTTCAAATTTTAGAAACGGATTAATAATCAAATTTAAGAACAACCTTTATAGTATTGTAGAATTTCAGCACGTAAAACCAGGTAAAGGCGGTGCTTTTGTTCGCAGTACACTTAAAAACTTAAAGACCGGCAGAGTTCTGGATAATACATTCAGAGCAGGTGAAAAGGTAGAGATTGTTAGAGTTGAAAGAAAAAAATATCAGTATTTATACAGAGAAGGCGACTCGCTTGTTTGTATGGATAATGAAACCTTTGAGCAGATAAATGTTCCCGGGGAATTATTTGGCGATGCAGTTAATTTTCTTAAGGAAAGTGAAGAGGTAGAAATCTTATTTAACGGTACTGAAATTATTTCGGTTAATACACCAGTTTTTGCAATGCTAAAAGTTGTTGAAACAGAACCCGGTTTTAAAGGGAACACAGCAACCGGGGCGGTTAAACCTGCAAAACTGGAAACCGGTGCACAAATAAATGTCCCGCTGTTTATCAATGCTGATGATACACTTAAAGTAGATACACGGACGGGCGAATATGTTGAAAGAGTAAAATCTTAATTATAAGGATTTATTATGGATCTTAATTTAATCAGAAAGCTTGTAAAAATTGTTGATACAAGTGGTATTACTGATTTGGAAATTGAAGAGGACGGCTTAAGAATAAAGGTTGCCAAAAAGATAAGAAATAACCAGGCAAATTCGCAACCTCAAATGATGGTTCAATCTGAGTCGATTGCGGCACCTACGCCTCCTGCCGCGGTTACAGAAGAAAAAGCTCCTGCTGAAAAAAGTGAGGAGCCAACTGATAATTTTCACAAGATCAATTCACCAATTGTTGGTACATTTTATAAAGCACCGGCGCCGGATGCAGATCCGTATATTCAGGTGGGAGATTCGGTTTCTCCCGGAACAGTATTGTGTGTTGTTGAAGCAATGAAATTGATGAATGAGATTGAGAGTGATGTTAGCGGCAAAGTTGTTAAAATTCTTGTGGAAAACGGAAAACCGGTTGAATACAATCAACCCTTGTTTTTTATTGAGCCCAATTAAAACCATTTTAAAACTGAGAGACAATTGTTCAATAAAATACTAATCGCTAATCGCGGCGAAATCGCTCTTAGAATTATCCGTACTTGTAAAGAATTAGGAATAAAAACTGTCGCAGTATATTCCGAAGCTGATGAGGAGAGTCTGCACGTTAGATTTGCTGATGAAGCAGTTTGCATCGGGCCACCCCTTAGTAAGGATAGTTACTTAAAAATTCCCGGAATAATATCTGCAGCACAAATAACCGGTGCGGATGCAATTCACCCCGGTTATGGTTTCCTGGCAGAGAACGCAGACTTTTCAGAAATATGTGCGGAATCAAATATCAAGTTTATCGGTCCATCGCCTGAAATGATAAATGCAATGGGCAATAAAGCTTTTGCCAAGGACACGATGAAAAAGAACGGCGTTCCTGTTATCCCCGGCAGTGATGGAATTATTGAAGATGTTAATGAAGCAAAAGCACTATCAACGGAAATCGGGTATCCCGTAATTCTTAAACCATCAGCAGGCGGCGGCGGAAAAGGAATGCGCATCGTTCAGAAAGAAGATGAGTTTGACGGAGCATTTCAAATTGCTCGTTCCGAAGCTGATTCGGCTTTCGGAAATCCGGATATTTATATTGAGAAGTTTCTTGAAAACCCGAGGCATATTGAAATTCAAGTTATGGGTGATAGGTTTGGCAATGTTTATCATTACGGTGAAAGAGATTGTTCCGTGCAGCGCCGGCATCAAAAATTAATTGAAGAAGCACCATCACCTGCAATTGATAGTGAAATGAGAAAAAAAATTGGGGATGCTGCTGTGCTCGGTGCTAAATCAGTAAACTATGAAGGTGCCGGCACCGTTGAGTTTCTTATGGATAAACATAAGAACTTTTATTTTATGGAAATGAACACACGAATTCAGGTTGAACATCCCGTTACAGAAATGGCGTACGATGTTGATTTGATAAGGCAGCAGATTAAAGTAGCAGCCGGCGAGAAAGTAGATACAAAACCTCAAAAACCCGTTGGGCATAGTATTGAATTCAGAATTAATGCTGAGGATCCCTACAACGATTTCAGACCTTCTCCCGGTAAAATCACATCGCTTCATTATCCGGGCGGATTTGGAGTAAGGATTGATTCTCATATTTATCAATCATATTCAATCCCGCCTTATTATGATTCGCTTATTGCAAAGTTAATTGTCTGGGGAAAAAACAGAGAACATGCTATAGCACGCGGCAAAAGAGCGTTAGAGGAATTTACAGTGGAAGGTTTAAAAACAACTATTCCATTCCATTTAAAAGTACTTGAAGACAAAAGATTTCTATCCGGAGAATTTGATACAAGCTTTTTAGAAAATTTTGAATTAACTTAACTAAAATTTTTAAACTTTTATAAAGAGGGAATTATGAATGTACCTGACAATCTAAAATATTCAAAAGATCATGAATGGGTTTCCGTTGATGGCAACATCGCTAAACTCGGGATAACTGATTATGCACAGGGTGAACTTGGCGACATAGTATATGTTGATATCGATTCTGATCTTTCAGATATAACAAAAGACAAACCCTTTGGAACAATTGAAGCGGTTAAAACGGTGAGTGATCTGTCCGGTCCTTTTTCTGGAAAAGTTATCGAGCTTAATGCAACTCTTCAAGATTCGCCTGAGTTAATAAATACCGATCCTTATGGAGAAGGCTGGATGTTAAAAGTTGAAATTTTAGATCCTTTAGAAATAGATGCTTTATTAGACAGCGCAGCTTACATAGAATTATTAGGGCAGCAATAATAACAGTAATTATAATACGGTAAATTTTGATTAGTCTAACCCAAATATTAACCTGTTATATCTAAACCCGTTTTTGCGGGTTTTCTTTTTTAGAAATTTATTTTAGATAATAATATTAATTTAAAATGAGTGGTCACGAAACCATAATCATTATCGACTTCGGTTCTCAGTACACACAACTGATAACAAGAAGAATAAGAGAGACAAATGTTTATTCGGAAATTTATCCCCATGATGTTGCTGTTTCTCGCTTTCAAAATGAAAATGTAAAGGGTATCATTCTTTCCGGGGGACCTTTAAGCGTTTATGATGAAAACGCACCAAAGCTTAATCCGGAAATCCTTGATCTAAAAGTTCCTGTTCTTGGCATTTGTTATGGTCTTCAATTATTGTGTTTACATTATGGCGGAAAGGTTAAGCAAGCTGAAAACAGAGAATATGGAAAAGCGAAGATTCACATTCTGGATGATACTGATCTCTTCAAAGATGTAAAAAATAATTCTATTATATGGATGAGTCATGGCGATCATCTTATCGAACTACCTGAGGGATTTAAAGTTTTGGGCAAATCAGAGCACTCACCAATTTGTGCAATCTCCAATGAATATGAACGTGTTTACGGTGTGCAGTTTCACCCGGAAGTTGTTCATACTGAAGAAGGAAAAAAAATAATTGATAATTTCCTTCTCAATATTTGTAAATGTAGGGGCGGTTGGACACCGGAGAACTTTATTGATGAAAAAATTAAATCTATCAAAAAGATTGTTGGAACTGATAAAGCAATTTGTGCCTTAAGCGGGGGTGTTGATTCAACTGTTGCAGCAGTTTTAGTTAAGAAGGCAATCGGTGATAAATTGCTATCAATACATATTGATAGTGGTTTGATGAGAAAAAATGAAAGCGAAAAGGTTGGAAAACTTTTTGATAAAAAACTAAACCTAAATCATATTCATGTTAATGCGTCGCAAAAATTTCTTTCAGCATTAAAAGGTGTAACTGATCCCGAAGAAAAAAGAAAGATAATCGGCAAAACTTTTATAGAAGTTTTTGAGGAAGAAGCAAAGAAAATTAAGAATGCAAAATTCCTTATTCAGGGGACCCTTTATCCTGATGTAATTGAATCTGTTTCTGTGAAAGGTGCATCAGCAACAATTAAAACGCATCATAATGTTGGTGGTTTACCTGAGAAGATGCATCTTAAATTAATCGAACCGTTCCGCGAATTATTTAAAGATGAGGTTAGAAAAGTAGGAAGGGAATTAGAAATTGATGAAGAGCTTGTTCAGAGGCATCCTTTTCCCGGACCTGGTTTAGCAGTAAGAGTGCTTGGTGAAATAACCAGACCAAGACTTGACATTTTGAGAGAAGCAGACGATATTTTCATTTCTGCAATTAGAGAAGCAGGCTTGTACAATAAAATTTGGCAAGCATTCGCCGTATTGCTTCCCGTAAGCACAGTTGGTGTTATGGGTGATTCGCGAACCTACGAATATGTTTTATCTTTAAGAGCTGTAACTTCACACGATGGAATGACAGCCGATTGGTTTTCATTTGAACATGATTTTCTTGCAGATGTTTCGAATAAAATAATTAACAGGGTAAGAGGAATTAACAGGGTTGTTTACGATATAAGTTCAAAACCACCCGCGACAATTGAATGGGAATAAATTGGATTATAAATTTCAACATAAAATAAAAAGCGCCAAAGAATTTGAAGCACAGGGAAAGTATTTGCATGCAATTCAAGTATATCAATTGCTGATTAATGAATTTCCCGAGCTTCCCGAACCGTATATTAATCTTGCTGATATTTATCAGCTTAATGGGAAGAAGAAAAGTGCGGAAAAAATTTTGAAGCTGATTTTGGACAGGCAGCCAGATAATTACGAGATAAAACTTTACTACATTCAATTTTTAATGCATAATAAAGAATGGGATAAAGCGCTGAATCTACTTTTAAGTTTATCCATCGAAGATCCGTTTGCTTCATATTTAACAGGGTACTGTTATTTTAACCTAAATGATTATGAATTAGCAAAAGTGCATCTCTTAAGTTTTATTATTTCTGATGAAGAACCGGAGCTGATACATGATGCATATCTTATTATAGCAAAGCTTGAACTTGAATTAAACCAATATGAAAATGCACTTAAATATGCTAAGAAAGCTGAAGTAATGTATGATGATGACTGGGAACTGAAGTTGATAATCGCCAAAATTTATTATTATCTTAAAATGTACACGCACAGCTCCGACTCGATTAATAAAGGAATAAAAATTAATAAAAAAGAAGCCGCATTGTATAAATGGGCAGGAAAAATTAATTTGAAACTTGATAATTTTAATAAAGCAAAAAAATGTTTTGAAAAACATATCGATTTGAATGACGATATAACTTCGAATGATTATGCTTATCTTGCTGATGCTTGTTTGAAATCCGGTAAGCTGAACGAAGCTTTAAATTTTTACAACACTGCAATAAAATTAGATCCGAAAAATAAATTGGCGTTAGAAGGAAAAAGTACAACCAATGATCTTCTTAACAATAAACTGGCTTCCGATGTTTAAATATTCTTCACTCCCAATACTATCAATAATATTTATTTTCTTTTCCATAAACTCTCTGGCTCAGGTTGATCAACAAAAAATAGATGCTGAATTTTCGCGTGCAGTAGAATTATATAATGTAATGGAATTTAATTCTGCTCTTTCAGGTTTCGAGAAAATAATAAATGAGTACGATCTGAATTCAAAAACCACCGCAGCATATTTCTTCACAATAAAAATACAGATTGAAAAAAAAGAATATAAAGGTGCATGGAAATTAATTACAGAGTTTTTAGAGAATTTTCCTTCAAGTAAATACACCGATGAAATAAGAATACTTTTTGTAAAATTAAATCTCGATAACTACGAGTATTACAATGCATTAAAAGAAATTACATTTTTAATTGAAAGAACAAAATCAATATTATATCGTTTAGATGCTAAAGACATAGGTGAGAAAGTTGCAAACAACTATCTCAATTCTTTAGATCTTAAAAAATTAAGTGATTCATTTACAAGCGATAAAGTTAAACCATATCTTTTACTCCTTCTCGCAAAATCATATTTTAAAGAGAGGGAAACAGAAAACGCTCTCGTTACGTTATCGCAAATCTTGCAAATATATCCTTCGTCAGAAGAGTCAGCAGAGGCAAAAAATCTTTATGATAATCCCATCTTACCTATTGAAGAATTTTATGATAAATCATACATAGCTGTATTGCTTCCTTTACAAAAAGATGAGAACAATTATCCAACTTCTGTTGCAGCGGATGAAATATTGAAAGGCATTAAATTTGCCGTAGCAGAATTCAATGAGGATAGGGATGATAAAATTGGAATTATCATTAGGGATACGAAAAACAATGAAGATGAAATAAGTGAAATAAGAAACGAGCTTGGAAACAATTCTTCTGTCAAAGCAATTTTGGGTCCCATATTCAGTAACGAAGTAAGGGTGACAATTAACACATTTAATGGCACCAGTCTACCGATAATCTCGCCAACTGCAACCGATAATGATTTGACTTCTGTAAGCGAAGATTTTTTTCAGGCGAATCCTCCGCTTGTTGTAAGAGGCAAGGTAATGGCGCAATATGTTTTCTTTGTTGAGAACAAGAAAAATATGGCTGTGTTATTTTCAACTGATGGGTACTCACCTTTAATTGCAGCCTCTTTCATAGAAGAATTTGAAAAACTCGGCGGTACGATAATTGTGCAAGAATCATATAAAAGTAATTCTTTTGCTTTATCCGAACCTATTTCAAGAATAGTTGCTGTTGATACGCTTCTGGAAGCACCCGATACTCTTCAGGGAATTTATATTCCGTTAGCAGATAAAGTTGATGCCACAGCCATATTATCGCAGATGGGACAGGACTCATTATACTTGCCGATTTTTGGAAACCAGGATTGGTTTTCTGCAAGAGGATTTGAATCTGCTCCGGGGCTTAGCAATATGCTTACATTCTCATCGGATTACTTTATTGATTTCAATGATAATGATTACCAGGAATTCAGCGAGAGATTTTCAAAAGTTTATGGAAAAGATCCCGGCAGAAATGTTCTCTACGGATATGACTTAGCGAAATACTTGTTAACTGTATTGAGAAATATTGCACCGAGCAGATCGGCTATTAAAAATAAAATTATTTCGGGTATGGTAAGCAGCGGTTATCACAATAATATATCGTTTGATGAAAACCGTGTAAATAGATTTTTGAACATCGTTAGATACCGTGACGGTGTATTCGAGTTAATCGAAAAATTTCGTTCAGGAAATTAAAAGGTGAAAAGATTTTAAGCGTAAAAGATTTACCCCTTGATGACAGACCCCGCGAAAAATTGATTCTTCGCGGTCCTCAAAACTTAAGTGATGCGGAATTACTTGCAATTCTGTTACGCACAGGTATTAAGGGAAAATCTGTGTTAACCATTGCGCAGGAAATAATTAACAAAGAAAAAAACCTCTCAAATCTTGCATCAAGGTCTTTGGATTCATTAACGAAAGAAGCAGGCATAGGCAAAGATAAAGCAGCAACTTTGTTAGCCGCGTTTGAGATGAGTCGGAGAATTCAATCACAATCGAAACTATCTTCAAACAAAAAGATAACTTCACCAAATGATATTGCAGAAATATTTATACCCATTTTGCGTGATGAGGTAAAAGAAAAATTTATAGTGGTTTGCCTTAACTCAGCCAATAAAGTAATAAAGAACGAAACAATTTCAATCGGCAATCTAAACTCGAGTGTTGTTCATCCGCGTGAAATATTTAAAGTTGCAATCGATTCCTTATCGGCGAGTATAATTTTAATTCATAATCATCCAAGCGGAAATCCTGAACCAAGTAACGAAGATATCTCAATCACAAAAAAAATAGTTGAAGCAGGAAAAATTATGGATATTCCAGTTTTTGATCATATAATTATTGCAGGGGACACATTTACCAGCTTTGTAGAGAAAAGATTATTGTGATATTTAATAGATCATACCGCAAATAGTTGTTTATTTAAAACAAAATGATTAAATATCATGTCTATAAATAATGCTTTTTACTCTATCTAAGATTGTGGTAAAACAACGTAATACACTGATTAGTAACTAATCTGTATTTTAATTAATTAACTTAGGAGGAACATATGAACCTACTTAAATCACTCAAGATTCCGGTGGTTGCAGGAGCTCTGATTCTGAGCGCATCCTTACTTGCCGGATGCGGAGGTGTTAGCGAGGCGCAATTTGCAGAACTCGATGCCTTAACAGCAGAAGTGAGGTCTCTTGAGAGTGAGGCAAACACCTTGAAAGACGAAAGAGCTTCTCTCGAAGCTGAAATATCCGAAATAAATCGGAAGCTTGCTGAATGCGACAAGCAAAAAGAAGAAACAAGGGCTAACTTAGAAAAGTTACCCAAATAATAGTTAGTTGGTTTTTAATAATTTAATCAATTTTGGAGAAAATAAATGAAACTCACAAAATATATTCTAAGCCTTCTTTCCCTTGTTCTTCTTTTATCAGTTGTATCCTTTGCACAGGAAAGAGAAATGACTGAAGAAGAATGGCAAGCGGAAATGACCCGTTTAGGCGAAAAGAAAACATCTCTCTTAAATGAGATTGATGCTCTTAAATCGGATATAGACAATCTTAGTGCACAAAAATCAGGTCTTCAATCACCTGAGGAATGCATTGATGAACTGTATGCTTTAGTTGGTGCTACAACACAAGACGTAGATAACTTCAGAGCTGCAGTTAACGAATTAGACGGTAAAATCAGAAGAAAAGAAGGGCCTAAAAAAGACAGACAAGCTGATCTTGATGCTCTAAAAATGAATAAGATCAGTGCTTTACCTGAATTCTTCCAGAAAGTTCATGTTCAAATGCAAAAAGCTCTTGATGCCTGGGTTGAAAAACCAGATGTCATCTCTTACAAAGTTGTAAGAGGAGACCATCTATGGGGCATTGCTAAGAAAAAAGAACATTATGGTAACGCTTTTGCTTGGCCAATTATTTACAAAGCAAATCGCGATCAGATTAAAGATCCGGATTTAATTTATCCTAACCAGGTATTTAAAGTTCCGCCACTTTCAGAAGAAGAAAAGTCGAAATACGAAAAGTTAAGAAAAAATTATAAACCAGCTCCGGTTCAATAAAATTCTTTTAGCTTTGGTTATATATAAATATAAGAAGAAACCCTTGTCAGTATTCTGATAAGGGTTTTTCTATTTAAACCTGAACAACAATTGACAGCAGTAGAAAAAAAAATAGTATTAGATAATGTTGATATGTTCTCATTATTGGGGATGAATGATTCCAATCTCAAAATTGTTGAGGATAGATTCAATGCTTCAATAACTGTTCGCGGGGAGAATATTTATATAAAGGGGGTGATTGAAGAAGTTGAAGGGATAGAGAAAATCTTCAAAGAAATGACTTACGTGCTAAACACAAGCGGCAAGTTAGCAGAGGATGATATCGTAACCATCTTGAATTTAACCATTGAGGGGAAGGAAATAATTGATGAGCAGGAATATGATTCCATTGTATTATACACCAAGCACGATGTAATTAAAGCAAGAACTTCCGGACAAAAAAAGTATGTTGAAGCAGCAACCAAAAACGATATATGTTTTGCAATAGGTCCTGCAGGAACAGGTAAAACATACCTCGCAGTTGCTTTGGCAATATCAGCATTAAAAAAAGGATTGGTAAAAAGGATCATTCTGGCACGACCTGCTGTGGAAGCGGGAGAGAGTCTTGGTTTTCTTCCCGGCGATTTCAGAGAAAAAATTGATCCTTACCTTAAACCTCTTTACGATGCCCTGGATGATATGCTTCCCTCCGAAAAACTACGTTCTTATCTTGAAAAAGGGATTGTGGAAATTGTTCCGCTTGCATATATGAGAGGAAGAACATTGAACAGCGCTTTTGTTATACTTGATGAAGCTCAGAATGCAACGGCTATGCAAATGAAGATGTTTCTCACGAGATTGGGAGCTAATTCTAAAGCGATTGTTACTGGCGATATTACGCAGATAGATCTTTCGCCAAAACAGGTAAGCGGGTTGGTGCAGGCGCGCGATATTTTATCGAATATAAAAGGTATCTCCTTTGTTTATTTCGATCGTTCTGACGTAGTGCGACACAGGTTAGTTAAAGATATAATTGATGCTTATGATAAATTCAACGGAAATAATAAATAATTACTCAACAATATTTTTACTTTCTTCCCAGTATTTATCCATTTCTTCAAGTGTAGATTCAGATAATTTTCTGTCCGATTCCGTTATTTTCTTTTCAACGTAGCCAAACCTTTTAATAAACTTTTTATTTGTTTTTCTTAAAGCGTTCTCAGGATTTACTCCTAAAAATCTTGCATAGTTTACCAGAGCAAAAAACACATCACCAATTTCACTTTCAAGTTCATCGTGAGTTCCATCTTTTTCCGATTGATGCATCTCCTCAATTTCTTCAATCACTTTTTTCCAAACATCTTCTTTCTTTTCCCAATCAAATCCAACTTTAGAAACCTTTTCCTGTATACGATGTGCCAGCTGCAATGCAGGGAGTAGGGGAGGCATACCATCCAAAAGATTTGCTCTTCCTTCGCTTAGTTTTATCTCCTCCCAATTCGTTTTTACTTCTTCGGCACCGGAAACTTCTTTATCACCGAATACGTGAGGATGGCGGCGTATAAGCTTTTCCTGAATAGAGTCTATTACATCATCAATCGTAAAATGATTTGATTCTTCTGCAATTACCGTATGAAAAACTACGTGCAGTAAAAGATCGCCGAGTTCTTTTCTTAATTCATGGTAATCTTTATTATCAATGGCATCAACAACTTCATACGCTTCCTCTATTGTTGCTGCCTTAATTGAATCATTTGTTTGTTCTTTATCCCATGGACATTCTTTTCTAAGTCTTTTTACTATCTGAACGAATTCATTAAATTTAGATTCAGTCATTTATCAATTTCCTTTACGGTACATAATTATTTTAAATTGTGTGCAAATTTATAAAAACAGTTTAATATTAATTTTTGAGGTAACAAAATGGTAGAAGAAAAAATTAAAGAACTCGGTTTTACACTTCCCAAAACTCCCAAACCCCTTGCAGCATATATTCCTGCAATTCAAACAGGTGATTATGTTTATACATCCGGCCAGGTTCCTTTTTCTGGTGGAGAGTTAAAGTACAGCGGAAAGATAGGATTTGACCTTTCAGTTGAAGAAGGGCAGAACGCAGCAGAATTATGTGCATTGAACGGATTAAGTGCCATAAAAGGAGTAATAGGAGATCTGAATAAGATAGAGCGAATTGTGAAAGTAACAGTTTTTGTGAACAGCGCCGATGGGTTCACAGATCAGCCAAAAGTAGCAAACGGTGCATCGGAGTTTTTGGCTAAAATATTTGGAGAAGCAGGTAAGCATGTTCGCAGCGCAGTTGGTGTGAATGAACTGCCTGTTGATTCTGCTGTAGAAGTTGAGATGATCGTTAAGGTGAAGTAATTTATAGGCAAACAATAAAAAAATGTCATTCAGAAAGAATCCTGTTAAATAATCTGTTTACTAAATTAATTGGTTATATAATTTAAATAAAAAGATTCCTGCTGAATGACGGTATGCTTTTTCTTTACTAACAACGGGAGTTAATTTATCAAACCACTTTTCAATTTACGAACCAAAGATAATGTTTTTTGATACTTGCTATCATCATTCATTAGTGATTTAATAACAGCGCTGCCCACAATTACACCATCACAATGCGGCTTATAATATTTTACATCTTCAACGGATGATATTCCAAAACCAACAAGAACTTTGTTGTTTGTACATTGTTCATAAGCATTTTTTATAAATTGAAGATTATCTTTGCTTGCTGTTTTTTGAATGCCAGTAGTTCCAGTAACACTAACACAATAAACAAATCCCGAACTTTTTTCATCAATCATTTTTATTTTATCAGTTGGTGTTGTAGGAGTTATTAAAAGAATTATATCCGTCTCATCAAATTTGGATGTGAAAAAATCATCATATTCATCAAGCGGAATATCGGGAACAATTAATCCATTAACTCCAATTCTCTTCGAATCATCTGCGAACTTTTCTAAGCCGTAACTCAATAAAGGGTTGGCATATCCCATAAGAATAATAGGCTTATCAGTATGCTCGTTAATCTCTTTAACGTAATGTAATGTTTTAAAAAGGTCAATTCCATTGCTCAATGCTGTTTGTGATGACTGTTGAATTATTGGTCCGTCGGCTATGGGATCGCTGAATGGAAAACCAATCTCAAGCATATCCGCACCGGCATCTAAAACTTTTAGTGCAAGATCCACAAAATTATCCTTTTTTGGAAAACCGGATGTTAAAAAAATCGAAAGGACTTTTTCTCCCTTCTTATTTTTATTCGCAATATATTTCGAAATTTTTGATTTCAAATTTTATCCCCGTATGAATCCATTATAATAGAAAGATCTTTATCACCCCTTCCGCTGACATTTAAAACAATAATTTCATCTTTACTGGTTTTTGGTAAAAGTTTTTTGAGATACGCTATTGCGTGGGCAGTTTCTAATGCTGGTATTATACCTTCAGTTTGAGCAAGAAGTTTTACCGCATCCAATGCTTCATCATCCGTTATGGAATCGTATTCAACTAAAAAATTATCTTTTAAATAACTATGTTCAGGTCCAACGCCGGGGTAATCGAGTCCCGCAGAAATGGAATGAACTTCGGAAATCTGCCCATCATCCGTTTGAAGAAGACATGTTTTCATCCCATGAAAAATTCCTTCTCTGCCAAGAGTTAATGTTGCACAATGTTTGTTTGAATCCAATCCGTAACCCGCCGCTTCTACACCAATTAGTTTCACCTTGCTATTAATGAAAGGATAAAAAATTCCTATTGCATTACTTCCACCGCCAACGCAGGCAATAATGTAATCAGGTTCTTTATTTTCTTTTTTAATAATCTGTTCTTTGGTTTCCAATCCAATTATGGACTGAAAATCTCGTACCATCATTGGATAAGGATGAGGACCAACAACGGAACCGATTATGTAATGGGTATCTGTTATGTTAGTTACCCAATCTCTTATAGCTTCGTTTGTAGCATCTTTTAATGTTTGGCTGCCGGATTTCACACTAACAACCTCAGCTCCCAAAAGTTTCATTCGGAAGACATTTGGCTTTTGCCTATGCATATCAATTTCGCCCATATAAATAACACAATCCAAACCAAATTTAGCACATACTGTTGCAGTGGCAACACCATGTTGTCCTGCACCTGTTTCAGCTATTATTCTTGTTTTACCTAATTTTTGTGCGAGTAGAATTTGACCCAATGTATTGTTGATTTTATGCGCGCCCGTATGACAAAGGTCTTCACGTTTAAGATAAATTTTTCCTTTGCCGTAAAGGGAAGTTAACTTTTCAGCATAAGTAAGAGGAGTCGGTCTTCCTGAATATTCTTTATGTAGCTGCATCAACTCTTTATTAAACTGTTTATCCTTTTTCATCAACAAGTAAGTTGATTCAAGCTCAGTTAGCGGAGCGATCAAAGTTTCGGGAACAAATTTTCCACCGTACTTTCCGAATTTCCCTTTGCTATCAGGAACTTTAGTTGCTGAGCTGGATTTCTTCATTGTCCATCCTTTTATCAACTACCGAAGCAATCTTTTCGATTTTCTCTAAGAGATTCTTAAAATTTTTAATTGTTAAAGATTGAAATCCATCAGACAGGGCTTCCTCAGGATGCGAGTGTACTTCAATCATTAAACCATCAGCACCGCAAGCAACAGCAGCCATTGCCATAGGAGTAACTTTATCCCAGATGCCAACACCGTGCGAAGGATCTACTATAATTGGGAGATGAGAATGTTTTTTTATAACGGGAACAATATTTAAATCAAGTGTGTTTCGTGTATGGGTTTCAAAAGTTCGTATTCCTCTTTCACAAAGAATAACATTGTAGTTTCCCTGAGATAAAATATACTCGGCGCTCATTAATAAATCTTCCATCTTTGCAGCCAAACCTCTTTTTAAAAGGATTGGATTTTTGATTTTTCCTGCATCTTCAAGGAGTGAAAAATTCTGCATGTTTCTCGCGCCAATCTGCACTATATCAGCAACTTCAGCTATTAAAGGTAATGTGTGTGTGTCTTTTGCTTCAGTAACGATTTTCATTCCAAGTTCTTTCTTAACGTCTGCAAGATATTCGATACCTTTTTCCTTCAATCCCTGAAAAGAATACGGACTTGAACGAGGTTTGTATGCACCGGCACGTAAAAATTTTATTCCCAGTTCTTTAAGTGAACCAGCAATTTCAAATATCTGGTCCTTACTTTCAACCGAGCATGGTCCGGCAATAATTGTAAGTTTATCTCCACCGATTGTAGTATTCTCAAAATCAATTACCGTATCATCAGGTTTCATTTCTCTGCCAACAAGTTTATACGGTTTTGATACACGAAGCACTTCATCAACAGAATCCATGCCTAAAAAATCTTCAATAGTAAGATTAGCCGAGGGTCCCGTTATCCCGATCGCTAGTTTACGTGAGCCGGGAATTTCGTGCGGTGTGCATTCCTTTGCAGCGATTTTCCTTTTTACTTTTTCAATGTGTTCCCTTGGAGCATTAAGTTTCATTAATATCAGCATCACTGTCTCCTTAATAAATTTACTTTGTTAAAAAACTTTTTCATCTTATTTTTATCTTTCGTGCCCGGAGTTATTTCCAGTGAAGAGGAAAGATCGACTGCTGCCGGATTTATATTTTTATAAATGAAAGCAATATTATCTGATGTAATTCCACCTGCAAGAATAATTTTATTTTTCATTTCAGAAGGAATTTTCTCCCAGTTAAATTTATTACCGGTTCCTCCATAATTATTTTCGGAGTAAGCATCGAGCAATATTGAATATTCTTGATATTGATTTAATTTACTGTAATCAAAATTATCATCAACCCGAAAAGCTTTTATGACAGGCAGCGAAATACTTTTAATAATATTCAGATTTTCTTCTCCGTGAAGCTGGACAACGTTAATACCAGATTGTTTGGATATTTTATTAATAAATTCAAAACTTTCGTCAACAAAAACTCCAACCTTTGTTGTAAAAAGCGATAGTGTTTTAGTAATATGTTCTGCTTGCTCTGGTGAAACATATCTTTTACTTTTCTTATAAAAGATGAAACCCACAGCATCGGCGCCAAAGGATTCAGCAGCCAAAGCGTCTTCTGTATTTGTGATACCACAAATCTTAATTTTCATTTCGGCACCATTTTATTAATTGCTTTAAGGCAGCATCTATATTTTCACTGCGCATTAAATATTCGCCGACAAGAATGGCATCGATGTTACTTTTATTAAGTAATTGAACATCCTCTTTGTTGTCTATACCCGATTCTGCAACAACCATGATACCTTCGGGGAAATTGTGAGAAATATCAATACAGGTATTTAAGTCAACAGAAAAATCATTTAAGTTCCTGTTATTAATACCAATCAGTTTGTTAAGATTAAAATCAATTTTATTCAACTGTCCTTCCGAATGCAGTTCTAGTAAAACTTCCAATCCAATTTCATAGGCGGCATGAGTTAATTCGGCTACCTGATTTTTTGAAAGAATTTCACATATCAGTAAAATAAAATCCGCACCAAACGCTTTTGCTTCAAAAATTTGATATTCATCAATTATAAAATCTTTTCTAAGTAAGGGGACACTCTTTAATTTTGCAATATCATTCAGGAAACTAATATTACCTTTAAAAAAAATCTCATCAGTTAGCACAGAAACAGCATTCGCACCATTATTAAAATATGTTTCAGCAATTGCAAGGTGATCAAAATCTTCTTTTATTATTCCTTTTGAGGGACTTGCTTTTTTTATTTCGGCAATTACAGACATTACAGATTTATCTTTAAGTGAATTATAAAAGCTTAAAGTTTCTTTTTCGAAAAACTCCGTTTCAGTAAAAGAGGATAAAGAATATTTTCTCTTCAAATCGGAGATTTCTTTTTTCTTCACTTCTAATATTTCATTTAAAATGTTCATTCCGCATTTCTAATTTTATTCTGAAACAATTCCAAACCCAATCAAACTTTTCAGCTTATTGCATGCCGCATCTTTTAATATTGATTCTTCAGCAGCATTTTTACATTCGATTAAGTCATCTGATACACCAGCCGTATAAAGTGCTATTGCAGCATTTGCACAGATTGTGTGAAATGCACCATTTCGAGTTTTATTCTTAAATACTTCTAAAATTATTTGAGCATTGTCTTTAGCATTTCCACCTTGAATCTCATTTACACTAACTTCCGGATAACCGAAAGTTGAAGCACTTATTTCCGTTTCGGTTAAACCATCTTTGTTGTATTCTATCATTTTCGTTTTTTGATCGAGAATAATTTCATCATACTTATTTCCTGCGCATATAAAACATACTTTATCAAACTCAAGATAGTGTGCTGCCTGTGAAAGTAATTTCGAAGCTTTATCACTGTAAGTTCCGATGATCTGTTTTTTAACTCCTGCAGGATTTGTTAAAGGACCAAGTAAATTAAAAATAGTTTTCATCCCGAGTTCTTTTCTAACCTGTGCTGCATGTTTCATTGCCGGATGATATTTGGGAGCAAATAAAAATGTTATCCCAATTTCTTCCAGTGCTTTTGCAGATTGCTCTTCAGGCAGATTAATATTCACACCAAGCTCGGTTAAAACATCCGCACTGCCACAATTACTTGAAATCGATCTGTTACCATGCTTTGCTACTTTAACTCCTGCACCCGCTGCCACAAACGCCGCAGCAGTTGATATATTAAAAGTTCCTGAACTATCACCACCGGTTCCGCATACATCTATTACGTTATCATCCGTATTATTAAGTTTGATGCTGTTCTCTCTCATTGCTAAAGCAAATCCGGCAATCTCTTCTGCTGTTTCTCCTTTCGATTTTAATGCAACTAATATTCCCGCTAACAATGAAGGGTTTACTTTCCCGGTCATTATTTCATTCATCACATGTGTTGCTTCTTCTAAAGTTAAACTTTTACCATCTATTATTTTTTGCAGCATTCCCTTTATCATAATTGAACCCAGTTAAAAATAATATTTTTACCTTCAGCAGTTAATATCGATTCCGGATGAAATTGAATTCCTTCAAGTGGAAATGTCTTATGTCTTATTCCCATTATCACATTATCATCTGTACGAGCGCTAATTTCTAGTTCACCAGGCAAAGAATCATGATCTATTATTAACGAGTGGTATCGTGTAGCAATAAATTTTTGCGGGATATTCTTGAATATCGTTTTTTCATCATGATTTATTAGCGATGTTTTACCATGCATTAATTCCGGCGCTTTAATTACCTTTCCGCCAAAAGCAATTCCAATTGCCTGATGACCTAAACAAACTCCAAGAATAGGAAGCTTACTTCCAAACTCTTTTATACAAGACAGGGAAACATTTGAATCCTCTGGTTTACCGGGCCCAGGTGAAATAAGTATTTTATCCGGATTTAATTTTGCTATTTCTTTAACTGTAATTTTATCATTTCGTTTAACTACGATTGAACTTACTTCTTTACCCAACAACTGAACAAGATTGTACGTAAAGGAATCGTAGTTATCAATTACTAAAATTTTCATCCAACACCTCTGCAAATTTTAATGCTTTAACTAACGCTGCTGATTTATTTTTTATTTCCTTTGCTTCAAGGTTTGGTTTGCTGTCTGCAACTATACCTGCACCAGCCTGCCAATAGATTGTATTTCCTTTTGCAAACAATGTTCTAATTGCGATACACATATCAAGGTTGCCTGAAAAATCAAAATATCCAACGGCACCTGCATAAACGTTTCTGGCAGATTTTTCGTATTTGCTTATCAACTGCATTGCTCGGATTTTTGGAGCACCGGTTACTGTTCCGGCAGGGAAGCATGATTTAAGTGCATCAATTGAATCTTTATCATCAGATATTATGCCCTCAACCTTAGATACTATATGCATTACGTGTGAGTAACGATGGACTTTCATATTCTCAGTAACTTTCACAGTTCCGTATTTGCAAACTCTTCCAAGATCATTTCTTCCAAGGTCAACAAGCATCGTGTGTTCGGCTAATTCTTTTTCATCTTCCATTAAATTTTTTTCTAGTGCAAGATCCTCTTCATTTGTTTTTCCCCGCCTTCTTGTTCCTGCAATCGGTAAAACCTGAGCAAGACCATTTTTTACTTTTAGCAAGTCTTCAGGTGAAGTTCCTATTACAGAAAAATCATTTTCGAATTCGAGAAAGTACATATAGGGAGACGGATTTATTATTCTAAGTGCCCTGTATACATTCAAAAGATCACCTGAAAATTTTGCTGAAAACCTTTTTGAAATTACAATCTGAAATATATCTCCCTCATAAATATGTTCTTTACCCGATTCAACCTGTTTGTAAAACTCAGTCGGATCAAAATCCTCCTGCAGTTTGTTTGTTAATTTAAAGTCGGATGAATAAGTAAACGGTTTTTGTAATTCGGTTTTAAGAATGGATAACCTTTGTTTTGCGGCTTCGTATTCTTGTTTAAGGTTTGTATCATTTTCGATCTTCACATTTGTTATAAGTATTATTTGATGTTTAAAATGATCGAACGCAAGTATTGTATCGTAAAAACCAAAAATAGAATCCGGCTGATCGGTTTTTTTCATCTCTTTTTTCAATACATTTTCAATCAGCGAAGAATTTTCATAACCAAAATAACCAACAACTCCTCCGGTAAAATCGGGTAGATCATCTATAATTGGCTGCCGGTAAATTTTTAACTCTTGCCGGATAAAATCAAAAATGCTTTTGTTTATCTGCGATTCCTTTGTTTTGTTTCGTATTGTTATTAATTTACCCTTATTGCTGAAAACATAAGCGGGATCTTTTCCAATAAAAGAATATCTTGAAAGATTTTCCGAACCCTCAACAGATTCTAAAAGAAAATTATTCGTACCTTTTTGCCTGATCTTCAAATATGCAGTAACAGGAGTAAGCATATCCGCTGTCATCATTTCATAAACAGGAATTAAGTTATATTCATTTGCTAACGATTTAAATTTATTGAAATCCATTTCTATCTCTACAGGTAATAAAAAACCCTTCCCAGTGTACTGAGAAGGGTTTGGAAAAATTATTATTTACTCAGAATCACCAGGACATATTATTGTTCGTTATTCCCCACCACCATCCGTTTATATTTATGGATAAATTTGAATGATAATATGTTTTGTAATTCTTTTTCATAAATTATTGTGTAAATATAACACACATTTTCATTTAATCAAGGGCAAAGGAATATTTTTCGGGATTTTTTGAGATGGTTTTGTTAACTATCTTTGCTATTGATTTTAGAGATGAATTTTCATATTATTTATAGCACATTAATAAGTTTCAAATGACCAAACTACTTTTAATATTAATCTTTACTTCGCTTTCTGCTTTCGGTCAATTCAGAGATGATGGATTGAACCAGCCTAAAGTTAAGGAAGGCATTGTTGATCAATCTTCAGGGTTTGCATTTGGATTTTTAAATTCTGAAAATTTCCAGATGAGACATTCATTTTCTCTTTCCTATACGTCTTTTGGCAGCCAGGGTATGTCATTGGGAAGTTACACCAATAGTATGTTTTATAAGCTGATGAGCAATCTAAATGTTCAGATGGATGTAAGTATTCTATTTTCTCCTTACAGCTCATTTGGTCAAAATTTTCAAAACGATATAAACGGAGTTTATATCAGCAGGGCAGCAATCAATTATTATCCGTTCAAGGATATGCAAATTTCAATTCAGTATAGAAATATGCCCTATTACAATCCATATTTTGGATCGGGAAGTGGGTTTTATGGGAATCCATTTTATGGTAACAGTTTGGGTAGCGAATCGGTTTTTCAAAGATGATTAAAATTTTTGTAAGCAGGTATAGAGAAGACTGAGTGAAAGAAAAACCCGGAGCAGTTCAATCCGAAAAAAGAACAGGACATCGTTCAACTAATCTATTTCTCATAATTTCAAATTTAATTCTTTCCATTCTCATATTATTTTTAGGATACTCTCTTTTAAGTAAGTTGAATGTTTTTGGAGAAAATTCTGAAATTGACAATATAGTTAAGCATAAAAAAAATATGCAGATTGAAGTTCTAAACGGATGTGGAGTTGACGGCGTTGCGGATAGCTTCACAGATTATCTTAGAACGAAAAATTTTGATGTGGTTAATACGGGCAACTACAGATCATATAATATTGATAATTCAATAGTTATTGATAGAACAGGAAACATTATTAACGCAGAATACTTGGCAGAAGTAATTGGTATTGATAATAAGCAGGTTATTCAGCAAAAGAATAAAAATTATTTTTTAGATGTTACATTAATAATTGGTAAAGATTATAAGCAATTATTTCAAAACAATTAGTGAGTAGAAATTGGATTCAAAAGAATTTTCAAAAAAAATTACCGATATTATTTTTAATAAAAAAGGTTATGATGTAGTAGTAATTAATTTAAAAGAGATTACATCATTTGCCGATTATTTTGTTATCTGCTCAGCAGATTCTAATGTGCAGGTAAAAGCCATTGCGGATGATGTTGATAAATCGTTAAGAGACGAAGGGATAAAGTGCTGGCACAGAGAAGGTTACCAAGCGTTAAACTGGGTTCTGCTGGATTATTTTGATGTAATAGTGCACGTATTCAAAAAGGAATCGAGGGAATTTTATAATCTGGAAAAACTTTGGGGAGATGCTGAAATTGAAAAACTATCCGACCCGGCTTATTCACAAACCATTGATTGAGTTTTTGTCCTTCCGTAGGAAACTTGTTATTTCAATATAAATCACGAATAAGCTTCGTTTATATAATATTAGAAGGATTCTTCCAGAATGATATTTAATCATTCCAATCCACTATCCAATTACTTATTTTTATACCTCAGAAATAAAAATCCAATAATAATTTGATAACAAAATTGAAAAACTATTTAGAAAAAATATTTAGCGAAGCATCACAGCAATTAACATTTTTATCTGATGTTGAATTGATGTTTGAAATACCCAAAACGATTTCACACGGAGACTTTTCATGCAATGTAGCGATGCTGCTTACAAAAAAGTTGAAGAAAAATCCAAGACAAATAGCTGAAGAAATTATTTCGAACCTTAAATATGATGAAGATATAATTCAAAAAATCGAGATTGCCGGACCAGGGTTTATCAATTTCTTTTTCACACCTTTATTTATTGCCAAGGTGATAGAAAATATTTTAACACAAAAAGAAAATTACGGCAGAACAGATAAGTACAAAGGGAAGAGAGCAAATGTAGAATTCGTTTCGGCGAATCCAACCGGACCCCTGACTGTAGGCCACGGTAGAAATGCAGTGATTGGAGATACTATTGCAAATATGCTTGAAGCAATTGGGTATGAAGTTGAAAGGGAATATTACTTTAACAATGCCGGCAGACAAATGCGTGTGCTTGGTGATTCAGTTAAACAGAGATATTTGCAGTTGTTGGGTGACCAAATTGATTTTCCTGAAGATTATTACCAGGGAGAATACATTAAAGAAATTGCGGCGGAACTGGCTAAGGAATTTGGTGATTCATTAAAGAATGAAAAGCCGGAAGGAAAATTTAAAGCGAAAGCTGAGCAGGTGATCTTTAATGATATTAAAAAATCGTTGAAGCTTCTGGGAATAGAATTCGAGACATTTTATAATGAAAATACTCTTTTTGAGGAAGGTAAAATTGATGCTCTCCTAAAAACATTTAAGGAGAAAAACCTCTCCTATCAAAAAGATAATGCACTCTGGCTGAAGTTTACAGAACTGGGCGGAGAACAGGATAAAGTTATTGTCAAATCATCAGGCGAGCCGACCTACCGCTTACCTGATATTGCATATCATATTACAAAGTTTGATAGGGGATACGATTTGATGGTTGATGTTTTCGGTTCTGATCATGCCGCAGCTTATCCAGATGTACTCGCAGGATTAAAAGCCCTTGATTATGATGTGGACAAAGTAAGCGTAATTATATATCAATTCGTAACAATTCTTGAAGATGGGGAAATAGTGAAGATGTCAACTCGCAAAGCAAATTATGTTACACTTGATGAATTAGTTGATGAAGTGGGCAAAGATGTGGTACGCTATTTTTTTAATATGAGAAGCACTTCTTCTCATATGAATTTTGATTTGACACTGGCGAAGAAGCAGTCCGATGAGAATCCTGTTTTCTATTTGCAGTATGCACACGCAAGGATTTGCTCAATTCTCAGGACTGTTGTGGAAGAGGACATTATTTCTTCCGTGAAAAACCTGAATTTGCTTGTAAAGGAAGAGGAACAGCAATTACTTAAAAAATTAAATAAGTACGAAGAAGAAATACTTTATGCTTCGGAAAATTTTGAGCCGCACAGGATTTGTGCTTACCTGGAAGAGCTTGCAGCGGCATTCCATAAATTTTATACATTCTGCAGAATACTTGGAAGCGAAAAGAAGCTTGCCGAAGCAAGGTTAGCTCTTGCGGAAGCCACTAAAACCGTGTTGCAAAATGGTTTGGGCATTTTGGGTGTTACTGCACCTGAGCGGATGTAAACAATTAAGTTTAAATGTATTATGAGTATCGGGTATATGTACATACTTGAATGTGCTGATGGGAGTTATTACACGGGAAGTACAAAAGATTTGGAAAGAAGACTTTCGGAGCATCAAAACTCACACGGTGCAAATTATACAAAAAATCGCTTGCCCGTCAAGCTTGTTTATGTTGAAGAATTTCCAAGAATTGATGAAGCATTTTATCGTGAGAAACAAGTTCAAGGATGGAGTCATAAAAAGAAAAGAGCTTTGATTGAAAAAGATGTTGATAAGTTACACAAATATGCTGAATGTAAAAATTCAAGCCATTACAAAAAACAGTTAGAATAATTTAAATTAGCTTGTTTCAGCTTCACACAACTCGCTTGTTTCGACTTCGCTCAACAAGCGTCATTATAACATTAAGTTTGCTGAGCGCAGTCGAAGCGAACAATTGAGTTTAA
>Ga0209987_10000156_pt1 | contig 32217 bp, 32 predicted proteins | sample N074metaG_FD_182134 | JGI IMG/M metagenome (GOLD analysis project Ga0209987, IMG submission 182134) | Deep subsurface microbial communities from Kermadec Trench to uncover new lineages of life (NeLLi) - N074 metaG (SPAdes) (version 2) | ecosystem: Environmental > Aquatic > Marine > Ocean trench...
AGGACAAACTTGGTGGTGGCATACACCCGCCGTCCCTCGCCCCACAAACCGATAAGAAAATAAGTCGGCACCAGCATCAATTCCCAGAACACATAAAACAAAATGGTGTCCAGCGCGACAAATACGCCGAGGGTTCCGGCCTCCAGCAGGAGCATCAGCGCCAGAAAATATCTCAGGTTTTTGATGGGGCCGGTGGAGAAAACGATCGCCAGCACCCCTAAAAATGCGGTGAGCACCACCAGCCACAGGCTGATGCCGTCCACCCCCACCCTGTAATAAATATTCAACGGGGACACCCAGAGAACGGAATCGACAAATTGCATCCCGTGGGCGGCCTCATTAAAACCAGACAGCAAAACCAACGATGCCAGGAAAGTCAAAGAGGCGCTCAGAATCGCCGTTTTGCGCAACAGAGACTCGTTGCTTTCCGGCAAAAGCATCAGGATAAATGCCCCCGCCAATGGCAGAAATAGGATCGCTGTCAGCAACATGTTGCAGGTTTTCCCATCACAAAAAGATCACAAATAGCAAAATGGTGACCAGGCCCGCCACCATGTTCATGGCATAGAGCCGCACACTTCCCGATTGCCAAATGCTGATACCGCGGCTCACTTCCCGCACCTGCGCCCCCACCTGATCGACGGCGAAATCAATGCCATCTTTTTCAGCCCGCTCTTCCATAAAGGCGCCCACGGCCTTGACGGGTTTGACGATGAAAAAATCATAAATCTCATCCACATAATATTTATGAATGAGCACATCGTACACCGGAGCCAGCATTTGCTTGGCGAAATCCAATCGATCCTTTCCCGTCATGAACAGGGCCACGGCAGTCGCGATTCCGCCCAAAGCAACTCCCACCGTAATGGATTCCAAAAGAGCGTCTTCGTGATGCAACGGAATGACGCCGCTGAATACCGGTGACAAAAACTCATGCGCCCACGGGCCTAAAACTCCACCCAGCAGAGAAAGGGATCCCAAGATGAGCAGAGGGCCTGTCATGACCATGGGGGACTCATGCGGATGCGCGCCGGGGCTTCTCGACGAACCCATGAAGACGTAAAAAAATAACCGGAATGTATAAAATCCCGTCAGGCCCGCTCCCAGCACCGCCAGCCCCCAGAACAGGAAATTCCCCAGTTCGGCGTGGTAGGATTCCATGATGATCAATTCCTTGCTGAAGAACCCCGCGGTCAGGGGGAATCCGGATAAAGCCAGTGCCGCGACGAGAAATGTCCAGAACGTGATCGGCATGGCATGCCGCAATCCGCCCATTTTCCGAATATCCTGTTCACCGCCCAGCGCGTGGATCACACTTCCCGCCCCCAGGAACAGCAACGCTTTAAAAAAAGCATGCGTCATCAAATGAAACATACCGGCGCTGAACACGCCCACGCCCACCGCCAGAAACATATAACCGATCTGACTCATGGTGGAAAAAGCGATGACGCGTTTGATGTCGAACTGGACCAGCGCCATCGAGCCGGCAAAGATGGCGGTGAACACGCCCACGCCGGCCACCAGGTACATGGTGTAAGGCGCCAGCATGAAGAGTGAGTTGCATCGGGCCACCAGATACACGCCCGCGGTGACCATGGTCGCCGCATGGATCAAAGCGCTGACCGGAGTCGGTCCTTCCATGGCGTCCGGAAGCCAGGTGTGCAGAGGCACCTGCGCGGATTTGGCAAAGGCGCCGACCAGCAGTAACAGGGTGATGAGAAGCACGCCATCGTCGTTGGGTGAAAAGGTGGTCGACGCTTTGGCAAAAACATCGACATAATTCAACGTACCAAAATACTGAAACACCACAAATGCGGCGATCACCATGCCGACATCGCCAATCACATTCATGACAAACGCTTTGCGCGCGGCCAGAACGGCGCTGGTTTTTTCAGTCCAGAACCCAATCAATAAATAAGACGCTAGGCCCACCAGCGCCCAGCCGACGATGAGGAAGAAAAAATCCGCCGCCATCACCAATAGGGACATAGAGAAAATGAACAGGTTCATGTAAGCAAAAAACCGGCTGTATTCGGGATCGTCCTGCATGTAACCGATGGAATAGACATGAATCAAAAATCCCACGCCCGTCACCACGAGGAGCATGAATACCGACAAAGGATCAATGAGAACCGCCAGATCCAATTGGAAATGCGGGGAGGCGATCCAGGGATACAGAGTCACAACATTACCGACTCTCTGGTCGGGACTCAGCAAGAGCATGTCCGCGAGGACCACCAACGTCACCAGAAAAGCGCCACCGATGGAGCCACAACCGACCAGGCCCACGCCACTGCGCGGCAGGCGGTTGCCCCACCAGCTCAAACCGATAAAACCCGCCATCGGAAGGAGGAGTATGAGCCAGGAGTAAGCGAACAATTCGTTATCCTTTCAATACGTTGATATGGTCCACATTCAAATCATGCCGGGTACGGAAGATGGTGAGAATAATCGCCAGGCCCACCACCACCTCAGCCGCCGCCACCGTCATGATGATGAGCGCAAAAATCTGTCCATCCAACGAAGCCAAAGCCTTGGAATATCCCACCAGCAAAAGATTCACAGAATTCAACATCAACTCCACCGACATGAACATCACCAGAGGGTTTTTTCGAATCAAAAAACCCACCGCTCCTATGGAAAAAATAGCCGCGCTGACGAAAAGAACAAAATCGGTATCCATCACACCCTCGTTCGCTTTCTAATTGGCCGGTAGGAAAATTTAGCCAGGCTGATGATTCCCACCGCCGCCACCAAAAGAAGAAAAGAAGCCAGCTCGAAGGGAATCAGATGATGGGAAAACAACTCCATGCCGATGGCTTTGGCGCTTCCCACGGTGGCAATCGCATCCTCTGTGGCCTGCCCTTCCATCGGCCGGGTGAACCCCACCCCGAGAGCCATCAGCAATTCACAAAATAAAAGGGCAACAAACCCCATACCCATCAGCTTTTCAAATGAAGAATCCCGTTCCTCTTTCTTGGCACCCAGCAAGGCGATGATGAACAGAAACAGGATCATGACCGCACCGGCATACACCACCACCTGAACTGCCGCCAGAAACTCCGCGTTGTAAAACAGAAACAGCAGAGCCAAACAACACATGTGGCCGATCAAATACAGGGCGCTATAAATCGGCGAGGCACATAAGATGACCCCCAGGCTGGCCAGTATCGCCGTCATCCCCACCACAAATACAAAACTCTGTTCGACCAACCCGAACACCGTTTCGCGGTCTAAATTAAAAGCCCAAGCCTGTTCCAAAATTTCAAACACGTCGCACGTCCCCTATCCATGGAACCCCCAGGGGGTTCATTAAACAAAAAACGAAATTCCGCCGGAGTGTCCAGTTTTTTGTACCCGGCAAAATAACAATGATCGGCACTAACCATCCAAAATTAAAAAATTCCACGCTGAAGACAGGTCACTTGTTGACCACCTTGGTGTTGCCCAAAAAATTCACTCGAAACTCATTGGGCTCGGGATACACCAAAAGATCCTCTTTTGTTGCTATATAATTTTTCCGATCGTAATCGGCCAACTCGTAATGTTCGCGCAGAACCACTGCATCCACCGGGCAGGCCTCTTCACAGAAGCCACAGTAAATACAGCGTAGAAGGTTGATTTCATACACCGCCGCGTAGCGCTCACCTGAGGAAATGCGATTTCCTTCGGTATTCTCGGCGGACACCACATGAATGCAATTGACGGGACAATTGATCGAACAAAGACTGCAACCGATACATTTTTCCAGCCCATTTTCGTCGCGGGTCAGAAAATGCCGTCCCCGGAAACGCTCGGGCATGGTCCGTTTGACTTCCGGGTAACAAATAGTCACCGGTTTGGACAGCATATTGCGGAAGGTGACGCTCAGACCGATCAACAGGTTTTTGGCGCCAATGATGATGGCTTTAATCATATTGAAATCCTCACGCAGGCCACAATACTTTGACCACGCTGTAGAAAAACATATTCAACATTGCGATCGGCAAAAGAATTTTCCACCCGAAGGTCATCAACCGATCGTACCGGATTCGGGGAAAGGTGGACCGCAACCAGATAAAAACGCATAACAGTAGAAACACCTTGGCGGCAAACACCAGAATGGGAATATCCAAACCGATGTAGGAATGCCAGCCGCCCAGAAACAACAGAGTCACCAGAGCGCTCATGGTGATCATGTTGATGTACTCTCCCATAAAAAACATGGCGAATTTCATGCCTGAGTATTCGGTGAAAAATCCGGCCACCAGCTCCTGCTCCGCTTCCGGCAAATCGAACGGCGCCCGGTTGGTCTCCGCCACGCCGGCGATGAAAAACAAAAGAAACGTCAACGGATGATAAATAAAATTTGGAAGCGTGCTTTGACTGTTCACGATCTCCACCAAATTCAATGATCCCGCAGTGACCACCACCGCCAACGCGGTCAGCCCCAAGGTCAACTCATAGCTGATCATCTGCGCCGAAGACCGGAGGCCGCCCATCAACGAATATTTATTGTTGGACGAAAACCCCGCGATCACAATCCCATAAATACCCATCGACGAGATGGCGAAAATGAACAGGATGCCGATGTTGAGATCGGCGCCCCACAAACCAATCGTCTGGCCACCCACTTCGACCGCTTCGCCGAAGGGGATCACGGAAAAAGTCACAATCGCCGTGAACACCACGATGGACGGCGCCAGGAAAAATAAAAACTTGTCCGCAGAGTTTTGGACAATCGATTCCTTGAACAACAGTTTTATCGAATCCGCAATCGGCTGTCCCAAACCCATCGGCCCGACCCGGTTGGGGCCGAGGCGCACCTGAAACCGGCCCATCAACCTGCGCTCCAGCCACACCAACAGCGGCACCATCGATAACAACGCCACCGCAATGACCCCGGCTTTGACCACCCCGACGATCAAAAACATGTAGCTGGATAGAAAATCCAAAACACTGTCAATCATTCATGGCCTTTCAACCTGGCTCCATTATTATGGAAGCCTTACTTTTTGATCTGCACCCACTGCACAGCATGGTCGGGATGAATCAAACCCATCACGCCTTGCTGGTCGGAAATTTTGGGAAGCACCACTCCGCCCGGATTGCACCGGTTGGAAATGACCGCTTCCGCCTTCACCGACCAACCTTCGGCGAACACCGTCACCTCGTCCCCTGCCTTCACACCCAAGGCCGACGCATCCTGCTCGTGCAGGTGAACGGAAGAAGGCTTGAACTGATGGGCCAGATGCGAATCCGCATCCAAAATTTTGTCATGGCAAAAAAGAAAATCTGCCACCCGCAATTTAAGCGAGCCCGCAACGTCGGCAACCGTTGGCTCGGCTTCCGGTAACCGGCCATTGACACTGGCGATGGTTTCCCGGGTTTTGCCCTCGCGGCGGATTGCTTTTCTTTTGATTCCGGCATAGCCGTTGACTTTGCTGGCGATCTCAGCGGTCACATCGAAAACATTCTTATACTGGGTCTCATCACCAAATTCCCTGGCGATCATGGCAATGATTTTCCAGTCGTGCGGATTGTCCGAAACCAGGCCACGGGTTCTCTGCTGGACCCGACCCCCAATATTGGTGGTCGTGCCTTCGTCGAATCCCGGCCCGTTGGAAGGAATCACAAAATGAGCCACCCGGCTGGTTTCCGTTTCCATGATGTCGTGGACCACCAACAATTCGAGATTCTGCAAGGCTTCCAGCACCGCCGCTCCGCCCGGAAAATCCACCAGCGGATTACTGCGGAATATGACCAGGGCTTTCAACTCACCGGACCTGGCTTTTTCGATCATTTCCAAAGCCGTCCAACCGGGTTTCACCGGCGCGTTTTCACCCCAGTCCTTTTGGCTGGCCGCCACGTCTGCCAGCGGCAGACCCCCTGGATAAAAATCGGGCAACACTCCCATATCCATCGCGCCCAATGCGTTGGTGGCGGGCGCGGAAGGAAGCGCGCCGCACTCGGTGTCGGGCAGTTGACCGATCACCGACAGCAACTGTTTCAGGTGATGAATAGAGGCACCCGTCAGCCCCGCAGGATTATAAATGACACAAACCTTTTTCGCGGCTTTTAAAGTATCAGCCAGGGACTGAATCTGACCGGACTCCAGCCCGGTGGCTTCCAACCCCGGCCCCGGCTGGCCGGACAACACTGCCGACAGCGCCGAAAATACCGCGGCGTCGGAACCAATGTTGTAACGCAACGACGGCGTGGCGTAGTCATCCATCAGTGTCGTCTGATCGTTCAGCGTCACCAGTTGGGTGGCCAGCCGAGTGACCGCTTTCTTGATCCTCAAATCCAGAATGGGCAACTCCTCGGTGGGATCGCTGGCGATCAATAACACCAGATCAGCGGCCTCAACCGCAGGCAAATCCCATTGCGGCACCGGCAAACCCGGCGTATCCAGATAGGTTTTATGATCGATGTTGTTGGTCCCAATGCCGGTGCGAAACAATTTCTGATACAGATACAACTCCTCATTCAGGCCATAACCCGAGCCAATGAAACCGACGCCGTCAGCGCCATATTGCTCGACTATCTTTTTAAGCCCTGCGGCCACCTGCCGGCAGGCGTCCTGAATGGTCAGCGTTTCGTCCCCCTTGCGGGGTTTTTGAATACGGTTTTTGCTTTTGGTGAAATCGTAGCCCCAGCGTGCCTTATCACAAATCCAGCCATCGTCCACGGCATCGTTGGGACGGGTGGTGATGCGTTTCATTTCATTGAGCCGGGTGCCCAGGGTCATGTTGCAATTGCACCCGCAATGGCCGCACAGAGTGCTGGCGTTGGTCAGATCCCAAGCGCGGGCGGTGAATCGAAAATCCGTGTTGGTCAAGGCGCCGACCGGGCAAATGTCGATGACGTTGCCGGAAAACCGTGTGTCATAAGGCTGATCGTTGAAGGTCGCCACCCTGTTTTGAAAACCGCGATCTAACATGACCAGCGCCTGGTCTTTCTCGATGATTTCGCTGTACCGCGTGCATCGCTGGCAGGCAATGCAACGTTCGCGGTCGATGGTGATGACCGGGCTGAGCGGCGTCGCCTTGTCACGGTTTTGGCGCTGGTACTCCATGCGCGTGTCGGGCGGACCAAACTTGAAGGTGTTGTCCTGCAGGGGACACTCGCCGCCTTTGTCGCACACCGGGCAATCCAGAGGATGGTTGAGCAAGGTGAATTCCAACATCCCCTGCTGGGCTTTGACAACTTTCTCCGTGGTGGTTTTCACCACCATGTCGTGGTTGACCGCCAGGGTGCAGGCGGTGGTCAATTTCGGCATCTTCTCCACTTCGACCAGGCACATCCGGCAACAACCGAAGGGACCGAGTTTTTCGAGATAACAAAAAACCGGGATTTCGATGTCTATCGTCTTGGCGGCATCCACCACCATGGTGCCTTTCGGGACCGTGACGGTTTTCCCGTCAATGGTCAAGGTCACCGTATCCTGTTGCGTGGTCGTTTCCATAGCTTCCATTCCAAGTTTTATGCGACCGGTGCTTTAGCCGATGCCAGCAATTCTTCGTAATCGGCCCGGAAATATTTGATGCTGCTGAGTACCGGCGCGATGGCCGCATCACCCAACGGACAAAAACATTTGAAGGACATGTTGTCGCAGATGTCGGTCAACAGGTCCAACTGCTCGGGCTTGCCCACTTTGTTTTGAATTTCTAAAAGGATCTGATGCATCCAGCGGGTGCCTTCCCGGCAGGGGGTGCACTTGCCGCACGATTCATGCATGTAGAAACTGGTGATGCGAAGCACTTCCGCCACCACGTTGGTGGTGTCATCCATCACGATCAAGGCGCCGGAGCCCAGCATGGACCCAGCCGCCACCAGCGATTCGTAATCGTAGGGAGTGTCCACCTTGTCCGCCGGCAACATGGGCACCGACGACCCGCCGGGGATGAACGCTTTTAATTTATTGCCGTTGCGGATGCCGCCCGCGAATTTGTCGATGATCTCGGAGATCGGGGTGCCCAGCACGATTTCATAGTTGCCGGGTTTGTTGACATGCCCGGAGACGCTGACCAGTTTGGTGCCTTTGCTTTTTTCGGTGCCGATGGCGGCATAAGCTTCCGGTCCGTTATTGACAATGAAAGGAATGACGCACAAGGTTTCCGTGTTGTTGACGATGGTGGGTTTGGCGTACAAACCCTCGACCGCCGGAAACGGCGGCTTCATGCGGGGTTCCCCGCGGCCGCCTTCCAGCGAAGTCAACAGCGCCGACTCTTCCCCGCAAATATAAGCGCCCGCCCCCATGTGCGTGTACATTTCCAGATTGAATCCGGAACCCATGATGTTTTTCCCCAGATACCCGCGTTCATAGGCTTCCGCAATGGCGCGGTCCATGATTTCCCCGTACTCTTCAAATTCGCCCCGTATGTAGTTGTACGCGGTTTCAATGCGGCAGGCATAAGCGCAGAGGATCATGCCTTCGATGCACAGATGCGGAGTCTTCATCAGCAGTTCGCGATCCTTGCAGGTGCCCGGTTCGCTTTCATCGGAGTTGCAACACAGGTAGCGCGGAAACACATCCTTGGCCAGGAAACTCCATTTCAGCCCGCAAGGGAACCCGGCCCCGCCGCGTCCCCGCAGGCCGGAAGCCTTGACCATCTCCACAATCTCATCCGGCTCTTTCGCGAAGGCCTTGGCAAGTGCCGCGTAACCGCCCTGCTTCTCGTACACGTCGATGGACGTCAGATTGGGGGTGTCGATACCTTTAAATAGAATCTGTGTCATATATTCAGATCACTTGAGTGCCGCCAACACCTGATCGACCTTCTCAGGAGTCAAGGCGACATAATATTTATTGTTGACCTGCATGACCGGCGCCTCACTGCAGGCGGCCAGACATTCTTCCCGCAAAATGGTGAACTTTTTATCGGCCGTGGTTTCCCCCACCTGAATACCGAGTTTGTTGGTGGTGTAGTCCATGAGGTTGTCACAACCATTCAAATGGCAACTGATGTTGATGCAGAACTTGATCACGTACTTGCCCACCGGCTTGGTGAAATACATGGTGTAAAACGTACACACCGATTCGACATAAGCCGGAGAGGCACCGAGACGCTTGCCGATTTCGATCATGGCCTCCGGCGTCACATAGCCCTCCTGCTCCTGCGCCAGAGTGAGTAAGGGCAACATCGCCGATTTTTTAAAAGGGTACTTGGCCAGAATTTTTTCTATTCGGCTTTCTGCGGCTTCGGAAAAAACAAACATCAGCGATCCACCTCACCCATAACGATATCCACACTGCCAATGATGGCGACCACATCGGCAATGAAAGAATCGGTCATCAGGTGGCACATGCCGGGAATGGCCATGAACGAGGGCGCACGCAGTTTCATCCGATACGGCGTATTCGATCCGTCGCTGACGATGTAAAATCCCACCTCGCCGCGCGGGCCTTCGGTAGGCACATAAGTTTCCCCCGGCGGCACCTTGACGCCATCGGAAACCAGTTTGAAATGGTGGATCAACGCTTCCATGCTGGTGTGCAGGGTGTCCCGCTCCGGCAGGGAAACTTTATTGTCTTGGATCTTGTAAGGCCCATCGGGTAGCTGGTTGATAGCCTGCTTGATGATTTCCCGGCTTTGCCGCATCTCCTCGATCCGCACCAGATAACGATCATAAATATCGCCATGCTCCTGAGTGGGAATGTCAAAAGTGAAATCGTCGTAGCGCGAATAAGGCCGTTGTTTTCTCCAATCCAATTTCACCCCGGAGGCGCGCAATATGGGACCGCTCATGCTCCAATTGATGGCATCTTCGCGTGCCAGGGTGCCGATGCCGCGGGTGCGGTCCATCCAGATGGGATTGTTGGTCAACAGGCTTTCGTATTCATCGATTTTGGCGGGAAAAATGTCAACAAACTCCCGGACTCCCTGAATCCATTGCGGGGTAGCGTCCTGCGCGACACCGCCGATGCGGATGTAACTGGTCATCATGCGCACCCCGGAAATCATTTCATTGAGATCGAGGACCAGCTCCCGTTCGCGCCAAGCATAGAGAAACACGGTCATCGCGCCAATATCCAAAGCGTGCGTTCCCAACCAGACCAGGTGACTGCCAATGCGCCCCAGTTCGCACATGATGACGCGCAGGTAATCGGCGCGCGCCGGCATTTCATCCAGCCCCAAAAGCTTTTCAACGGTCAGGCAAAAGGCCAGGTTGTTTTGCGGCGGGCTCAGGTAATCCAGGCGGTCGGTCATGGGGATGCAGTGCACGTATCTTTTGACTTCCGCTGTTTTCTCGATCCCGGTGTGCAGGAAACCGATATCCGGTTCGGAAGACCGCACGATCTCGCCATCCATTTCCAGAATCATCCGGAACACCCCGTGGGTGCTGGGATGCTGGGGACCCATGTTCAGGGTCATGGTGTCTTTATCGCGTTCGAGAAGCCCTTGCTCGGTGACGCTCATGCCTTATTCCTGGTTGGATTTGGTTTTGATCAGTTCGCTTTTATGATCGGGATTATGTGAAAATGAAATTTCTTCGATGGTCAGCGGATAGTCCTTGAGAAGCGGATGCCCCTCCCAATCTTCCGGCATGAGCAATCGCTTGAGATTGGGATGCCCGGTGACCTGGAACCCGAACATATCAAACAACTCGCGCTCCGGAAAATCCGCGCCCTTCCACAGGGTGGTGACGGTCGGCACGGTCGGGTTCTCTTCATCCAGACCCACCCGGATACGAATGGAATGGCCGTGATCTATGGAATGCAACTCGTACACCGCCTCGAACCGCGGCTCGCGATCCTGCTCCAGGTAATCCACACCGGTGATTTGGGACAGGTAATCGAAGCGCAGATCGGGATCGTTCTTCAACCATTCCGCCGCCTTGGGCAACGCTTCCGGAGAGACATAGATGACCGCATCCCCCAGATTGACTTCCGCCTGGACGAGATCACCGCCGAGGGAGGATTGACATTTTGCAACGATTTCTTCGCTCGTCATGCCACCCTCTGCCGGGCTTTATCGGTGCCAGCTTCGTTCAGGATTTTTTCCTGAAGTTTGATGATTCCGTAAATCAGCGCTTCTGGACCGGGAGGACAGCCGGGAACATAAACATCGACCGGCACCACACGATCCACCCCTTGCACGATGGCGTAATTATTGAAAATGCCGCCGCAGGAAGAACAGGCGCCCATGGCGATGACCCACTTGGGATCGGCCATCTGGTTGTAGATGCGTTTCAACACCGGCGCCATTTTTTGCGACACCCGGCCCGACACGATCATGAGATCGGCCTGGCGCGGCGAGGCGCGGAACACTTCAGCGCCGAAACGGGCGGCGTCCCACCGGGAGTTGGCCATGGCCATCATTTCAATGGCACAACAGGCCAGCCCGAAAGTGGCCGGCCAAAGAGCATTTTTCTGCGCCCAGCCTACAATTTTTCCCAGCTTGGTGGTTAAAATGCTGTCGTAAATGGCGCCGGAAAACTCGGCGCCCAGTTGATCAAACGCATCCTTGGCATTTAATTTCAGATTATTGACTTCGGTCTCTATCGATTCGACCGCTTGATCGATCAATCCCATTCCAAACCTCCTCGTCCCCAAATGTAGATGTAAGCAACGGCCAGGATAGCGATGAATATCCCCATTTCAATCAACCCAAAAATCTTGAGTTCATCCAAAGCCACGGCCCAGGGGTACATGAACACCACCTCAATATCAAAAATAATGAAGAGCATGGCGATGGTTGCAAACCGCACCGGGAACCGGCCCTTGGCTTCTTCTGAAGGGAGCATGCCGCATTCGTAAGGGAGATCCTTTTCCGTATTCGGGTTCTTGGGCCCCAGAAAACTGGAAAGCAACAACAAGCCTGCGATCACTCCCAAAGCAACAATTGCGAAAATGAAGACAAAAAAGTATTCCGCCATTTATAAGCTTCCATCTTTATTTATTAACGATTAGGAATCGGCCCGAAACCGGTCCGATCCATTCCCCCTCCCGGACGTTTAAAAATCCGCCACGGGTTGAGGCCGAAAATTCACAACTTATTTTAACACTTACGATTAGACCGTTCATTGCTAATCAGGGTGGCGATTATATTAGCCAAAACATAGCCTGTCAATTAATGATTTTGAGACCAGAAGCGGAAACCGTCAATTCCTTCCGCCAAGCAATAATATCAAATAAAACAAATAGTTACATGGACCCGCCCGGTAACCCACAGGCGCCTTGCCATTCGGCAAACGATGCATTCCGGCCCACCTCACACATTGCGTAGGGTTCTTGTCAGAAAATGGCATTCCCATTAAGGAAAAGTCAGGGGGCAAGCGCGGAGTTTCAGGACTCCGGCATCTCAAGGTGCAGGCGATAAATGAGGCCGGTGGGGTTGTCTTCCGGGCTGGTGACATTGGGCATGGCGTAATTGATGACTTCAAAGGTGACGGTGTTGGTGCCGTCCCTCAAATATTTATCGAAGTCGATGATGAAAGGATCGGGGTATTCGGCGCCGCCATATTCCTGCCGTATAGAGACATCGTTGACCGTGATGTGGCAGGTATCGTCACTGCGCACAAACAACTCGGCCCGCCCTACCGAGGACGCTTTCCCCGGTGGAATATCGAAGGTCAGGCGAAATTTATTTTTACTGCCTGTCTTGGCTTCCTCCAGCGTGATGTGTTCGCGGATCCAAACCCAGAGACTGCCCTTGATGCCCTGCCATTGATCGTTGCCCTCGCAGATCGAGGCCGGCTTCCAAGCTTCGGTTTGAGCATCAAAGTATTCGGTTTCCAACCCGCTCGCAAAAACCTGCGTCCGGGTTTTAAGCCCGGCCAACTGTTGTGCTTCGGTTTTGAGCGGCTGGCTTCCTTCCCACAACGCATCATTCAAGTCGCGGTAATAGTCGAACAGGCCGCCCTTTTTGTTGATCATCGTCATGCTGGGCCGCGGCCTGTTATTCCCCAGGTAGGGACCGATATCGGCAACGATGAGGCCGCTCGACTCGGACGCGTCCAGTGAGATGAAGGAGTGTGAAGGAATGGACTGGTAAGTGTGAATGATCATTTTGCCATTGTTGGGGGAGGTGCTCTCGTCAATTTCCTCCTGCAATTTCTGGAGCAAAAGGATCGAGGTTTTAATTTCGTTGAAGAACGTCTTCTTGCCGCCGCCCTGCGCCATGATCAGCTTGACCACCTCCGACTGGGGATCCATCAACAACAATTTAACGTTCACGCCGCTCATCACCTTTTCTCTCAGCAATTCGCTGCTTCCGGTGGAGATGGAGAGAAGCGACGTGCCGCCGATGAAAATTTCGTGCTTCACCTTTTTGAAAAGTTTCTGGAAGGTGTGCGCCTGCCCCAACTCGGAACGATTTTTATAAATCCCCTGAATGCCCAAACGGACGGCGTGCGGATTAACTATTTCCTGCAACGCTTCCTTGTATTGGCTGAAGGTGAGTTCCCGTAGAAAAAGCTCGTATCCCAGCGAGACCACTCCAATCATCGACACCAACAAGCAAAACTCTTTCACCGGATGGAGCCAGATGCTGTCGGGAGAGAATATTTTTGAAGAACCGATGTACATGGCCGCTCCCGAGGTAAAAATGATCATCGCGAGAAAGACCACTCGATCCCGTATCCAGGATTTGAGGGCCACGCCTTTTTGTGAAGTTTTGTCCATGATCGGTAACGTCCAACAATAGAGTTTTCAAGTATTTGGGAAGCTCCCATGCGCCCGGCCCTGATAGTACAGGATCGCCCTGGTTTCCACAAGGGAGGAGGTGGACTCCCACGCATTTCTAACCGGATCAACTGAGTCCGGATTTGCGGCGCACCCACCATTCCAGGGAGAGCAATCCCAGAATCAGACCATACGAGCCCCAGTTATCCCAAAGGGAAATCCAGCGGGCGCTGGTGTCGGCTTCGATGATGGGATTGGGAAAGGAAAGTTTTGCCAGCGACGGCGCTTCTCCCAAAACCTGATGGGTGCCGTCGGTGACACGCGAAATGGCTTTAAGAAATTGCTCGTTGACGCGTGGTTTTTGAAATTCCGCTTTCGAACTTGCAACACTGAACCGGGCTTCCCCGGAAAGAGACGGGGAGGTGACCCGGACCGAATAGAACCCCTCCCGGTGGGGGAAAAACTCAAATTGCGCTTCGCCCCGGTGATCGGCCTGCAAGGACTGCCGCGCCCACTCCTGTTGCCCCGGAATGGCATCGACCACCAAATCCAGTGGGGCGCCACTGTCAGCATTGTAATCCTCCCGCAAGACCTTTATATGAATCCGTACTGTTTCATGCTCACGATACTTTTCCTTATCGGTTTCCACCTGCAGACGGCGGGTTTCGGGTTCACCGGTCATCCACGCGATGATATTTTCCCAGAACTTTTGATAATACCGGCCACTGCCGCCCGCCCCCACCCGCAGGAAATTCCAATTCCAGGAGCTGTCCGTGGCAATGATCATACTGCGCCCTGCCCCCACCCGGCCTGCCACAAGAACCGGATATTTGCCGGAACTCGAATCTCGATGGGCCAGAATCTGCGCGCCTTTCACAGGAATCAGGCCGACATTCAACCCGCGCAAGGGCGGCATGGATTGCCAGGCCTTTTGGTTCAGTGACTCATTTTTCTCCAACTGAAGAATGGGATGATGAATTAAATTTTTATCCACCTGCAATTGAAACTCATCGGCAAGATACCGCTTGGAGTTTCTTTGAAACTTAACAGGAATTATTTCTTCAATCGGGGTTCGCTGATACTGCCCTCCCTGAAACGACAGTTCGCCGCCAATCATTAAAAACGCGCCGCCCCCTTCCACATACTCCTTGAGATTGGCCAGATATTTTTTATCCAGATAAGGCGTGTACTTGAAATTTTGGAAAATCACCAGATCGAAAGACTTGAGATAATCGGTGAACAGGAGGTTCGAGGGAAAGGGAATCAGACTCAGTTCGGCGGTGGGCGCATCGACATTATCGGTCAGTGTCCGCAGGATAAAAAAGGACAACAGATCGATTTTGGGGTTGTTGGTCAGAGCCTCGCGCAGAAAGCGGGAATCCCAGGACGGACGGCCATTCAGGTGGAGAACTCGAACACGGTCCCGGACCACTTTGGAATCAAAATCCCAGCGGTTGTTGGCGGCCACCGCCTCACCCGAAAAAAGAGGCAGGGAAACGGTGTAAATGTGCTTGCCAGTTTCGGTCGGCGTGAACTCAAGGTCGATCCGCTCCGGCAAGGCTCCATCTTTTACATGGACCAGTTTGGAGACCAGGAGGGTCTCGCCTTCGCGAAGCACCAGAGACACGTTTTTGTCCCCCATCCCAACCACGCTGACGTGGACCGAAACACTGATGGGCTGGTTGACGAATCCAAAATCAGCAACCTCCAATTGGTCGATCGCCAGATCTTTGAAATGAGCGTTGGTTCCCACCTGAAACGTATGCACCGGCCCATCCAATTCATTCAGAATTTCCACCAGCCCGCGGGAGAGGCGCGCGGCATCCTCAACGAGGTCGGCCCCGTCGGAAAAGAGCAGGACTCCCTGCAGGGCTTTTCCACGGTAATGTTGCTTCAATTCGCGAAACACCCGATGGAAATCGGTGTGGATCCCCACAGTCTGATATTGATCGGCCCATCCATTTTTCATTATGGGTTCGATATGGTCCGAAACCAGAAAAAAATCCACTTCAAATTTTTTTCTCAACTCCGCGAATCCTGCCGCCTGTTGTTCCAGAAAATTTCGAACCAGATCACTTCTGGGTTTTTCCTGCGGGTGAGTTTGGATGGACATGCTTTTGCTGTCATCGAGTAAAACAGCAATGGAATTTTTGAGGGACTGGATTTTTTTGAATTCGATCTGAGGTTGCAAAAAAACAAGAAAAACAAGACCGAGAATGAGCAGGCGCAAGCCAAATAAAAATAGTTTTTTAACCGGCGACAGGACCCGCTTCAAACTCGACCAGCAAAACCAAAGCATCACGGGCATCAGAAAAATCAGAAGTCCGAGTGCCCAGGCATCGTGAGAAGCCCAGTGGATTTCCCAAGCGTTGTATTGATTGGGATCGATTCCCAGAAATTCACCGAACCTCATCATCGCGGACTGTATCTCCTCAACCGTTCCAGAATGATCGGCAAATGCACCAGGTCCTTCTTGTAATCCAAAGTGAGTGCGTACAAAACAATGTTGACGCCCAGACGGAGGCTTAATTTTCTTTGACGGGACCCGCCCCCCACCATGTCAAAATCCCACTGCCCCAATTTGTTTTTGGACCAGGCCCCGGCTAAATCATTGCCGCAATACACCAGCAGGGTGCGCCCTTTAGTGGTGATGCCTTCGAGGTTCGGGTTGATCACCTTCCGCCCGACGACCTGGTTGATGAGGTAAAACGATCGAAAAATGGAATGATCCCGGGGGATTTTTTGCAGGGGAATGCGTGGAAACAAATCCGCAATCAATTTCCGAACCGACGCGTCGAATTTCGAGTGGGGCTTGGAGGTGTTGTCGTCGATCAACAAAAATCCGCCATAGTTCAGATAATTTCTGAGCGCCTGCAATTCCTGTTTGGTGAACGGATCGAACCCGGCGTTGCCACCTAAATAGATGAACGGGTAGTGGTACAGCCGGGGGTCCGTAACTTTCAAATTCAATTCGGTGCGATTCACTTCCGCTGAGGTGCGCTTGGCCAGTTGCGCCAATAGGCTCTCCACCCCGCGCGGCCGGGGTTTAAAAACTCCACCCCGGTATTCGATCTGGGGAATCATCAGTTTCGACCCTTCCCCCAGAGCCCACAAGGCGCCAGGAAAGGTCATGCCGGCCGGAGCGAGAAAGATTAAAATCAAAAACAGGGAAGGTATTTTCATTCCATCGGTGGCCCGCAAGAATTAGGATGTTGATCGATCTGCCCATCATACCAAATCCGGTTAAAACTTATCCGCCCCATGCGGGAAATTGTAATGGGGGTGGTGGCGCGCAAAAATGGTATAGTGCGGCGATCTTTAGACAACCCCAACCCACCACCAACATGCCGCGAGTCGTTTTACTCAATCCGGGCCCCGTCAACGTGACGCCGAAAGTACGCGAGGCTTTGCTGAAGGAAGATTTGTGCCATCGGGAGAAAGAGTTTGCCGACCTCCTACACTCCATCCGCGGTAAACTGGTCAAAGTGTTCGCAATCGAAAAAGATTACACCGCCGTACTGATCTCCGGTTCCGGCACCGCTGCACTGGAGATGGCCGTCAGCTCCTGCCTGAGCGAAGGACGAAGCCTGCTGGTCATCCGCAACGGAGTGTACGGGGAGCGCATCGCCAAAATAGCGGACGCTTACCATTTGCCGAGCATCACGGTCGACACGCCCTGGGGCGAACCGCCGCGATTGGAGGACATCGAGCGGGCGTTGCACGATCACCCTGAAATCGAGGTGGTGGCCGCAGTGCATCACGAAACGACGACCGGATTGCTGAACCCGCTTCAGGAAATCGCGAACCTGGTGCAGGCCCATGAAAAGAAGTTCCTGGTGGACGCGATCAGCAGTCTGGCGGGCGACCCTTTGGATTTCGACCGTACGGCGATTGACTTATGTGTGGGGACGGCCAACAAATGCCTGCAGGGCCTGCCGGGAGTTTCTTTTGTTCTGGTGAAGAAAAGTGAAATCCGGCGATTGGAAAAAATTCCGCCACGCAATCTTTATTTCAATTTGGTGAACCATTACCGGGCGCACGAAAAAGGCGACACCCTGTTCACTCCGGCGGTTCAAATCCATTACGCCCTCGACGCCGCTCTGGACGAACTGGCTGAGGAAACGGTTGCGGGGCGCATTCAGCGATACCGCGACGCCGCTCACAATTTGCGCCGGGGATTCCGCGCAATGGGATTGGAGTTTTTGATTCCGGAGGCGCATCACTCCAACACGCTCACCGCGTTGAAACTGCCAGAGGGGATGCCTTACGACCATTTGCACGATCGACTCAAAGACCGGGGTTTTGTGATTTATGCCGGCCAGGGAGGACTGGGCCCTGCCATTTTCAGGATCGCCAACATGGGAGACATCCGACCAGAAGAATTCGAACGTTTTCTGGAATCACTCAAGGATTGTCTGGTCTCATCGGGAAAAACCTAGGGATTGAAAATGGAAATTTATAATTTGATAAAAGATTATGTCAGGTTTGCGGGAATCGCTCCCGCCATTGATGAAGCTCACCCGGAACTGGGGCACAGCCTGTCTTTGTTCCATTCCTGCCTGCTCGAATCGGGGTTGCCCTTCGCGGAGGACGAACGCGGCCGCCGGGTCACCGCCTCGCCCGCCGAAATCAGTCTCCAACACCTCAGCCGCTTTGTCGTGGCCCACCTGCCATTCAATGCGGTGACTGGAAAATCGGAAACCAATGAGGTGCTGTTCGACTTGTATTCCTTTTTGCGGTGGCTGGAAAAACGGGACATCCGTCACGGGCTGGAGCAGGTTGATTTTCAAAACAGGGTGCAGGATTTGACACAGGCGCAAGAACGTTGCCTGCAACTCAGCCATTTTCTGGACGACGAAACGGAAAAAACTCTGGAAGAGCCTCCGCAAATTGTGCAGACGGTCAACGATATTTTTTCAGTGATTAAAATTGATAAAGGATTTATTCATGTGAAAGGAAGGCATCAGGACGACCCGGTACGCCTTCGTTTGCCGCCGGGCGCTCTTGAAATGGTCCGGATGAACGATCATCTGGATCTGGTCCTCGGCGACACTTCAGAGAAATGGGTCATCCTCGAAGCAGGACAGGTCTTTCCTGACAGCAAACCGGGCAGAGGTATTTCATCCCTATGAATCTTCTTTAACTAAAAGGAGGTAGCGTCATGAAACGTTTTCTCATCGGTTTGGCTATCTTGGTTCCCATCGTGGTAGTGGTTGTTTTGGTTACCCTGTATTTCTCATTGGGAACCATTATTACCCAGGCGGTCAACACCCTGGGGCCGAAGATCATTCAGGCGGAAGTGGTGCTGAAGGAAACCGAGATCGATGCCCAGTCTGGCAAGGGTGCCATGCGGGGGCTTAAAGTGGGCAACCCAAAGGGATTTGCCACCGAAAGCCTCATGCGGGTGGACGAAATTCGCCTGGCCATTGATATCAGCTCGATCACGGAAGAGGTGATCGTCATCAATGAAATTGCCATTGAAGCGCCCGAGATCACCTACGAGTTGAGTGGCGATGGCAGTAATATCGACGCCATTCAAAAAAACGTGAATGCTTTCATGGCGGAATATGGGGTGGGGTCGTCACCCTCGGAGGAAACAGAGAGCGTCGATGATGAAGGTGGCACCAAACTCATCATCGAAAACTTCATCGTCCGTAACGGAAAGGTCAATATCGGCGCTTCCTTTCTGGGAGGCAAATCATTGACGGTCCCTCTGCTGGATATTCATATTAAGGACATCGGCAAGAAGGAAAAAGGTGCGACCCCTGGCGAAGCCATCAACAAGATGGTCGGTGCGCTCAAAGATGGCATCCTCGGGCCGTGGCGCCACTCGATCTCGGCAAAGTGGGTGACGTGGCAGGGGATGTGATTGCCGGAGTGGGAAACCTGGTCGGCGATGACACCAAAGGCGTGACGGATGCCCTGGAGGGCCTTTTTGGTAAATGATTTTGACCACCTGGGACCCGGACCCGGTTGGGGACGGGGCGGAACAGGCCGTGCGAATCAATGGCAATGATCCGATTGTTACCGGCTCCGCCCATGAAACTCAGGTGCGCTTCCTCCCACCCTGTAACATTTCCTTGAAAAAGAATGGTAAATGTTTTAAAACATCGACGACAATAGCCTATTTCAGGCATCGGGAAACAGGGAAATACTTTTTTTGAAGGTGTTTGGAACTGATGAGCGTATCCATCAACTTTGACGACATGAATTGGCTGGCCATCGCTCCGGAATTGGTTCTGGTGGTCACCGCCCTGGTCCTTCTGTTGATGGGGGTCGTCAAAGCCCTGGACACTATTCCAATCCTCTCTAAAGTCGCCACGGTTGGCATCTTCACCGCCCTCCTGCTTTCAATGTACTTGTGGACTATCGCGCCGGGAATCCATGACGGCACCGACCCGGAAATATTCAGCCACTCCCTGATCAACGACCGGTTTTCGCAAATCTTCAATATGATCTTTTTGATCATGTCCCTGTTTGCGGTGCTGGGTTCGTTTCGCTACCCGAAGGCGGACCACCCCAACAAAGCCGAATACTTCACCCTGGTTCTCATGGCAGTGGTGGGGATGATGTTTCTTGCCAAATCCGGAAATTTGATCACGGCCTTCATCTCCCTGGAACTATTTTCCATTTCCTTGTACATCCTTTGCGGTTTTTCCGCCAAGCACGGCACCGGGATAGAACGACCCGGCGACGCCAAAGACCTGCCCTGGGAGTGCCTGGCCTCCCAGGAATCAACGGTCAAATACCTTTTGATTGGCGCCTTCGCTTCCGCGATCCTGGTTTATGGCATGGCATTGTTGTATGCCGGAACCGGCACCACGGAAATCCGGCTGATCGGCAAGCTGATTCACGAAAACCCCTACAGCCAGAATATTCTGGTATTCATCGGAATGGCGCTGATGTTTGCCGGCCTCGCGTTCAAAGTTTCCCTGGTCCCGTTCCATTCCTGGACGCCGGATGTCTATCAAGGGGCACCGACACCGATTACGGGATTCATGTCGGTGGCCACCAAAGCCGCGGGGTTTGCTTTGATCGCCCGTATCTTTTTTATCGCCCTGACAGATTTACAGGAAATCTGGATGCCCTTTCTATTTGGCATCTCGGTGCTCACCATGCTGGTGGGCAACATCGCCGCCATTTTTCAAAATGATGTCAAGCGCATGCTGGCCTACTCCGGCATTGCTCACGCCGGGTACCTTCTGATCGGTATCGTGGCCAACAGTCAGGATGGGATGGCGAGCATTATTTTTTACCTGTCGGTTTACCTGTTCATGAATATCGGCGCCTTCGCCGTGGTTTTCGTTATGGAAGGGGAAGGCCGGGAATCCAATTCCATTTATCGTTTCAAAGGGCTGGCCAAGCGCAAACCCCTGCTGGCCGCCGCAATGAGTCTGTTCATGCTGTCGTTGGCGGGCTTTCCGCCCACCGCTGGATTTTTCGGAAAACTTTTCGTTTTCTTCGCCGCGATCAAAGAGGGTTACATCCTGATCACCGTACTGGCTGTGATTGCCAGCATGATCTCGGTTTACTTCTATTTGCGAGTCATCGTCATGATGTACTTCCACGAAGGCGAAACTGACGAGGCCATTGTCCTGAACCGCGGCATGGCCGCCATTGTGATGGTCAGCTCGGTAGCGATCATCTCTATTGGAGTTTTCCCCTCCACCCTCATGCAGTTGGCACTGGCCTCCATCCCCTTCTAGAAAATCCCAGCCCGGCCCGGTTGGTTGAGAAACCTTTAGGTTGAGACTCCGCCCGTTTCCTGAGAAAATCATCCGGATGAGAACTCGACTACTATTTTTGGCGATTTTGGTTTTTCTGGCGTCTTGCGATCAACCGCAAAATCTGCAGGACCGGCTGGACGTTTATGCAGCCATGATTGAGAAGAACCCGAAAAATGCCCAAGCCCATTATCAATTGGGAACCACTTTGCTGGTGGCGGAATTCTACAATGAGGGGGTTGACCACCTGAAAGATGCGGTGCGCCTGGACAACAAACTGCAAGCCGCACACCGCAATCTGGGTTGGGCTCTCTATCATTTAAAGGAATACCGGGAAGCAGAAAAATGGTTGTCCAAAGCGCATGCTCTCAATCCCAACGATCCAGAAACTGTGGCAGACTTGAGCGGGGTTTATCTGGCCATGGGAAAACGCCTCGAAACTCTGCAACTTTTAAAATCCGCCATCCAAAGAGGCTTGGAGAGTGTCGAAATTTACAGCAACCTGGCAGTGACCTACAAAGAACTCGGTGAGTTCGCCCCGGCTCAGAAGTATCTGAACCGAGCCCTCCGTTTGAATGCGGATTCCGCCGCAACCCACAACAACCTGGGGATTCTTTACGAGTTATTGGCAGTGGCGGAACAATCCGACCGCGAGTACCGGACGGCTCTTGATCTCGATCCGCAATACGTGCCCGCTCATTACAACCGGGGAGCGGCGCTGGCCCGTTCCCAGCAATACTCCCTGGCTCTGGAACATTTCCTGAAAGCCAACCGCGTCGCGCCTGGGGATATCCCAACCCTGGCGGGCTTGGGCCTGGTGTATCAGAAGTTGGATAACCGCGAACAAGCGATCCGGCATTATCGGGAATTCGTCAGGCTCAACCCCTCCGACCCAATAATCCTGCAGGCTTTGGGTAAACTTTTGGAGGAAGCCGGGCAATTCCAGCAGGCGGTCGAACCTTACGAGATGGCCAAACACCTCCTGCCGAGAACCGCAGAAATTTATTACCGGCTGGGACTCATCCACGACCAGTTAAAAAATGGCAAACGAGCGTTGTTTCACATGTCGGTGGCGGATCGGCTTTATCGGCAACAAAAAAATGTTGGGATGGCAGGTCACAGCCAACGCAACGTCGATCTCATTATGAAGAAATACCGGCTGAGCCGAAGGGATATCAAAAACCTGGGGAGGTGAGGTTGAGCGCCCTGGGGTGAAGTCGGTCACCGCTCCAGGATGAAGGTGACCGGGCCGTCATTCTCGAGCGCCACCTGCATGTCGGCGCCAAACTTTCCTGCCACCACTCGCAGTTTAGACGCGGACAATTCCTGAATGAGCAGGCGGTATAAACGTTCGGCTTTATCGGGAGGCGCGGCCTGGCCGAATCCGGGACGGCGGCCTCGCGTGCAATCGCCCGCCAGGGTGAACTGGGAAACCACCAGAATTTCTCCCGCCACATCGCGGCATGACAAATTCATTTTGCCGGACCCATCCGAAAATATCCTGAGGTTCAGAATTTTTTCGGCCAGCCATTGAACCGGCTCGTCCGAATCGCCCTTTTCAGCGCCGACCAACAGTAAAAGGCCCCTGGCAATGGCGGCGATTTCCTCGCCAGCCACACGCACAGCGGACCGGGTCACTCTCTGGATCACAATTTTCATTCGGTCGCCACAGGCAAGGGATACATTCGAATCATCGTGCGGTAAAAAACCTTTGAGTAGAACCTTCCACTCCGATCACCACTTTAACTTTTCGGTAACATTGCGGGCATCGGCCTTCGTAGGCATTTTTTTCCTTGTTGATATAAACCCGCCGGTAAACATGGCAACACTCAAAAAGGATGCCCAGAAATTTTTCGGAAGATTTCATCTCAGGGTTCGCCCAGAATTTGCACCAGAACCTCCCGGGATCGGGCACGGTTGTCGAAATCGCACAAAACGATCTGTTGCCAGGTTCCCAACTGCAGGCGGCCTTCAATAAAGGGCACCGTCAAGGACGCGCCCATGAGCGCCGCCCGCACATGGGAAAATCCATTGCCATCGCCCCACCGGGCATCGTGATCGTAATGCATGTCCACCGGCGCCAACCGCTCAATGGCTTTTTTAAAATCGCTCACTGCGCCCGATTCATATTCGATCGTGGTGATCCCGGCAGTGGATCCGGGCACAAACACAGTGACGATGCCACTCGACACTTTCGAGGATTCCACCCCCTGCGTCACCTCACGGGTTATGTCGATGACATCTCCGAATCCCCTGGTTTCCAGGCTAAATTTTTTGTGATCAATCATTTTTTGAAACGCAGTTGCCCCAGCATTTTCTTCTTGGCTTCCTTGACCAGCGAATGGGAAATATGCATGGCTTTGGTGATGCGCCGGATTTCCTCGGACTCCTCATAGGAAATTTTACCATCCGCCGCCGCCAACACAAAAAAGCAGTCGACGGTGTTGACCCGGTCGTTGTAAGAACAAAGACGGTTGAATTCCGTTGTCACTTCGTAAAAGTCAAAACCTTGCCGGGTCTGATCCTCAATCACATCAAAAACCAGTTGCAGTTCCAGACCCTTAAAATCAAACCGATCTTTCAATATCTTTTTCAGGGCCTTTTTTTCCTCGTCATGAAAATGATCATCCACCTGAGCGACGGAGGCCAGCAGAGTACCCAACAGACAGATGAAATAAACCTCATCCTCATCAATTTTTATTTTATTTTTTGATGAAGCGTTTTTGATCTCCATTTTTCTTAATATGGAGTTTTTGAAATATTTATGCAACGCGGGATTTTTTTCGTGAGCCGGCTTGAACAATGTGGCTTGAAAAAAATTACGGAGCCTGCCTATCGACCTTTTGGTGAAGCTGGTTTTTTTCAAAAGCTCTGAGAACTCTGCCAACAGGGCTTTTTCTTCGTCCTTGATTTTCAGATCGGCGTTCACCATTCCCTCCAGTTCCGCGACGACCGCCTGCCTTTCTTTTTCCGAACCCAATTCCGCAACCAATTGACGGAACAGCTTGTCCTGTTCCTTTTTGGAAATCGGTGCCAAAAGGTAAGGTCTCAAGCTGTCCAGCGCCTGCTTGTCCAGATCGAATTTCCGGTAAAACTTTTTGAGAACATTCAACTCAGATTCGGTGATTTCTCCATCCGCCCAGGCGATGGTTGCCAGAACTTTCAGAAAAGTCAGGTTTTTAAATGATGCCATGTGAGATTCCCATCCTAATAGAGTTAAAAAGTTTCTCCGCCTTTAGGCGGTGAGTGGCAACGGAACGGTCAGACTCCAGTTTTCCCCAGCCTGTTCTTATCTCCAATCGCAGAACTAATCGAAATGATTGATCCATAATTTCCCCATGCCACCCTCCGTGGTGATCCCAAAAATATCCAGGCAATCGTCATCGTTGACGTCCGCAAAGATCAATTCCTGGAACGACACGTTTTCCGGCAAGCGGCGACGCGATTCTTTCCAGAACTTCCATTTCCCCCGGCCCTGCAAATAATGAATTCCTCTGGAACTGAGAATTATAATATCGGGAATTTCACTGCCGTTGGCGTCGAGCAGATAAACCGCTCTGGAAGGATGTTGGGGAAGCACTCTCAGCGGTCCCTTTTTGAAATAGCCGTGACCCTGGTTCACCAGCATATAATTAAATTCGTTGGCATGCGACCGGTCGCGCGCGGGTATGCTTTTGTTGGCCACCAGCAGGTCGTTGTCCCCATCGCCGTCAAAGTCCGCCCAATCGGCATGGGCGCTGGCATCGGACAGGTGAGGCAGGAAGGTGCGGCTCTTGTCGATAAACTTGCCCACGCCATTATTGATCAGCAAACCATTGAGGCCGTTGTCATAAATCAGGAACACGTCCACCGCCCCATCGCTGTCATAATCCGCAAAGGCCGTGCCCACGATACCGGGCCGTGAAGGCGGCAGAAGCAAAAACGTCGCATCGCTGAACTGCCCCGTACCATCATTCAAAAAAAACTGCGCCTGGTGCGACAAGGGTTTTCCCTGTCCATCCAATACATTTTTTCCAGTAAAAAAAAGATCGATGTCGCCGTCGCCATCCATATCGACCAAATCCACCCGCTCCATTCCGGAACGCACCTCCGGGAAAGGCCGCTCTGTCTTGATATAAAAATATCCCTTGCCGTTATTGAACAGCAATCTGGCATTCGAGCCATCGGCAAATTTTCCCACCAGAATCATGTCTGAAATTCTATCGCGGTCCAGATCGCGCACCGCCATGAAAACCACCAAGTCCTGTTTTTTTCCTACCCAGCCGGGACGTTTGTTTAAAGTGAACTCTTTCCCCTCCTGATTGATCCATACCTGAACACGGGGGCGGCCGGAACGGCTGGACCGCAAAATCACCAGATCGCTCAGGGAATCACGATTCACCCTGCCAAACCGTGCCATCTGAATTCCGCCTTTTAAATTGGGCAAGTACTGGCGAGTGCGATCCAGATACCTTTGATCGTCGGGATTCCGTTGCAACAATTGGCCCACACCGCAAGCGGGCAACTGCATCGCTATCAGAATCCACAGCATCGTTCTGAAATATTTTTTAGGGCGGATTAAAGAATGCTTCATGCGATTGAGGCCTAAAGTTTTTTTCATGCAACAACTAAGGTTCTTAAAAAATTGCCGGAGATGCAGAAACCGCTGACTCCAAAAGGCTGTCCCGGTGGTTTTTCTCAGCGCGCGTGAGGCCTTCCGCGACCCAGTTGCCCGCGAAACACTTTTCAAACCCGGCCCGCAAAGCAGAACGAACCCGCTCGAAACTGATTGGCTGGCCACAAACTGCGTTCAATGTGGTGGTGAACATTTTCATTTTTTCGATATCAGCCGCCCGATCCGCCGGACTGTCATAGCGCAAAATAGAATGAATATCCCCGGCGCTTGCCGCAATTGGGATGGACCCGTGTTGGAGGAACGCGCCCTGAGTTCGTCTTTGGGCACTGCCGATCAATTTTCTTTCATGAAACGTGATCTCACAATGATGCAATGAGGAAAAGCAAGCCGGCGACCGTTGGCCGGCGAGCTGTATTTTTTTTTGTCCGTTGATGCGGGCCTGGTCGATACCCAATTCGCGCAGACCCAACAACAGTGCCTGGCTGACCGCCGCAAAAGTTTGTTTGAGTCCTCCGGAAAAACGCGGATGGTCGACCGGGGCGACCAGGCAATAAGTCAATTCCCGGTGGTGCAGAAGAGCGCGGCCGCCCGTGGGGCGGCGGACACAAGGAATGCCCCGGCATTGTTCGAGATCCACTGTCCGCTCCAGGTTTTGGGCATAGCCCACGGTTAAAACCGGACTTTTCCAACCGTACAACCTTAAAGTAGGCGGCGTGAACCCTCTTGCGCAGGAACGCAACAGGGCTTGATCGATCGCCATATTCCAGTGGCCCTCGCCTAAGCCGTCCTCAATGTACCGCCAAGTGTCACTCATCATCCTCATCCGGCTCTAAGGTTTAGTTTTGACTCGCCCTGCTGTATTTTATAAACTTCAGGTACACGCAACCAACTCTAAAGTTTGTTTTTGACTCGCCCTACGGTATTTTATAAACTTCAGATGCGCGCCACTCCTGCAAAAATTTTTCAGCCTGCTCTACCATACTATAATAATCGTTTATGAAAAATTCAATTGCCGTCATTAAAAAATTGCTCCCGCTAGGGGCTTTTTGGTTGGTTGTCAATGCCGCCCCGGTTTTAGCCATTGAAGGTACGTCCGGCGCCAAAGACCTCAAGACCACCTGCCAGACGAGTTGCCACCAGGCCGAGAACCTGATTAAAGCCCACAGGCAAAAAACCACTCAGGAGAAATGCCGGGTCTGCCATGTCGGAGAAATTTCAGAAAAGTCTGGCAACCCGTTCAAACGGCATCCCCTCACCCCGGACAACCCACATTTAAACCGCAGGGTGCGGTCCCCCAGACCGCCACAGTTGATCGCTCGGCCGGTTGTGGCATCTCTAAAAAAGCCCTCTCAAAAAGCGCCACCCATTGCCAGCATGGCGCATGTCCCTGCCGGGGAGTTCATCATGGGCTCCAACGAACGCTGGGACGATGAATCTCCAGAGCACATCAGTTCGACCGGCGCATTTTATATCGATCTCTATGAAGTCACGAACTCGGATTACAAAAAGTTTAAAGGCGCCACCCAACGCCTGGCCCCGTTCCATTGGCCCAACGGTAAAATCTCCCGAGACCAGGACAATCATCCGGTGGTTTACGTCAGCTGGTTCGATGCCAGGGACTACTGCCAATGGAATGGCAAGCGCCTGCCGACAGAACAGGAATGGGAAAAGGCGGCGCGCGGCGTGGCGGGGGATATCTACCCCTGGGGCAATATCTGGTCGTTGGATAAATCCAACAATCCATACAAGCATTCCACCGGAACGGAGCCGGTAGGCAATTACGCCAATGGCAAAAGCCCCTACGGTCTGCTGGATATGTCGGGCAACGTCTGGGAGTGGGTGGACAGCTATTACCTGCCGCATCCTGGCAACACCATCGCCAAAGCGGAATACGGCACGGACAAGCGAATCTTGAAGGGCGGGTCCTGGTTCGACTGTTTATCTTACGGGTGTGGTTTGAGCGCGCCCACGTTCAACCGGAGCTTCTTCAATCCTGAAGTTAAAAACAACAGTTTCGGATTTCGTTGCGCCAAATCCCCTTGAGCGGGAAGGTTTGAAATGGAATTTTCATTCTTCAATAAATCCAAAGAAGATTCTCCCGCCACACCTACCGGCCTGCGCCACAGCCGCAAGTGGATCGTCTGGATTTTATTCATTGCGTTCTGGGTTCTGTACTATTGGTGGCGATGACCCTCTGTCTCATTTCCCGGCACGTTGCCAGTATCGATGCGTGTTGAGGGTGGCATCACCGTTCAACAAGTCGAGCGGGTCATCATCGGCTTGGAGCAGAAGCAGGGTCTTGCGAAAGCGGAGAGTGTCGGTAGTATCTGCCAGAACCTCGGCCGGGCGAGCCGGTTCCTTTTTCTGGAAAGAGGCGGTCAGCAACTCCTCCCATCCCAGCGGGTGATGGGCAAAACCGGCGGATCGGGAACGAAAGATCAGAGATTTTTCCTGCCGGACAAATCCGGGAGCCAAGGACTCCGTTGCTTCGACCTGCGGCGAGGGTTTGTGCGGCACCCGGTAACGTATCGGATCAATCTTCAGGTGAAAGGTCGCTGTAAACCGCGCCATCCCAAACCGTGCCAGCACCAGGTCTTTATCGCGGGCATGAATCGTCTCCCAGTCGCCGCCGTTTGACAGCGGCTCGCCTGGCGAGTCCGGTCGGCGCAACTCCGGATCAAATTCATGTTGGCCTTGATAGAGGTAGGTCGTCTTGCGGTTGGCTTCGCGGGCTGGCTTCTGGCCCGGTTTCGTTGCTGGCGACGGAATGGCCTTTTCGCCTTTTTCCAAATGTGAGGACTGAGGCGATTCCAAACCTTTTTCCGACCGCATGGGAACCTGAATGGGCTCCAGACGCAACTCATCATCTGTCCCCAATGAGCAGGCTGATGCGAAAATTAAAATCAATCCCGCCCAGAGCCCCAAGGGCCATCCCTGCCCCCACAACATCTTCATTGAGAATGACCTCCGATAATCCCCGCGTCTAATTTTGATAAATGCATTTTTCATGGAAAACCGCCAAAATATCGAACACGAGCTTTAAAACGCCCGATTTCTTGACGCCCTCAAATTCTGTAAACCAAGCTATTCATTAATTTAACGCATTGGCACGCAGATTGCTTTTATTATTTAAAACAATCTTATCGACAAAATTTTGAATCGAGGCCATGACCGATGAATAGCGCCAAAAACCTGAATTTCTCTTTAGATCCGCAAGGAGTGCGTTTTCTGGAAAAACGCCTGCTGGCCGGTGAGATCAGCCCTCACGTGTTCAAGGATATTTTAAAGTATCAAATGGTCAAACAATATTTTCAGGACTACGCGCATCCCTTCGCCCGGGTGTGGCGACAAATAATGAATTTCATAACAACCCGCTTAAACTTTATCCAAAAACCATCACCCACAATGGCAGAATCCGCATCGTCCGGCGAATTGAAAGATATATTCAGCAGAGCGCACCACAAACATTTTTAGGATAACCCACACTTTTATTTTTAACAGGTACGGCTTTCCCCGCTCCCATTTTTTTCTGATTTTATTATCCATCCTGCCTTTAGATTGTTAGAATAGCCCCGCACTATTTTGAGATAATTGTTCTTTCCTATTCGGCAAGCCTTTTAAAAAGATTGATCATGACTTTTGACGACATCACCGGGTATTTAACCCAGGGTAGCGGCTACATCCTGCAAACATTCATCGTGATCTTCATTGCCCTGCTGGTCGATTTCGCGCAGAGGATGGTGCTGAAGCGCCTGCAGGTCCAAGCCCTCAAGACTAAAAACCTGTGGGATGACGCCATCCTCGACGCCTTGCGCAAACCGGTGAGCCTCATCATCTGGGCCATGGGGGTTTACATGGCGACCCAGATCATTCAAGCCGCCACCCAGGCTGTCATTTTTAACGCCATGGGCGCTCTGCGCGATGCTGTCATCATCGTGGCTCTGGCCTGGTTTCTGGTCCAATTGATCGGCCACAGTGAACGCAACATCCTTGAGAAAAAAGAAGACGCCGACAAAACCACCGTGACCGCCATAGGTAAATTACTCCGGCTTTCGGTGGTGGTCACTGCCGTATTGGTGGCCCTGCAAACACTGGGGTTCAGCATTTCCGGCGTGCTGGCTTTCGGCGGGATCGGCGGCATCGCGATCGGGTTCGCCGCCAAAGACCTGCTGGCAAACTTTTTCGGCGGCCTCATGATTTATCTCGACCGCCCCTTCGCGGTCGGCGACTGGATTCGTTCCCCGGACCGCAATATCGAAGGCACGGTGGAAAAAATCGGCTGGCGCCTCACCTTGATCCGCACTTTCGACAAAAGACCTCTTTATGTGCCCAATTCAATTTTCACCCAGATCGCCGTGGAAAACCCGCAACGCATGCTGAACCGGAGAATTTATGAAACCATTGGGCTCCGTTATGACGACGCTTCCAAAGTACGGGAAATTGTGCGGCTGGTTAAAGACATGCTGACCCACCACCCGGAAATCGACACCAGCCAAACCATGATCGTCAATTTCAATAAATTTGCTTCTTCGTCCATGGATTTTTTTATATACACGTTCACCAAAACCACCAACTGGATTCATTACCATGAGGTCAAACAGGACATCCTGCTCAAAATTGTTGACATCATAGAGCAGGAGGGAGCCGAGATAGCCTTCCCCACCTCAACCATCCACCTGGCCGACAAGGAAATATTGAAAAATTTTGAATCTCCTACTTGATGGATTGGATACCCCTACCCGGTTTTTCAATTGGTTTGCACAGGCCAAAACTCCTTGGTGGCAGGGGCCGGAATAGCGTTTGACAACCTTTGGGGCGATTTGTACACTGTGGACGCTTTGAGAACATTCATTGCATTCGATGTTCCGCCTTTTGTCTTAAAGACCGTCGCAGAAATTCAAAACCGGTTTAAATCCCTGGGCTTGCGCGCCTCCTGGGTGGTGCCAGCCAATATGCATTTGACGCTTAAGTTTCTCGGCGAAATTGATCTCGGAAGGGTTGCTGAAATCAGGGAAGCGCTTCCGCGAAAGCTGTCCAGGCTGTCCGGGTTTCAAGTTTGCTTGAGCGGTGTCGGGGTTTTCCCGAACCTGAGCCGGCCACGAGTGTTGTGGATCGGACTCAAAGATCAAACAGGCGCGCTGGAATCCCTGCAGTCCAAGATAGAGGAGGCTCTGTCCGGCCTGGGATTCCCCAGAGAAACCCGGCCCTTTGCACCGCATCTCACTTTGGGACGGATCAAGTCGGTCCGGGATAAAACCCGGTTGCGGAACGAGTTGCAATCCATCGGGAAAATCGAGCCCCGGACATTTGAAGTGAGGTCCATCAAGCTGTACAAAAGCCGGTTGACTCCTGAAGGATCCCTCTATACCGTATTGGAAGAATTTAATTTGAAGCATTGATGGCACTGGCCACGCAAGCCACTGCAAGGAGAACACATGGCGGCAAATGACGACAGGGGAAAAGCGCTGGACCTGGCTCTTTCCCAAATTGAAAAGCAATTCGGAAAAGGTTCCATCATGAGATTGGGCCAGGCGGAGGCCCAAAAAAATATTGAGGTTATTTCCACCGGATCGATCTCTCTCGACAGCATCCTCGGCGTGGGGGGCATTCCCCGCGGCCGGATCACCGAGATATACGGTCCGGAGGCCTCGGGAAAAACCAGTCTCGCCCTGCACATCATTGCGGAAGCTCAAAAAGCCGGTGGCGTGGCCGCTTTTATTGACGCCGAGCATGCGCTGGACCCGAAATACGCTCAGAACCTCGGCGTGCAATTGGACGATCTGCTGTTATCGCAACCGGACACCGGGGAACAGACCCTGGAGATCGCCGAAGTGCTGATCCGCAGTGGCGCGGTGGATGTCGTCGTGATAGACTCCGTCGCCGCCCTGGTTCCCAAGGCGGAATTGGATGGCGACATGGGCGATTCGCATATGGGGTTGCAGGCACGGCTCATGTCCCAAGCCATGCGCAAACTCACCGGAGTGATCAGCAAATCCAAAACGTCCCTGATTTTCATCAACCAAATTCGCATGAAAATCGGCGTGATGTTCGGCAGTCCCGAAACCACCACCGGGGGCAACGCCTTGAAGTTTTATTCTTCGGTGCGGCTCGACATCCGCCGCATCGCCGCCCTCAAGGACGGAGATAAAGTGATCGGCAACCGCACCCGCGTGAAAGTGGTCAAAAATAAACTGGCGCCGCCTTTCCGCGATTGCGAGTTTGACATCGTTTTCGGAAAAGGCATTTCCAAAGTCGGCGATCTTCTCGAC
>Ga0209987_10000157_pt1 | contig 32105 bp, 29 predicted proteins | sample N074metaG_FD_182134 | JGI IMG/M metagenome (GOLD analysis project Ga0209987, IMG submission 182134) | Deep subsurface microbial communities from Kermadec Trench to uncover new lineages of life (NeLLi) - N074 metaG (SPAdes) (version 2) | ecosystem: Environmental > Aquatic > Marine > Ocean trench...
CGGATAGCCGCCGTTCAAGATGCACCCATTCAGAAATCTCCAACTGGATGGCCGGTGAGCGTCTGGAAGCAGCCGCCCGCATGTTACGATTAATTAATTATTGGCGGGCTGCAGTTGACCCTTTGCAGACGTTCGATAATTTCGTTTCCTCCTGGCCGATACTGTGATCAAATACCTCACGATTACGAGTTTGATACCGCTTATTGTGGCGTGTTCGGACTTGGTCCCTGAGGAAAGTGTCACAGAAACCTTCGATGTCGTCGCGATCACGGAAGCAGGGGTTGTACCTCTACCACCTGAGCACGCCGGACGCGATGTGGGTTTTAGCGGGATGCTACGAGATCGCTCTGTCTGGATATTCGGAGATACGTTTCTGCCAGCAAAGGCTGATGACGGACTTATGTGGCGGTCGAGTAGCTGGTCGTGGACGACGGATCTGTCAAGCAAAGGCGGCATCGGTGACTTCGAACACGCGCTAGATACGGATGGTATGGCGCTGCAACTGTTGCCGCACACAACCCAAGAAGCCGCTTTCAATATCGAACACGAGGGCCATGATGGCTGCCCTGCAAAGTCGCGATGCGGGTCTCGCCGCACGCCTTGGCCCAAAGCACTTGTCACAGATATTGCCCAAGAGCATGCCCTTATCTTCTACGCGAATATGCAGACAGGTCCGGGCGGACAATGGGACTTTGGGAGCCTATCAAGCTCCGTTGCCATATGGGACAACCCTGACGCGCCTGCTATTCGCATCGAACCTCCATTGTTTAGTGCCGAAGAACCGGACTGGGGTTCTGCCGCTGTACTGGTAGACGAGGATATCTTCATATATGCGTGCGAGTTTGACGGAGAGAACAAACCTTGCTTGGTCACGCGTGTCCCTTTCACATCGGCAACTGATCGGAGTGTTTATCGTTTTTGGGCGGGTAATGGCGTCTGGAGCATGGACTGGCGAGATGCAATACCGGTTTTCGACGGCGGTTCCTTGTTCAGTGTGCACTTCAGCAGGCACCTTCAGAAGTACTTGGCATTTTATATACCTCACATCGATGGGACCTTCGCGTTGCGTACTGCGGATCTTCCGCAGGGGCCGTGGTCCGAACCTCGCGCGATCGGCAACGGTTTGCGGACATACGAGAATTGGAACTATGCCCTGATTGCCCACCCTGAATTTTCCCGAGAAAATGGTCGAGTGGAAATTCTGAGCTATACACGTCCGTCGGGATTCTTGCGGCAGGAGACGCGAATGGTTGAAATTCGGTTCGATTGACTCGAACGCTTATTTCATGAGTACGTAGAGCTGAATGTCTCCTTCTGACCGACTGCCATCTGCCGGCAGGATCCGGAACGAAAGACTGGTGATGAAAGAGCAGACATTCAAATGGAGTTCTTGAATTTTCGGCCCCCGAATGGCTGCTTCACTTTGCATAGCCGTCGGTTGAGCGATCTGAGGCAAGATGTCGGCTGTTGACCCTAAATAGAAGTTGGAGAAACCTTAAGTTTGTGCGAGTTTTTTTCAAAATCACTGCTCTATTGATTGCGGTATCGCTCGGCGGGTGTGCCGTAGCAAGACTTTTCATCAGCTTTGAGTTGCCCGAAACCGGGGCCGTCCAAGCCGGGGTTTAACTTCAAAGGTCGATTCTTTCCTGTAAAAGACATTGTGTTGCCACTGGAAATCGAGACAGGCGGCGCATACGTTGACTGATGTTCCGAATTGAATGGTGCCGGGAGGGGGAATCGAACCCCCACTTCCTTTCGAAAACTGGATTTTGAATCCAGCGCGTCTACCAGTTCCGCCACCCCGGCGCGGAGGGCGCATAGTATAGGTGCGCTGGTTCGCCTGTGCCAACCGATATTTGCGACGTTTTTCCACGGCAATGCATCTAACATTCGACCTATGAGCAAATTCATTGACATCCAGATTGATCCGGCAATTGTCAAACGTGCCGCGGGTGGAGACAACAAGGCCCACGAAATCCTGTACCGGGCTTTCGGAGCTCCCGTCTATTCGGTCTGCCTGCGCTTTACCCGGGTGCCGGCGCACGCAGAGGATCTGTTGCAGGAGACCTTCATCGAGGTCATTCGCAGTATTGCGAAGTTCCGCGGCGATGCGCCCATTGGTAGCTGGATTCGGCGCATTGCCGTCAGCAAGGCCCTAATGTTTCTTCGCTCAGCCTGGCACAGCCGGGGACAGAGCCTGGATGACGATTGGGACGATGTCACACCGGGTCGTGCGGAGAGTCATGGTATTTCACGACATCCGGAGGAGGCCATCGACCTGGATGCGGCGCTGGCAAATTTGCCCGCCGTTGGCCGTGCGGTTGTCTGGTTGCACGATGTTGAAGGATTTACGCACAAGGAAATAGGCGGAATGCTCGGCAAGACCGAGAGTTTTTCCAAATCGCAATTGTCCCGTGCCTACCAGAAATTACGACCCATGCTGGACCCGGATGCGGTCGTTGGTTTTGGTGGCAATACAATCGATGGCCCGGTACTCGGACCTTGCTGATGCGATCAACTCATTGATGGTTAAAACGATATGACTGAAAAGATTACGACACAGGACGATGAAATGAATTGTGGACTCACTATTGCAGAACGCGATGTTTTGCAGATGAAGCTGCGTGAGATGGCCGACACCATGCCACCACGAGCGGTCTGGAATCGCATCGAAGAACAGGCGCGGGCAGAAGGTCTTTTGAAGAAGCCTGGCATGCCGGAAACGGTGAAATGGTTTACAGGATTTGGCCTGGCAGCGGCGGTGGTACTGGCGGTCATTATCGTGCCAAATTCCGGCAATCGAATCGAGCCGGTGAAGTCCACGGCGACCAACGAGTTCCCGACGGAGCCTGCTTATTCGCCTGCTGCGGATTACATGAATACCCGCCAATACCAGGTGATAAACGCCCTGATGGTGCAATCGCAACTTCTGGAAAGAGATTTGCGCGCACTGCCGGAACAACCGCTAGTCAGGCGAGCAGGCACAATCGCGACGATCTCCGGTCTGCAGGACCGCATTGCAGCGATTGATTACCAGCTCAATCATCCGGAATCCCGGATGACGCCGCAGCAACAGGAAGTTTTCTGGCGAGAGCGGGTTCGATTGATGGATTCACTGGTGCAGCTGCGCTATGCGCAGGCCCAAAGAACGTCCTTTTGACGAACATTCCGGACAAAACAGCCGCCGCGGAGCCGAAGCTCACGCTACACAGATTCAGGAGTAGAAAAATGATGCATTGGACAAAGACCTTGGTACTGGTAATTGCTATTTGCAGCAGTGCGCCGATCCGCGCGCAAAGCCCGCAGGAAGAGCTCGAAGCAAGCCGACAGGTTCTCGAGGTTGAACGGGTCGAATTGGTGAACGAGGTGGTCGATGCCGAGCACGAAATGCGGATCGCAGAAAGCCAGCTTGCTGAAGCAGCGCGCCGGGTCGCAGAACTGAGTTCTCGCCAGATCGAGATTATAGGTAGCACCCGCTGGAACATGGATATGGATTTCGACATTGACTTCGACGACAAACCTGTCCTCGGTATCACCATTGGTGGTGACACTGATAAAGATCCTGTCCAGGGTGTCGAGGTTATTGGCGTGTCACCCGGCGGCGCAGCTGCGGAAGCCGGACTTCGTGCAGGTGATGTGATAACGGCCGTGAACAAGGAATCACTCAGTGCCGACAGTGGCGTGGAAGCCAACGCGAAACTGCTCGATTTCCTTGCCGGAGTCGAAGTGGGCGATGTCCTGGATGTTACCTTTTTGCGTGTCGGCAAGGTTTCGACCGTTGAGGTCGCCCCGCGAAAAATGACAGCACACATCTTCCGGTTCAGGGGTCCTGGTTCTGGATTTCACATCCCAACGCCACCTCATGCGTCGGCTGCACCTGGCCCGATTTTTGAACAGTTCGTGTTTGCCAGCAGCCATGGTGGTTGGGGTGACTTGGAGATGGTGACGTTAACGAAGGACCTTGGACGATACTTTGGCACTGAAGAGGGATTGCTGGTGGTCCGGGCGCCCAAGGATGAGAATCTTAAATTGCGCGATGGCGATGTGATCGTGGATATCGACGGCCGCAAGCCTGAGTCTGTTTCGCATGCAATCCGGATTCTCGGTTCCTACCAGGGTGGTGAAGAGCTTGAGCTAAAGATTTTGCGGGACAAGAGTCGTAAGACCCTGAAAATCGAGATGCCGGATAATCGTCGTAGCCAAATCATCGAGTTTCGCAATCGCATAAGAAAGGTCATCGTTCCGCATATCGAAGCGGAAATTCCGCTCGCACCGATAGCGAGCCCGCCCCTGGTTCCTGCCGAGGCAAGCACATAATCAATTCGAGTTGCCACCTCGATTAATTCGAAATTTCCTGCCGATGGTCGCGCATGGCTTTGCTACCATGCGCGACCATGCGTTTAAGTGATTTCAATTTCGACTTGCCGGATCGACTGATTGCGCAATACCCGACGACAAAGCGGCGCGCGAGTCGACTGTTGGTCGTCGAGGGAAATTCAGCCCCACTGCTTGATCGTCGCTTTGGTGAATTTCCGTCGTTTCTGCGCAGTGGCGACCTGCTGGTGTTCAATGACACCAAAGTAATCAAGGCGCGCCTGCACGGCCGCAAGGAGTCGGGTGGCATAGTCGAAGTCTTGATCGAAAGAATAACCGGCGATCACTCTGGCCTGGCACACATACGTGCAAGCAAGTCCCCAAAGACCGGAACTCATCTGATTTTCGACGATCGATGTACAGCAGAAGTGCTCGGTCGCGACGGCGGCATGTTCGAACTTGAATTTTCCAGGCCGTTGGCGGCTTACCTGGATGCCAAAGGCGAGGTGCCACTGCCGCCCTATCTTAATCGTGCGGCCGAAGTAGCGGACGACGACCGATATCAAACGATCTACGCGAGCAAAGATGGCGCCGTTGCTGCACCGACTGCCGGTCTTCACTTTGATTATGAAATGCTTGACGAAACAACCAGCCTGGGCGTGCGCCATTGCTTCGTAACTTTGCACGTTGGCGCAGGGACTTTCCAATCACTGCGGGAGGAGCAGGTTGAGGCAAATAAATTGCACTCCGAACGGGTGGAGGTGAGTGAAGCGGTGGTCACGGCGGTCGGGGAAACGCGGCACGCGGGCGGACGCGTCATTGCGGTTGGGACAACCTCGGTTCGTGCGCTCGAGGCGGCGACGATTGACGGTAAACTGGCGCCTCTGAATGGTGAGACGGATATCTTTATCCGGCCGGGTTACCACTTCCAGAGCGTCGATGGCTTGTTGACCAATTTTCACCTGCCACAGTCATCTTTGTTGATGCTGGTTGCAGCGATGTCGGGCACACAGCGGATATTGCATAGCTACCGTCATGCGGTCGACAATGACTACCGTTTTTTTAGCTACGGTGATGCCATGCTGATTCTTCCAGAGTCTCCACAAATATGAAGTTCACGCTCAAGAAAACCAGCGGGTCAGCCCGCCTCGGAGCCCTCTCATTTCGTCGTGGTGATGTGCGTACGCCCGCATTCATGCCCGTCGGTACCTACGGCACAGTAAAGGGCGTGACACCAGAGGAAGTTGCCGAGAGCGGTGCCGATATTCTCCTTGGCAATACCTTTCATTTGATGCTGAGGCCTGGGACGCAGATTATTCGGCGCCATGGTGGCCTGCACGAATTCATGAACTGGCACGGACCGATACTGACGGATTCCGGTGGATTCCAGGTATTTTCTCTTGCGGCAATGCGCAAGCTCAGCGAGGAAGGGGTGCGCTTTCGTTCGCCTGTAAACGGGGATGAAATATTGCTTACACCCGAAATCTCGATGGAGGTGCAGCATGAGCTGAATTCGGATGTCGCCATGATTTTCGATGAATGCACGCCATACCCGGCGACGGAGTCTGAAGCGCGTGAATCCATGCAGCTCTCTCTACGCTGGGCGATGCGCAGCAGGCAGCGCTTCGACGAATTGCGTGTCGCCGCCCCGGAAAGAGGTGAAGCGCTGTTTGGCATTGTGCAAGGTGGAATTTATGACGAGCTGCGGCGGGAGTCACTGGCAAAGCTGGAAGCTATTGGCTTTGAAGGATACGCGGTGGGCGGTCTGGCGGTCGGTGAGCCAGAGGAAGAACGCATCAAAGTACTCGATTCATTGCTGCCGCATATGCCGGCTGAGCGGCCGCGATATCTGATGGGCGTCGGTACGCCAGTGGACATCGTTGAGAGTGTCGTGCGGGGAATAGACATGTTCGATTGCGTCATACCAACACGTCATGCGAGAACGGGTCATTTGTTCAGCTCACAGGGCGTGGTCAGGATTCGCAACGCTCGATACGCGAACGATACCGGGCCTGTGGATCCGAATTGTGACTGCTACACCTGCGCACACTACAGTCGTGCTTATCTCAGACATTTGGAAAAATGCGGCGAAATGCTCGGATCCAGGCTCAGCACAATCCATAATTTGCATTATTACCAGTCACTTATGAGCGATATTCGGCATGCCATAGAGACCGATCGGATGGCAGAGTTGGCGCTTGGAATAGGTGCAACATATGCAAAGGATGCGCAGGTGCCCTAAGCATTGCAGTCGCGTCACGATTTTCGCCAATAGGCTTGAAAGCTTGATCGGGGTCCCCATGTTGGCCAATCGTATGCCATAATAGCGCGCTAATTTTTGGCTCCGGACTTTCGTCCTATCTAGAAGACTGAAGAAGAAACATGGATTTACTAATTGATTCTGCACACGCCCAAGCTGCTGCTCCCGCCACAGACCCCTTCGGTTTCCTTTTGCCGATGCTGGTCATTTTTGGCGCCTTTTATTTTCTCCTGATTCGACCACAGCAGAAACGCCAGAAAGCGCATACCGCCCTTGTGAAAGAGCTTTCAGCTGGCAATGAAATCCTCACGTCGGGGGGGATTCTCGGCAAAGTGACATCCGTCAGCGAACATTATGCGACTGTCAAAATCGCGAAAGACGTCGAGGTCAAGATTCAAAAATCATCAGTGTCCCAGGTTGTGCCCAAAGGCACATTCGACGCCGCCTGACAAAGTTTCATTAAATGAATCGATATCCTGCATGGCTGAATTTGCTGGTGCTCGGCATATTTTTGCTGGGCATAGTGCTCGCTTTGCCGAATTTCTATGGCAGTGTCCCCGCAGTGCAAATGGTCAGTGCGGATGGCAATGCGTTGAACGATGCAAGACTTGCCGAATTTGTAGAAAATCTGGAAGCTGTCGGCATAACTCCTGAAGCCGCCTACCTGGAAGAGGGTAGAGCAGTTTTCCGATTCGAAAACGTAAAAGACCAAATGGAGGCAGGCGACCGGCTTCGCGAGAAGTTTGACAAAACGGCCAGCGTCGCGCTGACGCTCTCACCGAAACTCCCCGATTGGTTACGTGCTATGGGCCTGCACCCGATGAGCCTTGGTCTCGATCTTCGTGGCGGCGTATATTTTCTGCTGGAAGTCGATATGGCCTCGGCGATCCAAAGTCGCCTGACGCTTTATGAGCAAAGTTTCGACGGGCTCCTTCGAGACGCGAAAATAAGAAGTCGGGTCGATCTTGAAGGTTCGGACATCATTGTGCGTGTGCGTGCAAGTGAAGATTTACAGTCTGCGCGGGACATTATTGCTGCTGCGGATCCTGATCTTCTGATCCTCGACGGTGCTGACGGACAGTCTTTGCGAGTTCGAATGACCGAAAATCAGATTCGTGCCCGGCAGGACTTTGCGATTGAACAGAACATCACCACGCTGAGAAACCGCGTTAATCAGCTAGGCGTCGCCGAGCCGCTCGTGCAGCGGCAAGGCGTGGACCGGATCGTAGTGCAATTGCCAGGAGTGCAGGACCCGAACCGGCTCGATGATATTTTGACGGCGACGGCAACCTTGGAGTTCAGGCTTGTCGATGCCTCTGGGTCCAGTCCCGGGTCACGGCGTTACCCGGGTCGTGGCAATGAGTCAGGTCAGATGTTGCGCCGTGAGATCGTTGTTTCAGGCGATCAGATCATCGACGCCGAGTCTGGATTCAGCGAGGGGTCACCCGCTGTATTCATCACGCTGGATGCCGCGGGTGGCGAAAGCATGCTGAAAGTGACGCGTGAAAATCTTAACAAGCCGATGTCCGCAGTGTTTATTGAGACGCGCCGTGAGACCACCCAGGTCAACGGTGAGGCGCGCACTACGACAGTCAGGACTGAGGAAATTATCAATACGGCAACCATCCGGGGAATTTTCAAGAATCGATTCCAGATTTCCGGATTGCGACCCCTTGAGGCTCGTGATCTGGCTCTGTTGTTGCGTGCGGGAGCGCTGGCTGCGCCGGTTTTCAAGGTTGAAGAGCGCACGATCGGGCCCAGCCTGGGCCAGGACAATATCGATCGTGGCTTCAAAGCGGTCAGCATCGGCTTTCTGGCAGTGGTCGTGTTCATGGCTATCTACTACCGCGGCTTCGGACTGATTGCGAATGTAGCGTTGTTCTCGAATCTTCTCTTCATTGTTGCACTGCTTTCACTGTTGCAGGCATCACTAACCTTGCCGGGCATCGCCGGTATCGTGTTGACGGTGGGTATGGCGGTCGATGCGAATGTCTTGATATTCGAACGCATTCGCGAGGAGTTGGCGGCTGGCAATACGGTGCAGGGTAGTATTCACGAAGGATATGACAAAGCATTGTCATCAATTATGGATGCGAATATTACAACCCTGATTGCGGCCGTCGTCTTGTTCGCATTCGGAACGGGACCGATCAAAGGTTTCGCAATTACACTGTCTCTCGGCATTATGACGTCGATGTTCACGTCGGTCATCGGTACTCGTACCATTGTCAATCTTGTTTTCGGTGGTCGCAAGATCGAGACACTTCCTGTTTAGGGACCCGCAATGCGACTGATCAAAGAAAAAACCAACATCGATTTCCTGGGTTCTGCGCGGCGGAAAATGGCGCTGTCAATATCTGCGATTGCTATTGTTGCTTCGCTCGTTTCGCTCGGCACTCGTGGTCTTGATTTTGGAATCGATTTCACTGGTGGGGTCTTGCTCGAGATCGGATATCCCGAGCCTGCTAATCTCAACAAGATTCGAACTCTTCTGGCTGAGGCAGGTTTTGACGAGGTACAGGTTCAGGAGTTTGGTGTTCCTACCGATGTGATGTTAAGGCTGCCACCACAGGCGGATTCCGATCCCAATGAAATACGGGATCGTCTGCGAAATGCTCTGGCCGCAGACGAGCCGAACGTGGATTTGCGCCGAGTTGAATTTGTCGGACCTCAAGTCGGTGAAGAGCTTACCGAGAAGGGCGGTCTCGCAATGATTTTCGCGTTGCTGATGATTTTTGCGTACGTGATGTTTCGATTTCAATGGAAATTTGCGGCCGGTGCGGTCGCCGCGCTTGCGCATGATGTCATCATCACGCTTGGGTTCTTTTCGGTATTCGCCCTCCCGTTTGACCTGACCGTCGTAGCGGCCATTCTCGCCGTGATTGGCTATTCGCTGAATGACACAGTGGTCGCGTTCGATCGAATCCGGGAAAACTTCATCAAATTGCGCGGCACGTCGTCCGAAGAGTCGATGAACGTTTCAATCAATGAAATGTTGGCACGTACGATCATTACCGGCGTAACGACGCTACTCGTGCTGGTTGCATTGCTGCTTCTTGGCGGGGAATCTGTCCGTCCGTTTTCGATCGCGCTGATCGTGGGCATTATCATCGGCACCTATTCGTCGATTTACACGGCGAGTGCCGTTGCGCTTCTGCTCAACGTAACCGCGCAGGATTTATTGCCACCTGAGGTTGACCCGGATCTGATCGACGATCTTCCCTGAAGACCTGCCCGATCAAACCGAATCGCTCCTCGCAGCCGGTTGAAACATTTCTTTCACATGCGGGGCGAATAGCCTTGAAAGCGCGGCATAGACTTTCGGCGTTCCCGTCAGCACATTGCCGGATTCCAGGTAATCATCCCCACCATCCAGTCCGCTGATGATTCCACCCGCTTCCCGAATAATCAGGGCGCCAGCAGCAATGTCCCACTTGCACAAACCGGTTTCCCAGAATGCGTCGAGGCGGCCTGCAGCGACGTAACAAAGATCCAACGCCGCTGCGCCAGGTCTCCGGATGCCTGATGTCTTGTCCATGGCCGCGGTGAACATTTTCATATACGGACCCAGCGCCTCATTGAAATCACGATAAGGGAAGCCCGTGCCGACCAGCGCGCCTTCCAGCGTTCGTACTCCGCTGACCCGAATGCGACGGCCATCGAGGTGGGCGCCCTGGCCGCGGGATGCTGTAAAAAGCTCTTGTCGCAGAGGATCGTAGACAACTGCATGTTCGGGACGGCCTTTATGGAGTAAGCCGATGGATACACAAAATACGGGGAACCCGTGCAAGTAATTAGTGGTGCCATCCAAAGGGTCGATGACCCACAGGTACTCGGAATCACCTTGTGCGCCACTTTCTTCGGCGAGAATAGCGTGATCCGGATAATGCTTGTGAATCATGTCGATCACCGCACGCTCGGCCATGCGATCGGCTTCGCTGACGAAATCGTTATGCCCTTTTTTCTCGACTTTTAGCCTGTCGAGCTTGTTCAGATTGCGAATGAGGGTGTTACCCCCATCGCGGGCTGCCATGACAGCCACATTGAGTAATGCATGCATCGTGCGATTCCGTCAGATTTTGAAAAGAGCAGTTGGCAGAAGCCTAGTCCAGGCTAGAGCGCCTTTTGCCAACAGGAGCGCTAGAATAGCAAACCTTTGGAGTGGCGGGTGCGACAATTGCGCGCCCCAAAAGCAATCAGGTCAGATGAACGTTCGAATTATTTTAGTGGGTACAACCCACCCCGGAAATATTGGCGCCGTTGCCCGGGCGATGAAAAACATGGGTTTGCACGACCTGGTGCTGGTTGGCCCCAGACATTTTCCGCACGCGGATGCCACGGTACGCGCTTCGGGCAGTGAAGATATTCTCGCCGCTGCCCGCGTCGTCGATAGTTTGAAAGACGCGTTGAAAGACTGCATTTACGTGGCAGGAGCGAGCGCCCGGTCACGTACGATAGGCTGGCCAAGCATGGCACCAAGAGAATGTGCGGAAAGATTGCTAAGAGAAAGTCAACAGGGGCCGGTTGCCGTGGTTTTTGGTCCTGAGAAATCAGGACTTACCAATGACGATCTGGACCTCTGCAACACGTTGCTGACCATACCTACGGCCCCGGGTTTCAGCTCTTTGAACCTGGCGATGGCAGTGCAGGTTTTGAGTTACGAACTCAGGGTCGCCGGATTTGCAGAGCAGGAAAGTGACTACACACCCGAAGCGCCACCGGCGACGGGAGAAGAACTCGAAATGTTTCACCAGCATCTGGAGGCCGTTCTCGTGCGCAGTGAATTTCTCGATCCGGACAACCCGCGCTATCTCATGCGGCGACTGCGGCGCCTTTTTGTACGGGCGGAGCTCGATAAAAATGAAGTGAACATCCTCCGTGGAATCCTGACTTCACTCGATCCCGGAGAGCAAAAGGATATTCAGGAATGAGTGACGCATTCTTTGCCAATCCCGTCTATCTGGATTATGCAGCGACCACGCCCCTGGATACGGAAGTCGCTGCGGCAATGTCTGCCTGCTTTGCGGCAGGCAGTAAGTTTGGCAACTCATCTTCCATGCACCTTGCGGGTCGTCGTTCCCAGGCCGCTGTCGATGATGCGCGACATGAACTGGGCTTGTTGCTCAACGTACGGCCGCGGGACCTTGTCTGGACGTCGGGGGCGACAGAATCGGACAATCTGGCGATCATAGGAGCCGCTCGTTTTCGTGCTCATCGTGGCCGTCACCTGATCACCATGACGACGGAACACAAGGCCGTTCTTGAGGCTTTTGACGCGCTTGAAAAAGAGGGCTTCAAAGTGACCCGTTTGGCACCGGATTCCGAAGGTGTGCTTTCCCTGGGGGACCTCGCGGCGGCGATCCGTGACGATTCGCAACTTGTATCTGTCATGCACGTCAACAACGAGACGGGTGTGATTCAGGATATCGCTGCAATAGGCGCGATGTGCCGGGAACGAGATGTTTTGTTTCATACCGATGCAGCACAGTCGGCAGGCAAACTGTCGATTGATCTCGCGCGAACTCCACTCGACCTGCTATCGCTAACCGCACACAAGTTTTACGGGCCACAGGGAATTGGTGCTCTTTACATAGCGAATCGACCCGGGTGCGGTGTCATGCCGCTTTTCCACGGAGGCGGCCAGGAACGGCGGCTTCGGCCCGGAACTCTGCCACTGCATCAGATCATCGGGCTTGGTGTTGCGGCAAAACGGGCGCGCGAGCGGCTATCTGCGGATTTCGAACACGTACGAATTCTGCGTGAAAAATTGTGGGGCGGGCTGAAAGACTTGCCGGGCATTACACGCAACGGTTCGGCGGACAAACATTATCCGGGAATCCTGAACGTTAGCGCCGCGGGCGTCGAGGGTGAGAGCCTGATGTTGGCATTAGAGCCTCTTTGTGTGGCGAGCGGTTCGGCCTGCAACACGCAAAGCGGCGAACCCTCCTTCGTTCTCAAGGCACTTGGCTGCAGTGACTTAGAAGCGCAGAGCGCTATTCGCTTCAGTTTCGGTCGCGAAAGCACGCTGCAGGATATTGACCTGGCGATCGAAATTTACAGCGCGGCAGTGCTTAAGTTGCAAGCCATCTCACCGGAAAAAGCAGCATGACAGACACCGAGACTCAGCTGCCGGGACCCTATAGTGCGCTCGTGCGTGCCTTATTCAGCGATCCGCGCCATGTCGTAAGTGGCCCGGCGGCAAGTGGCAGTCAGCCTGAAGTACGCGTTGCAGAGTCCGTCGCCGGCGCACAAATATTATTGAGCGCCGTCACCCAGAACGACGTCCTGGTCAGCTTGAGGTTTCGTGTTTTCGGCTGCCCACACCTGGTAGCGGCGGCTGAATGGTGTTGTGAACGATATGAGGGTGGGCCTGTCAACAAGATGGGTGATTTTGACGTTCCCCGTCTTATGGAAACTCTGGGCGTGCCTATCGAAAAATTCGGTCGTATACTACTGCTTGAAGACGCGATCCGATCTTTGTGTTCGCAAATTGACAGTGCAAGCGGAAACCAGGAACGAAAGGGGTAAAATGGCGATATCAATGACTCAACCGGCAGCGGAGCGGGTAAGAACCCATTTGAGTGCCCGTGGCAAGGGCATAGGATTGCGTCTGGGCATCAAGAAGACCGGATGTAATGGCTTCGCCTACGTTGTGAATTACGCGGATACCGTGGAAGAGGGTGACATCGTTTTCGAAGATCACGGCATCAAGATTGTAGTCGATCAGGACAGCCTGAAGCTGATCGATGGTACGCGGGTCGATTTTGTCAAAGAAGGCTTGAATGAGGCATTCAGCTTTCGCAACCCGAATGTGGTCGGCGAATGCGGTTGTGGCGAGAGCTTTAGCGTATGAGGTCCCGCATCACCGAATAGAGGCGATCGGTCAACGAACCTGTTCTCCCGGACCGAGTTGCATTGCTTGGCGCCGTTTTTACCAGTAAAATTCGAAGGTTTTCGCGGGGCCGGCATTGTTGTGTCCGGCTCTTTTTCATTAGAAAGATTTCAATAATCCAAAAGTTGAGGAATATACGAATGTCTGTTGAGCAAACGCTCTCGATTATCAAACCCGATGGTGTGCAAAAAAACCTGATCGGCGAAATATACAGCCGCTTCGAGAAAGCAGGTCTGCAAATCATCGCTGCAAAAATGCAGTACCTTAGCAAGGACCAGGCCGAGGGCTTTTACGCAGTGCATAAGGAGCGGCCATTTTACAACGACCTGGTAAGCTACATGACGTCAGGGCCGGTCATGATTCAAGCGCTTGAGGGTGAATCAGCGGTGGACACGAATCGTACGATCATGGGCGCCACCAATCCTGCAGAAGCCGATGCGGGCACAATTCGAGCGGATTTTGCCGCTAGCATCGAAGAAAATATTGTGCACGGCTCCGACGCAGCGGAGACGGCGGCTCAGGAAATAGCGTTCTTTTTTGGCGACGAGGGCGTGTGTCCGCGAACCCGATAGGTTGCGGTAGGTAAATCAAATGCAGGTCGAAAACAAAAAGCAAAATCTGATGGGGCTGGCACAGCCCGGTCTCGAATCGTTTTTCGCCGGTCTCGGCGAGAAACCGTTTCGGGCGCGACAGGTAATGCAGTGGATTCATCAGCGCGGTGCTGACGATTTCGACACCATGACCGATCTGTCGAAAGACTTGAGATCACAATTGGACAACGTCGCTGAAATCGGTTTGCGCGAACCTGTGTCGGAGCGGCGCTCGGAAGACGGCACCATAAAATGGTTGTTTTCAGCCGGCGCCAGCCAAGCGATCGAGACCGTATTTATTCCAGAACCCGGACGCGGAACCCTGTGTATCTCCTCCCAGGTCGGTTGCGCGCTGGATTGCGCTTTTTGTGCCACCGGAGCACAGGGATTCAATCGTAATCTGACCTCCGCGGAAATTGTCGGCCAGGTTTGCTACGCCAATCGCGTCCTGCCGCGACGAGCAACGGGAGATCCGGCTGTAAGCAATGTTGTTTTCATGGGCATGGGCGAGCCAATGGCAAATTACCGCAGCCTGATACCAACCCTGCAATTACTGATCTCGGACTTCGCCTATGGGCTTTCCCGGCGACGCATTACTGTCAGCACATCCGGTATCGTGCCACGGATAATTCGGCTCGGAGACGACTGCAACGTGTCCCTGGCGATCTCTTTGCATGCGCCAAATGATGACTTACGCGACCGGCTGGTACCGATCAATCGAATACACCCGATTGCCCAATTGCTGGAGGCTTGCTGGGAATACGCGGCAAAACGCGCGAATCGCTATATTACTTTCGAATATGTCATGCTAAAAAACGTAAATGATTCATTGCAACACGCCGAACAGCTTGCCGCTTTGCTCGTAAATAAGCCGGCGAAAGTAAACCTGATACCGTTCAATCCGTTTGAGGGCAGCGGATTCGAGCGTTCGGCTGCCTCTACCATCGATCGATTTCAGCAGCGGGTCCGTGAACTCGGGCTTGTCGTCACCACGAGAAGGACTCGCGGTGCCGATATCGATGCCGCATGTGGCCAGTTGGCTGGTAAAGTGAGTGATCGAATTCGGGTCAGGCTGAGCGATAAGAAGCGGAGGATCGCAACGTAGTGAACATCAAAATCAGTGCATTGCTTGGCACAATGGTGGCGTTGATGCTGGCCTCCTGTATTACGACAACATCGGGTCCACCTCGGCCTGAGCCGGACAAAGAGGCTGCCGCACTCCAGTACTATGAACTTGGTGCACGCTACTACAAGGCCGGAAAATTCGATGTCGCCCGCGATCGCCTCGAACGTGCTTTGGAATTCGATCCAAAAATGGCGATTGCACACTCGGTACTCGCCCTGACGTACCAGGAGCTGGACATACCACGCCTGGCTAAACAGCATTTTGAATTGGCGGTCCGGTCTGAGCCACGCAATATCAACGCCCGCAACACGTATGCCGTTTTTCTTTGCCAGCAGCGTGAATTCAAAGAGGCACGCAAACAGTTTGAGCGCGCCATTAAGAATCCCGAAAACGACGATTCGGAGTTGATGATGACCAACGCGGGGGTTTGCATGGTGCAAAAACCGGATCTGGTGGAAGCAGAGGTATATTTTCGTCGCGCGCTGACCGAAAAACCCAATCATCCGGAAGCACTCCTGCAGATGGCGCTGTTGAAGCGTCAAACAGGTGATCCCCTGCTTGCGCGAGCATTTCTGCAGAGGTATTTGGCCAGCAACGCCGCTTCGGCAGCGATTCTGTATCTCGCGGTGCAGATAGAAAAAGACAATGGTGATGCGCGTGCGAGCATGGCATTCAGCAACCAGTTGCGGCGTGATTTTCCAGCGTCCGCGGAGGCCAAGAGCCTTACGGAGGCCGGCTGATACCGGGACCCCGCATGTCCGACGACCTGACGCCAGAAGAAGAGTCTGAACAACCGCTTGCGGGCATGCGCCTGGCGGCTGCAAGGCGCGCGCTGGACATCTCGGTATTCGACATAGCGAAAGAGATGCACCTGGACGAACCCAAGGTGCGGGCTCTGGAGGACAATGATTTTGACGTTCTAGGCGCCCCGGTATTTGCCAAAGGTCACTTGAAAAAATACGCAGAGCTCGTCGGGGTCGGGACGGATGATGTTCTTGCCGATTACTACTCGCTGAATCGGGGTGTTGGGGCACCGCCGGTGGTTGGCCTGTCAAATCAGTCGCCGCCGCGTGAATTCAATCTCGGTCGCTGGGTGGCAGGGTTTTTCGTGGTTGCCGCACTCGCCACAGTGGCGTTCGGCGGATACTGGTGGCTGGAACACCGCGCAGATTCCGCGGCTGTCGATCTGGACGCACCTCAGTTGGCTCCTTTTGTATCTGCATCCGCAGAAGCCGGGGACGGCGAAGAGGTTAATGCCGATCCGGAGATGATCCCGGAAGCAGCAGCAACCACCGACTCAAGTGTTGTGCCGGAGGACGCTGGCGACGCCGATCCTCCGCCCGGGCTTGCAACGACAGAGCCAACTACGGTCTCTACCTTTGGTGAGCCGCCCGGTACACAAACGGACATCCCACAGGTGACGCTGCACATCAGTTTCAGCGGCGATTGCTGGACAGAGGTTTCAGATGCGTCCGGCAAGCGACTCTATTTTGAACTTGGCACCGAAGGACGCAATGTGTCTGTCAGTGGTGCAGCTCCGCTTCACGCGCTCTTTGGCGACAGCAGAAATGTTCGTCTTACAGTAAACGGCCAGGATTATCCGATTACAGCTTCAATGCGCAGTGGCCGCACAGCGCGAATGACCATTAACGCGCAGTAATTCAAAATGAGACCAAGTGCAATCAGAGGCATGAACGATGTCCTGCCCGATATCGCAGGAACATGGCGCTACCTGGAAGAAGTAGTTCGCGAAGTCGTTGAGTCCTACGGTTATCGCGAAATTCGGCTGCCGATTATCGAACGTACTGAGTTATTTCGCCGCTCGATTGGCGAGGCCACGGATATCGTTGAGAAGGAAATGTATACATTCTCCGACCGCAACGGCGAAAGCCTGACGTTGAGGCCGGAGGCAACGGCCAGCATGGTTCGGGCGGGCATCACCCATGGCTTGTTACACAATCAGCGGCAAAAATTGTGGACGATGGGGCCGATGTTTCGCTATGAAAAGCCACAAAAGGGCCGCTACCGGCAATTTCATCAGTTCGACCTCGAAGCCATGGGTTACGAAGGGCCGGATGTTGATGCCGAGTTGATTATCCTTTGCGCACGCATGTGGAGGAGGCTTGGGTTATCGCGTTTGACGCTGGAAATTAACTCGCTGGGTACCAATGAAGCCCGCGCTGTCTACCGGCAAAAACTCATTGACTACTTTGAGACGGTGAAAAACAAGCTGGATGAAGATAGTATTCGCCGCCTTGGCAAGAATCCACTGCGCATTCTCGATTCGAAGAACCCGGATATGGCGGCAATCATAGCCGCTGCACCGGTGATGATTGATTATCTGGACGAGGAATCTGCACAGCATTTTGCCGGGCTAAAAGCGTTGCTGGATGCCTCTGGCGTTGAGTACACGGTGAACCCGCGATTGGTGCGGGGGCTCGATTACTACAATCGAACCGTCTTTGAATGGGTAACCGATGCGCTGGGCTCGCAGGGCGCCGTTTGCTCGGGTGGCCGTTACGACGGGCTCGTTGAGAAATTGGGTGGCCGTCCGACTCCGGCTGTTGGCTGGGCCATGGGAATCGAACGGTTGGTAGCCTTGTTCGCCGTTTGTGGTGGCGTGGCACCTGATATAAATCCCCATGCATACATCGTGGCGGCTGGCGACAAGGCGCTCTCAAGGGCGTTTCAGTTGACTGAGGAACTCAAGGACGGAATCGACGGTATCAGGGTTGAGGTGAATCTGGGCAGCGGCAGCTTCAAGTCGCAGCTCAAACGCGCGGACAAGAGCGGAGCTCTTTATGCGCTTGTTCTTGGTGAAGATGAAATTGCCGGGGACACGGTAGGACTAAAAGCATTGCGCAAGAGGGAAGACCAGACAAGTGTTCCACTGGCGAAAATTACGGCTGAGCTCGGCAACGTGCTCGGCAAGCTCGATTAAATTATCAACTTGGCCCCTCAACGGGCCGAAACAGTAGAAGGCAAATTTTGTGGACGAAACACTTTCCGAAAAGGAACAACTTGACGAAATACGCGCGTGGTGGAAGGAAAACGGCAATTATGTCATTGCCGGCCTGGTGCTGGGTATTGGCGGTATATTTGGCTATAACCAATGGCAAGGTAACAAACTCGATACCCAACTGGAAGCATCGGCGCTGTATGAATCTCTGGTTATTGAAGTATCCGATGACAGGCTTGAGCCTGCCGAAGAGATAGCGGCGAACATCTTCAGCAACTATGCCGAGACGGTTTACGCCGACGAAGCGCGTCTGGCGATGGCCCGTCTTTTCATGGACAAGGGCCGCGATCAGGATGCAGCGACAGTGTTGCAGGATCTCGTGACTGGCGGTAGTTACCGGGAATTGCAGATGGTAGGCCGGGTCCGACTGGGCAAAATTCTGCTTTATCAAAACAAGCCCGATGATGTTTTGACCTTGCTCGATGGGCAGATGGACAGTGCCTTTGCGCCACGCTATTACGAATTGATTGGTGATGCGCATTTCGCGCTCGGCCATTTCGATGAGGCCCAAAGCGCTTATCAAGCCGCGCTATCCGAGCCTGGTGCGGCACAAGTTATGGACACCAATCTGGTGCAAATGAAAATAAATGATTTGCCGGAGATTCAGCCCATTAGCGCGATTCTGGAGGATCCGCTGGCATCGGAGCCGGTCGAGAATGCTGATGATTCCGCAGAAGCCGCCGACGTCGCCGATGCCGCAGACGCTGCAGAGGTCACAACCAGCGATGAGGATGAGGGGACTCCCGAGTGAGAACGCCTTTGCGTCTGCTGCTGGCAAGTATCCTGGCCGTCACGATGTCGGCGTGCAGCTTGTTTGGCGGCGATGATGACGAACAACTTGAGCCGACGGAACTGCTCGATTTCGAGCAGACGCTGGCTATCCAGAAGATCTGGTCCGACAAGCTGGGAGGCGGTTCAGAGTTTCTGCGCCTGTCGCTAAAGCCTGCGGGTGACGGGGCAAGAATTTACGCTGCAAGTTTTGACGGCAATGTCACGGCATACGATCCGGAAAACGGCAAGCGAATATGGAGAGTTCAGCTCAAGGAGGAGTTGAGTGCCGGTCCGGGTGTCGGTGAAGATCGCGTGATCGTAATGAGCTTGCACGGCGACGTGATTTGCCTGAACGCTGCCGATGGTGTGGAAAAGTGGCGCAGGAATATCGATAGTGAATCGGTCGCGACGCCGCTGGTCAAGAACGACACGATTGTCGTCGCGACCATTGATGGAAAACTACGCGGCCTCTCGATATTCGACGGTGCTGAGCGTTGGCTGGTAGAGCAACAGATGCCTGCACTGACATTGCGCGGGTCGACGACACCCATCATCGTCGGTACTACGGTGGTTGCCGGCTTCGATAACGGACGCCTGGTCGCGGCAGATCTCAATGATGGCACTGTTGAATGGGAGTCAGTGTTATCGCCGCCTACTGGCCGTTCGGATCTGGAGAGACTGTCAGACGTAGACGGTGCAATTGCCGCGGTAGGCCAGGACGTATATGCAGTAGGGTATCAAGGCAGACTCGCGGCACTTGCAATTGAGTCGGGGCAGATTCTTTGGTCGCGTGAAATTTCCAGCCATGCTGGCATTGGTGCAGACTGGGAAAACCTTTACACCATTAGTCAGGAGGGCGAACTGATCGGATTGCTGCGGCGCAATGGCACAGAACTGTGGCGCCAGACAGCCATGGTGCGGCGCGGACCAACCGCGCCTGTGGCATTCAATACGGCGGTCGCAGTGGGTGATTTTGAGGGATACGTACATCTTTTCGACAGCGGTGACGGCACGCCGGTCGCACGCGTTCGCGTTGGCAAAGGTATGATCTCCAGTGAGCCCGCTGTTATCGGCGGTCGGCTGGTCGTACAAAACGAATCCGGGCAAATTGCGGCGTATTCAGTCAAACAGCCAGAGCGTCCGGATGTTCCGGCGGACGAAGATTCCGAGGACGAATCCTGAGGCACGACAATTCGGCGGCCGCCAACTCCGGCTACTCCTGAATTGTCCCTGCCAGGCAAACAAGAATGCTTCCAGTCATCGCACTTATTGGTCGGCCCAACGTTGGCAAATCGACGCTGTTTAATCGCTTGACGCGGTCCCGGGATGCTTTGGTAGCGGACTATCCGGGCCTGACCCGTGACCGACAATACGGTTTCGGCAAAATTGGCCCAGTGCCTTATCTGGTCATCGATACCTGCGGTGTCGCTGGCGGCGAGACAGGCATAAGCGAGCTCATGGTGGAGCAGACCGTGCGGGCTCTGCAGGAAGCCGACATCGCCATAATCATGGTTGACGGCCGCACCGGCCTCAATGCCGCAGACGAACACGTCGCGGACCTCGCCCGCAAACACGCGAAGAAAAGCTGGCTGGTCGCCAATAAGGCCGAAGGGCTCGACGCTGCGATTGCCACCGGCGAGTTTCACGGCCTCGGTCTGGGCGAACCGGTTGCTATCTCCTCAGCGCACGGTGATCGTGTCACCGCGTTGATGGACGCGGTTCTCGAACCGTATGTTGACGAGAGTCCTGCAGACGAAGAGGACACGGACGAGGATGCCGAGGGCAAGGAGCTGCGCATTGCCGTGATCGGCAGACCCAATGTCGGCAAGTCAACGCTGATCAACCGCTTGATAGGCGAGGATCGCCTGGTTGTCTTTGACCAGCCAGGCACAACTCGCGACAGTGTTGCCGTGCCATTTGAGCGTGACGGCCAAAAATACATTCTGGTGGACACCGCGGGCGTGCGACGCAAATCGAAAGTGCACGAGACGATCGAGAAATTCAGTATTATCAAAGCATTGCAAGCCATGGAGCGTTCCCAGGTCGTTCTTGCGGTACTCGATGCGCAAGAAGGCGTTACCGAACAGGACGTGAGCCTGATGGGGCTGACGGTCGAACGTGGTCGCGCAATGGTCGTCGTCACCAACAAATGGGATGGGCTGGACAGGGACCAGCGCCGCCACGTGAAGGATGAACTCGATCGTCGCTTGCCGTTCCTCGACTTCGCAGAGCAACGCACAATTTCCGCGTTACACGGCACCGGTGTTGGCGACTTGCTACCCGCTGTCAGGCGAGCTTACAAGGCGGCAACACGAAACCTGCCTACCAACAGGCTCACCGAGGAGTTGGAAAAGGCACTCGAGGCGCATTCGCCGCCCCTGGTTCGAGGACGCCGTGTCAAGCTGCGCTATGCCCATCAGGGCGGTCGAAATCCGCCCGTTATCGTTATCCATGGCAATCAAACTGATGGACTGCCCGACGCCTATCGACGTTTTCTCGTCAATCGATTTCGTAAAGTGTTTCGCCTGCAGGGAACACCAGTGCGGCTGGTTTTCAAGACCAGCGACAATCCATTCAAGGGCAGGCGCAACAAACTTACACCACGGCAGCAGCGAAAGCGTGAGCGGCTCATGAAACACGTCAAGAAACGCTGATATCCTGACAGTCGATTCATTGTCGCCGATACAGGTATAGTTACTTTCTCGTCAGTTTCGGGCCAGGCGCACAATGACCGCAACCAAGACCATCAAGACCAACGGCCGGTTTCCCATGCATCGCGGCGGATTTCTGGTCTCGCCCACCATTGCCTACGAAACCTGGGGTACCTTGCAGGGCAAGGGCGAAAACGCAATCCTGCTCTTTACCGGCTTGTCACCATCGGCGCATGCATCCTCCTGCCCGGAAAATACAGCTACCGGCTGGTGGGAAGACATGATCGGCTCGGGTTTGCCGCTCGATTCGGACCGTTACTTCATCATTTGTATCAACTCACTCGGTAGCTGCTTCGGTTCCACCGGTCCCGCGTCAACCGATTCTGCAACCGGGCAGCCCTATCGTCTCGAATTTCCAGTGCTTACTCTCGAGGACGTGGCAGAAGGTGGTTACGAGGTCGTCAAAGCCCTCGGCCTTGAACGCATACACACAACCATAGGTTGTTCCATGGGTGGCATGAGCGCACTGGCATTTTGTGTCCGACACCCGGAGCTCAGTGAGTCCTTTATCTCCATCTCCGCCGCCACCCGGGCGCTGCCTTTTTCCATCGCAGTCCGTTCGTTGCAACGCGAAATGATTCGCCAGGACCCGAAATGGGACAGCGGTCACTACGATCCACTTGATCCGCCCATCAGCGGTCAGCGCCTGGCACGCAAACTCGGCATGATGACCTATCGCTCCGCCGAAGAATGGGAGATGCGATTCGGCCGCGAGCGGATGCTTTCCGAAGGCCACATCGACGACAAATTCTTCGGCGACTTTGCCATCGAATCGTATCTGGAATCTCACGCCAAAAAATTCACCGGTCAGTTTGATCCAAACTGCTACCTCTATCTCTCGCGTGCCTCTGACCTTTTTGATTTGGCCGAACACGGTGGCTCCCTCAAAGCCGGCTTCAGCAAACTACGGCTGAAGCGCGCCCTCGTTATTGGCGTACGTACCGATATCCTGTTTCCCTTTCATCAGCAGCAGGAGTTGGCTGATGGTATGTCGGGCATTGTCGATGACTGCGAATTGGTCAAGCTTGACAGCATCATGGGGCATGACTCGTTTCTCGTTGATATGGATGCTTTTCGACCTGTCATCAGTGAGTTTTTTGATGCCCAGGTGGTGCCTTTGGGTTGAGCTGGCATTCGTGCGAGCGGCACCTTCGGCGGGCGTCCGCTCACTCGGAGAGCCTTAACTCGATCGCCGGACGCCCACCAAAGGCGCCGCTTTTGAGCTGAATTCGTAAATTGGCAGCGGGCTTTGACAGTGACAGATTTGCCTAGTCTTCCGCGGGCAGCACGAGGGAGGGATCCACCGCCGTTCCTGCGAGGTAGGTGCCGAAATGCAGGTGGGGTCCCGTGACGCGGCCTGTTGCTCCCACGAGTCCGAGCGGCATTCCCGCTGTGACCACATCCGATTCGTCGACATCGATTCTGTCCAGGTGGCAGTACATGGTCACAAATCCCTGGCCATGATCGAGGAGCACCGTGTTGCCGTTGAAAAAGTAATTGCCTGTGGCGACTACTGTTCCGGGCAAGGGCGCGACGACTGTGGTGCCCAGGTTCGCGGCAATATCCATTCCGCTGTGGGGTGATCTTGGCTGGCCATTGAAAAAACGGCGTGAGCCGAAACTTGAGCTGCGTTTGCCGGCGACTGGCGCAGCCAGTGCCACTGAGTCGACCTCAACATCCCGCCAGTTGTTCAGCGCTGCATCAATGATTTTTCGTTCGCCAAAGACGCGATCCAGTTGTGCCTGCTCAAGGTCCACGTAACTTCGTTCCACCTTCAAGTGCTGTTCGCGATATGCGTGTGGAATAATTTCGAATTCAATAAGCTCAGCGGCATCGCCTGGCCCGGTGACCTCAATTATTGCTGGTCCGACCGCCTGGCTCAGCGGGATGCCGACCACGGCATACCATGTACCATCGTCTCTGATTAACAGCGCTTGGCTTTCGCCAAATCTTACCGCCGGTGCCGCATCGCCACTGCCAACGGCGATTACAGCTATGCCGCCGGGCTTTGCCGTGTGCAGGGGCAGGGCGCTGGCTGGCTGGCCAAACTGCAGCAGTGCCAGAAACGCTGCAATCAAAATCTTGATACGCATGTCAGGATTCGCCCTTTGGAGCAATTGTGCGGGTGACCACAGCCGCAATGCGACCACGCGCCAGCGTTGCCTCGATTTCACTGCCTTTTGCGACGTTGGTGGCGTCCGTCACCGCCTTGCCGGTCGCGGCGTCGGTAACAACTGCATAGCCACGTTCAAGTGTTGCCAGCGGACTCACCGAATTCAATGCTCGGGCTGCCAGCGACAAACGATTGGATAAAAGCGCAATATTATTTTTGTTTGCAGTTCGTATACGCTGTCCCAGTGCCGCAATGTGCAAGAGTCCCTGACGTATTTGCACCAACGGTGTTTGTTGCAAGAGCCTGGCTTCAATGCGATCGACGGTATGTTCCCTGGCACTCAAGTCACGGCGAATCGCGGCAAGCAGTCCTTTCCGGAGGCCGTCGAGTCGCGCACTTTGTCGAGCCACCGTCGAGCGCGGACTGCTCTGTGCCAGCCTCTTGGCGAGCCAGTCCAGCGACTGATAGTAGTCCTCAAGAATCCGTCGCATCAGCGTGTCAAAGCGAATCAGATTCGCGTCAAATCCGCGTTGCCATTCCTTGCGGTCCGGTACGGCAATCTCGGCGGCACCCGATGGCGTTGGTGCTCTGCGGTCAGCCACCAAATCGGCGATCGTGAAGTCCACTTCGTGACCGACTGCGCTGATAATCGGGATCGGGCATTGTCGAATCGCTCGGGCGAGCGATTCATCATTGAAAGCCCACAAATCTTCAAGAGACCCGCCACCGCGACCGACGATCAGCACATCACACTCGTCCCGTCGTGCCGCGGTTGCAAGGGCGGCAATGATTTCCGGAACAGCCGCATCGCCTTGTACTGCCACCGGATAAATGATGACAGGAATGGCTGGAAAGCGGCGTTTCAGCACCGTTACGATGTCCCGGATCGCTGCGCCGCTCGGCGATGTAATGACACCGATGCCACGCGGCAGCGTTGGTAAGGGACGTTTCAGCTCTTCGTCAAAGAGTCCCTCAGCCGCCAGCTTCTTCTTGAGGGCTTCGAATTGTTGTCGCAACAGGCCCTCGCCAGCGGTCTCGAGGCGTTCTACGATGAGTTGATAATCACCGCGTGCCTCATAAATGCTGACCTGGCCGTACGCCAGAAGCTGATCGCCATTTTTCAGATTGAGGCTGGGTCCGCGCTGCCGTTGCTTGAACCAGGCGCAGCGAATCTGCGATTTATCATCTTTGAGGCTGAAGTACACATGGCCCGATGCCGGTCTGGACAGGTTGGACATCTCGCCCTCAACCCACACCCGGCCAATGCCGCTCTCAATCAGTGCGCGCACCGTGCGATTCAGCTCAGATACGCTGATCGCCTCTTTTGCCGAGCTGTCTGGGTGCGAGTAAGCCATGCGGAAGTATAACGGAGGTAGTCGGGGACCGGGCGATGGGCATCGGGTAAAAATAAAAGTTCGACAGCCGTTTACCGTAAAATGCCGTGCGCGTACAATTGACCGTTTAACCTCAACGAGCCGCATCGTAAAGGAGTCTTATGCGCATAGCCAAAGAAGCACTAACGTTTGACGATGTCCTCTTGCAGCCGGGTTACTCCGACGTGTTGCCACGCGAAGTCGATCTGTCGACGCAGCTGACCGCTGAAATCAGTCTGAATATTCCGTTGTTGTCAGCGGCGATGGATACGGTGACTGAATCACCGCTTGCAATCGCCCTCGCGCAAGAAGGTGGCATGGGGATTATCCACAAGAACATGTCTCCCGAAAATCAGGCTCTTGAGGTTTTGCGGGTAAAAAAATTCGAGAGCGGTATCGTAAAAGATCCGATCACAGTGTCCCCGGATATCACTATCCGCGAAGTGATCGAACTGACACAGTCAATGGGTATTTCCGGCATGCCCGTGGTGGACGGCAAGAATACGCTAGGCATTGTCACGCACCGCGATCTACGTTTTGAGACCAACCTGGATGCAAAGGTCGCAACCGTCATGACCCCGAAAGAGCGCCTGGTCACGGTCCGCGAAGGGGCATCTGACGACGAAGTGATGTCGCTGCTGCACAAACACCGAATAGAAAAAGTCCTGGTGGTTGACGAAAACTTTGAGTTGAAAGGTCTGATCACTGCCAAAGACTACCAAAAAGCATCGGATTTCCCGCGCGCATGCAAGGATCGACGTGGCGCGTTGCGCGTTGGTGCCGCAGTCGGTACCGGCCAGGATACCGATGAGCGTATCGCTGCATTGGTCAATGCTGGCGTCGATGTCATCGTTGTCGATACATCGCACGGTTTTTCCAAAGGCGTGCTTGATCGGGTTCGGCGCACCACCGAAGCGTATCCGGATCTGCAGGTCATCGGGGGAAATATTGTCACCGCAGACGCTGCCCTGGCTTTGATCGATGCAGGCGCATGCGCTGTGAAAGTGGGCATTGGTCCTGGTTCAATTTGCACAACACGTGTCGTCTCGGGCGTCGGCATGCCACAAATTTCGGCGGTTGCCGAAATTGCGGAAGCGCTCCGCAAGAGCGGCATTCCGTTGATCGCGGATGGCGGTATTCGCTTCTCCGGTGACATTGCAAAGGCACTGGTCGCGGGTGCACATTCGATTATGATCGGCAGCTTGTTTGCCGGTACCGAAGAGTCACCGGGTGAGGTCGAGCTGTACCAGGGTCGCTCGTATAAATCCTATCGCGGCATGGGGTCGGTCGGCGCGATGGGACAAAGTCACGGGTCGTCGGATCGTTATTTCCAGGACGCGACGGAAGAACTTGAGAAACTGGTGCCAGAGGGTATTGAAGGTCGCGTTGCGTACAAAGGCTCGATGGTTGCGATAGTGCACCAGCTCATCGGCGGCGTACGTGCAGCGATGGGTTACACGGGAAGTCACAACATCGAGGAAATGCGGACCAAACCCCAATTCATAAAAATTACATCGGCGGGCATGCGTGAGAGCCATGTCCATGACGTATCCATCACCAAAGAAGCACCAAACTATCGAAGTTCTACCTGAAAAATCGTAACGGTCCGTCGATGAGTCAAGATAAAGCCGTTTCGACCAAAGCCCGAGCGGACATCCACGCCCACCGAATTCTTATTCTGGATTTTGGCAGCCAATACACGCAGCTGATAGCCAGGCGTGTGCGGGAATGCGGCGTGTTTTCCGAAATCCACCCGTGGGATATGGATCCAACAGCGCTGCGGGAGTTTGCGCCGGCGGGGGTCATCCTTTCGGGAGGCCCTGAATCGGTCAATCTGGATGAGCCACCGCGAGTGTCGTCTGCGGTGTTTGATCTTAATGTGCCAGTGCTGGGAATCTGCTATGGAATGCAGGCAATGGCGGCACAGCTCGGTGGCAAAGTGGCAGCATCTTCCCACCGTGAATTCGGTTATGCAGAATTGACGCCGATGAATTCACAGCTGCTTGACGGGTTGAGTGATGCTGAGGACGATTCCTCACCGACGCTGAAGGTATGGATGAGCCATGGAGACCGCGTAGAAGCCGTGCCGCCCGGGTTCGTCATTACCGGTCGCAGCCCGAACTCTCCGCTCGCAGCGATGGAGGACCGCAAACGCCATTATTACGGCGTGCAGTTTCATCCGGAAGTCACTCATACACTGAAAGGGCAGGCGATCCTGCAGCGCTTCGTACACGATATTTGTGCATGTCCGGAAAACTGGACGCCCGACAATATCGTTACCGATGCGATTGCCGCTGTAAGAAAGCAAGTCGGTGATGGCAAAGTGCTCCTGGGCCTGTCTGGTGGTGTTGACTCTTCAGTCGTCGCAGCACTGTTACACGAAGCGATTGGTGATCGCCTGACATGCGTATTCGTCGATCATGGTTTGCTGCGTTACCACGAAGGCGACCAGGTCATGCAGACGTTTGCCGAACATCTGGGTGTCAACGTGATTCGCGTTAATGCGGCCGAGCGGTATTTCTCGGCCTTGAAAGGCATTAGTGATCCCGAGCAAAAACGCAAGATAATCGGTGGTCTTTTCATTGATATCTTCGAGGAGGAAGCCGGCAAACTAGAGGGTATTGACTGGCTCGCCCAGGGCACAATTTACCCGGACGTCATCGAATCAGCCGGCGCCTCGACAGGCAAAGCGCACGTGATCAAGTCGCACCATAACGTCGGTGGTTTGCCGGAAACCATGCGTATGAAGCTGGTAGAGCCATTGCGCGAATTGTTCAAAGATGAAGTCAGAAAAATTGGCATGGAACTCGGATTGCCGCGTGAAATGGTTTACCGACATCCGTTTCCGGGTCCCGGGCTCGGCGTGCGCGTCCTTGGAGAAGTGCGCCGGGAATTTGTTGAGCTGTTGCAACTGGCCGACGATATTTTTATTCGGGAGCTGCATGCCCATGATCTTTACGACAAGATCAGTCAGGCGTTTGCCGTATTCCTGCCGGTCCGTTCGGTGGGTGTCATGGGTGATGGGCGACGGTATGACTATGTGATCGCGTTGCGAGCGGTTGAAACGATTGACTTCATGACAGCGCGCTGGGCGCATTTACCGTATGAATTTCTGGAGCATGTTTCATTGCGCATCATCAACGAAATAGATGGTATCTCGCGCGTGACCTATGACATTTCAGGAAAACCTCCGGCGACCATCGAATGGGAATAAGCGGATGGTCTGACAGTGATCAGGCGATGATGCGCGCGGCCCTCGATGAAGCGCGCATTGCCGAGGCGGAGGGGGAGGTGCCGGTTGGTGCGATCGTAGTATCCGCCGATCAGATTATTGGTCGGGGCCATAATCGCTCGATCCAGGATCATGATCCGAGTGCTCACGCTGAAGTCATCGCATTGCGCGATGCAGGCCGTGCACAAAAGAATCACCGGCTGGTCGGGGTGACAATGTTTGTCATACTGGAACCGTGCGCGATGTGCGTTGGCGCGTTGATTCAGGCACGAATTGCCCGGCTCGTGTTTGGAGCGTATGACGATAAGGCGGGTGCCGTGGGCAGTGTCATAGACCTGAGCCAGGAGCGACGGCTAAATCATCGGTTTGAAGTTAATGGAGGGCTGTTCGCGGAAGATTGCAGCTGTCTGCTTAGCGAGTTCTTCGCGAAAAAACGTTAGCCAAAAATCCCTGATTGAATCCATCTCGGATCACCCCTGGCGGCTTCAGTCGCGATTCGGTGGATGGAATTGTACGACCACGGCGCTGGCGTGGGCATCCGCTCACTCGAAAGACCTTGACTCGATCGCAGGATGCCCACACCAGCACCGTGCTTGAAAATGTGCGCAGGGTCATTTTTGTTCCCCGACCGAAGCGGAGTACTAGGTACTTGATGCAATCTCAATGTTCGCGGTTTCTTCTTCATCGGTGGGCTCTTCCGGCGCTTCTTCGTTTTCCGTGATCCAGCGCAAAATATTGTAGTAACTACGGATGTTATTAACGTAGAGCACAGGCTCCCAACCGCGCGCGTAACCGTACGCCACGCGTGAATACCATTTTCTTTTTGCGAGCAGTGGCAACGCCTTGCTCACATCAATCCATGTGTCCGGATCGCCTCCCTGCCATTCGACTATCTGTCGCGCATCCTTGATGTGATTGAAGCCGACGTTGTATGCGGCCAGCGCAAACCAGGTACGGTCAGGGTAATCAATGCTGTCAGGCAAACGTTCAGTTTGCCGGGCGTAGAATCTGGCACCACCAAAAATACTACTTTTTGGATCCATGCGATCTTCGATATCGAGATAGTCAGCGGTTGCCAACGTGAGCATCATGATGCCCTTGACGCCAGTGGGAGAGACAGCGTGTGATCGCCAATGCGATTCCTGGTAGCCGATCGCAGCGAGCAATTTCCAGTCAACACCCTGTTGCAATCCAGCCGTAACAAACATGTCGCGGTAACGGGGCAGGCGGCTTTCGAAATGTCGGATGAAAGCTCGCGTTCCAACATAATCAAATTCTTTTGTGTGACCGTAATAGCGGTCGTGGATCTGGGCGATGATGCCGGATCGATCGGCTCGAATCAGATAATTGTCGGCGCGTTCCAACAAAGTACTGCCATCCCCTTTGCGAAACGCCCACGCTAGTGGATCATCGATTTCGAGATCGAGTGCTACGCGAAGATCGGGGTAAAAGTGGCGCTGTATGTTGAATTCAGTGCTATCCGCTATCGTGAAGTCAATTTCACCGCGGGCCACCTTGGCGAGAAGATCCGCCACTTCATCATCGGCATTTTGCGACCATTCAAGACCGGAGTAATTTTCACTGAGTGCTTCAATCATCTCCGAATGACTGCTGTCCGCGACAACCTCGATGGGTCGTCCCGCTACATCCTCTATGCTTCGCGGTTTGCCGGTGCCGAGCTTGTAGATGAGATGCATATCCACAGTTTCGTATGGATATCCAAATTCGAGGTATTCACGTCGTGAGTCTGTCACCGACAAACCGGCCGCCGCCATGTGCGCTTTCCCGGAGAGGAGATACGGCATTATCTCTGCAACATTGTCGACGGACTTGATGACAAGCTTGACACCCAGTTCGTCGGCCAGGCCGATGACGAGATCGTATTCCGGTCCGGCTGGACCGTCAGGGCCAACAAAATAAGTTGTCGGCGTATTGCGGGTGACAACACGCAATTCACCAAGCTCTAACACCTGGTCAAGAAGAGGCGTTTGCGGTGAGCAAGTACCAATCAACACCGCAATCATTGCGTAAGCCAATAGCCGCAAAGTAAATCTCCATTAGTTTATTTCTGCATGATTCAAACAGAAGCAAACATTTTCTTTTTGACCCGAAAACACCACCACAAATTCATTGCAATGGCAGGTATCGTTACGCTTGGCATGTTCATGTTTCAACAGGCAAAGTATCAATCTTTCCCGTGTGCGTAGGCTACAGTAGACAGACCGCTATTGCAGTTATCGACGTCATTGTTTTTACGACCATCTGTATTAAGTCTTATTGGAACAATAACTAAGCGCTCATACCTTGGTCAGAGGGCAAGAATGAGAATCGTTTCCATCGATAAAAATGCGGTAGAAAAAGGGAAAACCCCAAACAAAAAAGCGTACAATTCGCTGCGCAAATTTGAGGAGAGGTGCCGGAGTGGTCGAACGGGCCGCATTCGAAATGCGATGTCCCCTACCAGGGACCGGGGGTTCGAATCCCTCCTTCTCCGCCATATTATAGAATAGAACGTATTGTTAATTAACGAGATATAGGAAGCAGAATTTTATCGGTACCACAAAACGTACCACATAATAATCCCGTTGCAGAACCTGAAACCTGCATTGTTGAATTGCAAGCTGAGTTCGCTATCGATCGCCAGATTGAACAACGCCATGTCTCGAAGGCGCTTTTCGCATTGCAAGCACATACCGATTGACCAAATCGCCCGCAGCGGCAGCGGCAGTTTGGCCCATTAACTCACCCTTGGTCCAGGGTTCTCTGTTTTGATTGTGCTTTTCTAGTTGATACATTTTTGGACTCATCTCATCGTCTTATGGATCCTTGATCTTCCCCCACGATTCCGGACACGTGGTTAAGCTGCCTGCTCAAACTGCATCGGTATTTGATACCCGATAGCAGAATGTTTTCTTTGCCGATTGTAATACGTTTCTATGTACTCGAATATTCTGGATATTGCCATGCGTCGAGTAGCGTACCGTTCGCGGTGGACGAGTTCGACTTTCAGCGTGTGGAAAAAACTCTCCATCGCCGCATTGTCGTAACAGTTGGCTTTGCGTCCCATGCTGCAGCGCAGTCCGTTGTTCTTGATCAATCGCTGATACCGCTTGGAACAATACTGGCTACCGCGATCAGAGTGAATGATCGTGCCTTTGGGAAAGTGACGACGGAACAACGCCATTGTCAGTGCGTCACAGACCAGTTGTTGCGTCATGCGTCGGTTCATCGACCAACCCACGATGGCGCGTGAGTACAGGTCCATCACCACCGCCAGATACAGCCAGCCCTGGTCGGTCCAAACATAGGTAATGTCGCTGCACCATTTCTGATTCGGCGCGGTAGCGAAAAAATCCTGCTCGAGCAAATCAGGAGCCACCGGCTTCGTGTGGTTCGAGTCGGTCGTGACTTTGAATTTCCTCGCCTGGATCGCCCGCAGCCCCAGTGCTCGCATACGGCGCGCAACGCGGTTCTCGCTGCACTTGACACCCTCATCGTGCAAATCGGTCGTAATCCGGGGCGCTCCATAACGTTGCTTGTGGCGGCCAAAGATCGTGCGGATGCGGCTATCCAGCTTCCTGTTCGATTGCGTTCGCCGGCTCGGCCCGCGCGCCGCCCAGTCGTAGAAACCGCTCCTCGATACATTGAGAACACCACACATGAGGATGATCGGCCAGGCCTTCTTATGCGCATCGATGAATCGA
>Ga0209987_10000159_pt1 | contig 31968 bp, 32 predicted proteins | sample N074metaG_FD_182134 | JGI IMG/M metagenome (GOLD analysis project Ga0209987, IMG submission 182134) | Deep subsurface microbial communities from Kermadec Trench to uncover new lineages of life (NeLLi) - N074 metaG (SPAdes) (version 2) | ecosystem: Environmental > Aquatic > Marine > Ocean trench...
AATTCATAGAAAAGACGGTCTTGCCGACCCACAGGCTCACCCATCATCGCCCTGATCCTCTTGCTCCATACTCACAAGCAAGGAATCACGACCCTCCGAGCCGAACCAAGACTTCTTCAACACACTCGGCTAATATCGCCCGTTCCGGCCAACCCTCCGGCACGACCGGTGTTGGCTCTAAAGCCAACATCGACGGGCCGCCCCTGGCGCAACTTTAGTTTGTGAGTCCGCAATCTAGCCTTCGGTCATACCGCCGAATTCGCCCGGCGGATTGACGCGGGGGGCGAAGCTCGCCTGGCCGCGCAGCTCCCGGTGATGGTTCAGTGCCGAATTCGCGGTCGGTTGCCCATTGTGCTATCCCCATTGTGCTATCATTGTCGGAGACTTGGGAGAGCCGTCTGGGGAATCCCGGATAAGGCCCCTTCGAATTTGATAATCCAGATTGCGTTGGGATGGCTGGAAAATGGCAACGATAGAATCAACTCCCGAGATGGCTGCAAATGTCTATGACACCATGGAGCGCAATCTCGCGGTCGTCCGCCGCAGGTTGGGGCGAGCCCTGACCCTGGCGGACAAGGTCCTGCTGGGACACTTGGATGACCCTGAAAATCAAGACATGGAACCCGGCGAGAGTTATCTGTTCCTTCGCCCGGACCGGGTGATTTTGCAGGACGTGCTGGGACAGACCGGCATGCAGCAGTTCATGCAGACCAAGCGGGACAAGGTTGCCGTCCCGACCACCATCCACTGCGACCATCTCATCCAGGCCAGGGTGGAGGGTGTCGCCGACCTTAGGGAGTCCTTGGCGGAAAACAGCGAGGTCTATGACTTTCTTCGCACCGCGGCGGCCAAATACGGGGCCGGCTTTTGGGGACCGGGCGCCGGCATCATTCATCAGGTGGCGCTGGAAAACTACGCCTTCCCCGGAGAGCTGATGATCGGCACCGATTCCCACACCCCCAATGCCGGCGGACTCGGGGCCTGCGCGGTGGGCGTTGGCGGCGCCGACGCGGTCGAAGTGATGGCGGGACTCCCGTGGGAAGCGCTTTATCCCAAGCATATCGCGATCTACCTCACGGGCGAGATGAGTGGTTGGACGGCGCCCAAGGACATAATCCTCTACGTCGCCGGCGAATTGACCGTGGCCGGCGGAACCAACGCCATCGTCGAATATATCGGCCCCGGGGCCCGCACCATCAGCGCCACGGGGAAGGCCACCATCACCAACATGGGGGCGGAGTTGGGGGCCACGACTTCCATGTTCCCCTACGACGCGCACATGGCCAAATATCTGGAAGCCACCGGCCGGGGCGACCTGGTTCCGATAGCGGAGAAGCACCGCCACCTGCTAGCCCCGGACGATGACGTCGAGGCCGAGCCCGAGAAACACTATGATCTGGTCGTCGAGCTGGATCTTTCCAAGCTCGAGCCTCACGTCGTCGGGCCCCACTCTCCCGATCGCGCGCGGCCCATTTCCCGGCTCGCGGCCGAGGTCGCCGACGCCGGCAACGAATTCGTCGACGACATCTCGGCGGCGCTGATCGGCAGCTGCACCAACTCATCCTACGAGGATATGAGCCGCGCCGCGGACGTAGCCGAGCAGGCCAAAGCCCATGGCCTGAATTCGGCGATGCCGTTCATGGTCACGCCTGGCTCCGAGCAGGTGCGTGCGACTATTGAGCGCGACGGACAGATGCAATCCCTAAAAGAGATCGGCGGCACGGTCCTCGCCAATGCCTGCGGCCCCTGTATCGGTCAATGGCGCCGGGCCAAGGAGATGACGGATACCCCCAACACCATCGTCACTTCGTATAACCGCAACTTCCCGCGGCGCAACGACGGTCAGCCGACGACGATGAATTTCATCGCCAGCCCCGAAATCGTCACCGCCCTGGCCATCGCCGGGAAGCTCTCGTTCAACCCCTTGACCGATTCCCTGATCGGAGCCGATGGCGAGGCGTTCGAATTCGCGCCGCCCAGACCTGCCCCGGAGGTCCCGGAAAAAGGTTTCGATGCCGGTCAGTCCTCTTATTTGGCGCCACCGGAAGATGGCAGCGATATCGAGCTCAAGGTCGACCCCAACAGCGAGAGGCTTCAACTGATGGAGCCTTGGCCGGCCTGGGATGGCAACGACTTCATGGATATGCCGGTGCTGATCAAGACCAAGGGCAAGACCACGACCGACCACATTTCTCCCGCCGGCCCCTGGCTGCGCCTACGCGGACACCTCGACAAGTTCAGCGACAACATGTTCATGGGTGCCACCAACGCTTACACCGGCGACGCCGGCACCGGCAAAAACCTGCTCACCGGACAGGAAGGTCAGGAAATTTCCAAAATCGCGAGACACTACAAGGCGGAGGCCGTGAAGTGGGTGGTCGTCGGTGACCACAACTATGGCGAGGGCTCAAGTCGTGAACACGCCGCCCTGTCGCCGAGGCTGCTCGGCGGCGCCGCGGTCATCGTGCGCAGCTTCGCCCGCATTCACGAGTCCAATCTCAAGAAGCAAGGCCTGCTGGCGTTGACCTTTCAGGATCCCGCGGACTACGACAAGATCCTCGAGCACGACCGCATAAGCCTGGTTGGACTGGCGGACATGGCGAGCGGCAAGCCGGTGGAGTGTATCGTCACCCACGCCGACGGTGCCGTCGAGACCCTCGAACTGGATCACTCCTTCAGCGAATCCCAGCTCGAATGGTTCAGGCTCGGCTCGGCGCTGAACCAATTTCATCAATAGCCGTTGCGATCCGGCCGACCCTTCAGCACGACCGGAATTGGCTCTAAAGCCGACATCGGCGGGCCGCCCTTGGCGCAACTTTAGTTTGTGAGTGCGCGATCTAGCCTTCGGGCATGTCGCCAAATTCGCCCGGCGGATTGACGCGCGGGGCGAAGTTCGCCTGGCCGCGCAGCTCCCGGTGATGGTTCAGTGCCCAATGCACGGACGGGAAAGCGATGTCGTCCCAGGGAACCTCGGCCCAGTCGAACAGGCCGACGTCGGCCGACTCGGGACCGGCTTCGATCGCCGGAGAGACCAGCCGCGCCCGGTAGATCAACTGAATCTGGCTGATTCGCGGGATCGAATAGACCGCGAGCAATTGATCGAATTCCAGCTCGGCGCGCGCCTCCTCCCAGGTTTCGCGCCGGGCGCCGTCGATCGCACTCTCGTTCGCTTCCAGATAGCCGGCCGGCAGGGTCCAGAAGCCCTTGCGCGGCGGGATCGCGCGGCGGCACAGCAGGATGCGGTCCTCCCAGGTCGCCACCACGCCGACCACGACCTTCGGGTTCTCGTAGCTGATGAAGCCGCAGTCGCCGCACACCAGCCGGGCTTGGGTGTCGCCCTCGGGGATCTCGCGCACGAAGCGGGACAGGCGGCCGGAACCGCCCGACTTGGAGTGGAATTCGGCCATGCCGCTAATGTGGCCCAAGCGTCCGCGCTCGGCAAGATGCCGGGACCCTTTAGAAAATGAATGTCGGGTAGCGGTTTGACCGGAAAGAACCGTCCCGCATTAACCAAATATGAACTGTAACTAATTTTACTATAAAAGTGACGGTTCCCGGGGATAGGGGACTGTCTGGGACGGCCGCGCGGGGCATCTTCCCGTCCGCAACGGCGGCCCGAACCTATGGGAGTCTGTGCGATCAGGTATCACCGCCACCCAACCGCCCCTGCCGTTCGATCCGCGACCCGCGGACCGGCGCCGCGTTGAGCCGGAGATCGGCGCCGCGATGTCGAATGGAGGAACCGGTTCCGAACCAAACCCGGCCAAGATTCCGGGCAAGGACCTGCAGTTCCTGCTCGGCCTCGCGTTCGATAGGTCCGTGGAGAGCCGCCGCGCGCTGACCGCGACGATCGGCGACCTTTTCGACAAGCAAGGCGAGGTGTTGAGCGAGCGCGAGCGCGCGCTCATGACCGACATCCTGCGCAAGCTTATCCACGACTGCGAGAAGGCGGTTCGGCGCGACCTGAGCGAGCGCCTGTCCGGCGTCCCCAACCCGCCACACGAACTCATCGTCTCGCTCGCCAACGACGAGATCGAGGTCGCCGAGCCGATCCTCAGGCAGAGCAAGATACTGCGCGACGCGGAATTGATCGGCGTCATCCGGCACCGCACCCAGCAGCACCAGCTGGCGATCGCCATGCGCCGCTCGCTCAGCGAGTACGTCTCCGACGTCCTGGTGGAAACCGGCAACACCGATGTCATCAAGGTCCTGCTGGAGAACTCGGACGCCAATATCTCCGAGGCCACCATGGAATATCTGGCCGAGGAGTCGCGCCGCGTCGACACCTATCAGGAGCCGCTTCTCCGGCGCGGCGATCTGAAGTCGGAGTTGGCGGAGCGCATGTGCCTCTGGGTATCCGCCGCCCTTCGCAGCCATATTATGGAGACATTCGAGGTCGATCCCAGCCAGATCGACGATCATCTCGAGCGCGCCTCCGGCAGCATCGCGCGCGGCCCCCAGTTGCGGCAAGACGGGTCGCGGCAAGACGAATCGGGACCAGCAGAACTGGAACCGGAGACTCCCGCCGAGGCCCTGGCCCGGAGATTGACCGAGCAACGCAAGGTGACGCCGGAATTCCTGGTTCAGGTACTACGCCAAGGCGAGGTGCCCCTGTTCGAGGCCCTGTTCGGCCAGCTAAGCGGGCTCAAAGCGCCGCGCCTGCACGACGTGCTCTACGATTCCGGTGGCGAGGGCCTCGCGATCGCATGCCGGGCCATCGAAATGCCCAAGCCGGCCTTCGCGACCATTTTTTTGCTCAGCCGCCGCGGCCACACGGGAAAACAAGTCGTCGATCCGCGCGAACTTTCCCGTGCGCTGCTGCTTTTCGATAAGATCACTCTGGCGGCCGCGGAGGCGGTCATGAAAAGCTGGAGCCGCGGCTGGAAATATCAGGATGCCGTGGAGCAGGTTGCGGAGGCGCATCGCGCGCTGCGCGCGGCGGAACGAAAGACCGATTGAGCGATGTCCGCAGACCCGCGCCAAGACATGCCCTTTAGCCTGATGGTCGACCGGAACATCGACGCCGCCGGCCAATCCGTTTCGGCCCGCGACCTGGTCGCGGATCTGGCGCGCGATCTTCTGGACGGCGGCGCGGCGACCTGTGTCACCGACCCGCGCGGCGAATTGATCTACGCCAACGCCGCCTACGAGCGCATCGCCATCGCGGTCGCGGCGGCCGGCTTGGCGCCGATCGGGCGGCCGATCGAGACCCGGACCCGCGGCACCGCACCGGAACCCACCCGCCGCCAGGCCATCGAGGTCGATGGCGAAATCGCGCACTACGAGATACGCGAACAGATTCTACGCGATGCGGCCGGCGCCATAACCGGGCGGTCCGTCGTCTATTCACCGATCGCCAAGCCGGACAACGCGAAGATCACACTTGCCGCCGCGATCGAGCGTCTCGAAGACATCACACGCCTGGTCAGCGATTGGGTTTGGGAGACCGACCGCGACTCGGTGTTGACCTATCTCTCGCCGCGGGTCCAGGAGGTACTCGGCTACCACCCGCTTCAATTGACCGGGCGGCCCTTGGCGGCACTTCTGACCGACCCCAGCGCGGTTGCCGAGGCGCTCTCGGCCAATTCGGAACATCGGCCGTTCCGCGACCAGGCGATCGAGATCGCCGACAGCGACGGCGAAATCCATCCCGTTCTATTGAGCGGTTTACCGGTCTATTGCCCGACCAGCGGGGATTTCCTCGGCTTTCGCGGCACCGCCCACGACATCAGCGAACTGCGGCGGCGCGAGGAAGCGTTGCTTCGGGCCAAGGAGGCGGCCGAATTCGCGAACCGCACCAAATCCGAGTTCCTGGCCTCCATGAGCCACGAACTGCGCACGCCACTCAACGCAATCATCGGCTTTTCGGAGATCATGGACGACGAGATGCTCGGGCCGATCGGCAATGCCCGGTACAAGGGCTATGCGGCCGACATATCCGACAGCGCCCGTCATCTGCTTGAGCTGATCAACGACATTCTCGATACCGCCAAGATCGAGGCCGGGCAGATGATCCTGACCGAGGAGACCGTCGATCCGCGCGATCTGGTCAAATCGGTGCGCCGCCTGATCGCACCGCGCGCCGAACGGGCCGAGCTGCAACTCGACCTGCACGTCGCGGAGAACATTCCGGCGCTTCGCGCCGACAAGACCAAGCTCAAACAGATCTTGATCAACCTGCTGTCGAACGCGGTCAAGTTCACGCCCGAGGGCGGCCGCGTATCGCTCGACGTCGAGGCCGCCGATGACGGTGGCGTCTTGTTCCGCATTGGCGACAGCGGTATCGGCATCGGGCCCGATGACATGGACCGGGCCATGGCGCCCTTCGGCCAGGTGGATTCGCGGCTCAGCCGCAAGTATGAAGGTACCGGTCTGGGCCTGCCATTGGCCAAGAGCCTGACCGAACTGCACGGCGGCCGTTTCGAGCTGGTCAGTCGACCCGAGGTCGGCACCACGGTGACCGTATACCTGCCGGCCTCCAGGGTCGCCGACCGGTAATCTCGCCATTTATTGCGGCAGCGGCTTCGGCGGTTTCCAGGATTTTCCTTCCGCGCCAGGCGCCGGCCCGGTAAGACCAAGGGGTTTGGTTCAAACTCCTGCGGGCGATCCATGCCTCAATCGCTGCCAAAGGAAGATTTCGGCGGCCGCCGGGCGGCGGCGTTGGTCGGCATTCGGCGCGCGGCCGGCGTGCCGGCGATCGTGCTCGGCGCCAGCTTCATCGGCTTCGGCGCGCTGGTACACCAGACCGGCCTGAGCATTTGGCATGCGCTGTTCTCCACGGCGACCGGCTGGGCCCAGCCGGGACAGGTGGCGCTGTTCGAGCTCTATGGGATCGGCGCCTCGATTTTGGTGATCAGTGTCGCGGTGACGCTAACTTCGGTGCGCCTGTTGCCCATGGCGGTCACCTTCATGCCGCTGGTGCGCGCGCCGGGCACGCCGCGCTGGCTGTACTACCTGGCCGCCAATTGGGTCGCGGTAACCACGTGGGCGTTTGCGATGCGCGACTGTCCGCGCATGCCCACCGAGGAGCGCTTGCCCTATTTCTTGGGCTTCGCCTGCACGCTCTGGGGAATCACGCTGGTTACCACCGGCCTTGGTTTCATGCTCGCGGGCGTGGTGCCGCTGCCGGTCACGCTGGGGTTGGTGTTCATCAACCCGATTTATTTCATGCTGATGACCGCCGCCGACGTGCGCAGCCGCGCCCGCGTGTTGGCGGTGGTTTTGGGCGCGGCCGGCGGACCGGCGCTCTATCTTTTGACCCCGGATTGGAGCTTGTTGCTGGCCGGTGCCGGCGCCGGCAGCCTGGGGTTTCTATTGGGCGGCGGTTTCCGCCGGCGGTCCTAGCGCATGTTTCGCGCAGACCGCACCGACCCGCACCCGCGCAAGCGGATCCGGTATTGATCGCCATGGCCGAGAACCCGACCTGGTGGCCTTTCGCGGTGATTCTGGCCGGTGCCGCCGCAACCTATGTCTGGCGCGGCCTGGGGGTCGCGCTCTCGGGACGCATCGACCCCGGCGGCCGGGCCTTCGAGTGGGCGGCTTGCATCGCCTATGCGCTGGTGGCGGCCCTGGTCGCGCGCATGATCGTACTGCCCACGGGCCCGCTCGCCGAGACGCCGATGGTCGACCGGCTCGGCGCCACGGCGCTGTCGCTCGCGGTTTACTTTCTGGCCGGACGCAGCCTGCTGTGGAGCGTCGGCGCCGGTGTCGGCGCGCTCATCCTGGTGACCTGGGGCCGCGCCGGATTCCTGTAACGCTCAGTTTCCGGCCGCGGCCTCGAGCGCCGCGACGCCGGGCAGGGTCCGGCCCTGGAGCCATTCCAGGAACGCGCCGCCGGCCGTGGACAGGTAGGAGAAATCCTCGGCCGCCCCGGCTTGGGCGAGGGCGGCCAGGGTGTCGCCGCCACCGGCCACGCTGAACAGCTTGCCGGCGCGGGTCAACGCCGCCGCCTCGGCCGCGACCCGATTGGTTCCGGCGTCGAAGGGCGGGGTCTCGAAACAACCCAAGGGACCGTTCCAGACCAGGGTTCGGCTCTCCGCCAACTTGGCGCAGATCAGTTCCGCGGTGGCCGGGCCGACGTCGAGGATCATGCGCCCGGGCGGCACCGTCTCGACCGGGACCGCGGCGGTCCGGACATTGCGCGCCAAGCGGTCCGCCACCACCGCATCGACCGGCAGCACCAACTCACGGCCCGCGGCTTCGGCACGCCTCAGCAGGTCGCGGGCGGTCTCCGCCATATCGGGCTCGCACAGGGATTCGGCGACATCGAGGCCACGCGCGTGCAGGAAGGTATTGGCCATGGCGCCGCCGACCACCACCGCGTCGGCCTTGTCGAGCAGATTGCCCAGCAGGTCCAGCTTGGTCGAGATCTTGGCGCCGCCGACCAGCGCCACGACCGGGCGCGCCGGGTTGTCGAGCGCCGCGCCCAGGCTGTCCAACTCGGCCTCCATCAGACGGCCGGCGGCGGCCGGCAGCAGGCCGGCGAGCGCCACCACCGAGGCGTGCGCCCGGTGCGCCGCCGCGAAGGCGTCGTTGACGTAGAGCTCGCCGAGCCGGGCCAACGCGGCGGCGAATTCGGCGTCGTTGGCCTCTTCGCCTGGATGGAAGCGCAGGTTTTCCAGAAGCGCCACCTCGCCGGGCGCGAGCCCGGCGACGACCGTCTCGGCCTCGGCGCCGATGCAATCCGGGGCGAAGGCGACCCGGCGGCCGGACAGCCGCTCGGCCAGCGCTTCGACGAGCGGGGCGAGCGAGAGGTCGGCCCGGCGTTCGCCCTTGGGCCGGCCCAGGTGCGACATCAGCACGATCCGGGCGCCGCGGTTCGACAAATCTTCGATGCTCGGCAGGCTGCGCACGATCCGGGTCGCATCGGCGACCGCGCCATCGCGCAGTGGCACGTTGAAATCGACCCGCAGCAGGACCGTTTTGCCGTCCACCTCCAGGTCGTCCAGCGTCTTGAAGCGCGCCATGGTCCCCATGACTTGGCCTAGGGCCAATAATTCAGGCGGGTTCTTCGTCGATCACGCTGTTGCGCAAGATCCCAATGCCCTCGATTTCGACCTCGCAGACGTCGCCCGCCTTCATGAACAGGGGTGGTTTGCGCACGAAGCCGACGCCAAAGGGAGTCCCGGTGATAATGACGTCACCGGGCTCCAGCGTCATCACCTCGGAAATCTCGTTCACCAGCGTGGCGATGTCGAAGATCAAGTCGTCGGTGTTGCCGTCCTGCATTATTTCGCCGTTGAGCCGGGACCGGACGTACAGGCCCACCGCGCCCGGCGGCAGCTCGTCGGCGGTCACGATCTCGGGGCCGAAGGAGCCGGAGCGGTCGAAGTTCTTGCCCATGGCCCACTGGCTCGACTTGAACTGGAAGTCGCGCACCGAGCCCTCGTTGCAGATCGAATAGCCGGCCACGTGATCGAGCGCGCGCTCTTTGGAGATGTGCCGGCCGGCAGTGCCGATCACCGCCACAAGTTCAGCCTCGAAATCCAATTGGTGGCTCGCGGCCGGGCGCAGCAGCGGTGCGTCGTGGGCGGTCAGCGAGGTCGGATAGCGGGTGAAGACGATCGGATAGTCCGGGATCTCCATGCCGGTCTCCTCGGCGTGGGTGCGGTAGTTGAGCCCGATGCAGAGGATCTTGGGCGGCCGCGGGATCGGCACCATCAGGGTGGCCTCGGCGGCGGGAACCAGGGCTTCGGGGCCCGCGCCAGCTACCGCCTCGGCGACCCGGTCGAGGGCGCCGGCGGCGAAGATCGCCGGCCAGTCGCCGGGCAGGTCGGGGGCCGCGATCGAGAGATCGACCACAGCGTCGTCTTTGCGCACACCCGATGTCGGGTGCCCGCCCTTGTCGAAAGTCACGAGTCTCATATGTTGGTTACCCCAGAGTTGGCAGGACGAACTCGGCGCCGGCGCGAATCCCGGTCGGCCAGCGCGAGGTGATGGTCTTGAGCTTGGTATAGAAGCGCACGCCCTCGGGGCCGTGCATATGGTGATCGCCGAACAGCGAGCGCTTCCAGCCGCCGAAGCTGTGATAGGCGACCGGCACCGGAATCGGTACGTTGATCCCGACCATGCCGATCTGGATTTTGCTGGCGAAGTCGCGCGCGGCATCGCCGTCGCGGGTAAAGATCGCCACTCCGTTGCCGTATTCGTGGTCGTTGATCATGTCGACGGCGGCGCCGTAGTCGGGCGCGCGCACCACCGCCAATACCGGGCCGAAGATCTCGTCGGTGTAAATCGACATCTCGGTGGTGACCCGGTCGAAGATCGAGCCGCCCATGAAATAGCCGTTCTCGTAGCCTTGGAGCTTGAGGCCGCGGCCGTCGAGTACCAGCTCCGCGCCCTCTTGGACGCCCTTGTCGATGTAACCCATGACCTTGTCGAAGTGGTCCTTGGTCACCAGCGGCCCCATCTCGGTATCGGGGTCGGCGCCGGGGCCGACCTTGAGCGCCTGGACGCGCGGGGTCAGGCGTCCGATCAGGTCGTCGGCGACCTGGTCGCCGACCGCGACGGCCACCGAGATCGCCATGCAGCGCTCGCCGGCCGAGCCGTAGGCCGCGCCCATGATGGCGTCGGTGGCCTGGTCCATGTCGGCGTCGGGCATCACGACCATGTGGTTCTTGGCGCCACCCAGCGCCTGGACCCGCTTATTGTGGGCGCAGCCGGTATGGTAGATGTACTCGGCCGTCGCGGTCGCGCCGACGAAGGAGATGGCGGCCACGTCCGGATGTACGAGCAGCGCGTTGACCGCGTCCTTCTCGCCCTGGATCACGTTGAAGGTGCCGTCGGGCAGGCCGGCCTCCGAGTACAGCTCGGCCAGGCGCAGCGACAGCGAGGGGTCCTTCTCCGAGGGCTTGAGCACGAAGGTGTTGCCGCAGGCGAGCGCGATCGGCGACATCCACAAGGGAATCATGACCGGGAAATTGAACGGCGTGATGCCGACGCAGACGCCGAGCGGTTGGCGGATCGAGAAGCTGTCGACCCCGGTGCCGACCTGTTCGGTGAACTCGCCCTTGAGAAGTTGCGGGATGCCGCAGGCGAATTCCACGACCTCCATGCCCCGGGTGATCGAGCCCTTGGCATCCTCGACCGTCTTGCCGTGCTCCTCGGTCATCAGGCGCGCCAGCTCGTCGATGTTGTCTTCGAGCAGCTGTTTCATCTTGAACATGACCCGGGCGCGGCGGATCGGCGGTGCGGCGGCCCAGGCGGGAAAGGCGTCGCGCGCCGCCGTCACCGCGGCGTCGACCTCGGCGGCATCGGCGAAGGCGACCTGGCGGACGACCTCGCCGATCGCCGGGTTGTAGACATCGCCGCGGCGGCCGGTTTTGCTCTCGACCACACGGCCGTTGATGTAGTGATGGATGACCTCGCTCATGGCTCCCCAGCCCTCTGGCAGTTACCCCGGCTCTTTGTCGCCGCCGGCTCGCGGTTTGAAGCGGGCGACAATAGACCAGCCGGGGCAAACCCGAAAGGGGAACCGTGATGCGAGCCCGCGCCGGCGCGCTCGATTCCATGCCGGATAATGGTGTATGCTTGCCCCGTTACGGCAATCGATCCGGGTCGAGAATCCGGGCGGGGAAGTTAGAAAGTGCAGGTTGAGACGAGTCATACCCTGGCGGGAGTCGCGCTGTTCGAGTGCCTCGACGAGGCCGAGCGCCGGCGCCTGGAGAGCCGCTGTACCTGGCGGCGCTACAACGCCGGAGAAACCGTGCTGGAGCGCGGCAGCGAGAGCCAAGAGGTGCTGTTCATCATCACCGGCTCGGTCAACATTCTCAATGTCTCGCTCACCGGACGCGAGGTCGCCTACGCCCGCCTCCAGGCCGGGGACTGCTTTGGCGAGCTCGCCGCCATCGACACGCTGCCGCGCTCGGCCAGCGTGGTCGCGGCCGAATCGACCCTGACCGCGGTGCTGCCCTCGGCCCAGTTCATCGAGCTGTTGCACGAGCAGCCGGAGGTCACCCTCACGCTGCTGCGGCGCCTGACCGCCATGGTGCGCATGGGCGACGTGCGCATCATGGAGTTGAGCACCCTAGCCGCCACCCAGCGGGTCTACGCCGAACTGCTGCGCATGGCCCGGCCCGACGTCGCCGTGCCCAACCTTTGGGTGATCCACCCGCTGCCACCGCTCAGGGAGATCGCAAGCCGGATCAGCACCACGCGCGAGACAGTGGCCCGCGCGCTGAGCCAGCTCTATCCCACCGGCCTGGTCCGCAGAAAAGGCAAGAGCCTCTACATCCCGGACCGGGACAAACTGGAGGTGGCACTGGAGGCCCTGCAACGCGAAGGCGGCGGCCACCACCACATTTGAGGCCACTGCCACATTTGAGGCCACTGCCACATTTGAGGCCACCGCCGCATTTGAGGCCACCGCCGCCGCGGCACCAAAGCGCCTTGATATTGGTCGGGCTCCCGCGCCCGCCGGCCCGAATCGGGTGAATTTCTCCAATTAACCATCCTATTTGTGACGGCCATCACAGAATCGAATAGCTGCTTTGTGACGGCCGTCACATCGTGGCGGCGCCAGAAGGCCAATATTCAAATAACGAGAGCGGGGAGTTTCCCCCACCAGCCCACAGGAGTTGGACCCATGTTTTGGCGCAAGAGCACGATCTACGCACTGGACTGTATCGCCGTCATGGTGGGCCTGGCGATCGCAGCGCCCTTCGTTCTGATCCTGACCTCGCCGTTCCTGGTCAGTTATTGAAAGTAATTCGGCTACTGAAAGTAATTCGGCCGACCTTTCCGCACCCCGCGGCACCTCCTTGGCACCGGCGCGGCCCCTGAAAAGCGGCCGCGCCAACTTATTTGGCCCCGAGATTGCGATTCACGTCTTGGACCGTTTCGATCCAGCACGGTAAAACCCGGAGCCGGAAACCTCGCGGTGGCTGCCTCGAGGGGTCACCGGGAGGACCGAAAAAGCATCGAAATCTCCCATATTTCTCTTAAATTTACCGAAAATTGTAGCTTCCGTGACGACCATCACATCGCGCTTCCGCCGCCTGCCCTATATTGATTACAGGACAACGGGGGATGGCCCCCACGAAAAGGGAGTGGCAACCATGCCTTGGCACAACAGCGCGAAACTGACGATCGATTGCGTCGCCGTGGTGACTGGATTGTTGATGGCTTCGCCATTCCTTCTGATCCTGGCCTCCCCGTTCCTGGTTACCTACTGAGACTGCCTCCCTGAACCTGCCCCGACCGCGCGGAGGGGCCGACCGTCCCCCCCCGGTGCTCCCGCGCAATCCTTCCAAGACTTGCGTGACCCCTGAAAAGAGGCCACGCTTTTTCTTGCCCGCTAGCACGCGTGGGGCAGATAGCGGTAGGGAGCGGTATCGACCATGACAGGCGACCTGACACCGGGCGCGGGCGACGTCCTTGTGATCGTCGACGTGCAGAACGATTTCTGCCTCGGCGGCGCGCTAGCGGTGCCCGACGGCGATTCCGTGGTACCGGTCATCAATCGCATCGCGCCGGCCTTCGCCCAGGTGGTGCTGGCCCAGGACTGGCACCCGCCCGGGCACCAGTCCTTCGCCTCGAGCCACCCCGGCCGCCAGCCGTTCGAAACCATCGAGGCCGCCTACGGGCCCCAGACCCTTTGGCCGGATCACTGCGTGCAGGACACGCCAGGCGCCGCCTTTCACGCGGACCTGGAGACGGTCCGGGCCGAGATGATCATCCGCAAAGGCTATCGCGCCGAGATCGACTCCTACTCCGCGTTTTTCGAGAACGATCGCAAGACCGCGACCGGGTTGCGCGGCTATCTGCGCGAGCGCGGGCTCGGCCGTGCCTTCCTATGCGGCCTGGCGGCCGACTACTGCGTCGCCTTCTCCGCGATCGACGCCGCCAAGGACGGCTTCGAGGCGGTGGTGATCGAAGACGCCTGCCGCGCCATCGACCTGGACGGCTCCTTGGCTGCGGCCCGGGAAGCCATGACCCAGGCCGGCGTGCAGTTTGTCGACTCCAGCGCGCTCGGCGCCTGAACCAACCGGGAGAATCATCATGGCCCGCGTTCGCGACGTCACAATTAACGAGGTTCCCGAGGACGTCCGTCCGACCTATCAGCGCTTCGCCGGCGAATACGGGCCGTTCCTCAACCAAGTCAAGGTCTTCGCCCATCGCCCGCCGGCGGTGAAGCACCTCATGGGCCTGCTGCTCGAGCTGGCGGACGAGGCACTCCTGCCCAAACGCTACCTCGAGATCGCACTGGTCGTGGTGTCCAAGCTCAACGAATGCACCTATTGCGTGGCGCACCACACACCGCGTTTGGTCGATCAGGGCCTGGCGCCCGAGACCGTGGCCCGGATCCTCGATCCCGACTGCCCGGGGCTGGACGATCTCGACCGCCTGGTGCGCGACTACGTGGTGCAGGTGACCGACAGCCCGGGACGCATCCGCGATGCCATGTTCGAGCGGCTGCGGGAGCATTTCACCGAAGCCGAGATCGTCGAGCTGACCTTGCGCACCGCGCTCTGCGGCTTCTTCAACCGCTTCAACGACGCGCTTCAGATCGGCATGGAAGACGGCGTCATCGCGGACATGCTGTCCCGCGGCGGCAAGCGCGAGGACTTGCCCACGCAAGAGAACGCCGCGGCCGCGGCGGGGGAATAGGGAGAAGAACCGAAAATGTACGGACGGCGCGGCCGCATCGGACTCCTGGTGCCGGGCGGTAACTCGGTCATGGAGCCGGAGTTCCACCGCATGACGCCGGACGGTGTCTCGACCCATGCCAACCGGGTCTTTCTGAAGGACGTGACACCCGAGTCGCTTGCCGGCATGGCGGACCACGCCGCCGAGAGCGCCCGGGGCCTGGCCCCGGCCCGCATCGGCGTGCTCGCCTTCGGCTGCACCTCGGGCAGCTTTATCGGCGGCAAGGGTTATGACGCGGGGCTGATCCGAATCATGGAGCAGGCGGCCGGTGTCCCGGCCACCACCACGACCACGGCGGTGCTGCGGGCGTTGGAGCTGCTCGGTGTCCGGCGCATTGCGCTCGTGACGCCCTACACCGAGGAGGTGACCGGGTTGGAGGCGCGGTTCCTGGAGGATCATGGCTTCGAGGTGACCCGGGCTCTGGGCGGCGGACTGGTCGAGGTCGCCGACATGCAGGAGTGCGAGCCCGAGGTCGCTTACGCGCGCGCCCGCGAGGTCGACGACGACCGGGCCGAGGCGGTGTTCATCTCCTGCACCGGCTTTCGAACCATCGAGATCATCGAGAAACTGGAAGCCGAACTCGGTAAGCCGGTGATTTCGTCCAACCAGGCGAGCCTGGCCGATTGCCTGCGCAAACTCGGCGTGGCCGAGGTGCGGCCCGGCTTCGGCTCCCTGTTCGAGCACGTTTTCGCCGCCATGCGACCGGCTGAGCGAACGGCGCGCGCCCAGGGATAGCTCGCCATGTCCCAAAAACTGCGCATCACCTGTGGCGGCGTGGCACTCGAGGTCGAGACGCTGGATACGCCGACCGCGACGGCGATTCTCGCCGCGGCGCCGTTCACCGCGCGCGCCAGCACCTGGGGCGAGGAGGTCTATTTTGCGACCCCGGTCTCCGTAGGCCGCGAGGCCGACGCCCGCGCCGTGGTCGAACCCGGCGAGATCGCGTTCTGGGTCGAGGGCGATTCCATCGCCATCGGGTTCGGGCGCACGCCGATTTCCCAAGGCGACGAGATCCGCCTGGCCGCGCCGACCAACATCTGGGCGCGCGCGCTGTCCGACGTGCGCGCGCTCGCCGCAGTCAAGTCCGGCGACCCGGTCACGGTCGCATTGGCGAAGAGTTAGGCCGGTGGGCGACGAATTGGAACGCGGCAAGTTCCCGGCCCCCCTCGACCGGGCGGCGGTGGCCGCCGAGTGGCGCGCGCGAGGCTATTCCTGCAGCAGTTTCGTCGACCCGCCGGGGCGCCGCTGGGAGGACTTCGTGCACGACTGCAACGAGTTGGTGACCGTGGTCGAGGGCCGGCTCGAAATGGTGGTCAGCGGCGAGACCGTGACCCTGGAGCCCGGCGACGAAGTCTTCATCCCCCAGGGCGCCCTACATTCGGTGCGCAACATCCACCACGGCACCACGGTCTGGCTCTACGGCTACGACTGAGACGCGGGTAGAAAATCGACCGCCTGGCGTCAGGTCGCGGCGTAAATCCCGGCGGCCTTGACGGCCTCGGTAACGTAGGGCTCGAACTGCTTGAAGTTGGTCTCGAAACGGACGCTGAGCTCGCGCGCGGTCTGGTCGTAGGCCTGCTTGTCGGCCCAGGTCCGCCTGGGATCGAGCACCTCGGCCGGCACGTCCGGACAGGCCTCCGGCATGACCAGGCCGAAGGTCGGGTGGGTCGCGGTCGGAACTTCGGCCAGCGTGCCGTCGAGCGCCGCGCGCACCAGGGTCCGGGTATGGTCGATGCGCATGCGCGCGCCGACCCCGTAAGAGCCACCGCTCCAGCCGGTGTTGACCAGCCAGCAGTTGGCGTCGGTTTTCGCGATTCGATCCCCCAGCAGTTTGGCGTAGGTCGAGGGATGGCGCGGCATGAACGGCGCGCCGAAACAGGTCGAGAAGGTTGCCTTGGGTTCCTTGCCCAGGCCTTTCTCGGTGCCGGCGACGCGCGCGGTGTAGCCCGAGAGGAAATGGTACATCGCCTGTTCGGCGCTCAACCGGCTGATCGGCGGCAGCACGCCGAAGGCGTCCGCGGTCAGCATGATCACGTTTTCGGGGTGGCCGCCGCGGCCGGACTCGCTCACGTTCGGAATGAAGTCGAGCGGATAGCTGGCCCGGGTGTTCTCGGTGTAGCGATCATCATCCAAGTCGAGTCTGCCGGTCGCCTCGTCCAGCACGACGTTTTCCAGGATCGTGCCGAAGCGCCGGGTGGTGGCGTAGATTTCGGGCTCGGCCTGTTCGGACAGGCGGATTACCTTGGCATAACAACCGCCCTCGAAGTTGAACACGCCGGTATCCGACCAGCCGTGCTCGTCATCGCCGATGAGGCGCCGCGAGCCGTCCGCCGAGAGCGTGGTCTTGCCGGTCCCCGAGAGGCCAAAGAAGATCGCCGTGTCGTCCCGGGCGCCGATGTTGGCGGAGCAATGCATGGGCAGCACGCCGCGCGCCGGCAACAGGTAATTGAGCACCGAGAAAATCGACTTCTTGATCTCGCCGGCATAGACCGAGCCGCCGATCAAAATCAGACGGCGGGCGAAGTGGACCACGATGAAGGTACCGGAATTGGTGCCGTCGGTCTCCGGATCGGCCTCCAGGTAGGGCGCGTGCAGGACCGTGAACTCGGGCGCGAAGTCGGCGAGCGCGTCGCGGTCGGGCTCGATGAACATGTTGCGCGCGAACAGCGAGTGCCAGGCGCTTTCGCTGACCACGCGGACCGACAGGCGGTACTCCGGATCGGCGCCGGCATGGAGGTCCTGAACGAAAAGCTCGCGGTTCTCGAAATAGGAAACCACCTTGCCGTAGAGCCGCTCGAAGCCTTGCTCCGAGATTCCGGCGTTGACCTCGCCCCACCAGATATCGTCCCGCGTCGAGGGCTCCTCGACGATGAACTTGTCCTTTGGCGAACGTCCGGTGTGCTGGCCGGTGTGCACCACCAGGGCGCCGCCCTCGGCCAGGGCACTGTCGCCGCGCCGCAGGCTGTGCCTATAGAGCGCCGGCGCGGCCAGGTTCCAATGGGCGGCGGCGAAGTTGCGAATACCGTGCCGCGCCAGTCCGTGGCGGCTGATGACCGGTCCCAGATTGGTCACACGCTCTCTCCCTGTCCCCAGGCCGGCAGTGTTTGTCGGTCTATTTCCGCGCGCCGGGCCCCTCCCACAGTTAGCCCATCCGGGCCTGGGAGGCCAGATGCGAATTGTCCCGAACTCACGCGCCGTTCTCGGGTGGTTCTGGGAATAATGTCCGCGCCTTCCGGGCCAGGGCGGCCAGCGCGGCGCGCGCCGCCTCGGGGTCGCGCACCGGCGCCGCGAAGCCGGCGCGGACCCGCCGTCCCCCGGCCCTGAGGTCGCAGCCCTCGGGGTCGATTCCGGTCATGACCCAGGCGCCGGGGCCAGCCGGCCCTGGCCGGCCCAGGAGGCCCGTGGCGATGGCCGCCAGCGCGTCACCGTGGTCCGCGTTCATGTGGCCGACGATCTCCGCCTCGGTCGCGGCGAGCGCGCCGCATTCGGCGCTGTCGAACAGCACCTCCGGACCCGTCAACCAGTGGATGCGGCCGAAGCCGGCGACCAGGTGGGCGCTCTCCACGGTCATGCGGTAGAGCCGGAAGTCCGCGAAGCCGGCATAGTCGGCGGCGCCCGGGTGGCGGGCGGTGTAGCGCGCCAATAGGCGCGCGGCCTGGGCCCGGTCCGCCACCGGCCGTAGCTCGCCGAGCAGGCTGGCGCGCGGCCCGGTCAGGGGATCGGCACGGCCCGCGGTGCCGTCGAACAGAAGGCTGGCCTTGGGCTCGCTGGCCAAGTTCTTGCTGTGATCGGCGAGGTCGGAGAGCAGCAGGACCGGGCTGCCGTCGTGGTCGCAAGCGCTCAACACCAAGGAGGCGTAGGGCCGGCCGCTGCCGTCGCGCGCCAGCGCACTGGCGAGCGCCGCCTGCCCGGCTTCGCGCACCAGTTCGCGCACCGTAACGCCGGGCTTGGGTTGCGCCGGTTCGGCCATGCGTCCGGGGGGGTTATTCGGCGGCCGCGGCGGCCGGCGCCGGCCGTGGGGCGCCGAGGCGGGTGCTCTTGGGAACCTGATTGTATTGCTCCCGATAGCACTTGGCGAAGTGGGACGGCGAAACGAAGCCGCAGGCCAGCGCCACCTCCATTACCGGCAAAGTGCTCTGAGTCAGCAGGCGCTGGGCCCGCTCCAGGCGCAGCTCCAGGTAATAGCGCTGCGGCGTGCGCTTCAGGTACTTGCGAAACAAGCGCTCCATCTGGCGGGTCGAGATGCCGCTGCGTCCGGACAGCTCGACGCAGGACAGCGGCTCCTCCAAATGCTCCTCCATCTGCCCCACGACCTCGAGGATCTTGGGGTGGCTCAGCCCCAGGCGCAGGCGCAACGGCATACGCTGGCGCTCGAGGTCCGAGCGGATGCGCTCGTGCAGGAACTGCTCGGCGACCGCGATGGCCAGATCGCGGCCGTGGTCGGCCTCGATCATGTGCAGCATCAGATCGAGCGAAGCGATGCCACCGGACGCGGTGAAGCGGTTTCGGTCGATCCGGTAAATTTCGGAGCTGGCTTCGATATCCGGGAAGGTCTCCATGAATCCCGGCAAGCAGCTCCAGTGGATGGTGCAGCGGTGGCCGTCGAGCAGCCCGGCGCGGGCCAGAATGTAGCTGCCGTCCGACAGCGCTCCGACCCGCACGCCCTGGCGCGCCAGACGGCGCAGCCAGGCGAACACGGCCTGGTCGCGATACACCTGCCCGTCCATGCCGCCGCAGACCACCACGCTGGCCAGCCGGCGACCGGGACCCATGGTGTCCGCCACGGTCTCGATCGAGGCATCGGGCATCAGCCGGATGCGGTTTGACGACGGCAGGGGCCGACCGTCGCGGGTGATCACGCGCCAGTCGTAAAGTTCTTTGCCGCTCAACAGGTTGGCCGCGCGCAGGGGCTCCACCGCCGAGGTGAACGCCATCATGGCAAACTTGGGCACTAGCAGAAATCCGAAAGTCTGCGGGCCCTGGGTGGCGATCATCGGCGCGGTCTCCCCCGTGTCTGATGGCCTGTTGTTTAGGACTTCCGGCCGCCCCGCTCAAGGCGGCCGCGAGGTACCCGAGCGCGGCCAACCCTACACCCACCGGGCCTATGGTGTCTTGCCGGCAATGGGCGCTTCCCCGGCGGCGGTCCGCCGCGTCCCGCGACCGGCCGGCCCGGATCGCCGGTCATCATGGCTTTTAGCGGGGGCGCGATTCGGATATTCTATGGACACATGCAAAATTAAGCTTCGCACCGTTATTATTTGCGATGACTGGCCTTCGAGGCGGCCCAGGGGCGGCGTGCCGCAAAAGCGCCACAGTCCGAGGCCAGATTGACCGCCGCGACGCCAGACGGCCGATCGGCATTGGCAGGTAACGGAAGGACTGACCATGCAAAGCACCATCAAAGCACCATCGCCTTGGTGGACGACGATCGCAACATCCTGACCTCGGTTTCCATCGCGCTGGAGGCCGAGGGCTTCAAGGTCCGCGCCTATGCCGACGGCTCCGAAGCGCTGCGCGGCCTGACCGCCAACCCGGTCGACCTTGCTATCCTCGACATCAAGATGCCGCGCATGGACGGCATGGAGCTGCTCGGCCGCCTGCGCAAGAACACCAATCTGCCGGTCATCTTCCTGACCTCCAAGGACGAGGAAGTGGACGAGGTCCTGGGCCTGCGCATGGGCGCCGACGACTATATCACCAAGCCGTTTTCCCAGCGCCTGCTGCTGGAACGCATCCGCGCGCTGCTGCGGCGCGAACAAATCGCCAAACAAGAGGCCGATCCCGAGGGTGTGGAAAAGCCGGTGACCCGCGGCGAACTGATGCTCGACCCGGCGCGGCACCTCTGTACCTGGAAGGGCGAAGCCATCAATCTTACAGTGACCGAGTTCCTGATTCTCAGGGCGCTGGCCCAGCGCCCGGGCCACGTCAAGAACCGGGACCAGTTGATGGACGCCGCCTATGGCGAATCGGTCTACGTCGACGACCGCACCATTGACAGCCACATCAAGCGGTTGCGCAAAAAATTCAAGGATCTCGACGACGACTTCGGCCAGATCGAAACTCTTTATGGGGTCGGATACCGTTATAAGGAGAGTTAGAATCCATTTGCCGAAGACAGGTATGGACGAAGCATCGAAAGGCAGAACCGCGAGCCGGAGCGCGCTTCGAAACAGATGACTACCGAGAGCCATACGGGCCCCGGCCTGAGCGGCCGTGCGGCGAAGGTGCGTGCGTGGTTTGGCGGAACGCCGTCGCGGGACGGCGAACGGGAGGCGGATGGCTCCGACTCGAAACGCAGCGCCAAGGCGGACCGCGCCCAGGGCCGCGGCGCCAAGCGTCGCAGGCGGCATCGCCTGATTTCACCGCTCACGCGCCGCATTTTGGCGCTCAACGTGCTGGTGCTCTTGGTTCCGATCCTGGGCCTGATGCACCTGGACCAGTATCGGCAGAGCCTGATCGCCGCCGAGCTGGACGCCCTGCGCACCCAGGGCAGGGCCTTTGCCTTGTCACTCGGCAGCACGGCGGTGGTCGGCACCCAGTTCGGCAACGAGCAGCTCCTGCCCGAGATGGCGCGCCATCTGATGCGGGTGCTGCTCATCGATTCCGGGGTGCGGGCACGAATCTTCGCACCCTCGGGCAAGCTACTGGGCGATTCCTTCGCGCTCACCGGTCCCGGCGGCCTGGTCCAGGTCGTCGAGCTGCCACCGCCGCGCGGCGGCTCGCTGCTATACGCCCTCGAGCGCTATCTCAACCGGGCCGTCAACTGGCTGCCGTTCTCGGAGGAGCCGCCACGCTACCGCGAGGCGCGTATCCAGCGGGCCGCCCACTATACGGAAGTCGAACGCGCCCTGCTCGGCGAGAGCCTGGGCGTGGTGCGCGCCGACCGGCGCGGGCGCCTGGTGCTTTCGGTCGCCGTGCCGGTGCAGCGCTACCGCCAGGTCCTGGGTGCGCTGATGCTGTCGCGGGACGGGGCCGCCGTGGAACGCGCGGTGCGCGCGCGGCGGGTCGACATTCTGGTGGTCTTCGCGATCGCCTTGGCGGTGACCGTCCTGCTGTCGACCTATCTGGCCGGCACCATCGCGCGGCCGGTGCGGCGCCTCGCCGAGGCGGCCGATCAGGTCCGCACGGGCAAGGGGCGGCGGGTCGAGATCCCCGACTTCAGCCGCCGCCGGGACGAAATCGGCGACCTTTCCGGAGCACTCCGAGACATGACCGAGGCGCTGTGGACGCGGCTCGATGCCATCGAAAGCTTCGCCGCCGACGTCGCCCACGAAATCAAGAATCCGCTCACCTCGCTACGCAGCGCGGTCGAGACCGTCTCGCGGATCGAGGACCCGAAACAGCAGCGCAAACTGATGTCGATCATCCTCGACGACGTACAGCGCCTCGACCGCCTGATTTCCGACATTTCCGACGCCTCGCGCCTGGACGCCGAGCTATCCCGGGCGCACACCCAGCCGGTCGACCTGGTCCGCTTGCTGTCCGCGCTCACCGAAGCAAGTCAAGCAACCGCGGACGAGGCCGGCCCAAAACTGCGCTTCGAGACCCGCGGCAGCGGCAGCCTGGTGGTCCAAGGCATCGAGGAGCGCCTCGGCCAGGTCCTGCGCAACCTGATCAACAATGCGGCGACCTTTTCTCCGCCCGACGGCACCATCGAACTCGCGGTCTGGCGCGAGGACTCCTGGGCCGTGATCTCGGTGTCGGATTCCGGGCCGGGCATTCCGGAGAGCGCGCTCGGCGCCATTTTCGACCGTTTCTATACCGAGCGCCCCAAATCCGAGAAGTTCGGCACCCACTCGGGCCTCGGCCTCAGCATCTCCAGACAGATCGTCGAGGCCCACGGCGGCACCATCCGCGCGGAGAATCGGCACGACGGCACCGGCGCGGCGATCGGCGCGCGCCTGGTCATTCGCCTGCCGCTGGACTAATACCAATGATCCTTACTAAGGATCGTTGGTATTGGAACACACGCCATGAGCCTGAAACTCCTGCACGCCACCTGCGTGGCAATGGATGGCCACGGCGGACCGTTCGGCGTTTTGCTGCGCGGTCCTTCGGGGGCCGGCAAGTCGGACCTGGCGCTGCGCTTGATCGACCGAGGCGCACGCCTGGTCGCCGATGACCAGTGCGAAGTGGTGCAAGAGGAGCGCGCCGCCGGGCCCCGGCTGATCGCGCGCGCGCCGGCTGAGATCGCCGGCGCGCTCGAGGTCCGCGGCCTGGGCATCACCGAGGTGCCGAGCCTGGGCCAAGTGCCGGTCGCGCTGATCGTCGACCTGGTCGCGCCCGAAGCGGTCGAGCGCCTACCCGAGGCGGCGCGAGAGGAGATTCTTGGCGTCGACCTGCCGCGCCTGGCGCTCAACGCTTTCGAGGCCGCGGCGCCGGCCAAGCTGGACCTGGCACTGCGCCGCGCCACCCAATCCGCCACGCCCCCTCCCACGGCACCCGGGGCGGCACCCGGGGCGGCACCCGGGGCGGCACCCGGGGCGGCACCCGGGGCGGCACCCGGAGCCGAACCCGAGGGCCCGCGCCCGGTGGTGCTGGTTACCGGGCTGTCCGGGGCCGGCCGCTCGACCGCACTCAAGATTCTCGAGGACTTGGGTTACGAAGCGATCGACAATCTGCCGCTCGATCTTCTGGGCTCCATGGCCCAGGAGAGTGGACCGATCGCGCTCGGCATCGACATCCGAAACCGCGGCTTCTCGGCCACGACATTGCTCGACCAGATTGACCGGCTCGGCGCGGGCGGGCAGACCACCTTACTGTTTCTCGACTGCGACGACGAGGTGCTGGAGCGCCGCTTCACCGAAACCCGCCGGCCGCACCCGCTGGCCGCCGACCGCCGGGTCGCCGACGGCATCGCCGCCGAGCGGCGCTTGATCGCCCCCTTGCGGGAGCGCGCCGATCTGACCGTCGATACCACGGGCCTCAACGGCGCCGAGCTGCGCCGTCTGCTATCGGGTCACTTGGGGCTCGGCGAGGATCCGGGCATGAAGATCTTCGTGACCTCGTTCTCCTATCGCGGTGGGCTGCCGCGCGAGGCCGATCTGGTGTTCGACGCGCGCTTTCTTGCCAACCCCCATTACGATCTGGCGCTGCGGCCGCTCGACGGGCGCGACCCCAGGGTCGCCGACTACGTCGCAAGCGATCCGGCCTATGCCGCCTTTTTCGAAGGCCTGACCGCGATGTTGGCGCCGCTGTTGCCGCGCTACGAGCGCGAAGGCAAGAGCTACCTGACCATCGCCTTGGGTTGTACCGGCGGCCAGCACCGCTCGGTGGCGGTCGCCGAGCGCCTGGCGGCCTGGTTCGCCGATCTTGGGCGTCCGGTCGAGCTGGCCCACCGGGAGCTTGGGCCCAATCCAGCGTCGGCCCACAACAAACGTGATTCGCAGGTCGATTCGCGCTAGAACCGCGACGTGTCAATTCAAGGACGGTCCCATGATCGGAGTGGTTCTGGTCACCCACGGGCGCCTCGCCCAGGAATTCATCGGCGCGCTGGAACACGTGGTCGGGCCGCAGGAGAACATGGCCGCGGTCTGCATCGGCCCGGACGACGACATGGAACGGCGGCGGCGCGAAATCGTCGAGAGCGTCGCCAAGGTCGACGGCGGGCGGGGCGTGGTGCTGCTGACCGACATGTTCGGCGGCACGCCCTCGAACCTGGCGATCTCGGTACTCGACCAGGGCCGGGTCGAAGTGGTCGCGGGCGTCAACCTGCCCATGCTGATCAAGCTGGCCAGCCTGCGCAAGGAGGAGTCGTTGGCCACGGTCATCGCCGAGTCCCAGCGGGCCGGGCGCAAGTACATCAACGTCGCCTCCCAGTTGCTGGCCGACAAAGCCGGGTGAGGCTCCTTTGTATAGGTGAGACCGCGACGCTATGACGGAAGCCGTCGTCCAGACCATGGTCACCATCGTCAACGAGCGCGGCCTGCACGCCCGCGCCGCGGCCAAATTCGTCAAGTTGGCCGGCGCCTTCGAGGCCGAGGTCACGGTGATCAAGAACGGCACCGAGGTTCCCGGCTCCTCGATTTTGGGCCTGATGATGCTGGCGGCGGCGCCGGGTTGCGAGCTGGAGCTGCGCGCGCGCGGCCCGGCGGCACAGGCGGTCATTGGCGCGCTTCGCGAACTGGTCGAGAAGAAGTTCGATGAAGACTGATCGCAAGGGCGGCAAGAGCAGGCCCAATGCCGCCAAGAAGACGGCCGCCAAGAAGACGGCGGCCAAGGTGCGCGCCAAGGCCGAACACAAACCGGCACAGCGCATCTTCGAGGGGCTCGGCGTCTCGCCGGGCGTGGGCATCGGCAAGGTGCATCTGCGCGAGAGCGGCGACATCCAGGTGCTCGAGTATCAAGTGCCGCCGCGCCGCGTGCCCGAGGAGATCGAGCGCTTCCACGGCGCGGTCACTCAATCCCGGCGCCAAGTGGGCAAGCTGGTCGCCAAGGCGGAGCGCTACCACGGCGCCGCCGCCGAGGAACTCGGCTATTTGCTCGAGGCACACCTGCAGATGCTCAAGAGCGGGAGCCTGATCGGCGGCATCGAGCGGCGCATCGAAGCCAACCGCTGCAACGCCGAATTCGCGGTCATGGCCGAAATCGGCGCGATCGCCGAGAACTTCGCGGCCATGAACGATCCCTATTTGAGCGCGCGCGGCCAGGAAGTGCGGGAAGTCGGCCTGCGCGTGGTGCGCAACCTGACCCAGGCCGGCTACGCGAGTTTCGGCCAACTCGAACCTGACAGCGTGATCGTCGCCGAGGAGATCACCCCGGCCGACACCGCGCTCATGGACCCACAGCAGATCCGCGGCTTCGCCAGCGTGCTCGGCGGCGCCGAGGGCCACACCGCGATCATGGCCCGCTCGCTCGGCCTGCCGGCGGTGCTCGGCGTGACCGGACTGTTCGGCGGCGTGCAAAGCGGCGACACCGTGGTGATCGACGGCTCCAACGGCCGGGTCATCGTCAACCCGACCGCGCGTTGCCTGGCCGATTACAAGCGCCGGCGCCAGCAGATGGCGCGCGAGGTCCGGTCGCTGGCGCGCCTGTGCAAGGTGCCGGCGGTGACCCGCGACGGCACCCCTGTCAACTTGCAAGCCAACCTGGAACTGCCGCGCGAGCTGGCCCAGGCCTTATCCGTCGGCGCTGAGGGCATCGGTCTTCTGCGCACCGAATTTCTCTACATGAACCGCGACGACCTGCCCGGCGAGGAGGAGCAGTACGCCGCCCTGCGCGAACTCGTGATCGGCATGGCCGGGCGCCCGGTCACGGTGCGCACGCTCGACGTCGGCGGCGAGAAGCTCGCCTCCTCGCTCGGCCCGGCGGCGGCGGAGGGGCTCAACCCGGCGCTCGGCCTGCGTGCGATCCGGCTCTCGCTCAAGCGGCCTAAACTGCTCGAAACCCAGTTGGCCGCCTCCCTGCGCGCCGCCGCCCACGGGCCGCTGCGGATCTTGTTGCCGATGATCTCGACGGTCTCGGAGGTGGTCGAGGTGCGCAAGATGCTGCTCAAGGTGGCCCGTCGGCTCAAGCGCCGCGGCGTCAAGATCGCCGACCCGCTGCCGCCCTTGGGGGTGATGATCGAAGTGCCGGGCGCGGCCCTGTCGGCGGACTCGCTCGCCACGGTTTCCGACTTCTTCGCCATCGGCTCCAACGATTTGACCATGTACACCCTGGCCATCGACCGCGGCGAGGAGCAGGTCGCCCACCTCTACAACCCGCTGCACCCGGCGGTGTTGCGGCTGGTGCAGTTCTCCATCGAGGCAGCGCTGAGAGCGCGGATTCCGGTCTCGGTCTGCGGCGAGATCGCCGGCGACCCGCGCATCACGCCGCTGCTGCTCGGCCTGGGGGTGCGCGAGCTCTCGATGACCGCCAACGCCCTGCCCCGGGTCAAGAGCCGCATCCTGCGCCTCGACATGCAGGCCGCCACCCAACGCGCCCAGAACATCATGGACCAGGCCGACTCAGGCCGCATCGCCGCCCTCATCGACGACTTCAACGAGGCGCTGTGAAGCACCGCACGCGCCGGGCATAACGCCGCGGCGCCACGGCGACGTTCGCTAATCTATTGTAATATCGAGAAAAACCCCAGAATAAAGGGGACAGTCCCCTTTATTTCTCATTAAATTACTATATATCAATATGTTAAACAGTAATAATTTATAATTATTTGATATTAAACGATAATCACTGAATTAAAGGGGACTGTCCCCTTTACCCTTTTCCCTTTACCCCTTTATTCCCCTATATTCGGGGCCGCTGCCTTAGGGGCGTTGCGGGCGCCGGGGCGGAGGGCCACGAGCTTACGCAGCAGACCCTTGAGCGAGCGCCGCGCCTTGGGCTTGGTCTCGCCCCCGAGGCCGCCGAAGCCCCCGAGGCCGCCGAAGCCCCCGAGGCCGCCGAAGCCGATGACCAAGCCGGCGCCCATCATGTTCGCCAGATCGGTGGCGCCCAGGCTGGGCGTGGTGGTGTCGGCGTTGAAGCGATTGTTCGTCATGGCTCTGGCTCCTGGTCTCTCTGGCCCGGGCCCATCTGGATCCCGCCGGCCGTGGGGTTTGCCCCGGGGTTTCGCTCTGTCCTGAGCCGGAACATGGGCCTCTCCGTGACCGAAGACCATTGCCCGATTTACATCCGCGCCATGCAAAAAGCACATGGCCCGGGTTCGGGATCTATTAAGGGTGCCAGGGGGGTTAGCCAGGGGGGGGTTAGCCGGGGCTAAACGGCTAGCTCGGCCAGGTCCTTGTAGAGCTCCAGTGCCTCGGGGTTGGCGAGCGCCTCGAGGTTCTTGACCGGACGGCCGTGAATCACCTCGCGCACGGCGAGCTCGACGATCTTGTTGTTCTTGGTGCGCGGAATGTCGGCGACTTGGAGCACCTTGGCCGGCACGTGGCGCGGCGTGCAGCCCTGGCGGATGCGCGCCTTGATTCGCGTCACCAGCTCGTCGTCGAGCGCGGCGCCGGCCGCGAGCCGCACGAACAGCACCACGCGGACATCGTTCCGCCACTCCTGGCCGATCACGATGCCCTCCTCGACCTCGTCCATGCGTTCGACCTGGCGATAGATCTCGGCGGTCCCGATGCGCACGCCGCCCGGATTGAGGGTGGCGTCGGAACGGCCGTGGATCACCACCCCGCCGTGCTCGGTCAATTCGATGAAGTCGCCGTGGTGCCAGACATTCGGATAGGTCTCGAAGTAGGCGGCCCGGTAGCGTTTCCCCTCGGGATCGTTCCAGAAATAGATCGGCATCGAGGGAAACGGCTTGGTGCAGACCAACTCGCCCTTCTCGCCCACGATCGCATTACCGTCCGCATCGAAGACCTCGACCGCCATGGCCAGGTGGCGCTTCTGGATTTCACCGCGCCACACCGGCCCGATCGGATTGCCGCCGACGAAGCAGCCGATGATGTCGGTGCCGCCGGCGATCGAGGACAGGCAGAGGTCGTCCTTGATCCGCTCGTAAACGTAATCGAAGCCCTCCGGCACCAACGGCGAGCCGGTCGAGGTCAGGGTGCGCACCGAGCCGAGATCGTGGCTCGACTTGGGATCGAGGCCGGCGTTGTTGAGCGCATCGATGTACTTGGCCGAGGTGCCGAACAGCGTGCAGCGCTCCGCCTCGGCGAAGTCGAACAGCGCGTTGCCGTCGGGGTGAAACGGCGCGCCGTCGTAGAGCAGAAGCGTCGCCTGGCAAGCGAGCGCCGAGATCAGCCAGTTCCACATCATCCAGCCGCAGGTGGTGAAGTACAACACCCGGTCGTCGCGCTTCACGTCGCACTGCAGGATATGCTCCTTGAGGTGCTGGATGAGCGTGCCGCCCTGGCCGTGAACGATGCACTTGGGTTTTCCGGTGGTGCCGGAGGTATACATGATCACCAGTGGCGCGTTGAACGCCATGCGCTTGAACGGGATCTCGCGCGCCGCGTGGGGCTCCAGGAAATCGCCGTAGGAAATCGCGCGATCCAGGCCCGAAACATCCGGCGCCTGGTTCAAATAGGGCACCACGACGATCCGGCTCAGGCTCGGGATCTGGGCCGCGAACTCCCGCACCCGCGCCAGCGAATCGATTTCCTTGCCGTTGTAGTAGTAGCCGTCGGCGCAGAGCAGCACCTTGGGCTCGATCTGGCCGAAGCGATCGAGCACGCCCTGGACTCCGAAGTCCGGCGAGCACGACGACCAGACCGCGCCGATGGCGTTGGCCGCGAGGATTCCGATCACGGTCTCGGGCATATTGGGCAGGAAGCCGGCGACCCGGTCGCCGTCACCGACGCCCGCCGCCTCCAGCGCCTGGGCCAGACGCGAAACCTGGTCGTAGACTTGCGCGAAAGTAAGCCGGCGCCGGACCCGGTTCTCGCCCCAGAACACCATGGCGTCGGCTGGGTCCCGGCGGCGCAACAGGTTCTCGGCGAAGCTGAGCCGGGCGTCGGGAAAGAAGGCGGCGCCGGGCATCTTGCCGCCGTCGGCCAGCACCCGCGTGCCCCGGGTTTCGGCAACCACGCCGCAGAAGTCCCAGACCGTGGTCCAAAACTTCTCCATCTCGGCGAGCGACCAGTCGTAGAGCGCGTCATAGCCGTCCAATTCGACGCCCCAATCCCGTTCGACCCGGGCCATGAAGGCGGTGAGATTGGCGGCCGCGATGCGCTCGGGGGAAGGTTGCCAAAGGGGCGCGGTCATGGAGTGGTACGTCCTGGTTTCGGTCTCGATAGCCGTGCGTGGTAGTATTACCGAGCACGACCCGCCGCGCCAAGCCCGGGGCCCACGTCCACGTCGGCGAGCAACTGCCCTGGCTGCACCTCGACGACGGCCTGCCGCGTTTCCCGACCACCGGCTACGACAGCGAGCCGCTGCCGTGACGTGAGGTCCGCGAACCCGGACTCGCCCCGGCCCACGTCTCCACATAGCAGGGTTGCGCGGGCGGCGGCTGGCGGCGGCGGCCCGGAACACTTAGAATTGCCGTCATCATGGCAAGTAGAGACGACCTAACGGCGCGCCTGCGCGCGATTCCGGCGCCCGTTCAGGGCGCGCTCATCATGACCGCCGCCGCGTTCTGCTTTTCGGTCATGAACGTCTTCGTGCGCCTCGCCACCGAGCAGATGGCGGCGCTCGAGGTCGCCTTCTTCCGCAACTTCTTCGCGCTGGTGTTCATGCTGCCCTGGCTCGCCCGGGTCGGGCTTGAGCCGTTGCGAACCAAACGCATCAAGCTGCACTTGGTGCGTTCGTTCTTCGCGCTGGCGACCATGATCGCCTGGTTCAGCGCGCTCGCGCTGCTGCCGTTGAGCGAAGCGGTGGCGCTCAACTTCACGGTGCCGCTGTTCGCCACCGCCGGGGCCGCGCTGGTGCTCGGCGAGGTGGTGCGCGCGCGGCGCTGGACCGCGACCGTGATCGGCTTTCTGGGCACGCTCATCATCCTGCGCCCCGGCTTTGCCGAGATGACACCGGCCATGGTGCTGCCGGTCGTGGCCGCGCTGACCATGGCCTGCGCGACGCTGACGGTGAAGTCGCTGTCGCGCACCGAAAGCGCCGCGACCGTCGTGCTCTACATGACCCTGATCCTGACCCCGCTGTCGCTGATCCCGGCGCTGTTCGTGTGGCAGTGGCCGGATTGGCCGACGCTCGGCTACCTGGCCGGCCTGGCCGGCGCGGGCACGCTCGCCCATTTGCTGCTGACCATCGCTTACACCAAGGCCGATGCCTCGGCGGTGATACCCTTCGATTACGCGCGCCTGCCCTTCGTGGCGGTCATCGCCTTCTTCCTGTTCGGCGAGGTCCCGGATCTTTGGACCTGGATTGGCGCCGCGGTGATCGCGACCTCGGCGATCTACATCGCGCACCGCGAAGCCCAGGTCGCGAGGCTGGGCACGGCGAGTGAGTCGGTACGGATGCGACCATGACCGCGCCGCCTGACGCGCCGCCCGACGCGCCGCCGGCCGCAAGCCCGAGACAACGGTCGAAAATCGTGCGCCTCCGCGCCGCTTGGCGCGTCATGCCGGGGAACCATCGCGGCGCGATCTGGATGCTGATCGGCGCCACCGGATTCACGCTCAACGGCGCGCTGGTCAAGCTGCTCGGCGCCGGGGGCATGCATCCCTTCGAGATATCCTTCGTGCGTTCGCTGGTTGCGTTGCTGGCGATGCTGCCGTTCATCTGGCGCGCCGGCCCCGGCGTGCTGCGCAGCAATCACCTGGGCATCCACCTGACGCGCGGGACCGCCGGCGGCATCGCCATGATCTGCGCCTTCTACGCACTCACCAAAATCCCGCTCGCCGACTTCACCGCGCTGTCGTTCACGACGCCGTTGTTCATCCTGTTGCTCGCCGCCCTGCTGCTCCGCGAACGTGTCGGCCCGCGGCGTTGGGGCGCGGTCGCCGTCGGCTTTCTGGGCGTACTGGTCATGACCCGGCCCGGCGTCGGGACCTTCGATCCCAACGCGCTTGGAGTTTTGGTCATGGCGTTGGGCATCGCGATCGCCGTGGTGCTGGTCAAGCGCCTGCCGCCGAGTGAAAGCCAGGTCACCATGCTGACGTATTTCTGCCTGGTCTCCATGGCCATATCGGCGCTGCCGGCGGCCCTGGTCTGGCGCGCGCCGACGGCCACGGAGGCGCTGCTGCTGGTCGCGATCGGCCTGCTCGGCGTCGGCTCCCAATCGTTGGCGATCCGCGCGTTCCGCGCCGGGGAGGCGAGCTTCGTCGCGCCCTTCGAATATAGCCGCCTGCTGTTTGCCGCCGCGCTCGGGTTTTTCCTTTTTGCCGAGACGCCGGACCCCTGGTCTTACCTGGGCGCCGTCATCATCGTCGCCGCGACACTTTATGTCGCGCGCCATGGATCGCGGGCGAGCTAATACAGGTTCCACTGGCGTGGAGCCGCACCGGGCCGGTCCCGAAAACACGAACCGGCGTTCAGTCGCCGTCCTCGGGTGCGATGCTGTCGAGGGTGCGGCGCGCCTGGTCGCGGTGATGGTCCTTGATGTGCGGCGCGATCGTGCGCAGCGCGGCGTAGAACACCATCGCATCGTCGGTGTAGCCGAGCGACGCGATGAAATCCGGGATCAAGTCGGTCGGGATCACGAAGTAGGCGAGCGCGCCCATGATGATCGCCTTGACATGGAGCGGGGTGTCCGGATCGACGGCGCAGTAGTAGGCGCCCACGGCCTCCTCGAGAAACGGCACCCGGCCGAGGGTCTTGCGCACCTTGGCCCAGAACCCGGACTCGACCCGGCCACGGTCCTCGGCGTAGGTCTCGGGGTCGTAGAGGGTGACTTCCGTGCCCGGTTCGGCCTCGCGGCGGCGATCCTCGTCCATTCAAACAATATGGGGCGGCGCGAGGGACGGCGCAACGCGGGGGGGGCAA
>Ga0209987_10000160_pt1 | contig 31898 bp, 34 predicted proteins | sample N074metaG_FD_182134 | JGI IMG/M metagenome (GOLD analysis project Ga0209987, IMG submission 182134) | Deep subsurface microbial communities from Kermadec Trench to uncover new lineages of life (NeLLi) - N074 metaG (SPAdes) (version 2) | ecosystem: Environmental > Aquatic > Marine > Ocean trench...
CTGGTGGATGTTGTCGGCAGAGATCCCGGTGAGCGAAGCGGGCCTGGGCCGGTTGGTTGCTCAACGGTTCACCTCGGTTGTGTGTCGATCTTGCCGCGGAGCGTCATGGCCCCGTCTGCAAGCAGCTGCGTCATCCCAGGGGAAGTCCGGATTCTTACAGAACTTTGACCATTCTTCTGCTGCCTCCGGCCGCTCAGCTCTCTAGTCTCGGCTGCGACCGGGCCCTGGGATGAGCAGCGGGCCTCGCGTCTCTGGATTCCCGCTCACCCTCCATGAGGAACCGTCGAGATGGCAACTCCCGCGGAAGTGTTCCCTCCCCAGCTCGGGACTGACGTCGACGAGTCCGTCCAGCCGATCTCCGCTCGCCCATCCGTCGACGCCGACGGGGTCTGGGCGCAGCAGCGTTGGATCTCGCGCACGCTCTACTGGGGCATCCACGCGGCCTGCGTGCTGGTTTTCGTGGTCGGGGTCTCGACGGGTGACCTGGTGCTGCTGGCCGCCACCTTCTGGGCCCGGCTGTTCGGCATCACGGGCGGCTACCACCGCTACTTCTCCCACAAGACCTACAAGACGAGCCGGGTATTCCAGTTCGTGCTGGCCTGGCTCGGAGCGTCCTCGGTCCAGAAGGGGCCACTGTGGTGGGCCGCGAATCACCGGCTCCACCACCGCAAGTCGGACCAGCCGGGCGATCCCCATTCTCCGAATGACGGCTTCTGGTACTCCCACACGGGCTGGATCTTCGACGGCCGCTGGGACGTGACGCGCGTCGACCTGATCGAGGACTTCAACCAGTATCCGGAGCTGCGCTGGCTCAACCGCTGGCACATCGTTCCGCCCGTGGTGCTCGCGCTGCTGTGTCTCTGGATCGGGGGTTGGAGCGGTGGGGTCTGGGGCTTCCTCGTCTCGACGACGCTCCTCTGGCATTCCACCTACACGATCAACTCCCTGGCTCACCGCATGGGTCGGCGCCGCTACCCGACCCACGACGACAGCCGCAACAGCCTGCTGCTGGCGCTTCTCACCTGGGGCGAGGGCTGGCACAACAACCACCACTTCTTCCAGGGCTCCACCCGCCAAGGCTTCTTCTGGTGGGAGATCGACATCACCTACTACGTGCTGCGCAGTCTCCAGGCCGTCGGCCTCGTCTGGGACATGCGCGAGCCGCCGCAGGCGCTGATCAACGATCCGAAGCGACGGATCCAGGCCGCGAGCTGATCCCGGAGAGCGTGCGGCCGTCTCTCTCGACGGAGTCCGCCCGCATGGGGGAGCAGCAGTCCGTCGGGCGGCTGCTGGTGGCCGATCACCCGGTCGATCTCTTCGTGCACGGAGTAGCTCGTCGAGCGGTGTATTGACGGATTCCGGAACCGGATGGAAACTTCAACATGTCAAAACGGCTTCAAGCCGATCTGGGCCGGACGGAGCGTCGTCGGGTTGAAATGATCCTGCAACGGGTGACCCGGTGCGTCAGGCAGCCAAGCGATCGACACATAGGAGAATGGAAATGACACGACCGCTGGAAGGCATCCGCGTGATCGACTGGACGATCTGGCAGCAGGGCCCTGTGGCGTCGATGATGCTGGCCGACCTCGGCGCTGACGTCATCAAGATCGAAGCCCGGGAAGAGGGCGATCCAGGCCGCGGTGTGTTGCGCGCGGCGGGCGTCGACGTCTCGCAGATGGCCAACTTCTATTTCGAGGCCCACAACCGCGGCAAGCGAAGTGTCACCCTCGATCTCAAGCGACCCGAGTCGAAAGAGATCATGAAGCGGCTCGTCGAGAAGAGCGACGTCTTCGTCCAGAACTTCCGGCCAGGCGTGGCCAAGCGCTTGGGGCTCGGCGACGAGGTGTTGTGCAAGATCAACCCGAAGCTGATCTACGCGAGCGGTAGTGGCTTCGGTCTCGACGGTCCCGATGCCGAGCGTCCCTGCATGGACTACCTGGGTCTGGCCCGCTCGGGAATCATGAACGCGGCCGGCTCCTCGGACGATCCGCCGCTCGCCATCCAGGGGGCCATCGCCGACCAGATGGCGGGCAGCATGCTGGCCTTCGGCATCATGACGGCGCTGCTCCACCGCGAGCGCACGGGCGAGGGCCAGACGATCGACGTGTCGCTACTCGGTGCCATGACCTGGCTCCAGGGCCTCTCGATGGCCAGTCGATTGATGTTGGGCAACGAGCTGCCGCGTTTCTCGCGAGACTCGGCCTTCAATCCGCTCTGGAACCACTACCGCTGCGCCGACGACCGCTGGATCGCCTTCGCCATGGCCCAGTCCGACCGCTGGTGGGAGGACTTCGCCAAGGTCCTGGGTCGCCAGGATCTGCTGGAGGGCGATCGCTTCAACTCGATGATGAACCGCGGCATCCACGCCAAGCTCCTGATCGGCATCCTGGATGAGGTCTTTGCGACTGCAAGTCGCGAAGAGTGGTGCAAGCGCCTCGACGCCGCCGGTGACTTCATCTTCACGATCGTCAATTCGGTCGGGGACCTGCCCGACGATCCCCAGGTTCGCGCCAACGGCATGATCGCCAACGTCGAGCACCCGAACCTGGGCCCGCTCGAGATGTTGAACCTGCCGGTCCGCTTCTCCAAAACTCCGGCCGAGATCCGTGGACCCGCCCCCGAGTTCGGTCAGCACACAGAGCTTTTGCTGACCGAGGAACTCGGCTTCAGCTGGGACGAGGTGACCGAACTGCGGGAGAAGCAGGTGATCTAGGGGTCGGAGCGTGCGCACAGAGCGTGCGCACAAAGTGCGCAGCTAGTTTTCCTTCTTGCTGCTCGCGGGAAGCTTCGTGAAGTCCGGCGGCCGCTTTTCGCGGAAGGCCTTCAGCGCCTCGCGGTTGGCTGGGCCGCCCAGCAGCGATCCAAAGCTGACGTTCTCCCGTTCGCGCGCTGCGCGAACCGCATCGAGGCGGGACGCCAACAGCAGCTGCTTCGTCGCGACGAGGGAATCGATCGGCATGGCGGCGATCTCGGCGGCGACGGCGAGCGCTTCGGACCGCAGTTCCTCCTCGGGAACGCAGCGCCAGGCGAGACCAATCCGGACGGCCTCGGGGCCTTCGATCCAGCTGGCCGTATACAGCAGTCGGGCCGTGGCTTGCCAGCCGATCGTGGCCGGCAGCAGCGCTGTGCTGCCAGCCTCGGCGGTGACGCCGAGGCTGACGAAGGGCGCGCGCAAGCGGGCCTTCTCCGAGACGAGGACCAGGTCACAGTGGGGAAGCAGCGTCAGTCCGATGCCGACCGCGATGCCGTTGACGGCGGCGATCAGCGGCTTCGGGAAGCTCTCGAGCGTCTCGATGAAGGGACCGAACCCGTGGCGCTCGCCGTCGTCATGCTGGCGGGACTTGGCCAGCTCCGCCAGATCCTGCCCCGCACTGAAGGCGCGTCCGCTTCCGCTGATGACGACCACGGCGACGTCGGGATCGTCGGCCGCGGCCCGCAACGCATCGCGGACCGCGTCGTAGAGATCGTCGTCGAAAGCGTTGAGCACGTCCGGCCGGTTGAGGGTGAGGCACCGGATGCGGCCGTCGTCTTCGACGCGCAGGACCGGGGCGTCTTGTGCGGCCGTCACGATCCGGTCCGCTCCCGTTCGCGCACACGTTCGGGATGACCCGACCACTGCCAGGCGACACTGGGGGCTGAGAGCCCGAGCATCATGCCGCCCAGCGCTGAGGGATGTAGGAACACGGTATTGAGTTCGCGGGCCTCGCTCTTCGACGCTGCGGCCACGGGTGTATGGCCGGCGCGCCTGTCACGGGCACGCTCGGCGATCACCTCGAGGTTCCCGGATTCGGCGAAAGCCATGTAGAAGCTCTCGCCGGCCCGTGCGAAGAAGCGGCCCATGGTGTTGTCGGGCTGGTTGGGCGTGATTACCTCGAGGCGGCCCAGCCGATCGCGATCGAAGAGCGTGAGCGTGCCTTTGTATCCGTAGTGCTTGGATTCGATCGGAACGAAGCTGTTCGCGTCGAGCCCGAACAGGATCGCAAAGTGGTCGGCGGCTGCGACAGCGTCGCGGACCAGCAGCGTCACCTCGTAGAGGAAGGCGGCGTCGCCGATCCGCTCGAGCTCTTCTTCCGGACTGAAGACCATCCGCAGGCCTTGCTGGCCTGCGGCCCGCAGTCCGTGCTCGGCTCCGGGCGCGAGGAAGACCTGGTCCTGCTCGAGCACCGCAGCGGCGTCCTGATCGCGAAGCTGGGACAGCAGTGCGTCGAGGTCGGAGGTCGCAGCGCCGGCCGCGAACAGGTGAGCGCCGCGTGCGGCGACGCCGTCGGCCACGGGCCCGGCGCCGTCGGGCTCCAGCAACTCGATCCAGCCGCTGCCCAGGCGCAGCCGCAGGCGACGCGCGCCGAGGGCCGCGCAGTGGTCCTCGCCCGCTGGCTCGGCGCCCAACAACGCGACCCAGCCGTCTGCCGCGCTGGAGAGGTCGGGGACGGCGAGCTGGACGCGATCGATACGGGTCAGCATCAGGACCTCCTTCGGGAGGCCCATGCTACCCGAGCAGTTCGCCCCGTCGCTGAACTCCAGACCAGTGAGGCCACACCAGGCGTGCTGACCGATCCAAGTGCAAAACGCGGCTTGGTCGCAGCATCAGGCGATGAGCCAGCAGAGCAGGGCGTAGAGTGGCAGGCCCGAGACGAACTGGAGCATCAGACCGGTCATCGACCCGCCCACGAAGGTCAGGCGGTCGGTCGGCCGGGGCACGATCTCAGCGCCTCGGAGTCCCAGGCGTTCGCGCAGCGGTCCGATCTTCTGGTCGAGCAGCTCGTCGTCGTAGGACTCGCAGTAGCAGTTGCGCGAATGGCGGCCGCGAACGAATGCGCGATAGACCGCGCGCGGAGCGAAGCAGAGACCGAGCGCCATGGCGTAGAGGTTCAGGATTCAGGCCGCCGTGTGATCGGCGCAACCCGATGCGATCTCCCACGCGCCGATCTCGGCCTCCCCCGTCCAGGTCGTTTCATAGCCAGTCGCCAGGTGGTGTATGTCGTGGAATTTCACGGCACGAATCCGAGATTGGGTATTGGGAAACGCGAAGACGAAGACCCTGCCGACTTGCAGCTTCACCCACTTTTGCGCGTAGCCACCGTCGGCCGGGAGACCCGCCGCTTCGAAGTAGCCATCGAGTGCCTCTCGAACCGTGAACTCGTCGCGGAGCGTGAACCCGTCGCCGACCCTGAACCCGTCGGAATCGGTGGCGCTGCCCATGCTTCGTCCTCCGGGCGCATCTCCGGGAAGCTAGCCCAGGGGGTCTCAATCGGTGGGGGGAATCAGAACCACTCAGAGGGCCTCTCCGCCCGCCTGCTGGCGTCCCAGCTGGCCGCGACCCGGCGGCTCTCACACACGCGGCTTTCGTCTCAAGGGTCAGCGGATGCCGGTCGAAGCCGTTGGAGAGCCTGGGCCCCACGGGTCCGGTGGAACTGCTTGGACCCCAGAAACTGCTTGGGACCGCGTGGATTGGAGGAGCGATGATCGGAAACACCCGCGCAGAAGTCGCACAGCGGATCCGACGCGTCGACAACGCCGTGCGCAATGCCCGGGAACGCTGCGCCCGTTGGGTTCCGGAGCTCGCGGATTCGGGCCTGTGGCGCGTCCGCGTGCGCTCGACCGCAGGCCAGCAGGTCCGCTGTCTCAGCATCGAAGCGGGGTCACCCGAGCAGGCGTGCCAAGCCGCGCTCGATCACGCCCAGACCGGTTGGCGAGTGATCGCGATCGAGGCGCTCTAGCTCGCTCCGACCCGCTGCCTGAGGACGGCCCGCCGGTCCGTCCGCCGTTGCGCCGACCTCGATGCTTCCGAAGGCTGCTGCGGAGCCGTTCGCAGATCCCGGCCGCATCGTCCACGCCGCGCGACGCTGATCGGGCGTCACCGAATGGGGATCGAGCCCGGCATGCTTCAACGTCAGTCGCACGACAGCGAGCCCTCGAGTCGGCTGGGCCGGGCTTCGGCCCGGGTTCTCAATGCAACCGGGTCAAGAAGCTGGAGAGCCCCTTGCGCGGGTCGTGGTAGACGATGCCGCTGGTGCTGGCCCGGGCCGGTTTCTTTCGCGCAGTGGCCTTCTGCTTGGCGGTCTTGCTCGTCTTCCTTCGGGTCTTGGCGGCCCGCTTGCCGGTCTTTTTGGCCTTCTTTCGGACAGTGGCCTTCTGCTTGGCGGTCTTGCTCGTCTTCCTTCGGGTCTTGGCGGCCCGCTTGCCGGTCTTTTTGGCCTTCTTTCGGACAGCGGCCTTCTTCTTCACCTTGGTCTTTCTCGCCGTCTTCTTCTTTGCCTTGGTCTTTTTGCGCACGGTCATGATTTCCCTTCATCAATGGGTCTGAAAACACATCGGTGCTTTCGCGTGGGCAGTAATTTCGCGTGAGAAGGCCCCCACAGTTTCGAAACCGTGGGGGCCCCTGTCCTCTACGCGGGTGCCGGAGAGGCTACATGCCCATGCCGGGCATGCCGCCGCCCATGCCGCCCATGTCGGGCATACCCCCGCCGCTCTTCTCTTCGGGCTTCTCGGCGACCATGGCCTCGGTGGTCAGCAGCAGGCCGGCCACGCTGGCCGCGTTCTGGAGGGCGATACGAACGACCTTGGTCGGGTCGATGACGCCGGCCTTCATCAGGTCCTCGTACTCTTCAGTGGCCGCGTTGAACCCAATGTTGCCCTTCAAGTTCTTGACCTTGTCGACGACGATCGAGCCTTCGATGCCCGCATTCTCGGAGATGCGGCGCAGGGGCTCCTCGATGGCGCGCCGAACGATGTTGACGCCGGCCTGCTGCTCTTCACTGAGCTTCAGGTCGTCGAGCGCCACCCGGGCCCGCAGCAGCGCCACGCCGCCGCCGGCCACGATGCCTTCTTCGATCGCTGCGCGGGTCGCGTGCAGTGCGTCCTCGACTCGCGCCTTCTTCTCCTTCATCTCGGTCTCGGTGGCCGCACCGACCTTCACCACGGCAACACCGCCCACGAGCTTTGCCAGGCGCTCCGAGAGCTTCTCGCTGTCGTAGTCCGAGGAGGTCTCCTCGATCTGCGACCGGATCTCGTTGCAGCGGCCCTCGATCTCCTTCTTGGTGCCAGCACCATCGATGATCGTGGTGTCGTCCTTGTCGATTTCGATCTTCTTGGCCTTGCCGAGATCCTTCAGGGTCACGTTCTCGAGCTTGAGGCCCAGCTCCTCGGCGATGACCTGACCGCCCGTCAGGACCGCCATGTCCTGCAGCATCGCCTTGCGGCGATCGCCGAAGCCCGGAGCCTTCACGGCCGCCACGTTGAGCGTGCCGCGCAGCTTGTTCACCACCAGCGTGGCGAGTGCTTCTCCATCGATGTCCTCGGCCACGATCAGCAGCGGCTTGCCCTTGCGGGCTACCTGCTCCAGCAGGGGCAGCAGGTCCTTCATGTTGCTGATCTTCTTCTCGTGGAGGAGGACCATGGGCTCTTCGAGCACGACCTTCATCTGCTCCGGGTCCGTCACGAAGTAGGGCGAGAGGTAGCCGCGGTCGAACTGCATGCCCTCGACGACCTCGAGCTCGGTCTCCATCGACTTCGCCTCTTCGACGGTGATGACGCCTTCGCGTCCCACCTTCTCCATGGCGTCAGCGATGATCTTGCCGATCTCTTCGTCGCAGTTGGCCGAGATGGTGCCGACCTGGGCGATCTCGTCGGAGTCGCGCGTCGCCTTCGACATCTCTTTCAGCTTCCCGACGATCGCCGCGACGGCCTTTTCGATGCCGCGCTTGAGATCCATGGGATTCACGCCGGCGACCACGAGCTTGCTTCCCTCGCGAAAGATCGCCTGGGCCAGCACGGTGGCCGTCGTGGTGCCGTCGCCGGCGACGTCGGAGGTCTTGCTGGCGACCTCCTTCACCATCTGGGCGCCCATGTTCTCGAACTTGTCCTCGAACTCGATCTCCTTGGCGACGGTGACGCCGTCCTTGGTGACCGTGGGCGAGCCGAAGCTCTTGTCGATGATGACGTTGCGGCCCTTGGGACCGAGCGTCACGCGCACGGCATTGGCCAGCTGGTTCACACCGCTCAGCAGCTTTGCACGCGCTTCCTGGTCAAACTTGATTTCCTTGGCAGCCATGATGGATATCTCCCTTACTCGCAGATGCCGAGGACGTCGTCCTCGCGAATGATGAGGTGCTCTTCACCCTCGATGTTGATTTCGGTGCCGGCGTACTTGCTGAAGAGCACTCGGTCGCCCTTCTTCACGTCGAGCGGCGAGACCTTGCCGTCCTCGTTCACCTTTCCCTTGCCGACGGCGAGGACCTTGCCTTCGGAGGGCTTCTCCTTGGCGGAATCGGGGATGATGATGCCGCCCTTCGAGGTCTCTTCCTCGTCGATGCGCTTGACGATGATCCGGTCCTGGAGCGGACGAATCTTCATGGGTCGAACTCCTTTGGTGGCCGGGTCCTCTGGGGTCGACCCGGCGTCTCATGGGGAAGGGGGCCTCGCGGTGTCTTCTCCAGGCTCCTCTGCCCTGGCAGACCCCGTCTGGCCCTTGATTGGCACTCGACCGATTCGAGTGCCAAAAGTTTGAAGTGGTCGGCAATGTATTCACGCCACCCGCTTGGTGCAAGCGTCATCTCAAAAAAACTCCAGGAAAAACGCAAGCGATTTCAGCGGCCTGTGGAATATGCGGTCAAGTTGCCGGTCCCGTCCCGCCGATCCATCCTGAGCAGAGCAGAGGAGGGGGTGGATGGGGAGCATCGATCACGCCGAACCCCGAGGGCTCTTTGCAGAGCTCGTGGCGGGGGCCCTGGAGTCGACTCGTGTCGACCCCAGTCCGCTGGCTACGGCCTACCTGATCGGCCTGCTGGACGCCCAGGTTCGGCTGGCCCCCGTGGCTCGGGATGCCGACGGCGCCGATGAGACCCTGGCCGAGGGGCTGCTGGTGGCCCGCCGGGAACGGGGTGAGGTCCGTCGCCGCCGCTTGCGAAACCTGGGAGACCGGGCGCTCTTCGTCTCCGGGTTCTTTGGAGACAGCCTGACGCGGCGCCTCTGCGGCATCTCGTACTATGAACAGGCGGGCCGCATGGCCTACGCGGGCCTGTCGGGGGAGCTGACCCGGCATCTGGCGGAGCGGGCCTGGGCCGAGCTCTTCGAGGAGTTGGCGGACCGCTTCGACGACTTCGCCGAGGTCCTGACGGAAGTCGGAGACCGGACGCGGCTGATCCGCAACGATGGGCTCGACGAGCTCGATCGGCTCGCCCAGCGCTATCTCGAGCTCGGTCAGGAGCGCGACCGCCGACGTCTCGCCCGTCGAGGCCTGGCGGTGCTTCCGATGCTGAGTTCCGAGGCTGGAGGCTTCGATCAATGACTCGGGAAAGGCGTCTGGCCCTGGCACAGATCAGTCGCGGGGTCGGCAGGGTGCAGCGCTGGCTCGAGACCATCTATCGGCTCGGGCTCGACCTCCCTGGGGATCGGTTCGTGGTCTCTCCTGAACAGGCGCGAGAGCTGCTGCCCGAGGGGTCTCCCCGCAGTGGTCTGCTGGTGCTCGAAGCCGGGGGCGATCTCCATCTCGGTGTCTACGTCGATCCCGCCGACGTCTGGGACGGCGACACGATCATCGAGGAGACGAGCCATCTGGTCTGCATCGCCTGGCACGCCGTGCGGGAGCAGAAGGTGTCGCAGCTCCAGCTCGAGCTTCAGTCCGAGGTCGACCGCTACGCGATCGCCCGCCTGCGCCACGGGCGTGGCCTGGATCACTTCGAAGACTTCCGCTGGGACGACCGCCTCGATGCGGTCGAACGAGACCGCTACGAGACGGCCCACCGCGTGGCCCACCGCTACTGCCGGGGGCTCGAGGCCCGCCACCCGACCCGGGCCGATACCCCGGGGCTGCTGGCCGAGCTGCGCGACTTCTACCGCCGCCCCCCCCACGAAAAACTGCACGCCGCTTGACTTTCGCCCCTTTTTCGCAAAGCTGGGGCGAAAGAAGACCGAAGAAGAAAGGTAGGGCTGCCTCCAGCTGCTGCCATCGAGCCTCTCTCGGCCCTGGCCTCCCGGCCAGGCTTGGCCGGGGGCCGGGCTCAAAGAACGGCGTCCGGCGCCGGTCGGTCGGTCGCTGAGGGGGGGGCATGGCGCTCACACGCAGACAGAGACAGATCTACGACTTCATCCGGGAATTCGTGAGCGAGAACGGCTACTCGCCGAGCCTGGAGGAGATCGGGGCTGCGTTCGGGCTGTCCTCGGTCGCGACCGTCCACAAGCACGTCCATCACCTGGTGGAGAAGGGGTTCCTCAAGAAGGCGTGGAACCGGTCGCGGTCGGTGGAGCCGGTCGAAGCGAGCGGTGAGACCGTCGTGTCGCTGCCGCTGCTGGGAATCGTGGCCGCCGGCGCACCGATCGAGGCCATCGAGGACCACGAGACCATCGCGGTTCCCGAGTCCATGGTGCCCAGGCGCGGCGCGAGCTTCGTACTGCGGGTGCGGGGCGAGTCGATGATCGACGAGCAGATTCGCGACGGCGACTTCGTCATCGTCGAGAGTCTTCCCGATGCCCGCGACGGCGACACCGTCGTGGCGATCCTCCACGGCGAGGATGCGACGCTCAAGAAGTTCTATCGAAAGGGGGCGATGGTGCGTCTCGAGCCGGCCAACGCGGCCTTGGAACCGATCGAGGTCGCGGCTGCCGACGTCGAAGTCCGCGGCATCGTCCGGGGGTTGCTGCGCCGCTACTGAGCCGCCTGGCTTCGAGCCGCCTCGCTTCGAGCCGCCTCGCTTCGAGGCGCCTTGTCCTGCAAGACCCCACACCACGAGCAGGCGGATGCCGGGCTCCAAGGGGTGCCTTGCAGGGGTGTGGACCCCGGCTAATCTTTCCGAGAATTCTTTGATTTTCAAGGGCTTGCAGCGATGCGACTGACACGCACCCTCGAATTCGCGACCTCTCTCCGCTACGTCCTCCCCGATCTTTCCGACCAGGAGAACCGTCAGCGTTTCGGCGAGAAGTGCCAGCAGCACGGTCACAACTACCACCTCGAGGTGACGGTGCGCGGCGAGGTGGACCCGGTCACGGGCATGGTGATCGACCTGAAGCGGCTCCAGGACATCCTCGATCGCGAGGTGATGGACCGCTTCGACCACCGGGACCTCAACTGCGACACCGCCTACTTCGAGAAGCTCGTGCCCACGCCTGAGAACTTCGTGCGGGTGATCCGGGAGCTGCTGGTGGAGGCGCTGCCCGAGGGGATCGAGCTCGACCGGATCCGTCTCCAGCCGGATTCTGAAACCTGGGTCGATTGGGTGGAGGCGGAGTCACGCGTGTGATCGAGCTGACCCGTTGCTATCGCTTTCCCGCCGCGCACGTTCTTTGCCACGACTCCTTCGATGACGACGAGAACCTTCGCGTGTTCGGGAAGTGCGCGAACCCGGGCGGTCACGGCCACAACTATGGCATCGAAGTGACGGTGACGGGCCCCGTGGACGCCGAATCCGGCGAGGTCATGAGCCGCGAACGGCTCGACGCCATCGTTGGTGAACGCATCTTGCGCCGCTTCAGCCATCGGCTGCTGAACGACGATGCGCTGTTCGAAGAGCGCGTGCCGACGGCTGAGAACATCGCCCGCGCGATCTACCACGAGATCGAAGCGCCCGTTGACGCAGCGGGGACGGCGCGTTTGTGCCGCGTCTGCGTGCTCGAGACCCGCAAGAACAGGTTCGAATACGCAGACGTCGATGCGAGCCGCGGGTTGAATCCAGCGGTATCCTCTCCCGGCGCGCGTTGAATGGAGTTGAGTCGTGAATGATTCGGACAGCGTCGATCCCATCAAACCCCTGGTCGAGAGCCTGCTGAAGGAGCTCGGAGAGGATCCCGGTCGGGACGGCCTGAAACGGACACCGGAACGGTTCGCCAAGTCGATGCGGTACCTGACCCGTGGCTATTCACAGGACCCGCGCGAGATCCTGAACGATGCGCTGTTCGACGTGACCTACGACGAGATGGTGATCGTCAAGGACATCGAGCTCTACAGCCTGTGCGAGCATCATCTGCTGCCATTCTTCGGGCGCGCCCACGTGGCCTACATCCCGAACGGCAAGCTGGTGGGGCTGTCCAAGATCCCGCGGCTGGTCGACATGTACGCGCGTCGCTTGCAGGTGCAGGAGCGGCTCACGTCCGAGATCGCCAGCATCCTGGATGAGGTCCTCCAGCCCAAGGGCGTCGGTGTGGTGATCGAGTCGATCCACCTCTGCATGATGATGCGCGGCGTGGCTCAGCAGAACTCGTTCGCCATCACCAGCTCTCTGCGCGGCGAGTTCGAATCGGATTCCAAGACCCGCTCCGAGTTCATGGATCTGATTCGACACCAGAAGCCATCCTTCGCCTAGAAGTGATGTCCCCGTCTCCTAACCCCGAATCAGGTCCATGTCGACGACCAGCTCGCCTTCCTTGGCTAGCTGGTTGCGCCGCTCGTTCACCCAGGTGTCGAGCAGGCGAGTCATCTTCTGGTTCCGCAGGCGCTCGCGCTCGGCTTGGAGCTGTTGCTCGATCTCATCGGGGTCCGCCTGCTGGCGCTCCAGGACCTGGACGAGGGCCAGCCGGTCGCCGATCTTGAAGGTACGGTCCGAACTCTGGCCAGCCTCGAGGGTGAATGCGACGGCCATCAGTTCGGGGGAGGCGCCGAGTCCCAGCACGTAGCCGTCGGGTCGGCGACGCAGCCACCCCGACCGATTGAGGGTCCGCTCTTCGGCGCGCGCGGCTGCTTCCAGGGATTGACCGCCCCGCACCGCGTCGGCAATGCGCGCGGCCTGGGCCAGTGTCTCATCGCGCGCGGCCTCGCTGGAGAGCAGGTCGAACGCCAGGTCCCGTTTGACGTCGTCGAAGGTCCGGACCTGGGCGGCCTTGCGTTCTTCCACCCAGATGATGTGGTAACCGAAGTCGGTTTTCACCAGCTCGGAGACCGTGCCGGGCTCGATTGCGAAAGCGACCGTGTCGAAGGCGGGCGCCATCTGGCCCCGCTTGAAGAAGCCCAGGTCACCGCCGTTGGCCTTCGCCTCCGGGTCCTCGCTGACCTGCTTGGCCACCGCAGCGAAGTCCTCACCGTCCAGAACGCGCTGCTGCGCCGCCCGGGCCTTGGCCTTGAGCTCCGCCCGAGTGGCCTCGTCCGCGTTCGGGGGGACCCGCACCAGAATGTGGCGGGCTCGGGTCTGCTCCGGCACGTCGAACTCGTCCTGGCGCGCCTCGTAAAGAGCGCTGACGTCCTCCACGCGGGTGGCCAAGACCGCCGCAATCGCCTGCTCGTCGCGCTCGTAGCCCTCCAGGACCTCGCTGGTGTCCAGAACCGTCGTCACGATCCGGATTTCCTCGAGTTTGCGCTTCAGGGCCGTCCGGACCTCGCCATCGGAGACGACGGCCTGCGCCCGGATCACCCGGATCAGCTTCGTGACCAGCACCGCCCGGCTCTGCTGCTCGCGAAACGCGCGCTCGCTGCCGTAGGTCCGCCCCACCCAATTGTCGAAGGCCTGTTTGTCGAAACGACCCGCCGCGTTCCGGAAGCCTCCGATCTCGAGGATCTGCCGCTCCAGCTCCTGCTTCGGCACCGAGAGTCCCAAGGCCTTGGCCTCCAAGGCCATGATGGCCCGCTCCACCACCAGCCGGGTGGTCAGGTCGTCGAGGGTGTCACGATACTTGCGGGCGTCGAACTGCTCGCCGAGCGCGTCGCGGTAGCGCTGCTCCTGTTGGTCGCGAAAACGGCCATACTCGTAGTTGTCGATCCGGATCTCGCCGACTTGGATCAGGGCGTCCCCGCCGCGTTGGATTCCACCGCCGCCGCCTAGATAGAAGACGAACACGCTGCCGATGCCGACCACGAAGATGGCGGTGACCCAGCGCTGTCCCCTGCGGATGACATCGAGCATCGAAGACCTCTCTTTACGCCTGGCAGCCGGTCGGCCGGCTGCCGGAGCTGCGGCGATCTGCCTATGTACCCGACACCGTTCCCCACGAGCAACCTCTAAGGTCGACCGGCCGCGCTGGCTGCTTGGCTGAAGGGCTCCACGGGGGGATCTGAAACCGGTCGCGGCGGTGTCAAAACCACGTTCACTGCTTGCTCCCCGAAGGGTCCGCTGGTACTTTGGGGACAGTCGGCGAGTCGAGAGAAAGGCCTTGAGAAAACGATCACTTAGAACACTACGCTGCGGGCCCGGCCGAGCCTCAGGTGGGAGGCGGATTTGATCCTCGATTCCATCCTCGGGTGGTTCTCCAACGACCTCGCGATCGACCTGGGAACAGCCAACACCGTTGTCTACGCCAAGGGCAAGGGCATCGTGGTTTCGGAGCCCAGCGTCGTGGCGGTGGTTCGTGACGCGCGCGGCATCGACCGGGTGCGCGCCGTGGGCAAGGAGGCGAAGGAAATGCTCGGAAGAACTCCGAGCAACATCGTCGCCATCCGCCCGATGAAGGACGGCGTGATCGCCGACTTCGAAGTCACCGAAGCCATGCTCCGCTACTTCATTGCGCGCGCGCACGATCGCAAGCGCTTGGTTCGCCCACGGATCGTGATCGCGGTTCCGTCAGGGATCACCGAAGTCGAGAAGCGTGCCGTGCGCGAGGCGGCGGTGTCGGCCGGCGCGCGCGAGGTCTACCTGATCGACGAGCCCATGGCGGCCGCCATCGGTGCGGGTCTTCCCGTGACCGAGCCGTCGGGCAACATGATCATCGATATCGGGGGTGGGACCACCGAGGTCGCCGTGATCTCGCTCTCGGGAATCGTCTACGCCAATTCGGTTCGCGTCGGCGGTGACAAGATGGACGAGGCGATCATCAACTACGTCAAGCGCAAGTACAATCTACTCGTGGGGGAGCGCTCGGCGGAGCTGATCAAGATCAAGATCGGCAATGCCTTCCCGTCCGATGAGATCGAAACGATGGAGATCAAGGGCCGGGACCTGGTCGCTGGCGTGCCCAAGACGCTGGAAATCAAGTCTGACGAGGTTCGCGAGGCTCTCTCGGAGCCCGTGAACACCGTCGTCGAGACTGTGAAGATGGCGCTGGAGCGCACGCCGCCGGAACTGGCCGCCGACATCGTCGACAAGGGCATTGTCATGGTCGGTGGAGGCTCCCTGCTGCGCAATCTGGATGTCTTGCTCCGGGAGGCCACGGGCCTCCCGGTGATGTTGGCGGAAGACCCCCTGACCGCCGTGGCCATTGGGACGGGTCGGACGCTGGACGAGCTTCCTCTTCTCAAGGAGATCGCCATCAAGTCCTAGCCCGCTCCCGTCGAGTGGGGTCAGATGGCCGAGTTCCACAGTCGAGCACGCCTGACACTTCTCGTGGTGGCCCTGGTGGGGGTCGCCACGGTGAGCATGGTGGTGGACCGTCGCGCCTTTCGGGACGGCGAACGCGACCTGCCGGTTTGGGCTGGGCCGTTGCTGGATGCTGCCGTTCCGATCCAGAAGGCCGTTTCCTGGCCCATCGACTCGATGCGAAACGCCTGGAGCAACTATCTGGCCTTGGTGGGTGTCCGCGCGGAGAACGTGCAACTCCGGAGCGAAAAGGCCTGGCTGGAGGAGCAGAACCTCCAATTGAGAGAAGCGTTGGTAGCCGGCGGTCGCTTGGAGCGCATCGCCGCAATGCGCGAAGCTTTCGAGGTTCCCATGCTGCCGACCGAGCTGGTCGGGCGCGACGTCTCACCGTGGTTCCAATCGGTCCTGCTCGACCGCGGGCGGGCTGACGGTGTCCGCTCGGGCATGCCCGTCATCTCCGATGATGGGCTGGTCGGACTGGTGGTCGCCACGTCCCACACGGCGGCCAAGACCAAGCTGCTGCTCGATCGCCAGACCGCGATCGACGGCACCGTTCAGCGCAGCCGAGCCCGGGGCATCGTCCGGGGCCAGGGCAGCGATGAGCTGCAGTTCGAGTTCGTGGCCCGGGGCGGTGACGTCCAGGTCGGTGATCTGGTGATCACCTCGGGACTCGGCGGCGTCTACCCGAAGGGGCTCCTGATCGGCGAGGTGACCCGGGTCTCGGAGCTGGGCTCGAAGCTGCTGCGGACCGCCGTGCTCTCGCCCGCCGTGGACTTCGGTCGCTTGGAGCAGGCGTTCGTGATGCTACGCCGGGGACCCGTGATGGAGCTGCTCTACTCGATCGAGACCGGTGATGAAGACCGCGTTGCCGCCAACGAAGAGCAGTCGCCGTGAAACACGGACTCGTGCTGTTGCTGATCGGAACGGTGGTGCTCATGATCGAGGGCGCCATCGCTCGGGTCGTTCCCGTGCGCTTCGTACCGGATCTCGGTCTGCTCCTGGTCGTGGCCTTCGCGTTGTCGGTCCGCAATCCCGGCACGGGCGTGCTGCTCTCAGCGTATCTGGGCTTCGTGACCGACGTCTTTTCAGGCGCACTGCTGGGACAGCACGTGTTGCTCTACATCGTGATGTTCGGTGTCTCCCGCTTCAGCGGTTCGCGTCTGAACCTGCGCGGACCCCTGCCCCAATCGCTCTTCGTTGCGGTGCTCGCCGTGTTCCAGTCGGGCGCATTGTGGGCTCTCACCGCGTTCTTCGTCGTGTCGTCCGGCGTGGGTCTCGTCCACCCGACGGACGTTCTCCCGTATGCGCTCATCACCGGGCTGGTGGCGCCCTTCGTGAGCGAGGGTGTCGTCAGGCTGATGGCGCGGATGGACGATGACGAAGGCAGCAAGCCCCTGATGGATCTCACGCCGCCGCAGTTTCTCGCCTGATGCGGAACGATGATCGGCTCGGCGTCGGCACCGACAATTCGGTCGAGCTCCGCCTGCCCCTCGTGATCGGCGCGATCGTGCTGATCTTCGGCATCTTCGTGCTCCGTCTCTTCCAGCTCCAGATCCTGCAGGGCGAGGAGATGAAGGGCATCGCACACGGCAACGCGGTCCGGTTGGTGCGCCTCGAGGCGCCCCGTGGCGACATCCTCGATCGGGAAGGCCGGGTGTTGGCGACCACGCGACCTGCGTTTGGTGTCACGGTGATGCCGAGCGAACTCGCACGGCCCGATCGGACCTTGGCTGCGCTCGGCATGCTGATCGACCAATCGAGCGCCGAGCTGAGCCAGCGGATCGGTTCTCCGCAAGGTCGTCGGCGCTTCCAGCCCGTACGACTGGTCGGCGATCTCTCCTACGACCACCTGGCCCGCGTGGAGTCCCATCTCTACGAGTTGCCGGGCGTTCACACCGACGTACGCCCGCGACGCCACTACGTCGAGGGAGAGTTGGCGGCCCACCTGCTCGGCCAGATTGGAGAGGTTCGCAAGGACCAGCTCCAGAAGCGCCAATATGCCGACTACCGCGCGGGTGAGGTGGTCGGTCAGTCCGGGCTCGAAAAGGTGTTGGAGCGAAATCTGCGCGGACGCGCAGGCGGTCGCAACGTGGTGGTGGATGTGGCGGGACGCGTCGTCGATGTGATCGGCGAGATCGATCCCGAGCCCGGAGCTCCGGTCACACTCACCATCGACCTGGATCTGCAACGGGTGGCCGAAGCGGGGTTCCAACCGGACGTGTTGGGCGGGCGTGCGAAGATGGGGGCCGCAGTCGCCCTCGACCCGCGCAACGGCGACGTACTGGTGTTGGTTTCGAAACCCGCGTTCGATCCGAACTCCTTTCCGGGCGGCATGGATGCAGAAACCTGGAAGGCGCTCACCACAGACGAGTGGCGTCCTCTCCAGAACCGCGCGCTGTCGGGTCAGTATCCGCCGGGATCGACCTACAAGGTCATCCTTGCGGCCGCCGGCCTCCAGAAGGGCATCGTCGATCCGAACGAGAAGGTCTTCTGTCCGGGGCACTTCCGTCTGGGAAGACGCGTATACCGCTGTTGGCGGCGGGGCGGCCACGGAGAGGTCGACCTGCGGGACGCGCTCAAGAGGTCCTGCGACGTCTACTTCTACAAGCTGGGTCTCGCGCTCGGCATCGATGAGATCGCGAAGTTCTCGAGGGGTTTCCATCTCGGTCGGCGCTTGGGCATTCCACTGCGTGAGGAGATGCCGGGGCTGGTTCCGACCCGGGAGTGGAAGGAGCGGCGCTTCGGAGAAGTCTGGTTGAAAGGCGAGACGGTCTCGGCGTCGATCGGTCAGGGCTTCGATCTGGTCACGCCGCTTCAGCTCGCCGTCGCCTACGCTGCCATCGCGAACGGGGGCATCGTGCTCCAGCCGCGTTTCGTGCTGCAGCGCACCGATCCGGAGCTCGGGGTGGTGGAGGCGTCGAACCCGAAGATTCTCGGCCAGGTCCCGGTCGACCCGGAACATTTGGCGCGGATTCGCGACGCGCTCACCGCCGTCGTCGAAGAGCCGCGGGGGACCGGCGGTCGTTCGCGGGTCCCGGGCGTCAAGGTTGCCGGCAAGACGGGCACCGCCCAGGTGGTGGCTCTCAAGCACACCGAGGACCAGGAGGACGACGAGATCCCGATCCGGTACCGCGACCACGCCTGGTTCGTGGCCTTTGCGCCGGCCGAGGCCGCCGAGATCGTGGTGGTGGTGCTGGTCGAACACGGGGGTCACGGCGGATCGGCCGCGGCGCCAATCGCCCAGAAGATACTGTCCAAGTATTTCGAGAAGCAGCGTGCGCGCGCCGGCGAGGAGCTGGCGGCCGTGCAGGTGGGGTCAGATGCTGAGAATCGATAGACGTTCGGTGCAGCACTTCGATTGGATGTTGATCACGCTGACGGTAATGCTGGTCGTGATTGGCTTCATCAACCTGCTCTCGTCCACTCACGCGCTGGGCGAGCTCTCGAACGAAGCTCGGCGGCAGCTCATCTCGCTGGGGCTGGGAACGATCGTCATGATCGTCACCGCCACCATCGACTACCGCCACTTCGAGCGGTTTGCACTGCCCGTCTACGGAGCGTCCCTCTTGCTGCTCGGCTTGACCCTGGTGATCGCGCCCATGACGCGCGGCAGCCAGAGCTGGATCCTCGAAGGCCGCCTCCAGCCGGCCGAGCTCGCCAAGGTCGGGATGATTCTGGCGCTCTCGCGCTATTTCGCGCGCAACCCTCCGGGCGAAATCCAGGCACTGCGCGACCTGATCCGACCGGCGCTCATCATCGGTGGGCCCGTCGGGCTCATCCTGCTCCAGCGCGACATGGGCGTTGCGCTGCTCACGCTGCTGATCGGCTGCACCTACCTGGGCTTCGTGCACATCCCCTGGCGCGCCTGGTTGGCCGTGGCCGTTCTCGGTGTTGCGACCCTGGCGACGGCCTGGTTCTTCATGTTTCAGCCCTACCAGCGCAACCGCATTCTCGACCTCATCGATCCGGGCCGGGACCCGTTGGCGTCGGGCTATCAGGTCAACCAGTCGATCATCGCGATTGGATCCGGCGGCCTGTTCGGCAAGGGCTGGATGGAGGGCACCCAGACCCAGTTGCGCTTCCTTCCGACCCAGCACACCGACTTCGCATTTTCGGTGCTGGCCGAGGAGTGGGGTTTCTTCGGCAGCGTGCTGGTCCTGGGCGTCTACCTGTCGTTCCTGATCTGGGGCCTCATCGTGGCCCGCAGCTCGAAGGACGGCTTCGGCGCCATGCTGGCCATCGGGGTGGTGGGGATCTTCTTCTGGCCAGCCGTGCTGAACGTCGGAATGGTGCTGGGCCTCGCCCCCGTGATCGGTGTTCCGCTTCCCTTCATTGCCTATGGCGGCTCGGCGCTGGTCGCCTGCCTGATCGCGGTCGGTCTTCTCCTGAACGTCTCGATCCGTCGCTACGTCTTCTAGCGGGCTGCGGGAGCGCGATCCCGGGAGCTCGTCGGCGGGGTCCCCCCCGCCCGTTTTTTCCACACCGTTCTCACGCGCCTGATACGCTGCAGGCATGGCTTCTCCCGTCGTCACCCGACGCAGCCCCCGTATCGGCGCCTTCTTCGACATGGACAAGACGTTGATTGCCGAGAACTCCGGCAGCCTCTACATGCGCTACCGCTACGCGCGCGGTGAGATCAGTGGCATGGAGTTGCTCAAGGGGCTGGGTGCCTACATCCAGTACAAGGTCGGAATGCTCGACATCCGAAACTGGACCAAGAACATGATGCTCCAGTTCAAGGACTCGAATGCATTGGAGTTGGAGCAGCAGGCCCGCGACTGGTTCGACGAATTGGTGGCGCCCACCATCTATCCCGAAGCCGAGGAATTGGTGCGCAAGCACCAGGCCCAGGATCACATCGTCGTCGTTGTGTCGGGGGCCACGAAATTCGTGGTTCAGCCCCTGGCCGAGCGTCTCAAGATCGAACACATGCTGTACACGCGGCTCGAAGTCGAAGGCGGCGTCTTCACCGGCCGGGTGATCGAACCCATCTGCTTCGAAGAGGGCAAGATCTACTGGCTCCAGCAGTTCATCGACGAGCACGATATCGATCTCGCCAAGAGCTGGTTCTACACGGACTCGATCACCGACATGCCCCTGATGGACATCGTCGGTCACCCGGTGGCAGTGAATCCCGATCCGCTGCTCTACCGCACCGCAGTCAAGCGCCGCTGGCCGGTGCGTTTCTTCGAACCGCCGGCGTAGAGCGGGCCGCCGTGCGGGTCCGAAAGCTTTGCAACGATCGCATTGCTGAGGAATTCCAAGCGGGCCCTTCGAGGCCGAGGAGCCGAAATCATGTCAATTCAGAGCGTAGGCGAGGCGGGCAGCTGACCGTTGGCGGCCTGGAACCCTCTCTTAGGTCAGAGACCGAAAATGTCAAACTCGGCTGACGGCTTACACTGGACCCATCGCCATGGCCGCGCGAAGCGCCCTAGTTTGAACGTTAAACACTCCCATGGGCTGACGCTTTCCCTGTGTGCAGACCCGAGTCGTAATTGTAGAATTGGTCAAATCGTTAAAAATGATTTGGATAATGAAGATGATTCAACTGCTTGAGAAGTGCGGCCTCGCGGTGCTCACTCTTTGGGTGGCATGCCTGGCACTATCGTCCGGGAGCGTGGCGCACGACCTGTGGTTGGTACCCAATCCATGCAGGGTCGGTCTGGGACAGCCGGGCCAGCTGAATCTAGTATCCGGAATGAAGTTCCCCGCCCCGGACCTCAAAGAGGACGCCTACACTGCCAGGGATGTAGCACGGGCGGTGATCCGTGGACCGGACCGCTCCCGCGACCTGGAGAATCCACGCGTGGCGGGAGGAGGGGCAAAAGTCAGCAGCTTCGGAGTCGCCCCTCTGCCGGACAGAGGGCCAGGAGCTCGAGTGACTCCTGGAATCCGTTCCTACTTTACTGGCAGCCGGTGACTCAGTCAGCTTCCAGGTGATGTATGAAGGACAGCCAGCTATCGGTGCTGTTGTGCATGTCAAAGCCGAAGGGGATAAAGAGGATCGATTTACACTCAAGACGGATGAGAAGGGACGCGCCCAATGCACGCTGGACAGCCCGGGTGCCTGGGCAATCATGGCCGGTTGGATGCAGCGGCGTTCCGACCGCGCCTTGGCCGATTGGGATAGTCACTGGGCCACACTCACCTTTGCTATCCCAACCGCCGGGCAGTAATCCGTCTAAGTGTGCGTTGGAAATCGACCCGTTATGGGTGGCGCCGATAATCGTTGCAGCGCCCCACGCGCGGATCCGCGAGCGAGTTCCTAGCGGTGCGTGAGCACCTGGTCCGTGGGGCGGTCCTCGTTTATGCACTGGTCATCTGCCTGGCTGCCTGGCCCTTCGAGCAGACCCCTCTGCTGGGTGATGCGGGGTGGGCCGCTCAGAGACTGCTGGCCAGAGCCTCTCTGGCTGCGGGCATGGCGGTATTTCGTGCGTCGTCAGCGGCCGATGAGGATCTGCCTTGGACTACGTGTACGGAATTCTACGCTCACAGCGAGAGAGGATCGGAAGTCATTTACAAACCGAGGTGTCCGCGGGAGGGAACGCTCTTCTTCGAGGATAGTTTCGACAAGACGGTCACCCACATGTTGTGGGCGCCCAAGAACGCGCTGCTTCAGGGGGAGCTGTTCCCGCAACCCGGCGCTCCGACTGTCGTGCGCAACCTGTTCCAGCTCAATGACTTCTTCTGCCAAACCCGCCCCGGATTCGATCAGGTCGCATTGCGCTGGGTGCAGTTGCTGCGCAACTTCCAGACCGGAGAGTTTTCCGCGTTCCAGAAGGAACTTACTTGTGTGGCGGATTGTGGTCGCGTCGGTGCACCGAAAATGCGTTGCAGGATGAAGCGGGTCGAAAGAGGGAAGCCGTGAGTTCGCACAGCGGCGCCCGCGGATTGTCGTCACGGGGCCGCCAGGCGCTCGATCGATTCTTCGCGCCGCAGCCACAGCAAGCGATGGTAGTCGCGCGAGTCGGGCTCGGTCTGATGATCTTCTTCTCGAACCTGACCAAGTTCCCATACGTTCAACAACTCTTCGGTCCGAACGGCTTGGGGGGATATGCGACGATGCAGCGGCTCCCGGGAACCGATCCGGGGCGCCCGTTCGAATCAGCCTTCCAGTTTCTTCATTACATACCATCCGAAGAACTAGTCTGGTTGCTCTATCTGACTCTACTCGTCGCATCATTCTCCTTCACGGTCGGCGCCTGGACGCGAGTGTCGGGTCTGGTCGTATTGCTGTTGCACGTTCTATTCCATGCGCGCAACTACAGCGCCTACCTCGGCTGGGGCGTGATGCTGAAGCCCTACCTGTTCTTCGTCGTGATGTCTTCCGCGGGGCGCTACGGCTCGGTCGATGCGTGGCGCCGCGGCGCCAAGTCGGTCTCTATTCGCCTCGAAGACTGGATGGGCCCCGCTTGGCCAGTGCGACTCTTGCAAATACAGCTTTGCACGATGTACGCAGTGGCGGGTTGGAGCCGCCTCGATGACCCCGTCTGGTTGAGCGGGGACATCGTCTTGTACGCCATGGATGGGCGGACCTTCGGTCGATTCGACGTGGACTGGTTCCCCCTGGCCTCGCCGCTGCGGATCCTTGGTTACGTTGCCTTCGTGCTCGAGCCGCTGGCGCCCTTTCTGCTATGGGTGCGGGGCATTGGCAAGTGGTGGGCCTTGGCACTGATTTCCATGCACGTGACGATCGAACTGGTGACCGACGTCGGTTGGTGGCAGTGGATGATGATTCCGCTCTTGACGGTGTTTCTGCCCCCCGATTGGCTGTGCGCGCTTCTACGAGCGCCGGCGCGATGGCGAACCGCTGCGGGCGTGGGTCGAGGCCACATCAAGCCGAGTTCCCGTTAGCCACCTCACCGCTTCGATCCGCCTATCTTCAGTGGGTTTACTTCGCCGAAGCGACACTGCAGCGGCAGATCGACTACGTCTTTTCTCATGAACACGCTCGGTCAGTGCCAGAACGAATACCAAGTATCGCTTCGGAAGCGCGGGAGTTCGCGAGTGACGCACTCGCTTTGGTGGAGGCCGAGCTCGATTCGGGGCCCTTCATCCTTGGCACGGAATTCGCTGGGGCGGACATGATGCTCGGATACACATTGCTCTCCGCCAGGCATCTGGGCGTCTTGACGACCGAGTTCCCGAATGCAAATCGCTACCTGAACCGCTTGGTTACTCGCCCCGCACTCCTGAAGGCAATCGCCGTCTAATACTAGTTGGGCGGCGAGAGGTACCTCGAGGAACTGGGATGCGATCGGCGCAGTGGCGGAACTCCTAGGGGCCATCGGCGTGGTCGTGTCGTTGCTCTATCTTGCTACCCAGATCCGTCCTCGACTACCACGGGATAATCCGGTGCGTGACGGCCCTCGTCCTCGGCGTTCTCGGAGCCACGATCTACCAGCGTCCGCTGGTGGTGAGGGACCGGGTGGCGTTCGTTCGGGAGATCTCCGGGATCCAGGTCGTGCTGCCCGCGTGATGAAACCCGCCCCGATGGGCAGCCAAGTGCAGCGGCTACTTCACGTCCTGCACCTGCCAGAAAGAGCGCGACTCGCAGTCGGCGACCGACTCGAACGTCGCAGCGAGCTTCTTCGACACTGCGGAGGCATTGTACGCGTCGTTGAATGCGGCCATGGCAGTGACTTGCCTGCATTAACTGGTCCAGGTTTAGAGTTGGTTTACGCAGCTTCGTGGTTCATGGGTAATTCTCCTCCGGGTACGATGATTTCAGGTGCGGGCGGTCGATAACCCAGCGAGCCCGGGAGGTTGGCCCATCTCAGTCTATAGTCGTACCGAGCCGTAGGCCCGAAGGCGTCCCATATCACCAGTTCCAGACGAAAGCTGTCGAGCCCGAGGAGCCGGATGGCGACTTCCGACAGGCCGGCGGAGGCGGCGACACCCATCAATAAGACCGCGGCCGTCGCCAGAACGTCACTGCGTGAGCGAAGGCGAAAGGGTCGGTTCATCGCGAGAGCATAGGAAAAACGACTCCCTTCCGTGGCCACTGCCGAGGCACCCTCGGGCCCTGTCATCCCGCTCGTTTCCCACGTCGATATCCGGTGGCGTTGCTGGAAAGGCGCCTCAAACGACGACCCCCCCAGATCTAAGATGGACGCATCGCAGTGGGCGCGCGCTCTAGCGGAGCCGCCGGCGAAAGGTTCGCGGTCTCGATGCGTGCGAGGACATCGGGTGAATGCGTCAAACGCTCAGGTCGGAATCAACGCGATGCCATGCTCTCGGATCGTCGTCTCGATAACGACGTCTCGGTCACCCGCCGTGGCAGTCGCATCTCCTTCGATGCGCCAGCGGGTGGGGTCCTGCAGCCCGGTAATCTTGAATTGCGTGGGGCTTCCTTCCACCTCCGCATTCTGGGGATGGAGCCTCAGGCGCAGCACGCCCCCTTCCCAGCTTGCTTCTGCGAGTGCGAGCGTCGGGAAGTCCACCCCTTCTACCAGGCCAGGTTGGTCGGCCATTGGAGCGGCAGACAAAGCGGTCCAGGCGCCGGGGCTCACGGCCTCCGCCGCGGCGAGAAAGGCGTTGTATTGCCCGCGTGGATGAGCTTCGCCCAAGCCGAGCCCCCAGCTGAACTCACCCGACTTCCGGTCCCATGTGGGTTCGTAGTGGCTTTCGAACGCTTCGCTCAGTCTGGCTTCGAGTGCATCCATTCCCCACTCGCGCGAGAGAAACCAAGCGATCGCGTTGATGCGGTGGTTGCCGATGTTCGTGATGGCTGTTTCCGAGATCCCGGCACTCGCTGCGGCAGCGGCGAAGAGGCGCTGAGCTTCCGTTGGCACCTGGGGGGCGAGATAGAAGCAATACGTCATTGCCATCGTAGTTGGAAGCCGTTGATGGATGTCGAGGATCGGATCGTAGTAGGCGGTGACCCGGTCCGGCACTTCGGCCTGGTCCAGGCCCAGATATTCCCGACGAGCGTGTTGCCACCAGGGCGCGAACGCAGTCGCGTGGAAATCGGTACCAAAGCGATTGTCGTGGAACCTCAGACCGAGGCCCGCACCGCTCAGTCAGAGTGGCCAGATCTTCGTGTTTTCACAATGGCAGCCCTTCGGTTTGTCCTTCCACTGATTCGTCAGATGGGCCGCAATCGCCGTATGGGTCCACTCGAAGGTGTGCTCGCCATCGCGAATCATCTCGAAGCTTTCGTTCCAACGATCGTCGGTCGCGACCATCGATCTCAGCCCGAGCATCACGAGAAAGAAGCCCTTGTAGAAGAGCATCCCGTCCGCCGCGATCGGATCCATCTGGATGCCATAGGGTTCGACTCCGTTGGCGGTCCAACCCGGAGCGTCGTAGCGTCCCCACAATTCCGGCGGAATCAGGAAGCGATAGAAGTCGGGATAGTTGGAACGATCCGGATCATCGCCGAATTGAGTGAGCCAATCGTTCGCAGACCACCATCCGGTATGACGCTCGATCAATTGGTCGAGTACCGCGACATAGGGCTCTCGCCACGCGGGCGTCGATTGGGCCATGAGTCCCATCGCATAGCTCGAATCGACGAGGTCGAAGCGCGGCCACGATGCCATCGGCGGATCCGAACGGTCATCCCAGTGCGGGTGCGGCCGTCCCTCCTTGCTCCAATCATCGGGCGTATGTGCCTTGCGGTAGAGATACCGCAGCCAGCCAAGCGACCGCTCGGAGAGTTCGGTGGGAGCTGTCACTGTCCGGATAGACCTCTGGGTTCAATATCGGGCTCGATCACGATACTTCGCGCTGCCGCGGAGCGACGCGCCGCGATCTACCGCGCGCCGCCCGGGCTGAAGGCGCAGGGCATGCGCTTGATGCCGTGGATGAAGTTCGAGCGCAGCATTTCGGGGGGGCCGGTGATCTCGAGATCCGGGAGTCTGCGCAGCAGCGAACGGAACATGACGGTGATCTCCCTCCGCGCGAGGTTTGCGCCCAGGCAGAAGTGTGCGCCCGGTCCACCAAAACCGACGTGCTCGTTCGGCGCGCGCGTCACGTCGAAGTGGTAGGGTTTCTCGAACAACTCCTCGTCGCGATTCGCCGAGTTGTACCAAAGCACGATCTTCTCGCCTGCGCGGATCTTTTGGCCGCCGAGCTCCGTATCTTGGGTTGCGGTGCGCCGGAAGTGCATCACGGGTGACGCCCAACGCACGATCTCTTCCACCGCGGTCGGCGCCACCGCTTCAAAATCCGCCGCCCACCTGCGCCTCTCGTCGGGGTAATCGGAGAGCGCCTTCATCCCGTGACTGATCGCGTTGCGCGTTGTCTCATTGCCAGCCGCCACCAGCAGCACGAAGAACGAGGCGAGCTCCTGGTCCGTGAGAGCCTCGCCGTCGATCTCGGCGTTCAAGAGCTGCGACGTGAAATCGTCCTTCGGTTGCTGGCGGCGCTCGGTCGCCAACTCGTTCATGAGCTCCGCGAGGAGTCTTCCCGAGTTGAGCGCGGCGACCAGCGGGTTCGTGCCCTTCGCCACATACTCCGGATCTCCGAGGCCCAGGATGATGTTGGTCTGGTCGAAAACGAACTGCATCTGGCTGTCGGGGATCCCCATCATGTCGCAGATAATTCCCAGCGGAAGCGGCGCGGCGATCTCCGTGACGAAGTCGCACTCGCCTTTGTCGATCACGGCGTCCACGAGCGCCTCTGCCCGCCGCTCGACTCCGTTCTGGAGTTTCGCGAGTGCTCCTGGCGTAAAGCCGCGCGACACGATGCGTCGCAAGCGCCCGTGTCGAGGATCGTCCATGGCGATCATCGAGCCGAAGAATTCGTTGAGCTCCGCGGGCAGATCGGGAATCTGGATACCCTGGCCCGAGCAGAAGACGTCGTTGCGTCGGCTCGCCTCGATCACATCGGCGTGGCGCGTCACCGACCAGTAGCCCGGTCCCTTGGGGAGGGGCATCTCGGGCGGCGGCTCGAACTCTTCGGTGAAGGAGATCGGTCGCTCGCGGCGCAGCAGCGCGAAGGCACCCTCGCGTTCCTCGGCAGGAGCCTCCCAGAACTCGATCCGGTCGAAATGGATATCGTCAAGGCTTGCAGGCAGTTTCGGCTCGAACATGGGACGTTCTCCTTGCGGGCGTACGGGAATGATAGGGGAATCGGGTCGATTCGGGCAGCTAGACGCGCCCATGTCGGTGACAATTCCCGAAGCAGCTCGATGCGGAGTTTCTTACACAGTGCCGCGGCGCTGTGCAGCAGCTTCCGAACAGAAACGTGCTGATCCCCGAGTCCCGGGATGGTCGCGTCCTCGACGTGGAGCCGGAAGGGCAGAGTGTTCGGGATTTTTTGAACCCGGGAATCAACACCGAGTCGCAGCGGGGATAGGGCATTCAAGCTGCGTTTTTGTTCGACGTCCGAGTATGGGGCGTTATGTCAAGTCCCATCGGGGGCCCTGCGGCGGGGGCCAGCCTCCTCAGCGGAGCATCGTGAGATCGGATGCACTCACCTTGGGTGAGTCTTCTGGTCGAGCGAGCGGGATACGAAGTGATCAGTCTCGACTCGGAAACTCGATGAACAATGACGTTCCGCTGGTACGGTGCTGGTGGTGGACGACGATCCCGACCTGCGTGAGCCCACCGGACAGAGGCTACGCCGCATCGCGTTCGCCGTGCTCACCGCCAGCTATCCATCACCCGCTACGGCTTCGACCGCAACTACCGAAGTCGCCCGTCGTCCACGCGATCGGACGCGACGGTGCCCGCTTCACGGTGATCCGGGCTCGACGGGCTGCGTCCTGACCGAAGGACTGCGGCCCACCTGCTGGAGGTGACGGGAGAGCAGCCGCACCTCGCCCATCAGTGCGGAGTCTTGGCTGCCGAGGCGCTTTGCCCGCTGAAGCCAGGGACGCGCCTCCGCGTAGCGACCTGTCAGGACGAGATCGCGCGCGATCATGACGTACAGACGGGGCGGCGCAGCATCGCCCTGCTGGCGGGCCACCTCCAAGTAGACATCGATCGCTGCTTCGGTGCGCCCCAGGCCGTCGCGCGCCAGGCCGAAGCAGATCCGCATCTCCGGTGGGCGGACCAGCGCCACGAACTCGCGGCGCCACTTCTTCTCCAGGGCCAGGACGCCCTCGTAGTCTGCGAGCGCGAGCGTGTTGTTGCAGGCGACGTCGGCCAGCGACAGCCAGTTCAGGTAACTCGCCGTGCCCTCGAAGCGCGTGTCATCGGAGAGCAGGGGATCGAACCACTCCCGGGCCTTCTCGTAGCGTCCCGCTTGGAAGTCCATCGCGCCGAGCACGAAGTAGGCCTCTCGGTAGGCCGGATCGCGAACCACGTCCCGCTCGAAGAGCGTACGGGTCGAAGTCCAATCGGGAATGCGTGCGCGGGTTCGCTCGGCGAGCCCCAGCAGGGCGAGGAGTGCAGCGACCGCTACGACCCCCTGGCGCCAGGCCGGTTGCTCGCGGTGGAGGAGGCGGACGCCGACGTCCGAGAGCAGCAGCGCGGCTCCGAAGGCTGACAGGAAGAGGTAACGCTCGCCGGAGGCGTGGAGCATCGGTACGAGGCCCGAGGACGGCGCAAACGCGATCCAGATCCACGCGAGCCCGAGTGCGGAAATCGAGGCGCCCGCCCGGAGCAGCCCCCACCAGGCCGCCGCCGAGCCCAGCGCGAGGGCCGTCCCCAGCCACAGCCGGACATCGGCCATCGATTCGACCACGCGCACAGCGTCGCTGGTGGACGAGTGGAGCGGGAGAAAGAGCCACGCCAACTCGCTCGGCCAGTTGGCGATGGCCGTCAGCACCTGCGTCGCGGCACTGCCGCCAATCGGAGGCAGGCCCAGGGAGACACCGCCCAGCACTGCCGGCCGCAACACGAACAGGTAGACGGCGACCACCGCAGCGTGCGCTGCAACGATTCCTGCCGCCACACGGGTGCGCGGGCGCATGCCGAAGCTGAGCAGCGCGGCGACCAGTAGCGCCGGCTCGACCACGGCGCGTTCCTTCGAAAGTAGCCCCAGGGCCAGGGCCAGCACCGAGAGCGCTCCCAGGGCCGCAGCGCGCCAGGCACCTGCGGCGTCGCGGCTCGCCAGACCGAACGCCAGCGCCGCGACCGTGAAGAGCGCGCAGGCGGTGGCGGGGAAGCCGACGATCCAGACGGTCGCCTCGATGCCGACTGGGTGGAGCGTCACGAAGAGCGCCGCAAAGAGGGCGGGCCCCGCCCGACCAAAGAGCCAACCAGCAAAGAGACCGAACGCGGCGACGCAGACGGCCCCCACCACCAGGGCGACGATGCGGAACGGACGCGGCTCACGGCCCAGCCGCTGGTCCACGAGGCTGAGGACTACGACCGGGACCGGTCGGTAGTAGCCCTGCCGGGCGGCAGCGCCGAAGCGGTCGATTCGATGCAGCGGCTCAGCGAAGGCCGCGAGCGTCTCTCCGGCTGGACGCAGCATGCTTCCCGCGGCAAGCGCGCTTTCGTCGGTCCAGACGAAAGGATGATCGAGCGACGGCAGATAGAGCGCGACCCAGGCCAACGGGGCAACGAGTGCCGGGATCAGGAGGGCCGTCCAGCGCGAACGCATCACCCGCGTCTCCGCGTTCCCCGGCGCTGGCGGAGGGTCGTCTCGAAGCGACACTGCTGCACGTCGAGGTCCAGATAGTGGAGGTGGCGGCCCCGGTGTTCGAACGCGAGTGCACACTGCACACCGGGAAGCCAGCTCGCCAGGGGCTTCCCGGCCGGTACCACGTACAGGAATTCCCGTTCGCCACCACTTCGCAGTGCCAGAGTCGCCGCCTGCATGGATTTCGCGCCGGGCGCGAGGAGCCAGGTCTTGTCGTCCCAGAGTGCGGCGAGATGCTGGGGGAGGAACGGGTCGGACGTCACCAATGCCCGAGGCTCGAGTTCGAGCACCCGCTCGATGAAGCGGGCCCCGTCGAGCTTCTGGTGCACGAGGAACGCCGTGGCGTGGGCGGTGGAAAGCACTCCCGCGAGGGCGAGCGCGCCCCAGGCGACGCGTGCACCGGGCGCCCTGCCGTGCGCGGCAGCAAGTGCGAAGAGGACCAGGGCCGGGAACGCCGGCAGCAGCACGCGCGGCCCCCAGTGCACGCCCGCGCCCACCTGGACCCCGAAGCCGCTGGGCAGCGCGATCCCCCAAGCCAGCACCAGCACGACGAAGAGCGCGCCGGCCAGCGCGCCGGTGCGAGGTGCCCGGCAAGCCGGGTCCTCGAAGAGCCGTCGCGCCCCGAGTCCCGCGAGAACGAGCATTGGCCACTGGAGCAGCAGACCGTTGTGGGCCACCAACTGGGACAACGGACGCGCGGCAGTGAGCATGCGCGAGCCTGCGAGCCCCCATACCACGAGCCCCGCCAGTGCTAGGCCCAGCGCGAGAACACTCGAGTTTCGCAGACGGCTCGGCGCGATTGCGCCTGCAAGTGGCAGCACCACCCCGAGCAGTGCGAAGGCCCAGCGTTCTCCGGGCCCGTGACCCAAGCCACCCAGGAGCCCAGGCACCGCGGTGAATCGGCTCAGCTGACCGCCCGCGGGCGCATCGGATCCGAGGTTTGCCAGCAGGTGGCCGCCGAGTGGATTGTCGTAGTAGGCGACGTTGAAGACGATCAGCGCCGCCACGGGCACCCCCACCCCCGCGGCGAAGGCGCCCACGAGCGTGGGCGACTGGCGCCGCAACAGGGCGGCTGCGGCTACCGCCAGTGCGAACAGCCCCAATTCTTCGCGCAGCCAGCAAGCCGCTCCGACCATCGCGCCGGCCGCAGCCCAGCGCCCGACGCGCTCCTGCGAGAGGAGCACACACACGACGAGTGCCGCCGCCACCGTCAGGCTGTGCTCCCAGACGGTGACTCCGTAGAAGAAGAGCGGTGTGGCAAGGCCGAGCACCAGCGCGCCGGCCAGCGCCGCTGCGCGTCCGAGCGCCGGCCCTGCCCAGATGACGAAGAGTGCGGTGCACGCGGCAACGCCGAGCGCAGCGGGCAGCCGCAAACCGTGCGCGCCCAGCGCCGCCAGGCCGGTGGCCGCCAGGGCGGAGTAGGCGGGCGGGTAGGCCGAAATGAACGCCTCGCCCCTGCGCAGCGCGAAGGGGTGAGTGATCGGGAACCAGCGCTCGATCGAAACCGACCCTGCCGCGGCTTGCTCGAATGAAGCGTCCGCGAAGCGCGTCTCCAGCAGACGCTGCGCGACCAGCGCCTTGTTGCCGCAATCGTTGATCCAGTACGCATCGCCCGGCGTCGCGACGACCACGGCCATGCAGAGCGCGAACACAGCGAGGCCACTCGCCACGGCCACCGGCAGCAGTCTTCCAGCGTTGCTAGCCATTGGGCGCGCAGAGGATCGATCGGAGTCTTGCTTCGGCCATGCGTGAATCCTTCCCCTCACAACCTATCAGGGAAAACCCGCCGGCCGGCAAGGGAATCGCTACAGGTGGGGGATAGGAAGCATGAGCTGGGATTGGCCGAATTTTCGAGTATGGGCGTTATGCGTAGCCCGGCGAGGAACCCGCTGCGCTGAACCGGGCGTAGGCATTGCGCAGCCCGGCTTCGCAACTGCCGCCGTGACCGAGAATGCGGCGCTCAACGTGGGGATAGGGCATCCAAGCTGCGTTCTGGCTCGACGTCCGAGTATGGGGCGTTATGTGAAGTCCCATCGGGGGCCAGCGGCGGGGCGATTTCAACCTGCGCGCGGCGCCCGGGTGGGCGCGCTGGAGCGCCGGGCGTGCGATGAGCGTGTGTTGGTGCCGTCGCCCGCGGGCTGGGGGCGCACG
>Ga0209987_10000161_pt1 | contig 31721 bp, 30 predicted proteins | sample N074metaG_FD_182134 | JGI IMG/M metagenome (GOLD analysis project Ga0209987, IMG submission 182134) | Deep subsurface microbial communities from Kermadec Trench to uncover new lineages of life (NeLLi) - N074 metaG (SPAdes) (version 2) | ecosystem: Environmental > Aquatic > Marine > Ocean trench...
GCCCGCATTGGCGTGCCGTTGATGATGTACGTGTTCAGTGACGGATCGGTTTCGAGTGACGGCAGGATCGACAACTCCACCGAGGGTCGCAGCAAGGGTGAGTGGGTCAGTGACAACTCATCGACGGCGGCCGCGTTCTTCATGGTCTTCAATCCGCCGGGTAGTGCCATACTGCGGACGAGCCCCGGCAAGACTGCCGCCCAGCATCAGCAGCTTGGATACATGGATTCTGGCGCATCGGTGCAGCGGACTGCGACCCCGATGGCGAACAACGTCAACCTTCTGGTCAATGCCGTGATTCTGAATTACATGGCCTTGCACGGCGACGAAGGCAATTTTGCCACGCTGTTCCCGAATCACAGCCTGGGGACTGTCGCGATGCGCGACAGCCTGACTGCGTTCGAGCCGATCGTGAGTGGCACTATCCCCGTCCCTAACCCATCCTAAGTTGGTGGCATCGTCCGTAGGAGCCCGGCCTACCGGGCGATTGATGGCCGATGTGCGTACGGTTAGCCCGAATCGCTCGCCGGGGCGAGCTCCTACGAAAGCTCGTAGTTCTCTCAAGAAATCAATGCTGGCAAAAGATGTGCAGCATCAACGTCGCTTGGGGAATTCGCAGCTAGATTGAGGCGTTTCTTATAGAATGCCCCGAACTTGCGTCTCGTCGATTCTCTATGCCAGCTGAAAACACCATCGCCGATTTGTTTGCGTGCCCGCGCTGTGACAAAACACCATTGTCCGAAAAGAACGACGGTTACCGTTGCAGCGCCTGCAAGCTGGATTACCCGTCAGTCGGCGATATTCCCTGGCTTTTCGCTGAACCGGACGCCAGTCTCGGTGAGTGGCGCAACCGGCTGCACTTTTCCTTACAGCAACTTTCGAACGAGTCGCAACACATGCAGGCTGAACTCGCTGCCGACAACATCGGTTCGCTGACCCGCAAACGCCTCGAACGCCACGTGAAAGCCGTTGACGAGCACCGCAACATGCTGCGCAAAATTCTTGAGCCGATCGACATACAGTCGATGCAAGCTAGCCATGAGTCCTACCTCGCACTTAGAACACGATTGCCGATTGACCAGGGCATACAGACCTATTACGCGAACATCCATCGTGACTGGTGCTGGGGCGACACCGAAAACGAGGCATCGGTCAATGAGATCAAGGCGATCATCAGCGAAGGTGACGGGGAAAACCGTACTCTCGGCGACACGCTGATACTCGGCGCGGGCGCCGGCCGGCTTGCCTACGACATTCACATGCAGCTCGACACTGCGCGAACAATCGCAATGGATTTTAATCCGCTGCTGGTATTGGTCGCGAAAAGTGTCATGCGCGGAGATGAGCCCGAACTCTACGAGTTTCCACTTGCGCCGAAGTCGCTGGAGGATTTTGCGGTCCTGAGAAAATTATCTGCACCGGAACCCGTGCGCGAAGGCTTTCACTTCGTTTTTGGAGATGCCCTGCGCCCGCCGTTCGCAGCGGCCAGTTTCGATACTGTGGTTACTCCGTGGATTATTGATATCGTGAATGAAGCGCTGCCGATTCAGGCCGCGCGCATCAACAGGCTGCTTAAACCACAGGGCCGCTGGATCAATTTCGGTTCGCTCGCGTTCGATCATCCCGTGCGCGCGCGCCGCTACAGTGCCGAGGAAACCCTGGCGATTGTCGAGGAGGCGGGCTTCGCGCCACCGCATACGCGGGAGCAATCGATTCCGTACATGTGTTCGCCAGCGAGCCGCCACGGCCGCCAGGAAACCGTATTCACGTTCTGCGCGAGCAAGACCGATGAGGTGGACGCACCCACAAGGCACAAGGCACTGCCCGACTGGATCGTCACCGGCAAGAAGCCGGTCCCGTTGCTGCAATCTTTCAGGAGCCAGGCGCAATCCACGCAGATCTACTCTTATATTATGTCCCTGATCGACGGCAAACGGACGATTGGCGACATAGCAATGATGCTCGAACAACAGAAACTCATGACACACCAGGAGGCGGAGCCCGCCCTCCGCGTTTTCCTGACCCGCATGTACGACGACTCGCAGCGCAATTCGGGGTTTTAGCAAGCAATCGATATTCTGTGGTGTAGGAGCTCGCCCCAGCGAGCGATATTATTAACTGTCTGGGGAACAGTTTTCTAGTCCTTAACAAGCTCGGACGCCGGCGCATCTTTCATCTTGATGAAAAACACCAGGATTTTCGCCGGTTCGGTGTCGCTGGCATTCCGCGATACCGTGTGAATGTCATCGGGCGACTCGTAAAACGTCTGCCCCGCAACGAGCGTCTGTGGCTCACCACCAGCAACCTGCATAACGACCGTGCCCTCGAGAACATAAACAAATGTATGCGCGTTGTGGCGATGACTGGCCGAGGCTACGCCGGGCGGATACTCGACTTCGAGTACGACGGCCTCGCGCCCTTCGATATCCGGCAGATCTGTCTGGAACAAAGCGGTTGCAATGGATTCCTGGGCCGAGCTGGCTGCCGACAGAATCGTAAGTAGTACGATCGCTGGAATTCTAAATTCATTCACAATTGTTCCTCCATTGCCGGTCGGGAAATATGGTCTGCCTGTGACGCCGGGACCAGTCCGGCTAGGAATCCTGCAGCATTCGTTCCTGCATGCGCCGGTTGATCACCGGAAGGATCCAGGGTATGAACCGTTTCAGGTAATGAATGCGGCGTGACATCTTGTCTGGGAATATATCGCGGCGATTCTTTTTCACGCCTTTGACTATCTCGGCAACCACATCAGCAGGATCCGTCACCATGTCGTCCGGGACTTCGTGGCGCGTCTCGTAGCCAAACTGCTCCGAGTTCAGTATCGGCGTCCGGCTGAAGAACGGATAGACCGTCGAAAGCCTGATGCCGATATCCCCGTAGTCCGCAGCCAGCGAATCGCTGAATCCGCGCAGACCGAACTTGGTGGCGCAGTAGGACGAAATACCCGAGGTGCCGATCCAGCCCGCCAGCGAGGAAATATTCACGATGTGACCACTGCCCCTTTCGATCATCCGCGGCAGGAACAGGTAGCAAAGGCGCATCGGGGCGAGCAGGTTGATCCGTACCACCTGTTCCCAGCGATCGGCCGGCACGTGGTCGAATCGACCGCCCACGCCGATACCGGCATTATTAATAAGTATGTCGGGATGGTAACCACACGCCTGAACACCGTCATAGAGCTTGCGGCAGCCGGCCTCATCGGCGAGATCCGCGGCAACACTGCCAAGAATCTGCCCGCTATCGGTCTGCAGTTCCGCGGTGAGCGATTCGAGTGCAGCCGCATCAATATCCGTAAGCAACACCCGACTGCCCGCCGCCAGGAATTGCCGGGTCATTTGCCGGCCGAAGCCGCCGCTGGCACCGGTGATGAGCACTACTGAATCATTAAGGTCGGTCATTGCGGTAGCATATCAGCCCGCATAACAGTCAGGGAAACGCAGTGGGGGAAAATAAGGTGATAAGCGCCGGCAATTCGGGCACTCCCGACATTCGCTGGCTGGTTGCAGGCGCACTCGCCGGCCTGCTGGCCGCGGGCTTCGGCATATTGCGCCAGGCGAATTCAGGCAATGAATTGCCGGCCAACGCCGTGGCGCGGGTCAACGGCCAGATCATCAGCCGCAATAACTATGATCGCGCGCTTGTACGGCTTGGAACGAACAGCACTTCTGTTGATAAAACCGCGTGGGTGCTGCAGCGCCTGGTCGAGGATGAATTGCTGGTGCAGCGTGGCCTCGAACTCGGCATGGCACAGTCAGACAGCGCGGTGCGCAACGCGATAATTGATTCATTGATCGCATCAGTCACGGCAGAGGCGGACGCCGCGAGTCCCGGCGATGAAGAGTTGCAACAATATCTTTCAGACAATGCCGATCGATTCAGTTATACGGCAAGCTTGTCGGTCGCCGCCTGGCAAACGAACGATGACGCAGTTGCACAATCGTTCGTAGCGAAGTTGCGTAACGGCAGCAACGTCACGACCTCGGATGCCATCGGCCCGATTCCTGATCTTCCTCCCGGTTTGATGCCGCTCGAACTGCTGCGCGATTACCTCGGGCCGGGTGTCGCTGCAGCTGCAGCCGATATGCCAGTTGGCAGCAGCGCAGTATTTGCGAGACGCGGCCGCTGGCTGGTGGTGCAGGTTCTGGAGAAAAAGTCCGCCATCGTTACCGATCTCCGCACCATCCGCAACCGGGTGCTGCTGGATTATCGGCGCAGCCTGGCGGATAAGACACTTCGGGATTACCTTGACGATCTGCGCCGCCGCGCCGACGTGGATGTAGTCCAGCCATGACGCGTTATCTCCATTTTACGGCAGCAATAATCGCATTCTTTTGCCTTGTGACGGATGCGGCAGCTCATACGAGAAGCGAGAGTTATTCCCATTGGTACCAGTCTGACACGAGTATTACCGCCACGATCACCATTCCACTTCGCGAGGTGATGCTTCTTTATCAAACGGGGGGCGGCACTGTTCCACCGGCAGAACTTTTCAGGGATGAACTGGTCGCGAAGACCGGGGTATCGAGCGCGTCGGGAATCTGCGCCGGAACGGCGGTCAATATATTGCAGGCGGCATCGGGCTTCGTGCGTGTTGAAATGCAATTTGACTGCGGCGCCGCAGCGCCGGCCAGCATACATTACCGCGCACTATTCGATGCCGCGCCATCACATGTGCATTACGCGAAGTTGCACCGGGATGGCAGCCTGCGATCCGAAACGCTGATTACCGATACCTCCGACACCTGGAACATCGGCGACATTGGCGACGCCGGCTCGTATTCATTTTCGTCTTTCCTGGCCATCGGCACCGAACACATTGCCGGCGGCATCGATCACATCGCTTTCCTGATCGGCATGCTGCTGATCGCCGGATCGATTGGCCGCAGCATCATTGCGGTCACGGGATTTACGCTCGGACACAGCGTTAGCTTGGGCGCAGCCGTGCTCGGTTACGTGCACGCTGACAGCACCCTGGTCGAGGCATTCATCGGATTTACAGTCGCGCTTGTCGCTGTCGAGTATTTTCTGCTACGCAATCGAGCGGAAAAGACGGCAGTGACAGTTGCCGTTACCAGCATGGCAATCACCTGGACTGTTGGTTTGCTAGCGCTCACATTCGGCCTGATCTCTGGGCGAGCACTTTTGGCGTACGCGGGATTCGGTGTGTTCTCATTTTGTTACCTGCTGGCAGCAAAGCAACTGGAGCGGCAGGATGCCTCACGTGCAAGCACCTTGCTTTTCGTAGCCACGACCTGCTTCGGCCTCGTGCACGGCTTTGGCTTCGCCGGATTCCTGATGGAAACTGGAATTCTCGGAACATCGCTGTTCATTCCATTGCTCGGCTTCAACCTGGGCGTCGAAGTCGGCCAGCTGATACTCGTTGCGATCGCGCTTGCAATTGCATCCTTGCTCCGCGATAAAGTGCCACGTGCAGTCACCTCGATGCTGGCTGCCGGTCTCTGCGGCGTCGGCGTTTATTGGTTCGTCGGTCGAACACTCGTCTAAAGGATAATAATGACAATACTGCGTACGCCAGACAGTCGCTTCGAGAAGCTGCCCGATTACGACTTTGCCGCCAACTATGTCGATATCGACGGGCTGCGTATGCACTACGTCGACGAAGGCCCGCAAGACGCCGATCCGGTACTGATGCTGCATGGCGAGCCGAGCTGGAGCTATCTGTACCGGCACATGATTCGGCCGATCGCGGACGCGGGTTTTCGCGCGATCGCGCCGGACCTTATCGGTTTTGGCAAATCGGATAAGCCCGGCAGACGCGACGATTACAGCTACCTCGGGCATGTTACGTGGATGCGGCAATTCCTGGAGGCGCTCAATCTCAGCGAGATTACGCTGGTCTGCCAAGACTGGGGCTCACTGATCGGTCTGCGGCTCGCCGCGGAGAATGAGCAGCGTTTTGCGATGATCGTACTTGCGAATGGTGGCCTGCCGACAGGCGATCAACAGTTGCCGATGGTGTTTCGAATCTGGCGTGCGTTTGCGCGTTTCAGCCCCTGGTTTCCCATCGGCCGGATCATTCAGTCCGGCACGATTACCAAACTTCCACCTGAGGTCGTGGCAGCCTACGACGCCCCTTTTCCATCGAGCGCTTACAAAGCCGGGGCGCGGGCATTCCCGATGCTGGTTCCCACGGCACCGGACGACCCGGCGTCAGCAGCCAACCGTGACGCCTGGAAAACTCTTGGCAACTGGCGCAAGCCATTCCTGACGGCGTTCAGCAATCGCGACCCGATTACCCGCGGTGCGGATCAACAGTTCCGCGAAAAGGTGCCGGGTGCGCTGAACCAGCCGCATACGACGATCAGGAATGCCGGGCATTTCCTGCAGGAGGAGAAAGGACCAGAGCTTGCACAAGTGATCATTGATTTTATCAACCTTGACTAGAGTGCCAGGAAAATCAGGACGCTAGCGCTCGAGATACTGGAACTTGTCTTTGACCTCGCGCCAGTCGTCGGCGTCTTCGGGCGCATCTTTCATCTCGGTTATGACCGGCCAGGATTCCGACAATTCTGTATTGAGCGCCAGGAACTGCTTTTGCTCCTCGGGTAATTCGTCTTCCGAAAATATCGCCTCGACCGGGCATTCCGGCTCGCACAGGGTGCAGTCGATACATTCCTCGGGATCGATGACCAGCATGTTCGGACCCTCGTGAAAACAATCCACGGGGCACACCTCGACACAGTCGGTCAGCTTGCACTTGATGCAGCTCTCGGTAACGACGAATGTCATGAATACAGTCCTGATGAATTTAGGGACAGTTTACTTATCTCCGCCTCGATTTGCAGGTGAAGCGGCAAAGCGAGGCGGAGATAAGTAAACTGTCCCAAAGTACTCCAAAACAAGTGAGCAAGAATGAGCCAGGTAAGTATCGAACGCCGTGACGGCATTGCCGTCATATCCATCGACAATCCACCGGTCAACGCGCTGTCGCAGGCAGTCCGGGAAGGGCTTACGCGATGCATGGACGAGGCGACGGACGACGACGCCGTTGAGGCGATCGTGATTATCTGCAGCGGCCGTACCTTTATCGCGGGCGCCGATATTCGTGAATTCGGGCGTCCGCCGGAGCCACCGCATCTTCTGGACGTAGTCGCCCGCATCGAAGCAGCGGACAAACCCGTGGTAGCCGCAATGCACGGTACCGCGCTTGGTGGGGGACTCGAGGTCGCGCTGGGCTGTCATTATCGGATTGCTACAGGGTCCGCAAAGCTCGGCCTCCCGGAGGTCAGCCTGGGCTTGCTGCCGGGCGCATCGGGAACGCAGCGGCTGCCGCGATTAATCGGCGCGGAACGGGCCCTGGACATGATGCTCTCCGGCAAGCCGGTCAAAGCGCAGGTGGCTCTTGAGGTCGGCCTGATCGATCAGATCTGCGACAATGACAAGCTCCGGGACGCAGCGATCGAGTTTGCGGTATCGAAAGTCGCCAGCGGACCGCGCCGTATCAGCGAAATGACGGTGCCGGACGTCGAGCCCGATCTATTCGACAAAACCAGGACGGCCATTGCCAGGAAGACCCGCGGTCTGATGTCGCCGGAGAGAATCATTCGCTGTGTCGAGTTGTCGACGCAGGTCGGTTTCAACGAGGGCTGCAAGGCGGAGCGTGAACTATTCCTTGAATGCAAGAATTCACCACAATCGGATGGTCTGCGCCACGCGTTCTTCGCCGAGCGCGCCGTTTCCAAAGTGCCAGGCATCGGCAAGGACACAAGCATACGAGCCACAGACAAGGTCGCCGTTCTCGGCGCCGGCACCATGGGCGCCGGCATCGCATACAACTGCCTCACCGCCGGTTGCACCGTGCATTTGCTGGACAACGATGCGGAGGGCCTGGAAAGAGGCGCGACGACCATTCGCAAATTATACGAGGGTGGTGTTGCGCGCGGGAAAATCAGCGAGGAGGAAATGGCGGATGGCGTCGGCCGTTTGAGCACCACAACGGATTACGGCGACATCGGCGATGCCGATCTTGTGATCGAGGCTGTATTCGAAAACCTGGCTATAAAGAAAGAAGTCTTCGAAAAACTCGATTCAGTGTGCAAGGCCGGGGCCATCCTCGCGACGAATACGTCGACCCTCGATGTGGACGCCATTGCCAGCGCGACAAAACGTCCACAGGATGTCATCGGCCTGCATTTCTTCAGCCCGGCTCACATCATGCGCCTGCTTGAGATCGTGCGCGGCGCGGAAACGTCCGACGAGGTCATCGCAACATCGCTCGCCCTCGCAAAACGGCTGCGAAAAATCGGTGTCGTCGTCGGCAACTGTTTTGGTTTTGTCGGCAACAGGATGTTGTACAACTATGGCCGCGAAAACCAGTTCCTGTTGCTGGAAGGCGCGGCGCCGGAACAAATAGACCAGGCGCTCACCGACTGGGGCATGGCAATGGGACCGAATGCGGTTGGCGATCTTGCCGGCCTCGACGTTGGTTACAAGGCCAGGCAGGAGCGTAGCGACCTGCCCGACGATCCGCGCTTCTATCGCATCGCGGATTTGCTCGTCGAGCAGGGGCGCTTTGGGCAAAAGACAGGCAAGGGCATGTACCTGTATGCCGAGGGCTCCCGCACGCCAACGCCGGACCCGGAGGTGCAATCTCTTATCGATAATGAGTCCGCGAAACTCGGCATTACACGGCGTGACATCGAGCCGCAGGAGATCATCGAGAGATGCATTTACGGCCTGATAACTGAAGGCGCACGAATTCTCGAGGACGGCATCGCGGCCCGCTCAAGCAACATCGATGTCGTCTGGACAAACGGTTACGGGTTTCCGCGGCATCGCGGCGGGCCGATGCACTATGCCGACACCGTCGGCCTGGCGACAGTTTTCGACAAGGTGTGCGCATTCAGGGACCGGTTCGGCGCCGAATTCTGGGAACCGCCCGGCTTGCTCAAGGGCCTTGCGGGCAAGGACCGGCGATTCTCTGATCTTGACAAAAGTAATGAATGAAGGAATGCGTTTAACAGGATACAGGGCTGCCGTGATCAACGGCCCATCGTGTAGCCGGCATCCTCGACCATTGCGATGACTTCGCGCTCGGTTTCGTTCGATGCCAGCATGCGCGCAAAGCGGGCGGTTTGATAACGCTCGTTCTGCGCGTATTCCCGGAATTCCGGCGTATCGTACAAGGCTTCGAACACCGGCAGTTGATCAATTGGCAGAACAATTCGTGCGATGCCTATTGTCATCGCGTTCTTGTCGATAGCAACCAGTTCGGAAATCGCCGTATCAATATTTCCCGCCACTGCGTGTAAGGCAACGCGCACGATGGCCAGTGTCTTGTCAGCCAGCAACGCGCTGTCGGATAGCATGCCGGTATCCCAAAGGGCTGCGATCAGGCGGTCAGCATCTGCCTGCTTGCCGGTGATGGCATTACAATGGCTGAGCAGTACAGCATCGATCAGATCGCTGTTCTCGATGTATTCGATTACTTCGCCGCGCAGCGAGGGATACTGGTCTTGCAGCGTTTCGGCGGCGGCGGCGCAGCGGCCTGCAACGGCGTCGGCCCAGGCCGACATCAGCGCGAAATGGGATTCGCCAAGTTGTGCATGCAGACGCTTCGCCTCTTCGGCAATGGCATCGACATCCTGGTCAAGTTGTGCCTGGACCAGGCTCGAAATGTCGATGCTGCCTTTCACCTCGTTGTAACGCTCAGCCGTTTCGAGGGCCTGGTCCGCCCATCCGAGTTGCGTATAGCCATACAGCAAAAAGCTGATCTCGATTGGGTTCGGATCGGCCTCCACGGCTTTGTGCATCCAGAAGATGTTTCTGTCGAGGCGCCCGGCCTCGAACTCGAGGCTTGCCAGGTAGCGATAGACGAGGGCGCGATGCGGGAACAGTGACTGCATCTTGAACAGGTGCAATCTCGCGTCATCGAGCCTGCCAAGGCCCCGCAGCGCATTGGCCAGTCCGGCCAGCGACAAGGTATTCAAAGGATCCAGTTCAACTACTTTTTCGAAATAGAATTTAGCTTTTTCCGGTTCACGGATATCGAGGTAAATCGATGCCAGCCACTGCAGCGCGAGAATGTTATTGGGCTCTTTCTGAACGGCTTGCTGGTAATAATTCAGCGCTTGTTGCTTCGCGTCCTGGTCATTCAACGCCAGCGCCCGCAACTCCTGGACGAGCCCCGCGACCGCCAGCGTATCGGCGGATGGTGAGCCCAGGTTCAGGGCCTTCGCGATGGCTTCGCCGGCCTCGCGGATGGCCTCGGCGCTCGATATGTCACGGAAATTCCAGTATTGCAGCGAGATCGCATGGGCAAATCCGGCAAGGTACTTGGGGTTGGCGGGATCGAGGATAGACGCCTGGGCATACAGGTCCCGGGCGCGGCGGACAGGCGGCAGGTTGCGATCGGCCATGGCTGCCTGGGCGATGAGGTAGAGATTTTCGGCCTCGGCCGAATTTACCGTGCGTGGCGTTTCCTGGGAGGTCGTGCCAAGAATCTCGGCCTGCAGCGCCCGTGCGACACTGCTGGAAATCTCGTCCTGGATCCTGAAAATGTCGCCGCTCTCACGATCGTAGGTTTCGGACCATACGTGGAAACCATCGTCGGCCTTGATGAGCTGTGCGGTAATGCGGATCTTATTGCCAGAGCGCCGCACGCTGCCTTCGAGTATGTGTGTTACTCCGAGCGCATCCGCAATCACCCTCAGGTCTTCGTTCTTGCCTTTATAATAGAACGCAGATGTGCGACCGGCGACTTTCAGGCCCTTGATTTTCGCCAGCACGTTCAGCAGTTCTTCCGAGAGCCCGTCGGCGAAAAACTCGTCGTCCCTTGAGTCCGTCATCGCGACGAACGGCAGCACGGCGATGGATTTGTCAGCATTTACCGCCGGCGAGACAGTGATTTCTGCCTCCGTTGCATCATTCTGCGCGGTGACGGGTTCTTCCGACGGTCCCGTAAACCGGTCCGCTAATGCGAGGCCGATGAGTACGACGACGCCGATCGCGGTGAAGATGTCGAGGCGGCGACCGGTGCGTGGTGTAACGCTTTGCTCTTCCGGTACGTCCGCCGTTTTCAGCAGGCCCTCGGGCGTCAGCTCGTACACCCAGGAAAACACCACGACGACGGGCAGTCCGATAGCGAGCAGGGCGGCGACCACGGCGTCGAACCAGGCCGGCAAATCCAGCGCTTCCTCGAGGTTGGTAGAGACTTGCAACAGAATCCAGCCAAGCACGACATAGGCGATTACCGCCCGAAAGACGTTTCTCCGCTTCAGTTCCTGAAAATAACCCACTCCGTCGCCTTAATTCCCCCCGGCAAGCGCAATCTAGCATGAATTGCCCGAAATCAGGCACTTGGTACAACTTAATGTACGTCAAGCACCGGGGAACGACCTGGCTTCGAACCAGGTACTTGTCGAGACAGTCAAAACGCCAGCTCTGCTAGTCTTTCTCGCCCCTGGCCTCAACAATGCCTTCGGCATCCGCTTTGCTGGCGACTTGTTCGATATTGTCGATGTTGCAACTCATTCGCCTGCTGCCATCCCTGTAGGTCACCCGGCCGAAATCATTTGAGCAAAGCCGGCTCATCGGGTTTGAAAGGGCAATAACCTGGGAAAATTCGATCCCGTAACACGATGAGAACATGGTAAAGAGATACTTGCTGTCAGACCCGATTCCCTCTATATACAGATGCTTGTTATCAATCGAGCTCCAGCTGGTAATTTCCCGAATGTTGAAGCACGTTCGATTAGCGCTCGCTTCTGATGCAGGTTCAGTCGAGGCACACCCCGAGGTGACTATGGCTATTGCCAATATGACGATAGAGACTAAATGCTTCATTTCATTTAATTCCTTTTCGAATAAATGATGATTGCTTACGCGATCTAATACTTCACAAAAAGGTGCCGGGAGAGATTGGTTGACGAAAATCGAAGATTTGCAAAATGAGGGTGTTGGGTCCTTTTCGAACCGTCAGCGACTCTTTATCAGGTATACCCTTGCAGTGCTGGTCGATCTGACTGTACTCAATCTGTTCAATGAATACTGGGACTTCGTCTACTTTGAATACTTCACAATTTCATTGCTCACTGCAGTACTGCTTCAGTTCTTGTTGCAGGTGACAATCGCAATCGAGCACCGCGTTGCGGGTTACTTTAAAACAAAAACCGGTCTGAGGGCGAAGGTACTGCGAGGCCTGTCAACCTGGGCCATACTCTTCGCCTCGAAGTTGGTGATTCTCGAGGCTATCAACTTTGCCTTTGGCGATAGCGTTGTGTTCAGTGGCCCGATCCATGGGTTAGTAGCATTTATCATCGTTGTGATCGCAATAATCATCGCCGAACAGGCCATTACGCGGATATACAATTTTCTGGCCTGACTTCCTGCAATCGAATAAAAAAGGTGCCGGATCACTGCTGTCCCACAAATTAAAGATCAACGTGAAAATTTCATGAAATGGGGACCCAATGTTTGGCGATCGCCCGCTGGGGCGGGCTCCTACGATCGATTCGTAGGAGCCCGCCCCAGCGGGCGATTGTCGATCTTCGTATCATTGTTTGGCGTTGTCTTGGCACCAATTTGAGTTTATGGGACAGCAGTGATCCGGCACTTATTTCATCAGGCGCCAGCGGCCATGTTCCATCCTGGCTTGCAATTCCTCTTCGAGCCGGATGAGGTGCGCAAGCAGGGAGTGCTCGGCGAGGTCGTGCAGTTTTTCATCGACATCCTGGTAAACCAGCGGCACCAGCTCTCGCGAGGTCGAATCCGGCTGATTCTCGAGGGCGCCGATTACCTTCGCTTCGCGTTCCAGCCGGTGATTGATCAGCCAGTCGATGGCTTCCTGCGGCTGGTCCATTACCTCGCCGTGCCCCGGCAGAATCGCATCGATGCTCATTGTCTTGAGTCGCTCAAGAGAGCGTAGGTAGTCGCCCATGCTGCCATCGGGCGGATCGATAACCACTGTCGACCCGTTGATGATGTGGTCACCCGTGAACAACCAATTCCGGCCTTCATACAGGTAGCAAAGATGGTTCGATGCATGCCCCGGCGTACGAATCGCCCGCAGCCTGAATTCACCGGTCTCGAATATGCCACCGTCTGCGAGTATGTGGTCCGGATTGAACGTCTGATCCTGATGCCGGCCCTGCGGCGCCATCCGGCCGAATTGTTCGGCGCCGGTCGCCTCTGCCAGCAACGCCGCCGCGGGTGAATGATCCGGGTGCGTATGCGTAACCAGAATCCATTTGATCGGACCATCAGCGAGTTCTTGAATGGCAGCAACATGTTGCGGCATAGCCGGTCCGGGATCGATCACGGCGATTTCCTTACTACCCAGCAAATAGGTATTGGTGCCGGGTCCGGTCATCCTGGAGGGGTTCGGCGCAAGCAGCCGGCGCACGCCGGGTGCCAACTCCGTGATCTGCCCCACCTCAAGACTCATTATTTTATGCTTCCCGATTGATCCGGGCCGGTTTATTGCTGTCCTTCCGGGTCGCCAGTCTCGGCAAAAGCACGCAACCGCCCCATTGCCTCTTCGAGCACACCATTGACGGCGGGGGCTAAAGTGTCCAGTCCATCCGGATAGTAGCCACCGACCGCGTAGTTCAGTGTCACCACCGTCCCCTCTCCAGCGTCGTCGAATTCCCAGGTCATGTTGCCTTCAACACCCATCAGGCCAAGCGGACCTAGACCGCCCGTCAAACGTAAAATGATCCCCGGACTAAGGTACGTCACCATCATATGGACGATGCCGGCGCCCTGCCCAAGCTTCTCGCAGAAACATCCCGGTACGCGCGCATCAATAGTCATGTTGATTGCGAAGCCGGAAATCGTGTGATCGTCGTGCCACCAGCTGCCTACATTTTCGACCGCCGCATTGTATACCGCCATGCGTTCCGCGTTGACCATCGTGCTTATGCGGATAGTGAAGCCGTGCGCCTGGGCGTCCAGCACTTCTGCCTGCGCGGCCGGGGCCATGCTGCAAATGATAATTGCCATTATGGCCGCAATAAAGTTCCTGAAAATTATTGGTTGCATGCTCGACACCCTGTCTCAATACGAGTCGATGCAAGCTTAACCCAAACCAGCAGGCAGGATGTATGTCAGAATATCTGTATGGGCAGGAAAGCCTCCAGCAGGAATGCGACGCTGAGGGCCGCGGTGCCGAAGTAACATTTTTTGACTATCTTCATTCGAGTTCCAGGCGAAGTATTAATATGTTTCCATTATCCGGATTCACCCTGAACACAAACTGAAGGTCAGAGGTTCAACTATAATACATTGATATATAAGGAATTATTGCTCGTTGTCGTTCCCGGACCCATGCCAGATTAGCGAGACGGACCGTCTCGCAAGCTTCATTCGTGAGCATTCGCGCCTGATCGTTTTGACCGGCGCCGGTTGCAGCACGGAGTCGGGCATCCCCGAATATCGGGACGACGATGGCAACTGGAAACATCGACAGCCAATGCAGTTCGCCGAATTCGTCAATGACGAGGACAAGCGGCGCCGCTACTGGGCGCAGAGTTTTGCAGGATGGCATAGGATTTCGAATGCAAAACCCAATGCGGCGCATTACGCCATTGCCGAGCTGGAGCGCTGCGGACATGTGTCCTGCGTCATCACACAAAATGTAGACAATCTGCATACAGCAGCGGGCAGCCAAAATGTGATCGATCTGCATGGTGTACTGCAACGCATTCGTTGCCTTGATTGCAGCACCAAAGATTCGCGTTATGCCTATCAAAGCAGATTGCAGGATTGCAATCCGGACTGGAGCGCATCAATAACGGCATTGGCGCCCGACGGCGATGCCAGAATCTCTGTCGATGACATACGATCATTCGAGGTTCCCGGATGTCTGAACTGTGGCGGCATCGTCAAACCCGATGTCGTTTTCTTTGGGGAGTCGGTGCCGGAGTTGCGGGTAAGGAGAGCAAAACGGTTTCTCCGGCAGTCCGCTGCACTACTGGTCGTCGGTTCTTCCATGATGGTTTTTTCCGGTTATCGTTTTGCGCGAATGGCCAGTGAAGCAGGGCTTCCAATTGCAATAGTGAACCGCGGCATCACTCGTGCGGATGACCTCGCAACACACAAGTTGACGGCGAATTGCGCCGAGCTGTTGTCGCAAACACTGAGCCGGCTCGCGGCCTGAGAGAAAGGACTTAAACATCTTACCGGAAGGCTGGGACATCGTTTATGAGAGTGCCTCACATAGTGCCTGCTCGGAGCGGGCGCTGGTGCTGCACGCGCTCGATATTCCCTATGAAATACTCTCAGCGGAAGGGCAGTCAATGATCGTGACCCCGGCAGAGTTTGTTGAAAAAGCGAAATTCGAGCTGTGGCAATACGACCAGGAGAACAGGACGGTTAAGCCGCGTGGCGCCACGATTACTCCTGTCTATCAGAACGGCGTGCCGGGCGTCGCAATATACGTCGCCATTATTTGCCTGGTTGCCTGGTTTGCCAGCGAGGCACTCTTTGATCGCAACTGGTTTGCCCTCGGGCGTGTCGATGGCGAATTGATTCGTGACGGCGAGTGGTGGCGGACGATCACGGCGCTAACCTTGCATTCGGGCATTCGTCACCTGGCTGGCAATATTGTCTTCGGCATCCTGTTCGGCCTGATGGCGGGGCGCCTCGTTGGTTCGGGCATCGCCTGGTTCGGCATCGTCGTTGCCAGTAGCGCTGCGAATTTCCTGAATACGTCCCTGCTTGAATCGGCGCACCGCGCGATTGGCGCATCCACCGCGGTATTTGCGGCGCTCGGCCTGGTTTCGGGATTCGTGTGGCGCGCCAAGCTGATGGCACAGGATCGCTGGCCATACCGGCTGGGCCCGATCGTTGGCGGCATTGCTTTACTTGCTTATACGGGCACCGGGGACGCTAATACCGATATCGGTGCTCATCTCGCCGGATTCGTCTGTGGCTTTCTGTCCGGCGCAGTCCTGACCATGGCGGCAAAGTACCTCCCCCGGAGAAACCTGCAACTCGCCAGCGGCATCACCGCCATATCGATTATCGTGCTCGCCTGGCTTGTTGCCCTGCAACTCTGGGCCTGATGGCCTCTCTGGTTGTAGAATTCGCCATCAGCAGTCGGTCATCGAGGTCTTTTTCGACAGGCTGCTGTTCGAACTGATCCTGGGGGTACGGTGCTGCATTGAAAATTTTCCTGTTGTTCCTGTTGACGATTGCATTGCTTACAGCCATCGTTTTGCGTGTGCGCTACGGTGGTGGAGAGCCATACCCCGACTTATCGGCGCCACCGCTCATCGGCGATTCGCGGCTCGAAGAAGTCTTCAACTACCCCGAGCCAATCGGTAACGTCGCCGTCAACCGGGAAGGGCGAATCTTTTTCACCGTGCATCCAGAGTCGCGGCCGCGCGGCAACAAATTGCTCGAGTGGGTTGACGACGCGGCCGTGCCCTACCCCAGCGGCACCGTTCAACCACACCTCTTTGATACGGTCCTGGGCGTGGTGGTCGACAAGCGGGACTGGCTCTGGACCATCGACCACGGTAACCATGGACTCGGTACCGCCCGTTTGCTGGCCTTCGACCTTGCCAGCGGCAATATCATCCATGACTACAAATTTCGTCCGGAAACAGCGCCAGTGGGATCTTTGTTACAGGATCTTCGCGTAACGGCTGACGGAGCCACGGTGTTTATCGCTGACGCCAGTATGTGGAGAAAGAACCCGGCGATTATTGTTTACGATGTTGCTACGCGGAGTGCGCGGCGAGTGCTCGAATCTCATGTGTCAGTTAGGCCGCAGAACTATCTCGTAAGAACCCCGATCAGAGACATGTCATTTCTGGGCGGGCTGGTGGTTTTCAAGGCCGGCGTAGACGGTATCGCCCTTGATGCGAACGACCAGTGGTTGTACTTCGCGGCAATCAATCAAAGCGGACTGTTCCGGGTACGGGTTCGCGACCTGACCAACGAGACTTTGCCCGCGCGGCAACTCGAAAGCCGCGTTGAAAGATTCAGCGACAAACCGTTGAGTGACGGTATTTTGGTGGCGGCGAGCGGTGAGGTTTATGTCACCGACGTCGAGCACGGCGCCGTAATCGCCATTGACCAGCAGCAGACGCTTAATACGATGATCCGGTCGCCCCGTATCCGCTGGGCGGATGGCTTGTCGTTTGGTCCCGGCGGGTGGCTTTATCTTGCAGACAGCGCGCTGCCGGAAGTCGTCCTGAGAACCAGGGATCACGTCAACGCGCAGGGACCCTATTATGTCTTTCGGTTTCATCCCGGCCATGATGCCGGCCTTGATTAACAATAAGTGATGAATCGCGGCAAGATGCCGCTCCTACGGTACAGGAAAAAATATGCAGGTTGCCTTCCTGTACACGACCGCTGTCCTGATCTGGGGCTCCACCTGGTTCGCCATTACCTTTCAACTGGGTGCGGTCGCAGAGGAAGTGTCCGTTGCCTACCGTTTCGGGCTGGCGTCGATTGCGTTGTTCGCCTACGCAGCCATTTCGGGACGGAGAACGCGTATTCCACTCGAGTCATACGGCTATGTCGTATTGCTGGGCATCCTGATGTACTCCGGAAGTTACATGATGGTGTATCACGCAACCTCATACATCACGTCTGGTCTGGTCGCCGTCATTTTCAGCCTGATCGTTGTAAGCAATGCATTCTTTGAGCGGATTTTCTTCGGCAAACCGCTCGAAGGAAGAATGATGCTGGCATCTGCCCTCGGCGTAGGCGGCGTTGCATGCCTTTTCTGGCCCGAGGTATCTTCGTTTGATCCGGGAAACCGGACAATCGCTGGTTTTGCGCTGGCGACAGGCAGTGTCGTCATCGCTTCGCTCGGAAATATGGCGGCGATCATCAACACCGCACGCGATTTGCCGGTGATCGCCGTTAATGCGCATGCCATGGCATGGGGTAGCCTGAGTTCAGTGGTCGTTGCACTGTTAATGGGACGATCGATCAATTTTTCGTTTGAACCGGCGTATGTTTCGTCGTTGCTTTACCTCGCGGTTTTCGGTTCAGCTATCGCATTCGGCGCATACTTCGTACTGCTGAGACTAATCGGGTCTGCACGTGCGGCTTATACTTCGGTATTATTTCCAATAGTCGCGCTGATTATTTCGACTATATTCGAGGACTATCAGTGGTCCACCCCGGCGATTGCCGGTATTGCACTAATCGCTGCCGGTAACTGGCTGGCACTAACAAAAATAAGGCAGGAATAAATCATGAACGAATTGCAGATGGCGGACCTCACGGGTTTTCACTGGGCAGGTCTGTGGGAAACGGCGCGAACGCTAGGGCTGGATTTTGCAATGAAAGTGCTGATGGCACTGATCATCTTCTTCATCGGTCGCATGATCGCGCGCATTGCAACCAAAAGTCTGCGCAAGATTATACAGTCCCGGGAAGTCGACAAGATTCTCGAGAGCTTTGCCTGCAACTTCGTTTACTGGGTATTGATGATTTTTGTCATCATCGCCGCAATCAACCAGATCGGCGTGCAGACAACATCGCTGATCGCGATAATGGGCGCCGCCGGCCTCGCCATCGGTCTCGCCTTGCAGGGTTCGCTTGCGAATTTTGCGGCAGGCGTGCTGATCGTCATGTTCCGGCCCTATCGGGTCGGTGATTTTATCGAAGCAGCCGGTATTTCAGGCACTGTATTGCAGGTGCAGATTCTGACCACGATCCTGAAGACCGGGGACAACAAGCAAATCATCGTGCCAAACGGCCAGATCATGGGCAGCATCATCACCAATTATTCGGCGAACGATACGCGACGTGTCGAGATGACGATTGGTGTCAGCTACGACGATGACCTGGACAAAGTCCGCAGCACACTTAAGGAACTGGTCAACGCGGACGACCGCATCCTCAAAGATCCGGAATGCCTCATTGCGGTCTCCGAGCTGGCGGACAGCAGCGTTAATTTCATCGTCAGGCCCTGGGTCAACAGGGCTGATTACTCGAGTGTGAAGTTTGGCCTGACCGAAGCAATCAAGAAGCGCTTCGATAAGGAAGGCATTTCATTCCCGTTCCCGCAGCAGGATGTACATCTTTACAACAAAGGTTCGTAGGGGCGGCGAGTGGGAGATGGGGAATCGCGGCTAAAGCCGCTCCCACGGTGCCAATAGAAAGATTGTGGGAGCGGCTTTAGCCGCGATTTCTTATCTAATCGATTACGTCGGGCTCGATAAAACACCATTTCAGGTTCGGGATTTCCTCCTTCAGCCGGACTTCCAGGGCGTTGATGTCGTCCACCGCGGTGTCGATATCGATGCCGGATCTCAGCTTGATCTTGGCCGCCAGCATGGTGTACGGACCCATTTGCATCGTGATCGTGTTGAACACCTGTTCGATGTCCTCGTTATCGCGGATCACCTTGTCGATCGCTTCCCGAATCAGGGGATCCGCAGAGCGGCCGACCAGCAGTGACTGCATGCGCAGCGTAAGGAAAACTGAAATTACGATCAGCACCACCCCGATACATATAGAACCAATGGCATCGAAAACCGGGTTACCGCTTATCGCGGCCAGCGAAATGAACAGGAGCGCGACACAAAGGCCGAGCAGCGCCGCGATGTCTTCGCCTAACACAATTACGAGTTCGGAGTTTCGCGTGTGCTCGAGCCACACTCGAAACGGCCGCTCACCACGAACGGTGCGAATTTGACGCAGGCAGCCGATCAGCGAAAATAATTCGAGGCAGACGGCGACGACCAGTACCATAATCGCGACCCAAACCTGGGTGAGTGGCTCCGGGTTCTGAAACTTGTGTACGCCCTCATAGATTGAAAACAGGCCACCAACGCTGAACAGCAGCATCGCAACCACGAAACTCCAGAAATAGCTGAGCATCCCGTAACCGAGCGGGTGCTCGGCATCCGCTGGTCTAACTGACTGTTTCAGGCCGAGAAACAGGAGTACCTGGTTTCCGGTATCAGCATATGAATGAATGGCCTCAGCGAGCATGCTGCCGGAGCCGGTTAACATTGCCGCCCAGGTCTTGGCAATGGCGATGCCGGCATTCGCCAGGAATGCGTAGAGGATGGCTCGTGCCGTCGCGCTTTGTGAGGAAGATTGCATCGATGGTCAGGTGTGGGTCAACGAAAGGCACCCGGCTGCGTTGTAATAACAGGTTGATGCGCAGCTTACCCGCGACCCTGCCTGAAAACCAAGCATACTGCAGCGCATGGCCGGATGTTCAGGCACTGTTCAGTAATGGGCCCCACAATCTGCAATGCGCAACAGATGGATGAGGAATTGATATGAAAAATGGAACAGGTGCGATCATCGTAGCGATATGCGCCATCCTGGTCACAGGTTGCGCATCGCATCCGGACCCTATCATCGACATGCAGGGCGTGGATGAGTCCGCACTGCAAATCGACTGGGCTGAATGCGAGGAGTATTCGCAGCAAGTTATTATCGCCAAAGGCGCAGCCAGGGGAGCCGCAGGCGGTGCAGTCGTGGGTGCCGCGACCGGTGCGATAAGCGGTAACGCGGATGCGGGCGCCGGTTACGGAGCGATCTGGGGGGCAACACGCTCGACGATCGAGGGCGATCATGAAAAACAAATGGTTTTCAAACGATGCATGAGAGGCCGGGGCTACCGGGTACTGAACTAGCGCTACCGCGTTGACTGATCGACTGAACCTGGTTACTGTATAAACATACAGTAACCCACGAGCTACCATGCCTCCCCAAGCCTACAAAGGCCGCGGCGCGGTTTCGCGCACCGCCGGCCGCTTCGCGTCACTGAAGATCGAGCCGGAAGACGGCCACGAAGAATCCTTATCGCCGCCCACAACGACGCTGCGGGCGATGCAGGCGCGGAGCATCATCAGCAGCAATAATTCGCCCGACATTCCATTCGATCGCTCAATTAACCCCTACCAGGGATGCGAGCACGGCTGTGTCTATTGCTATGCGAGGCCAAGTCACAGCTATCTGGATCTGTCGCCGGGACTCGATTTCGAGACCAGGATCTTCTACAAGCCGAACGCGGCAGAGGCCCTGGTCGCGGAATGGTCAAAAGCCTCGTATGAGTGCAAACCCATTACGATCGGGGCGAACACAGACCCCTATCAGCCTGCAGAGAAAAAAATCGGCATTACGAGAAAGCTGCTGACCGCCTTCCTGGAACACCGGCATCCTGTAAGCCTGATGACCAAGGGCAGCCTGATGTCGCGGGATCTCGATTTGCTGGCACAACTAGCCGATCGCGGCCTTTGCTCCGTGGCTGTCAGCGTGCCAACCATGAACGACCGTCTGAAACGTCTGCTGGAGCCACGCGTGCCCTCAGCCGCGATTCGATTCAGGCTCATACGGGACCTGCGTGCCGCCGGAGTTCCCGTCAGCCTGCTCATGGCACCGATCATCCCGGCGCTTAACGATACAGAAATCGAATCAGTCCTCAGCCGGGCTGCAGATGCCGGGGCGATTCATGCCACCTGGATTCTTCTGCGGCTGCCCCATGAACTCAAGCAGATATTTGTCGAATGGCTCGAGACACACATGCCTGATCGGGCCGGACATGTGATGAGCCTGCTGCGCCAGGCCAGCGGCGGCAAGGATTATGACAATCGCTTTGGTATCCGCCAGCGCGGTCGCGGGCCTTATGCCAGCATGATTAATCAGCGCTTCACGACCGCCTGCAACAGACTCGGCATGGATTCAGGCAGGTACCGGACCGAACTCGATTGCACTCAATTCAGGCGGCCCGCCGACCGTCAGATGGCGCTTGCCCTCGACTGATATTGTATAGTGATGCGGACGGTCTGAGGTGCCGCCCGACAAGAACTAAATGCACCGCCGGTAGTCTGAATCAAAGGTATACAGGATTTTCCAATCCCTGATGAAATCCCCGCAGCTGACAAATTTGCCTGTCCTGACGGTCGTTGTGTTCGCACTCGGCGCAGGCGGCGTATCGATGGCACAAACAGAACCCGAAGAGGAACTGGAAATCATCGAACTCGGGGACCGCTACGACGAGGATGAATTCGCAAGCGAGGACGATACTCTGGGTGGTCTGATCTACGACCAGGGTTCACAGAAGTATCGACTGATCGAAGACCCGGAAGAGGAAGGCCTGGAGGAACCACCCTCGCAGCGCGAAACAGACCTTGGGGAGATAAGCCGGTTGTTCTCGCTGTACAAGGAGTCGTTAACCAGCGCAAACTACCTGGAGTCCGACACGCTTGCCAAGCAGATCATCGAATTGTCCATCAAATTGTTCGGCATCAATAGCGCAGAATCCGCAAAAGCACTGACCAACCTGGCTATCGCGCAACAACACAATAAAGAGTATGACGCAGCGGAACGAAACTACCAGGCATCCATTGACATCATCGAGCGCATCTCGAACAGACTCGATGTAGCATTGATAAATCCGCTGAAGGGTCTCGGCGCCACGCAGCTTGCAATCGGCAGGCCGGATATGGCGAAAGCGACTTTTCAGCGCGCCATACACGTCAGTCATGTGAATAACGGTCCGCACAATCTGGGCCAGATAGACGTGCTGGAGTCGATGGCCGAAATTTTCCTGGCGGTTGGCGAGCATAAAGAGGCACTCGACATCCAGGAAAGAATGTTCTCCCTCCAGGCAAGAAAGATTGAACCGTTCAGCCTGGAGATTCTGCCGGCGCTGCGCAATCAAGCGAACTGGCAGCATCGCCTGCAGATGTATGACCGGGAGCGGGTGAGCTGGCGCAAGATCATCAACGTCCTCCAGCGGCATTACGGAAAAGCCGATCTGCGGCTGATACCGCCGTTGACCAATCTCGGCAAATCCTACCTCTTCATCACGCCAATCGAGTTCGACATGCAACCTCAGATATCGGTCGCATCGGGCGAAACTTACTTAAAGCGTGCGAATCGAATTGCCGAAAAGAATCCTGAATCCGACTGGCAGATTCTCGAACAGACTTTGCTGGCACTCGGTGACTACTATGTTCTGTCCGGACGCCCGAACCGTGCCTCGAAAGCGTATAAGGAACTATGGACATTGTTATCCGACGACGAGGCGCGGCTTGGCAATCGGCGCGATAACCTGGAAACACTGAATATCCTGCAAGACATATTCCCGCCAAAGTACTATCGCAGCGAGCGGATTGACCAGGAATTTCCCGATGAAGAAGAGTTCGAAACAGGATTAGTGAGTTTCGGCTATACGGTGAATACCTCTGGCAGAGCAATTGACATCGTGCACATTGAAACGCAGCCACCGGAGTTCGAAGACATGAGCAATCGGGTAAGGCGAAACCTGCGGCATCTTGTCTACCGGCCCCGTCTCGAAGAGGGCAAGATGGTCCGGACTCCGGAAGTCACCTTCACCCACGAGTTCTTGTACCGGCCTGCGGACATTCCGAGCAAGCCGAGCAAAGAGGACTCGACATCCAGGTAGCAATGCATTTGCGCTTGACCTTCGGACACGACTTCCACTAACGTAATAACCACAAATGGGATTATCCTGAGAGACTAAGGGATGCAGAGACTAAAAAAACAATACCAGCTCGTCTTCGCATCATTTTTGTCCGCACTTGCAGTGCTTTTATGTCAAAACACGGCTGTGGCGGCCTGCTCTGATGACTGGCTCGGTGTCGATGAAGTCCGCGACGGTGACAACATTGGACTGCGTGCGACCAACCTCCACGAATTTCCCATTACGTTTACGCTCAGGGTGCGAACGAGAAACCTTATCACCAAGGGTCCGAAGACAATCACCGAAACGCTGGATGCGAAACAGTCACGAATGGTGATGATGCTCATCGAAGACGGTGGCGACCGCAAAGGCAGATACCGTATCTCCTGTGACTGGACAATCGGTGACAAGGACGCATTGCACGACGAGGAGCAGTTGTATCTGCTGCCTTACGCAAGCGGCAAAAGTTATCGCGTTCTGCAGGGGTACGGTTCACGTTTCAGCCACCGGGGGCTGGAACAGTATGCTGTCGACTTCAATATGTCTGTCGGCACTCCGGTACATGCGGCGCGTGCCGGAATCGTCGCAAGAATTGAAGAAACCAATGACAAAGGCTGCTGGGAAGCCGGTTGCGGCGCCCACGCCAATTACATCGTCATAGTGCACGACGATGGCACTACCGGCGAGTACTATCACTTGCGAAAGAACGGCGCGCTGGTTGACGTCGGTGATCATATAATCGCCGGGCAAGAAATCGCGCTCTCCGGAAATACCGGCCACACGACGATGCCACACCTGCATTTCGCCGTTTATCGCGCAGCCGAATGGGGCAATACGCAATCCATCCCGGTACGTTTCCTGAGCTCGGCCGGAATTGTGCACAGTCCGCGCCGTGGGGGACGATACCAGGCCGTCCCGGATGAGCAGGCGTTGAACTGACATGGTCGATCCGCTGCCGATCCCTGCCAAGCACTTTGTAAACGGCAATCCCATCAAAGCTCCTTTTGCGGAGGACCTGCAGCAGGCAGTTTTTGGTATGGGATGTTTCTGGGGCGTCGAACGTCGTTTCTGGGAAACACGCGGTGTTTATTCCACGGCGGTTGGCTATGCCGGCGGTACCACGCCACATGCCACTTATGAACAGGTCTGTAGCGGCGACACCGGTCACGCGGAAGTCGTGCTGGTTGTATTCGATCCGCAGACGATTCTTTATCCCGAATTGCTCACGATATTCTGGGAAAACCATGATCCGACACAGGGCATGCGACAAGGTAACGACCGCGGAACCCAGTACCGGTCGGTAATCTTTAGCGGCTCGGACAGCCAGCGAAGCGATGCGATCGACTCGCTCGACGCCTACCAACAGCAACTCAGCGCGGCCGGATACGGCACCATCACGACAGAAATTGCACCGCTCGGTGATTTCTATTACGCCGAGGAATACCACCAGCAATATCTTGCGAAAAACCCCGGCGGCTATTGCGGCGTCGATGGCACTGGTGTCAGCTGTGCGGCCGGTCTGGCAGGAGTTGTAAACCGTTAGATACGGATGCCCGAATTACCCGACATCAATCTCTATGTCGAGAAAATCGATGAGCGGATCCGCGGGCAGGTTCTCGACGATATCCGGGTAAGCAAACCATTCCTGGTTCGCAGTTTCGATCCGCCACTCAGCGCCGCCAACGGCAAGCGAATTACCGAACTCCGTCGGCTCGGCAAACGAATCGTTTTCGGGCTCGAAGCAGACTTCTGGCTGGTCCTGCACCTGATGGTTGCGGGCAGGCTACACTGGCATGATGAACCAGTTGCCATCACCGGCAAGCACAAACTCGCGGCTTTTGATTTTCCGAATGGTTGCCTGACACTGACCGAGGCCGGAACGAAGAAAAGAGCATCACTTTATCTCGTGGGAAGTGCCAGGGCATTAGCGGAGCATGACCCCGGTGGAATCGAACCACTTGATTGCAGTTGCGACGAATTCCGCACACAGCTCTTGCGAGAGAATCGTACTTTGAAGCGCGCCCTGACAAACCCCCGACTGTTCAGCGGCATCGGCAACGCATATTCGGACGAAATCCTGCACGCCGCACACCTTTCTCCGATCAAATTGACGAGCAAACTGAGCGAGGTGGAAGTGCGTTCGCTGTTTGATGCAACCCGCAAAACACTCGAATACTGGTGCAGCTTATTGCGCGATCAATCCGAGGATCAGTTTCCGGAAAAAGTCACCGCATTCCGCGCAGAGATGGCGGTGCATGGCAAATTCGGCAAGCCGTGCCCGGACTGCGGTACTGGCGTGCAACGCATACGCTACAAGAGTAAGGAGACGAATTACTGCCCGGGGTGCCAGACCGGCGGCCGCTTGCTTGCCGATCGCTCGTTGTCACGACTTCTGAAAGATGACTGGCCGGACACGACACCGTAGGAGCGGCGTGTGGGAGCGGCGTGTGAATTAATTGTGGTCTGTCCCAGATTTTTGTATTTGCGGTAACATGGCCGGCCCAGACGAATACGAAGGTCAGGAATTGGCTCCGCAATCCAGCGAAATCTCCCCGTCCGGACGCCCCAGCAGAGCGCAGGCTGAACAAGCCGTAGATACGCTGCTGCGCTGGGCTGGCGATGATCCTGAACGGGAAGGCCTGGTTGATACGCCGAAGCGTGTTGCGCTGGCTTACGAAGACTGGTTCCGGGGCTACGGCGAGGACCCCGTTAAATTCCTGGAGCGGACATTCGAGGAAGTCGATGGTTACGACGAACTGATCGTTTTGCGCGATATCACCTTCGAATCTCACTGCGAACACCATATGGCGCCAATTATCGGCGTCGCACATGTCGGCTATCTACCGGACAGGAAAGTGGTCGGCATCAGCAAACTCGCACGCGTGGTCGAAACCTTTGCACGGCGCTTGCAGGTTCAGGAAAAACTGACGGCACAGATCGCCAACTGTATTGAGTCCGTTCTGAAACCCAGGGGCGTTGGCGTCGTCATTGATGCCGTACATCAGTGCATGACGACCCGGGGCATCCACAAGTCCGGAGTATCGATGGTGACCAGCCAGATGCTTGGTTCATTCCGCAAGGACGCGCGGACACGCGCGGAGTTTCTGCAGATGATCGGCAAGAACCGCTGATCAAGTGATCTCCATGCAAAATAAGCTGAGTGTCGTGGTCGGGCTGATCGCCTTGCTATTTCTCTATTTCCTGTTTTGGCCGGTCCCCATTGACCCGGTCAGCTGGGATGCGCCGGTAGACGCGGGCCTCGTGGATCCTTTCGCATCCAACGACAGACTGCGTAGAGCAGAAGTATTCGATCTCGGCAGCCACACAGGGCCGGAAGATGTCACTGGCGGGCCCGACGGCCTGATTTACGCGGCGACGGCGGATGGTGTAATCATCCGCCTGAGACCCGGCGGCAGCAGAGTCGAGGTGTTTGCCGAAACCGGCGGCCGGCCACTTGGGATCGAATTTGACGCGGACGGAAACCTGTTCGTCGCCAATGCAACTCTCGGCATCCAGAAAATAACGCCGGATGGCAGTGTGCAAGTGCTGGTGGATACCTACGACGGGCAACGCATAGAGTACGCGGACGACCTGGCGGTCGCAGCCAATGGGAAGATTTATTTTTCGGACGCCAGTTCCAAATTCAGCGCCAGCAAATCGGGCGGCTCCTACGAGGCGAGCCTGCTCGACATTCTCGAACACGGTGGCCATGGCCGGATTTTCGAATTCGATCCTGCGTCAGGCAAGACGGTCGTTATTGCGGATGGACTCAATTTCGCGAATGGTGTCGCGATCAGTGACGATCAGCAATACCTGCTGTTCAACGAAACAGGGCACTACCGCGTATGGCGGTATTGGCTGGAGGGGCCGCGCAGAGGGCAGCGCGAAGTGGTCATCGAAAACCTTCCTGGATTCCCCGACAACGTCAACAACGGGCTGAACGGCAAATTCTGGATCGGCCTCGTAGCACCCAGAAACGATCTGCTGGACGAGCTCTCGAACAAACCGTGGCTGCGCAAAGTCACGCAGCGCCTGCCAGCCTTCCTCAGACCCAAAGCCGAGCCTTCATCGCACATCATCGCGATCACCGGTGACGGCCAGGTATTGATGAACCTTCAGGATTCCGCCGCAACCGTGCCGGCGCTCACCGGCGCCTTCGAGACACGCGACGCGATCTGGCTTTCTTCCCTGTTCGGTAATCGCCTCGCCCGCATCGATAAGGAGCAACTGATCGACTAGCTGTAATCGTCGGCACCTGATCAAACGGACCCTGTCGAGAGTTACTCTCTTTACTTTGAGAATATTGCCGGCAGAATAGCTAGTCACCAAGATGCGTTTGCAATGGTTTTCGACGACCCGCCGATTGGACGAGCAATAACGAATTCAACATCGACCATTCGGACGTTTGCGAGAAAAGGGGAAAAGACGATGAAATTCAGAATGATGTCGGTATTTCTTGCGATGGTTATGGCACTGGGCGGTTTGCAAAATGCCCTCGCAGATTACGTGGCCTACTCCGTCGGGGAAAAGGACAAGTCGCCCTTACCGGAGCGGTTGGACAAAATCGATACCAAATACCTGCTGAATATCGAATGGGGGGACTATTCGGGACGCAAGACGAGATTGGGCGTTCTGAAAGTCGATAACAACAGTTCCAGCAGTTCTTTTACGGTCACCAGTTCGCTGGGCGACGTTAATTATTCTGATTCTACGACCGGCGTGCCCGTGAACGGGATCGAATCAATTGTTATCGACTCGTTGGCACAGACAGGCCGTTTTCGACTCGTGGAGCGAACCGAACTCGCCAGTGTTCTTGGAGAACAGGACCTGGTCACGTCCGGCCGCATAGCGAAACCGTCAGGCGCGGAAACGGGAAACGTTTTAGGTGCTGAATTCCTGGTCCAGCTGGTGATTACGGACTATGAAACCAAGACGTCCGGTACAGACAAAGGCGCCGGCGGTCTGCTCTTTAGTAAGATTCCCCTGTTTGGTGGCGTCAAAGCCGGCAGCAGCAGCGGGCGAGTCGGGCTGAATATCCGCCTGATCGACGCGGAGACCAGCGAAATCACATTTACCAAGCAGATCGAAGCCGTCATCAAAGAATCCAACCTGTCATTTGGCGGTGTTGCCTGGGGAAGCGGCGGCGCACTGGGCGGGTTCATGTCAAGCTACTCGAAGACACCGGTTGGACAGGCCGTCATAGCCGGCATCAACCAGGCAGTTTTCGAGTTGATCAAACAAGTAGGGGCGAAACCGCCTGAGGGATCAATCGTCAAGGCAGACGCATTGCAGATCTATACAAATCTCGGCCAGGACTCCGTCGCCGTTGGCGATCGCTTGCAGGTGCTAAGAAAGGGTGAGGAGTTGATCGATCCGGAAACCGGTATTTCGCTTGGCGGCATTTCAACCGCAATCGGCGAAATCGAGGTGACCCAGGTCCAGGAAAAATTCTCGATCGCAAGTCCAGTTTCGATGAATGGGAGTCCCGAAAGGGGCGACAAAGTCGTGGGCACAAAGATCGCCGCGCCACTTGAATTCGCCAGCAAGTGGAAGAAACCGAAATAGCAGGGGGTACTTGGCAAGCCAACTGACCGGTCGCTCTTGATGGAAGCCGTCATTGAGTGCTGATTGAATCAAACACTGTTTCAATTGCCTGTTAGTCCAGCCCCAGCTCGGAAATTCCCTGGCTGAACACAATGTCGACCGGGATATTTGCATTGGTCAGGCGATCAAGATCGGCCTGCAGCTGGCTACTTATGACCCCTTTCTCGGCGGTCAGCTTGCGCGCACCCTCGTAGTCGCCGTCGCCCTGCAGCGTGAGTAGCAGGTTCGATAATGCGGACATCGCGGCAAGCATCCGCTCAAAGTCGACGCTGTAGGTGCCGGTCTCGGTATCTCTCACGAAGGCGCCCTGCTCCTGGAAGAAATTGAAGCGAACCATGTTGGCCTTGCCGTGTGCACTGCTGGCGCCGAAGCGTATGGAACGAAAGATTCCCGCCATGAAAGTGACGTAGTTGTCCATAAGGTCGCCGCTGCCGAGTTCGCCGGCCTCGTGCAGTCGGGTAATCATGTACAGGCCGAGGATGTCGGCTTTGCCCTCCTCCATGCTCGAGGCAACCTCGAGCAACGCCTCGCGAACCGTGCCGCTGCCATCGAGCGTATTCTTGATACCCAGGCCATGCGCCACTTCATGGAACATGGTGTTTGCGAAAAAGGCGTCGAAGGTAACGTGCTTGCGTTGTACTTCGTCGATCAGGAGGCCGGCTATCGGTTCCAGTATTTTTTCGTATTTTGCCTGCATCGCGTTCTTTAACTGCAGCCGGCGTGTCCCTTTCCGCAATTGCACCTCTTCATCGTTCGGCAAGTTGATAGCGATGGTCTTGGAACCGGCATTGCTGTCACCGGCGTAGTAAATAACATCGTATGCGTTTAGATCGGAGTCGGTGCCCGGCGTCTCGGTTTTGTAGGCCTCGTCAACCGGTAAACCACGTTGCAGCTCCGGCAGGAACGCTGCATACTTGGCAAGCTTTTCACTCCATTCCTGATCCTTGATCAGTACATAGGACTCGTAAGCGGCGCGATAGCCAAACAGCCGGTCCTCGTAAGTCTCGATGGGTCCGATAACGAGTTCGATCGGATTTGATTTGACATCCATCCAGGCGAGATCGCTTTCCAGGAAGTCATCCGTTTTGAGCGCCACCGCGCGCAAACGAAGATAATTTGCAAAACCTTCATGATCGGCAAGATCCGCAGCTTGCCGCAACAGCGTTGCCGCTTGCTCGAGTTCTTCTCTGTATTCGATGTGATACGGAACGAGGGTCAGTTCACCCGCCTCGTTTCTGCGAATGAACGAGTACAGCCCCGTTTTGCCCTCCAGGTCGGCAGCCTCGAATTCTTCCTTGCTCATATCCGCTGGATAGAACCTGGCCCCCAAAGGTTTTGCGCCGGCATCCGCCATGAACGGCGCCTCATCATTCAGCCGATCCCAGGGGCCGTAGTTCAATTCAGCAAAGCGGCGCGCATCGTTTACACCGATGGTCTTGAGCCACTCCTGGTAATCATCGCCATACGCCTGCCGCCAGAACAGGTCATCCATAATCTGCGATGCCTCAATCAGCAGCACCAGCATCTGGCGCTGCCGGTCACTGAGATGCGAAAGGTCGGCAACCAGCGGAAACTCCGCGTAAACGTCCGGGCGCGGTTTTGACGCCGCGGCTCGAGGCGCTTGAGCCTGGTCGGATTCGGCAATCAATCCTTCGTCGGCAGGGCCGCTGCAAGCGGCGAGTGAGAGTGTTGCGACCGCCAGAAAGAGCGTTAACAATTTGTACACTATAGTGCCTCGAGCCGAATCGGAGGCGGGTGATTATCGCACAGCGGCTCCTCGAGATTGCCTGGCCCGTAGCCAGTCGGTTCGACCCCTGCCTCCCGAATACAACGCCACCGCCTTTTCGATAATGCTGCAACCACAAATCGAACCATTTCCAGTGCATTTTTCAACAGCCTTCTAGGTGTCCCTCCCGTTTATTCGTCTGGCATGATTTTGCTGCCTTTTTTCTGAGTGGTCGGTTAGCCTCGGGACATGTTTAAGTGGTTGGGCATTGTCTTCGGAACGGTAGGAGCCGCAGTGCGTTGTCGGCATGATCTGGCGACTGAGAACCTGGCTCTTCGGCAGCAACTGGCGGTGATGAAGTATCAGTGCCCCAGACCCAGGCTCACCGACGCAGATCGTCTCTTCTGGGTGCTTCAGTCACGAATCTGGTCAGAATAAGGACGCCCCGGAGGGACGCCCGGTACAGCGGCCAAACCAGGGCAAAATAATCCAGGGCAAACAAGTTGGCGGCTGCATCATGAATACCTTCGCCGAGCCGCTTGAAAATATCCTCCGGATGAATAAACGGGAAGGACAGGCAGGCGGTCGGGTCGAACGCTTTCTTCCTGTCGATCCCCTGAGCCGTCAACTGGCGTTAAATAACCGCAACCATCGCAAGATCGCGGTAGTGGACGGAGAGACCGGCTTCACCGGTAGTATGAATGTCGGTGACGTTTATGCCGGGCTGGGGGAGCCCTGGCGGGATCTGCATGCGTGCCTCCGGGGTCCGATAGTGCATTCGCTGCGTGAGGTTTTCTGCCAGGACTGGTATCACGCCTCTGGTGATGACCTGGTCAGTGACGTTTACTTTCCCCGGATTTCCGGTGCCGGGAATATCTGGGCGCAGTTACTTTCAAGCGGCCCGGCGGATGAACGTTGGCGCGCCATTCACACCCTGTTGTTCGCTGCCATCAATCTGGCGCGGGACCGGGTCTGGGTCGAAACGCCCTATTTCGTCCCCGATCCGCCCAT
>Ga0209987_10000162_pt1 | contig 31567 bp, 26 predicted proteins | sample N074metaG_FD_182134 | JGI IMG/M metagenome (GOLD analysis project Ga0209987, IMG submission 182134) | Deep subsurface microbial communities from Kermadec Trench to uncover new lineages of life (NeLLi) - N074 metaG (SPAdes) (version 2) | ecosystem: Environmental > Aquatic > Marine > Ocean trench...
TAGTTTTTTAATGTTCTGTTCTTTCGTGCCCATAGTTCTAAGTTACCAAGAAGGAAGATCCCAGAACAAGCGAAGGAACTTGATCCTCTGGCCATCCTCACAAATGAACCCTATCGGTCCCTTTATGTATCTTCTTCAAGTTGGGTTCAAAGCGTGATGACTCAACCTGGGAGACAAGGAGGGTTGGGTGGATCGGAGGGGGTAGCCGTCAGTGATCCGATGGTTCTGAACCCAGCCAATGATATTGCTTGCGATGGTAGATCCTGCCGATGTCCTGGGTGCAGACGACTTCTATGGTGCGAAATGTTTTCTCAGAGGAGTCCGGGGGGCGAAAGGTTAAAACATACTGGCTCTTGAGTTCTTCTGCCACCCTCATGTAGCTGCTCTTAAGATCCTCCAGCTTTTCCGGGAAGAAAACTCGACCGCCCGTAGCCTCAGCCAAATGAGATAGAGAGATTTCTTTTTCTCGAAAGTACAGATCAATGAAGTCCTTGTCTTCGTGGAGCACGTTCCTCATCACTTGATTGAGGAAATCCACCCGTTTGCTTTGTTCGATCTTGGGTTGGACCAGTCGTGTGCGGCTGACGATGTAAAGCGAAATGTCGGATTCGATCATAAGGCTCAGGACATCATCAAGGTTGGAGCGGCTTTCGTTATCCAGACCGTCGGTGAGAAGGATGATGACCTTCTTTCCCGGCACCTGCGTCAATCGTTCACGGGCCGTGGAGATCAGAGCATCGTAAAGCGCGGTTCGATATCCGCGCTCCAGGTGTTTGAGTGATTTGCGCAGTTCCTTGATGTCATTGGTCCAGTCCTGCAGGAGTTCCAGCTGGTCCGAGAAAGAAACGATGGCGATTCGGTCCTCCCGGCTGAAGGCTTGGGCAAACTGCAGGGCTGCCTCCTGGATTTCTTCCAGTTCCTCTCGCAGACTGCTGCTGACATCGAGCAGGAGAATGACATGAATGGCGGTTTCATCGAGGAGGAAGTTTTCGATGGGGCGAGGCTCATTCTCATCCAGAAGTATGAAGTGCTCCCGGGTCAGATTGGAGAGAATCTGACCGTTGGTGTCGAAAACGCTAACCGGAACTTTGACGTAGTTGGCCTTGATCTGAAATGAGGGTGGCTCTTGAGCCAGAAGTAGCGGACAACACAGAAAAAGCCAGGCCAGGCGAGGCATAGCCCCATTATAGTACCGATCCTATTTCTGAAGTAATGGAAAGAGCTGCTCAAGGGGCGAAGAGATTACGGTTCCCATCTGAGGATGGCGGAGCGTGCGGCACGAACTTCGTCCAGGCGGGTCAGCTTGGCCGTGGTCGGGGCACTGAGGAGCTTTTCCGGGTCTTCCTCGACCTCATGGCTGATGGCAATCATGGCATCGATGAAGGCATCCAATTCCTCTTTGCTGTGGCTCTCGGTGGGCTCGATCATGAGCGCGCCCTCGACGATCAAAGGGAAATAAGTGGTGGGGGGATGAAAGCCGTAGTCGATGAGTCTCTTGGCGATATCCAGTGTCGTCACCCCCTTTTTGTGTTGCTTCTTATCCGAGAAAACAACCTCGTGCAGGATGTCCGTGTCATAGGGAAGCTCGTAGTGCCCCTCCAGTCGCCGCCGGATATAATTGGCGCTCAGGACGGCCATTTCGCTCAGTTCCTTAAGGCCTTCTCGGCCACAGCTCAAAATGTAGCAAAGGGCCCGGACCGCCATCCCGAAATTGCCATAAAAACTGTGGACACGACCAACGCTTTCGGGTTTGTCCGAGTTGAGCCGATAAAGTTCACCCTCCTGCTCTACCCGGGGCACGGGCAGATAGGGGGCGAGATGTTCTTTGCACACCACGGGACCGCTGCCGGGTCCTCCCCCGCCGTGAGGGGTGGAGAAAGTCTTGTGCAGATTCAAGTGAAGCACATCGATTCCCATCTCGCCGGGGCGGGCATAACCCATGAGGGCATTGAAATTGGCGCCGTCCATATAGATGAGGCCACCCCTCTGGTGGACAATCTGGGCGATCTCTTCGATATGGGTTTCAAAGATCCCCATGGTATTGGGGTTGGTCAGCATCAGACAAGCCACCTCCTCGCTCATCTTCTCGGCCAGTACCTTGACGTCGATTCTGCCTTTCTTGTCGGAGGGGATGGAGATCACCTCATATCCAGCCAAAACGGCGCTGGCCGGATTGGTTCCGTGGGCCGAGTCGGGAATCAGGACGAACTTTCGAGGGTTCCCCTTCCGGGTAAGATGGGCACGGATCATCAAGATACCGATCAATTCCGCCTGGGCTCCTCCGGCCGGCTGCAGACTCACCGCATCCATGGCGGTTAACTCCTTGAGGCACTCCTGAAGCCTGAAGAGAATTTCCAGGTTCCCCTGGCTGTGCTGTTCCTCTTGAAGGGGATGGGTCAAGGCGATACCGGGGATACGGGAGACTCGTTCGTTGAGCTTGGGATTGTATTTCATGGTGCAGGAGCCCAGCGGGTACATGCCCAGATCGATGTGGTAGTTCCAGGTGGAGAGTCGCGTGTAGTGGCGAATGAGTTCCACTTCGCTGACCTCGGGGAATCCCCGGACCTCCGTCCGCAGATATTTGGAGTCCAGGATTTCCTCTACCGGGACATCCTCAACGTCCAACCGGGGAAGGGTATAGGCGGATTTACCGGGACCTGATCTCTCGAAAATCAAGGGCTCGTTTAGAAGAGAGGTGACTGAGGTTCGTGTCATAGCGTCACCTTCACGCTGGTGAGGACGTCCGCAAGCCGATTAATTTTTTCCAGACTGTTCTGCTCGGTCACGCAGACCAGCATCTGATTGGACCGCTCAGGAAAATATCTCCCCAGAGGAAGGCCTCCGATGATCCCCTCACTCACCAGTTGTCTATTGATTTCAGCGGGATCTTCGCTGCACTCCACGACCATTTCATTGAAAGTAGCACCGGAAAAGACCAGGGAGTCTCCCAGAAGTTTTCGCAAATGAAAGGCCTTCTTGAGATTTTGCTCCGCCAGCTCTCGAATCCCCTGCTTACCCAAAACCGACAGGAAAACGGCGGCCACCAAGGCACACAAGCCCTGATTGGTGCAGATATTGGAGGTCGCCTTCTGACGGCGGATGTGCTGTTCACGGGTGGCCAGCGTGAGGACGTAGCCTTGCCTTCCTTCGCTGTCGACGGTCTGACCCACCAGCCGACCCGGCATCTGACGCTTGTACTTGTCTTTGGTGGCAAAGAGTCCCAGATAGGGTCCTCCAAATCCCAGGGGAATGCCCAGAGACTGTCCTTCTCCCACCACGATGTCTGCTCCCAGCTCCCCGGGAGGCTTGAGGAGGCCCAGAGAAAGGGCCTCACTCACCACCACCACGGACAAGGCGCCCACGCTTTGGCTCAGACCAATGGCCTGTTCCACATCATCCAGGACACCAAAGAAGTTGGGGGACTGGATCACCACGGCGGCATGATCTTCGCTCACCAGCCGTTCCAGGGCTTCAACATCAACGCATCCCGATTCGGTAAAAGGAAGTTCCTGGAGTTGGATGTCCAGGTTGGCTGCATAGGTTTCCAAGACTCGCCGGTACTCGGGGTGGACGCTTTGGGCAACCAGGACCTTCTGTCGCCGGGTGGTGCGAACGGCCATGAGCACCCCTTCGGCCAGAGCGCTGCCCCCGTCATACAGGCTGGCGTTGGCAACCTCCATGCCCGTGAGCTGACAAATGAGTGTCTGAAATTCAAAGGTGGCCTGCAGTGTTCCCTGGCTGATCTCCGGCTGGTAAGGGGTATAGCAGGTGTAAAACTCGGATCGGGAAATGACCGAGTCAATCACGGTGGGGATAAAATGATTGTAGGCTCCCGCCCCCAGAAAATACTCGAAGTCTTCGGCGGAGGCGTTCTTCCGGCCCAGCGAATGGAAGTACTTGAGGATGTCCGTTTCTGAAGCGGCCTCCGGAATGTCCAGGGTTTTGCTGAGCCGGAGATTCTCGGGAATGGTGGCAAAGAGATCTTCCACTCGATCCACACCGGTGGCTTTTAACATCAACCGTTTTTCTTCCGGAGTGATCGAAACGTAGCGCATGGATTACTCCTGTGACTCCTCTTCGACGTATTTGGAGTATTCCTGGGAAGACATGAGGGCCTCCAGCTCTGTCGGGTTTGTCAGACGGATACGAATGATCCACCCCTCGCCATAAGGATCGTCATTGATCTTTTCCGGGGCATCCAGCAAGGACTCGTTGGTCTCTACGACTTCTCCGGAGACCGGCATGTAGACCTCCGACACCGCCTTCACCGATTCCACGGAGCCAAAGGCCTCGTTAACCTTGAAGGTTGTTCCCACTTCCGGGAAGTCGGCGAACACCACGTCGCCCAATTCCTTTTGAGCGTGATCGGTAATTCCAAGGGTGGCAACGTCATTTTCCTTCAGGATCCATTCGTGTTCCTTGCTGTACAGAAGATTATCGGGTGCATTCATGTGTTCCCATCCTTCTCGGTATTTTTAAAGAGATCATCAAGCATGTCAAAACCGCCAGTTCTTTTATCCCAAGTCGAGAATTGAATCAAGCGGGAACCGCAGACCACAGACCACAGAGAAGAAAGAAGAAGTCGGGATCCGAAATCCGCGAAGAATCGTGATTGTGAAACCTGCAACGCGTGTGAAGTGGGCGCTGCGCGCTCAATAAGCCATTTCAAATTGCCTTTCGTCCCCTAAAGTCCTAGCATTGCAAAAGCATCAGGAAATTGAGTAGAGAAAATGCCATGATCGGCCAAACCATCAGTCACTACAGAATCACAGTGAAGCTCGGTAGCGGTGGGATGGGTGTGGTCTACAAAGCTGAGGACACACGACTGGGCCGCAATGTGGCCCTGAAGTTCCTGCCTGAGGAGTTTGCCCAGAATCGTGAGGCATTGGAACGTTTCCAGAGAGAAGCCAGGGCGGCATCGTCGCTGAATCATCCCCACATCTGCGTCATTCACGACATCGGTGATCACGAGGGTCAGCCCTTCATCGTGATGGAGTACCTGGAAGGACAGACCCTCAAGCAACGCATCCAGGGAGGCTCGATGCAGACGGATGAGCTATTGGATCTGGGGATTCAAATCGCCGATGCTCTGGATGCGGCTCACTCCAAAGGCATCGTCCACAGAGACATTAAACCTGGCAACATCTTCATCACCCAAAGAGGCGATGCCAAGGTGCTGGACTTTGGATTAGCCAAGCTGACCCAGGACCTGATCGAAGTGGACTCCAGGATGCCCACGGCTCAGGTGTCAGAGGAGGCTCTTACCAATCCCGGTACTGCTCTGGGGACCGTGGCCTATATGTCGCCTGAGCAAGTGCGTGGAGAAGACCTGGATAGTCGCACAGATTTGTTCTCTTTCGGGATCGTGCTCTACGAGATGGCCACCGGAAGCTTGCCCTTCAAAGGCAGTACCACAGGGGTCGTCTTTGATGAGATTCTCAATAAACCTCCTACCGCATCTGTGCGGCTGAATCCAGAGTTACCTGAAGAATTGGAGCGAATCACCAACAAGGCTCTGGAGAAAGATGCCAAGCTTCGGCACCAAACAGCTTCTGACTTGCGAAGCGATCTGATGCGGCTCAGGAGGGATAGTGACTCCGGGAGATCAGCAGTCCGTACCGCTGTACCCGCAGCGACTCCCGCTAAACGACCCCGCTACCTTTGGCCGGTGGTAGCCGGGGCAGTCGTGGTCCTGGTCCTGTTGACAGTTGTCATGTTTTGGCCATCAGCTCCTGTGCCCCCCGCAGAGGTCATCGATTCCGTTGCTGTGCTTCCGTTTGAGAACCGGAGTGGTGATCCTGATTTGGAATACGTGAGTGATGGGATTGCTGAAGGCATCATCAATCGTCTTGCACAGGTGTCGAATCTGAGTAAGGTCATGTCCAGTTCTACCGTCAGACGCTATAAGGGAAGAGAAGTGGATGCCCAGACGGTGGGACAGGAGATGAACGTCCGAGGCGTTGTGATGGGGAGCATGGTGCAGCTGGGAGAGAATATCCGAATCAATGTGGAACTGGTAGATGCAGAAAACAACGCCACTTTGTGGGGCGACAGCTATACTCGGCCCCTATCAGAGCTTTATGAAATAGAAGAGTATCTGAGCAGGGAAATCGCGGATGCCTTGGGAATCCAGCTAACCGCCGAGCAGGGAAACCGGCTGACCAAACGGAACACGGAAAGTAGCGAGGCACACCACGCCTACCTCCAGGGCCGACATTATCTTCAGATCGGAACAAAGGAAGCAGGGGAAAAGGCCATACAGTACTTCAACGAGGCGATTCAGAACGATCCGAACTACGCGCTTGGCTATGCAGGTCTGTCGGACGCCCACCGAGCCATGAACAATACCTACTCTCCTCCCTGGGAGACCATGCCCCCAGCCAGGGAAGCGGCCATCGCAGCATTGGGGGTGGACGATACTTTAGCGGAAGCGCATGCTTCCCTGGGGGGTGTCCGATTTTGGTATGACTTCGACTGGGTAGAGACTGAGGCTGAATTCAAGCGTGCCATAGAGCTCAATCCCAGCTTACCCGAAGCTCACGAGGGTTACGCCCTCTATTTAGCCGCCATGCTGCGGGAAGAAGAGGCCATTCGTGAGATCCAGCAGGCCCGGCAACTGAACCCGTTTTCACCCAGCATCGCCGCTACTACAGTGCTTGTGTTTACCATGCTGCGTCACCACGGCCAAGCGATCGAATATGGTCTGCAGGCGATCGAAGCCCACCCCAACTCGTCCAGAGGGTACAAGTGGCTGGGGATAGCTTATAGAAACATCGAACAATTTGATGAAGCCACTACCCAGCTGAGTCGAGCTGTCGAGATGGACCGTAATCCTCCAAATGTGGCGTTTCTCGCCGAAATGTATGCGTTATCGGGGGAACCCTCTAAGGCACATGAGATGCTCGAGGAGCTTGATAAGTTATTTGAACAGGGACTTTACTATTGCCCTTACGAAAGAGCCCTGGTGTATATTGGGCTGGACGACAAAGACGAAGCCTTTGAATTGCTCGAACAAGCCTATGACCAGCGTGCCTATTGCATGCCCTGGCTCAGGGCTGACCAGGCCCTGGACCCCCTCCGCGACGACCCTCGCTTCCAGGACCTCCTGGTGCGGATGAACTTAGAGCCCTAGCCCGCGCTGGCAGCGCGCTCCCCACCAGACCTCCGTGATATATAGAACCTGGATCTATGAGGGGCCGAAAATGAAGGTCGAAGAAGTGACCACAGTCAGCACTGAACTGGTAGAAGCATTTGCTCGTTTAACTCCGCAGCTGAGTCGTTCGTCGCTCCCTCCCGGAGAGCAGGAACTGGAGCGGATTGTTCAATCGGATGCCACTCGATTGCTGGTTGCGAAGGTGGAGGGTGTCATCGTGGGCAGCCTGACCCTGGCTTTGTTCTGGATTCCGACAGGTCTGCGTGCATGGATTGAGGATGTGGTGGTTGATGAGAGCGTTCGGGGGCAGGGAATTGGAGCAGCGCTGAATCAGGAAGCTTTGAAAGTGGCTCGAGACCAAGGAGCCCGAACGGTGGATTTGACTTCTCGGCCCAGCCGGGAAGCCGCCAATCGTCTCTATCAGCGCTTGGGTTTCAAGCAACGAGAAACGAACGTCTACCGCTATTCGTTCGACCCCTAAGTATTGGTGGTGTGATCACCGGCAATAGGAATGCCTGGTCCTTTGATGCCCTACTGGAGGGCTCGCTTTTTGTAGACACCCTGATACTGGTTCTAGAAACTCTTGCTGCACTGCCCTCGAAGGAGTGAGCTTTCGGTTGACCGTATCCTGTTACTTCGCGAGCGGGTCGGGACGCAATTGGAAGTGCACGACCTTGCTGGTCGTTCCTTTGCCGCCTTCCATGTGGAAAGGTCCTCGGGTGCTCACCGTCGCCCACAAACCCTTACCCTTCCACCCGGCGTTCGGGTCATCGATCCGGCCGTCCATCCACTTGGTGTAAAAACCCAGCGGATAGGGCACGCGCATGATGACCCACTCCCCGTCCTTCAAGGCCAGCAGCCCTTCGGATGAATTGCCGGTATTAATCGGTATGTTTCTGCCCAGCCCCAAGGTGTCGAATTGATCCACCCAGGTGTAGTAGCTGGCCTCGGCGCTGCCCGAATCCGCCAAGCCTTTGAGTTGCGGCAGCGGTTCCGGATAGAGAGTCCAGCCTTCGGGGCAGTGCTGCCCTGTAGCGGTTGGTCCATTGAGCGGCCCCCTGCACTTGCGGCGGTCGAAGCTGGCCATGTGCCCGCTGGCCAGGGGCGTCCAGACCACGCCGTTGCGGTCGATGTCCATGCCCCGCGGAGAGTACCCCTGAACGGGCGCCTCGGGGTTGCCCCAGGGCAGCTCGTAGAGTTCCGTTATCGCTGTGACCGGTGGATTCGGTCCCGGGTCCAGCCGCATGACCGCACCCGGGAAGCCTAAGGTAGATCCCCAGATCGACCCGTCTACGGGATTGAAGGCAACGCCGTAGTAGCGAGCGTTGATCCGTTTGTCCTTGGAGGGATCGAGCGGCTGATCAGGCTCCACATACTCGTCCCGTTTGCCGTTGCCGTTGGTGTCTAAAATGAGCGGCGTCCAACCCTGCGACTTCTCCTCATCGCCGGTCTCGTCAAACATCTTCGTGTTGATCCAGCCGATGACCGGGCCGCCACCGCTCGTCCATAGCGTGTGGTTGTCATCCTCTGCAAAGATCAGGTGGTGGGTGCTGAAGCAAGTGCTAATGAGAGTGAACTGTTCGGTTTTGGGATCGTACATGGAGACGTGGCGGCGGGCGCTGTCGAGCGGGAATGCCTTCGCCGATGGATGCTCCGACCCCTCTTTGCAGAAGTCCGGATTCTCACTCGGGCGAACGGTCGAGGTAAGCCAGACCCGGCCCTTGTGATCGAGCATCGGGTTGTGGGCGTTGGCCTGACTGGTCCAGATCGCTTCCTCCCCCCAGTAGGGTGATGGCTGTAGCGGCTGCCGCGCCGCAACCGGCGTGTCGGGATCGCGAACCGGAATCGTCACCTGGCTGGCCGTGTGACCCACCGGATCCAGGATGGGCACGTAATCCGCGCTGGCCTCGAGCGCTCCATAGATCGGGCCATTGGCGTTGACGGTGGGATTCCGCTTGTCGGTGGAAGCCTCATCGTGGAGATAGGCTTTCGGATCGGCCCAGTCCCACTGGGTGATGACGATGTTTCGCTCCAGGCCCTGGGGCCTCGGCGGTACCGGAGGCAACTCCCCGGCGGTGATCCTCTCGGTCCAGTCCGCGAACATGGTCAAGGCTCGCTGCCGGCCGAGCCCGTTGAGCCCTCGAACCATATTGCCACCCGCTTGTCCGGATTGGATACGCCGATCCCAGGCGGCCTCCAGGGAGTCGAATTCACCAAGCTCTACGGGAACCTCGCGGGTGGCCTTGTTGCCCAGTTGATGACAGGCCATGCAGCCCCCTGACTTCAGGGACCTGATCCACTGGGCCTGACTTTTCATGTTGGGAGAGATGCCATTGCCCTGGGGGCCTGTGCCCGGAAACTCGTCCTGGTCCGGCACCTGGATCAGGGAGAGCCAGTAGCCGGCCGGGTAGTATTGTGCGGCGGCGCGTGGGTTTGGGGCCTCAACTGCGGTCAGGTTCAGGATGTGGCCTGGCGCGGTTTGCACCTTAGGCGAATCCACCAGCCCGTAGCCGCGCACCCACACGTCGTAGTTCGCTGCTGGAAGATCGGGGACGACATAGTGACCCTGATCGTCGGTGACCACGATCTTGACGAACTTGGTAGGCAAGTCAGTGGTTTCCGCGATGACCCAGACACCCGCTTCCGGTCCTTCCTCTCCGGTGACCACTCCGCCCAGGTCGTCGTTGTCGATCTGGATCGCGTCATCGGTGAGTTGGCAGGCACTCATGGCGGCTAGCCAGAGGGTTAAAAACACGGGGGTGCCGGCCTTCAGAAGGCCTGTGTACCTGGCTCTTTTGGTTCTCATGACTTACCCTCCTTCGAACTGCTGGTAGGATAATTACCTTCCGATGATAAGCCTACTGGGAGTGGAAAGCAATGCGACTCATCCCAGCCAGCAGCCGCGGGTGTAGTACCAGAGATTCGGGTACCCGTGGTCGTCTACCACCTTGAGTGCAGACCTAGGGTTGAACCAAGCTCGACTATGGCCGTTCTTGTTGTGGGGGAAGTTCTTTGGTAGAAATGGAAGCTTTTTAGGAGCATCAAGAGGAGAAGAGGATTCAATTTGCGATTACTTGTTCAGGCTAAACACGCCTCTGTTGCTGTTCTTTTGATGAGTCCCCTTCTTGCGCAGCAGGCCGATCCTCCTTCTGTACAGGCGGTCCAGGTCGAACAGGAACCGGTTCTGGATGGTGTGCTGGATGAACCGGTCTGGCAGGAAGCCTCACCGGTTGGACAGTTTCGTCAACGCAACCCTCAAGAAGGAAATCCGGCCACGGAGAAGACCGAAGTGCGGATCATTTATTCCGACACGGCCATCTTTTTCGGGGTCACCTGTTATGACTCACAACCGGATCGGATCATCGCCACCCAGCGGGCTAGGGACGCAGACCTGGAGTTTGACGACAGCTTCACGATCCTACTGGACACCTTCCACAGCCATCGCAACGCCTTTTGGTTTGAGATGAACCCTCTGGGTGCTCGCTATGATTCCTGGATTACGGATGAAGGGGGCCGAACCTCCCCCGAATGGGATGAACGCTGGGAGGTGGTTGTAGCCATTGGCGAAGAGGGCTGGGTGGCCGAAGTGCGCATTCCTTTCTCGGTCCTGCGCACCCCCTCTGCAGAAGAGCAGGTCTGGGGAATCGATTTCCGGAGAGTGATCAAACGAAAGAATGAGGAAGTGGCGTGGAGCAACTATCGGCGAGATTTCACTTTCGAGCAAGTCTCCCAGGCGGGTCACCTGGAGGGCTTGCGGCAAATCCCCACAGGGTTCACCTACAGAATCAAACCTTACGTGCTTCTGGGTCTGAGCCGAAGTCTTCCCGAGTTTGGCGGTGCTTCAACCCACAACGAATCCGACGTCGGGCTGGAGGTCTTCAAGTATCGTCTCTCTCCCAACCTGACCTTGGATCTAACGGTGAATCCGGACTTCGCCGAAACCGAAGTGGACGATCCCCAGATCAACCTCACCCGGTTTCCCCTCTTTTTTCCCGAAAAGCGTGAGTTCTTTTTGGAGGATGCCGGGGTGTTTGAGTTTGGCCCTGGAGGTGATGTACCGGAACTGAGGCTGTTTCATTCCCGGCGGATCGGCCTGACCGAGGAAGGGGAAGAGGTCCCCATCCTTTTCGGCGGGCGTCTGACCGGAACAGCGGGAAAATTTGAACTGGGCCTTCTCAATGCCCAGACCCAGGAGTCTGATCCAGACCCAAGACGCAACTACACGGTCGGTCGCGTCAAGCGAATCTTCGGGAGATCCTTCGTAGGCGCTATGGTGACCAATCTGCAGTCGGGCGGGAGCAGCGACTACAACCGAACGGCTGGCCTGGACTCGGAGCTTGTCTTCTTCGACCATCTCAGCGTGAACTCATTCCTTGTTCACTCCTGGAGTCCCGATGTGAATGAGGACACTTGGGCTTTTCGTCCTGCAAAGATCACCTGGGCAAGTGACTTTCTCAACGCCAACATTGAACATCAGACGATTCAGCGAAACTTTGAAGCGGAGATGGGATTTGTGCCCCGAAAAGACATGAAGAAAACCCTTGGAGAGATCTCCATTCACCCAAGACCGGACTCCGAGTGGATTCGAAGAACCACACTGGGTACGTTTATGTCCTATATCAGCAATCAAGCAGGAGAATTGGAGACTCGGGACCAGAAGATGACTTTCGGTATCGAATGGGAAAGTGGAGACCGCTCGATGGTGGATGTAGGCAAGAATCTGGAGAGCATCACTCAGCCCTTTATTTTGCGGGGGAAGTTTCTTATTCTCCCTGGAGTCTATCGAAACAACCAGTATGAATACCGATTCAGAACTTTCAGAGGGAGGCGCCTTTCCACCTTTCTACGCATTCGGTGGGAGGAGTTCTGGGAGGGAGACCGCTTTGCCATAACCTTTAATCCCAACTTCATTATCAGCGATAAATTGAGCGTCAGGATCGAGTATGACTTCGATGATATCTCGCTTCCCCAGGGACAGCTCACCACTCATCTCGTCAACAGTATTTTTCGGTATAACCTCAGCAACGAGTGGTTGACCACGACCACCCTGCAATTTGACAGTTCTGAGGATCTGTACAATCTGAACTTCCGCCTCAATTACATCTACAGGCCCGGGGATGATGTGTTTCTGGTTTTCAACAGGACCAGCGACAATGTGAGAACCGATTGGTCGGTGCTGTTGAAGGTGACCCGTTCGTTCGATTTCTAGTCTGTCCGACCGGTGTGGGTTTTTCCCCATTCGGCTCGCAGTGAACCCAGCGTCTCACCTTCACCTACCTCGACCCGGGTCTCTTTGAGTTTTTCTTCCAGTTGATCGTAGTCGCCTGCAACAGCCTTTTGGGCCTCTTTTTCCAGGTCTTCCGGCCAAAACCCGAGGTCATAGCCGTGCCAGGGCTCTCTCGGCTTGAGATCAGGCAGACCCAATTCTTCCCAGATGACCCTTGCCCGTTCCATATACTTCTTTCGGGGAAGGGAGAGGGGAGGAAAATCGGACTTCCGTGTGGCATCGATGAGCAGAGAGGATTCCTCACTATCGTAGCGGCTCCCGGGATAGTTGATGACCATGCCGATGGGGGTAGCCCCAAAGGGCCGATTTCCAACAATCTTGGTATCCTGGTGAGGCTGGGAGCGATGGGTGATCGCCCAAAGCACGGCAATCGGATCAGAGGGGTTAATGTCCTCATCCACCGTGACCACCAGTTTCCCGACACGATCTCCGTAATCCAATATGGCCTGCATGACTTCCCAGGGCTCCTGGTGATCCTTCTTTTTCATCCGCACCACCACGTAGGGGCGCAGGTTGATCAGCGCCTCGGTCAGCGAAACCTCCAGCACGCTGGAAAAGCCTTTGTTTTGAAGGTAGCGGTAGATCAGGGTGGTCATCCCCATGGCTTTAATCTTGGAACTCTCGCTGGGTGTGACCTGGCTGATGATCGACACCCAAACCGGATCTTTTCTGTGGGTCACACAGGTCAGTTCAAAAACAGGGCTCAGCGTTCGGGGATCCACCACCCCCATCGACTCTCCGAAGGGACCCTCTTCCTCCAAATAAGAGGTAGGGATGATGCCTTCAAAGACAATCTCGGAGCTGGCAGGAACCTCCAAATCCACGGTCTGGCACTTGACCAACTGAATCGGCTCTCCGATCAGACCGCCCGCCAGGGTCAGTTCATCCATGGTTGGGGGAACCTTCTGGGTGGCGGCATAGGAAACAGCGGGCACCGCTCCAATGGCCACGGCCACTTCAAGAGGTTTACCCAGTTGTCTGCACTTTTCCCAGTGGCTGGACAGATCCTGAGGTGTGCCAATCATCAGTCCGCTGAGCCCCGGGCCTCGGATCAGGCCACGATAGTTGCCAACGTTGCGCTGTCCTGTTTCCGGATCCCGGGTGATCCAGTGACCCCCGGTTATGTAGGGGCCGTTATCGAAACCGGGAGTCGAAATGGGAATCGGGAACTCGGTGAAACCACCGTGGATGAGAAGTTCTGAGCCAGTGTGAATCTCTTCCTGGACGGGACCGCTTTCAACCAACTCAGGCTCGATAGGATGGTCCATCGCGTGTAGCCATCGGTCGATAATCTCATCCGGCTTGCATCGGACCCCCAGGCAGTAGATGTCAGCGGAACCGGCAAGGCCACCGACTAGAACCGAACCCTGGTACTTCCTGTTTTTCGAATCGGTGACGTTCTCAAACAGAAATGCCTTTCGATCCTTTTCCTCCAAGCCTCTGAACTGCCAGCGAACCAGTGGGTGAAGCTCGGTATCCTTGTTGATCTCCTTCTGGATGCGCACGAGTTTGTCTGTTTCCTCAAGTGCTTGAATGAACTCTCTTAAGTCTTTGTAGTAACTTTTTATTGGTGTCATGGTGGGGATAGTCTAGCCTGAAGTGGGCACGCCTGAAAGGGGACAAAAGGAGAGGAGGGACACTACCGCAGAGGAGGGGTTTTGCCACTATGCGATAAAAGGCGTGCCTTTGCATTAAAGACGGCAAACCCGAGTTTCCTGGGATCCTTCTCTGGTTTTGGCTGCATGGGCTCGATATCGCTCTCGAATTCCAAAATATTCTGGCCGCTATGTAATTCGATTCCGTCGAGTGAAATGTCGAGAGGGTCTTCTTTCACCTGGTAACTCGAGAGGAGCACCCCATTGAGTCGCAAGCACAAAGTACAGGGAACAAGACTGGCCACGGTGCAGGAGAGGTTTAAAATGGATTCCTGACCAGACCGTACAGGCAATGCTACCTGGGCTTTTCTGCTGTGAGACCACCGCCAGACATTCTCTGTATCGGACTCTTCTTCATTCCAGCCAGCTAGAAAATCGAGATTGAAAGATCGCGAACCCGTTATCGTATAGTGCCGAACCATACGCCTTTCCTGGTCGACGGCACTGTAATTAAATCGTTGATCGTGATATTCCTGGATGACATCATGGAAGCCAAGGAGCTTCAAAATCTCGATCACCAGAACCGGTGATACCTGCCACCAGGAATGGTTGACCGAAGGGGTCTCGGCTCTAGGGAGCAGACGCATACTCGGGCTATTGAGGAATGCCGGATCGGCCGACCCTATTGCTTCAGTAATGATGATCCTGTCCGTGACGACCTTGGCAACCTGCTCAATGGCGCGAAAAGGATCGCGAAGATGGGCCAGGATGTTCCCCATGAGGGCAATGTCCACAGGATCGATCAGCTGGGGCGCATCGTAGGCCGACCCGTGAACCAAATGGACTTGTGACTTCAGAACTTTATGTGAAAGCCAAAAGGCATTTTGACATAAGCGCACGTTGTTTCGAAGATTCGTTCGAAGGGTTCCAGCATCTACACTTTCGTGGGGGACTGCATCCCAGTCCGCCTTCTCTCCCAGGTCAAGGGCTGTGACCTTCGCCGCACCCCGCTTTTCAATCTCGAAGGAAAAAAAGCCACTGCCTGGCCCAACGTCGAGAACCTGTTTCCCAGAAAAGTCGGTGTGCCCAAGATAGGCATCGAGATTTTCCCGGTGATCCCAACAGCCCTCAATAGTGCCATATTCTGGCAGAGTGATTGTCTGATAAAACAGGCAATCATCAGGGATGCTCATCTGATCCTGTTCATTCATGATGAAACGATTGCTTGAGTCAGGTCATGTCAACGAAAAACATCGCAGTATAACCTCGCCTTCGTAACAGCGGCAACAACGCCCAACAGGCTTGAGAAAGAAGATAGAAACACCCGGAACCTGGAGCGCGCCAATCGCGCTTTACCCGCTCATCGATTATAAAAGGGCGTTTCGACGACCTTGGCCTGGACTCGCTTGCCCCGAATCTCCACCTCCAGCGGCTGACCGATCTGGGCCTTGTCGATGGGGAGATAAACCAAGCCTACACTTTTTTTCAGGGAAGGAGCAAAGCTGCCGCTGGTCACCTGGCCCACCTCAGTTCCGTCCACAATGACCGGGTAGTGATCACGGGCGATTCCTCGCTCCACCATCTCGAAACCGGCCAGTTTGCGCTGTTTCCCCTCTTCCTTGAGCTTCTCCAGAGTATCGTGCCCGATGAACTTTCCTTTACCCAGTCGGACAATCCAGCCCAGACCCGCTTCCCAGGGCGTGGTGGTCTCGTCGATCTCGTGTCCATACAGGCAGTAGCTCACTTCCAGTCGCAGCGTGTTGCGCGCCGCTAGCCCGGCGGCCATGATTCCAAAGGGCTTTCCCACCTGAAACAGTCGCTCCCAGATAGACGGAGCTTCCTCCACGGGGATGTAGATCTCAAAGCCATCCTCCCCCGTGTAACCGGTCCTCGAGATCAAGCCTCGAGTGCCGTTCACCTTTCCAAAAGTGAACCCGTAGTACTGGATCAGGGACAGGTCCAGGTCGGTGAGTTCCTGAAGCACGGCTTCGGCCTTGGGTCCCTGGATGGCCAGTTGGACATAAGAATCACTGTTGTCGAGGATATCGACTCTCCCCTCCTTTTTGGATTGGACCCATTGGTAGTCCTTCTCCCTGTTGGCCGCGTTGACGCAGACAAAAATGTGCTGGTCACTGATGCGGTAAACCACGATGTCGTCAATGAATGTTCCCTGGGGATAAAGAAAAGCGGAGTACTGAGCCTGCCCGTCAGATAGCCGGGAGACATCATTGCTGGTTACCCTTTGGGCCATGGCAAGAGCGTCCGGGCCAATGAATTCAATCTCGCCCATGTGGCTGACGTCAAAGACCCCAACCCTCTCCCGGACTGCCAAATGCTCCTTGAGGGCACTGCCATAGTGCACGGGCATTTCCCAGCCCGCAAAATCCACCATACGCGCACCATATTTTCTGTGAAGGGCATTCAAAGGCGTTTTCTTCAAGGTCATGGAATGACTCAAGGTTAAGTCCTGCTATAGTTGTGTCCAGCTCAGCCCGAAAGGAAAAAGCAATGAGCAGCTGGCTAAACACGACAAAGATCTTCTTGACCGTGATGATTTGCCTGGCCGCATCATGGTTTGTCGCCGGGCAGACGGCTTCCGGACCGCGCCACTACTTCTTTCTCTCCGACCAACGCGTCATCACGGTCGAACTGATCAATGAACAAAAAACAATTCTAAACTATATTAATCTTGGCGACTCGTTCGAGATAATTCAAGCACCGGGGCTTCTTATTTTAGATGCAGAGGGTCTCCCTTACCATGGACATGTCTTCGAAGTCGAGGATGCGACCCATCCCAGCGACCGGTTCAAGGTGACAGAACTGGTTCAGCCCGATCGCTATGTTGGCTACAACATCTGGGGGAATTACAGTTTTCAATCACCCCCGGAGAGGGTGTTCTTGAAGGTCGGATCTCGCATCGCGGAACTGGAGCCCGTTTCCCAAACTGATTTCAATTTGCTGGCCTCCAAAATCGGAAATCTGGATCTGGCCATGGAGGATGGAAAGCAAATGGTTTTATTGGCGGGTTTTCGTCAAGGGTGGGGAACGATCTATGGGAGCGGTGCCGTAGAAGTGCAGCAGATCGAAGGTCATTTCCCGGATCTCGAAATTGTGCCTCCTGTGCTCCTGGATGGTGCGCAGCCGGCCCTTCCTTCCTCCTTTGCCCATTTACCCGACCCGGTTGTGGTGGAGTTGAGTGGTCGGGTGAGCCGCTCGGGAGCGCTGACCGATATCGAGGTCGTCAATGGTATCGCGCCTCGCCTGGACCAGCTTGCCCGGGAGACGGCGCAAAATACCTGGAGCTTCCTGCCGGCTATTTCCAAAGGCAAGGTTGCCGATATCCGGCTGACCTTCAATGTGGTCTTCCGCAGAGGTGCGCCGGAGCGCCCGCGGCGTTAGCCTTAGACCATCCCGGCTAGGTGGAGAGTTGCTGAAAGTAGTGCTCGATGGCACGGACAAGATCGGGGACGGAACTTCTCTCGGCTTGAACCACAATCTTTAATCCATGCTCCCGGGCCGTGGCTGCGGTGATGGGTCCGATCACGGCGCAGCGAAATTGCTGGACATCCTCTACCTTCTCGGCCAGGGTGGCAAAATTGCTCACCGTTGAGGAACTCGTGAAGGTGATCAAGTCGGGAGGTTGACTCTTGAACAGCTGGGTCAGCTTGGAGCGGCTCCCCTTGGGCACCACCGTGTCATAGACTTCAATCAGGTTCACCTCGGCCCCCTGTTTGCGAAGTGTTTGGGGGAGAAGCTCACGGGCCCGGCTGGCCCGGGGCAGGAGGATGCGCAAGCCTTCGACCCGGCCGCCATTGAAGTCCAGGAAGTCCTTGAGGATGCCCTCGGCCTGATAGAGCTCCGGAACCAGGTCAACGGCATATCCGTAGCTTTTGACCTTGTCCGCAGTGGCCGGTCCAATGGTGCAGATCTTGGGTAACGGGGAGTCTCCCTTTGGAGCAGGCAATTTGCCCAAAGCCTGAGCTCGATCCAGAAGTATTTCTACCGCATTGGCACTGGTGAACATCAGCCAGTCGCAGCTCTTTAGCGCCTCAACGGCGTGGTCCAGTTCCTGATCGGGACGAGGCCGAATTTCAATGGTGGGCAGGTGTAGGACTCGAGCACCCGCTTCCTCGAGAAGATGCTGAAACTCAGGAGCCTGACCCTGGGCTCGGGTAATGAGAATGGTGCGATGGTGCAAGGATGGACTCATGGCTGGTACTGAACGCTGGATTCTTCAAGCATTTTGTCTCCACCCTGAGCCAGGAGGTAGCGGGCGGCTTCCAGGGCGAGTTCGTCCAATTCCTGGGGCTTGCCCTGGGAGGATGTTCTGGCCACCTGCAGGCTGCGAGGACCGGCCACAAAAGCCGTGAAGGTGGCCTTGTCATTCTCAATGGAAGCGTGGGCTCCCATGGGGACATCACACCCGCCTCCCATTTCGTGTAAGAATCGTCTCTCGGCTAGCGTACAGCTCCGGGTGGCAGGGTCGTCCACCGGTTCCACGATTCGGCGAGTGCTTTCGTCATCTGTTCGGATTTCTATGGCCAGGGCACCCTGACCGATGGCAGGAACCATTTCCTCTACCGGGAAGATATAGGCGATCTTGTCGTGAAGTCCCAGCCGGTTCAAGCCGGCCGCCGCCAGGATGATTCCGTCCAGATTCTCTTGTTCAATTTTCTTGATGCGGGTTTCCACGTTGCCCCGAATGGGAGAGATTACCAGGTCGGGACGCAGCAGTTGCAGTTGCACGCGACGGCGAAGGGAACCGGTACCCAGTCTGGCCTGTTGGGGCAGCGCCTGAAGGGAAGAAAGCGTGGGAGATGCCGTTACCAGCGCGTCGCGTGCATCTTCCCTGGGTGGAATCGCCGCCAGGGTCAATCCTTCAGGCGTTTGGGTGGGAAGATCCTTGAGGCTGTGGACCGCCAGATCGATCTGATGCTGCAAAAGGGCCTCTTCGATCTCTTTGACAAACAATCCTTTGACGCTGGCTGCCAGTTTCGAGAGGTCGGCCTGGGGTGTTTGATCCCCGGTTGTGCGGATGATCTCGATGCGGGTCTCAAGATCGGGATGGTGTTTTTGGAGGGCCTCTTGAAGAAGTGCGGATTGCCTGAGCGCCAACGGACTGCCCCGGGATCCGATCACGAGTTTCCTCATGAGTCATTGTCCAGGCGAAAGACTTTTCGGATCAGTTGGATTTTGTGAAGACGACGATTGGGATCTTCATCGACTTGTTGGATTTCCCTGATGAAGGGATGGGCGATTCTGTGGGCAGTGCTTCGAAGAGCTTTTTCCAGCCGTTCGTATTCCCCAGGGTCCAGGTTCTTGTGGTTGCTTCTCAGCTCCTCCAGGCAGATCTCCTCGATGCGATGCCTCAGGGAGTGGATCAGAGGTCCGGCACTGCGGGTGCTGAGTTGCTTCATGTATTTGACGGTTTCTTTATCGACAATCTCTTCTGCAACCGCTGCTTCTTCGCATCTTTGGCGAATGTTGGCGTCAATGACCGATTGCAGATCGTCGACATCGTAGAGAAAGACATTCTCCAGGTCATTGACCTGGGGGTCGACGTTGCGGGGAACGGAAATATCAATGATGAACAGCGGACGATATCGGCGCCGTTTGATGATGGCCTCAACACGACTCTTGTCCAGCAGCAGGGAAGTGGAGCCGGTGCAAACCAGGGCAATGTCGGACCGGATCAGATAGGTCTCGAGATCTTCGAAGGGAACTGCCGTGGCCATTAATTTGGCGGCCAGTTCCTGGCCGCGCTTGGGTGTCCGGTTCATGACAAAGATCTGGCTGACTCCAGAGTCGAGAAGGTTGCGCGCAGCCAGCTCACCCATTTCCCCTGCTCCCAGGAGAAGAGTTGTCTTGCCCTTGAGATCCCCAAAGATCTTTCGGGCCAGTTCCACGGCAACGGAGCTGATGGATACGGCAGAGGCTCCAATTTGAGTCGCGCTTCTGACCTTTTTGGCCACGAAAAAAGCCCGGGGGATCAAGTCTTTGAGATAAGTTCCTACGCTTCCTGCCTGGCAGGCCTCGACATAAGCCTGTTTCACCTGGGCCAGGATCTGGGGCTCTCCCACCACCATGGAATCCAGGCTGCTGGCTACTCGAAAAACGTGCCGTACGGCGTCACCTCGCTGATAACTGTAGAGATAGTCCTCGAGGAAGGGGGGCTTCAAGGTGTGATAGGAGTAGAGAAAATCCTTCACCGATTGGACAATCTGGGCCTGGCTTTTCTGTCCGTGGGCGAGGATTTCCACTCGATTACAGGTGGATACGATCATTCCTTCCTGCAGATCAGAATCCTTCTGCAGACGCCTGAGGGCGGGCTGTAGATGCTCCTCAGCGAAGGCGATCCGCTCCCGTACCTCCACGGGTGCCGTTTTATGGTTGAGTCCGACTAGAACAAGATCCATTACGGAAAGTAGTGCAATCCTCCCAGGTAACGTGCTCCCAAAAAGGTGAAAAGGACGGAAAGAAAGCCGATCATGCTGATCAGGGCTGCGCGCTTCCCGCGCCATCCCGCCGTTAAACGCAGATAGATCAGTGCCAAATAGATTCCCCAGGTGACGAGCGCCGCGATGACTTTGGGGTCGCTTTGCCATCCCCTGACCCAATCCTGCTCGGCCCATATGACCCCTGCCAAAAGGCCCAAGGTCATAAAGCAGAAGCCGGATATCAGAAATTTGTAGAACAAGTCATCCAGAAGCACCAGCGAAGGCAGCCAGTAATAGAACGTCTTCGGTTTCTTGCTCTTCAGTTCTCGTTCTTGAAAGAGATAAAGGAGACTGGCAATGAAGGTGATGAAGAACATTCCATAAGCTAAAAAAAGGCAAATGGTATGCCAGTAAATCCAGGAACTGCTGAGAATCTCAGGAACCGGGGAAGATTTGATGAAGATCGTTCCCAGCATCAAAACAGTGACCAAAGGGAGCAGGAAAAGTCCAAGGGGCTTAATTCGATAACGCAGATGGGAGATAAAAAAGCACAGAGAAACCGTCCAGGCAAAAAATGTAAGCGCCTCTCTCAAGTCGGTCAGCGGAAGGCTCCCCTTCTCCACCGCGCTGTAGATGAGAAAAGCCGAGTGCAGAACGAAACCCGCACCCACGGAAACAATCGCGATCCGATGGAAGATCTTATTCTGTTTGGATACAAAGGCTGCCACGCTGTGGAGAAGCCCCAGCACGTAGAAGCCAAAAGCTGAGTTAAAGAGAAGTATGCCCACGGGACGCCTATTATAGCAGTACAGTTGGGGCCCTATGGTATCATTTGTGGCGTGAATTTCGGTGGGATTGATCCAATAGAGCTTCTGATCGTTATTGCGGTTGTTTTATTTTCCTTAAGTATTCACGAGTCTGCCCATGCCTGGACGGCGGATTGGCTCGGGGATCCCACCGGTCGTGCCTTGGGTCGAGTGACCTTGAATCCGCTCGTTCATATCGATCCCATGGGAAGTATTCTTGTCCCGCTCCTGGGCTTCGTCATGGGAGGGTTTATCTTCGGTTGGGCAAAACCGGTGCCCGTCAATCCTCGTCATCTGAAAAACCCCAAAAGGGATCATATCTTTATTGCAGCAGCTGGTCCCGCCAGTAATGTGGTGGCAGCGCTGGCCTTTCTGATTGTGTTGAAAGTAATGAATCTCATGGCACCGTCGCTGAGCAGAGGGGATCACGCTCTTTACCCGTTGTACCTTTTCTGTTTTTTGGGGTTGTTGCTCAATGTCGTCCTGGCGGTCTTTAACCTGCTTCCCATCCCACCCTTGGATGGGAGCTGGATCCTTTCCGGCCTTTTGCCGCATCATCTTTCTGTTCTCTATGACCGCATCAGGCCTTATGGGTTCATGCTTTTGCTTCTGCTCATGTTCTCCGGGGCTTTGGGAGAAATCATCCGTCCGGTCTGGGCCTTCGTGCAGGGCCTGATCGTTTGATCGAATGAATGCTTCAACCATGAAGAAAAGAATATTTAGCGGGATGCGTCCAACCGGTCGGCTGCATCTGGGGAATTTCTTCGGAGCCCTGCAAAATTGGGTGAGTCTTCAGGATGAGTACGAGTGTATCTTCGGAATCGTGGACTACCATGCCTTGACGACCGATTACGGCAACGTGGATCAGATCGGCCAAAATGTCGTGGAGGTGGCCATCGATTGGCTCGCCAGTGGGATCGATCCCCAAAAATCCACCATCATGGTCCAATCCCTTGTTCCCGAGCATGCCGAGCTTCATCTACTGCTCTCCATGATTGTCCCGCTGCCCTGGTTGGAGCGCGTTCCCACCTATAAGGAACAAATACAGCAACTCCCGGAAAAGGACCTTTTAACCTATGGCTTTCTGGGATATCCGCTGCTTCAGGCAGCCGACATTCTCATTTATAAAGCAGATGCGGTTCCGGTAGGCGAAGACCAGGTCGCCCATATTGAACTGTGTCGGGAAATCGCTCGACGCTTCAATCACTTCTACGGAGCCGTTTTTCCCGAGCCCCAGGCCAAGTTGACCCGGATGGCGCGTTTGCCGGGAACCGACGGCCGCAAGATGAGTAAGAGTTATGGCAACGAGATTCAGCTCTCCGAAGACCCCGAGAGCATTTCCAAAAAGGTGATGAGGATGATGACGGATCCCGCTCGGGCACGCCGCACCGATCCGGGTAATCCCGAGGTGTGTCCCGTGTTTGACTATCACAAGCTTCTAACCGATGCCGAAGGCCGGAAGTGGGTGACCGAGGGTTGCACGACGGCGGGGATCGGTTGCACGGATTGCAAACAGCTGCTGCTGAAAAATATGCTTCCCGTCATCGAGCCGCTCCATGAAAAAAGATTGGAACTGGAGAAAGACACTGATCAAGTCAAGCAGTGGTTAGTGGAGGGAAGCAGCAAGGCCCAGGGTATAGCCCGAAAGACCATGACCGAGGTACGTCAGGCCATGAAGATAGAGTATTAGTGTTTCGGGCGTCGTTGTGTTTCTTGATGAGACTGGCGAGGTGAGGTCAAGGAGCGAATCTCCCATCCATGCAGGTACAGACCAGGTCGCAAACAGAAGACTATAGGGTCCAACTGGAGATCTTTGAAGGCCCTCTGGACCTGCTCCTCCATCTCATCCGCCAACAAGAGATCGATATCTACCAGATTCCCATCGCCCAGATCACCGATCAATATCTGCACTATCTGGACAAGATGAAGGATCTCAGCATCACCATCGCAGGCGACTTCCTGGTCATGGCCGCCACCTTGATTCATATCAAATCGGGAATGCTGCTTCCTGCTGAGCCCGGTTCTCAGATGGCTGAGGAGATGGAGCAGTCGCGAAACGAACTGGTTGAGCGGTTGTTGGAGCATGAAAAGTTTAAACAGGCGGCCCAAATGCTCTATGAGCGTGAAACGGTTGAGCTCAGTGTGTGGCCCCCGGATGACAGCGAGTTTGAAGACCAGGAAAAGGAGCTCATATCGGCCACTGTGTTTGATTTGGTGAGTGCCTTTCACCGCATGGTGGAACGCTATAAAGATCAGATCGTCATGGAAATTCAGCATGAGGCGGTGTCCCTTGAAGAGAAACTCACGGAAATTCGACGTCTGCTGACGGTGCAGGACGAATTCCTTTTCTCGCTGTTTTTTCAGAAAAAAATATCCCGCCTTCATCTTGCGGTTACCTTTTTTGCTTTGCTGGAGCTGACAAGGCTGCAGGAGATTAAACTGGTTCAAAAGGGTCTTTTCGCGGACATTCGTATTCGGGCATGTTAGAAGCGGCACTGCCCAATCAGATCCTGGCTATTCTCTTTGTGGCAAAAGAGCCACTGACTCTTGATCAGCTGCAGGAAGTCTATCCCGACACACCGGTGGAGGAACTCCAGAAAAGTCTGGACCAGCTAATATCGGAATTTAACTCTTTTCAACGGGCCGTTGAGATTCGCCAGGTTGGGGGCGGCTACAGGATGACCACCCGCCCCAATCATCACGAGGACATTCGAAACTACCTGAAAACAAAGCCTTCCGCTAAACTGTCGTTGGCGGCCTTGGAGACACTGGCGGTGGTTGCCTACAAGCAACCTGTGACGCTCCCGGAAATCATGGAGATCCGTGGAATCAAGGGAACCTCCACGATCCACACGCTGCTCGAGAAAAAGCTGATCGAAACCCGGGGGCGAAAGAAAGTCGTGGGGCTACCGATCATGTATGGAACCGCCAAGGAATTTACCCTTCATTTTGGGCTCAAGGACCTTTCCGAGCTGCCCACCTTAGAAGAACTGCAAGAGGTTCTCACCCCATAGAGGGGAGGAGAAGCTCGAAACGGTCGTATTTCCTCCAAACCTGGATGATGCATCATACGGGCTGAAAGGAGTCCTCATGCTAGAGCGGCTACAGAAAGTCGTGGCAGCTGCAGGTGTCGCCTCGCGCCGAAAGGCAGAGCAGCTCATTCTGGAGGGGCGTGTTACGGTCAATGGCCAAATCGTCACTCGATTGGGTACCAAAGTTGATCCCCGGCAGGATCACGTCAAGGTGGACGGTAAACTGATTCGGCCGGAGCCTCTGGAGTACTTTATCGTCAACAAACCTCAGGGTGTCCTGAGTGCAGCATCCGATGCTTCAAATCGCCCTCTTGTGACCCAGCTGGTGCGCTCGAAAAGAAGACTTTATCCGGTAGGTAGACTGGACTTTCAGAGTGAAGGATTGCTGATTCTAACCAACGATGGAGAATTGACTCGAAGGATCACTCGAGCAGGACACCTGGAAAAAGTCTACCAGGTCAAAGTGCACGGCCAACCCAGCCAGGAGAAATTAGACCGGCTTTGTAGGGGAATGAGTATTGAGGGGGAACGGTTTGCCCGATGCGAGATCAGGGAATTGAAAAGAGCTCGGAATTGTTGGTTTGAAGTGGTTCTTTGGGAGGGAAGGAACCGCCAGATTCGACGCATGTTTGAACACGTGGGCCATCGGGTCATGCGCGTTCGCCGAACGGCGATTGGACCGCTGGTTTTGGGAGATCTTCCCCCCGGTGGTCATCGAAAGCTGACCTCCAGGGAACTACAATTACTGCAGGAGAAGAAAAAACCGAAGCAAAAAAATAAAAAATCAGGATAATAGAGGGAGATGTTTACCGGAATCATTCAGGATCTGGGGAAAATCCTTGCCAAGGAGCAGAGCGAGGATGGAGCCAGCTTCGAAATCGGATCGGAAATAGTGCTGGCGGATCTCAAACCTGGAGACAGTATCAGCGTGGATGGTGTCTGCCTGACGGTGGCAGAGAAGAAGAAGGGGGCGATCCGGTTGGAGTTGGCGCCCGAGACGCTCCGTCGCACGAATCTGGGAGAACGGCGCTCAGGGGATCAGGTGAATCTCGAACTCTCGGCCAAACTGACCGATTTTCTGGGAGGACACCTGGTTCAGGGTCATGTGGACCAAACGGGTGAAGTTCTTGCCATTACGCCGGAAGGGAATTCCAAGATCTTTCGCATCGCCGCCCCAGAGGAGATCCTGCGATACTGCACCCTGAAAGGGAGTATCACGGTCAATGGAGTGAGCCTCACTCTCTCGGCCTTAGATTCAAAGAGCTTTGAAGTCACAATCATCCCCCACACCCTCAAGGTGACGAATTTTCAGCAACTCGAGGTAGGCAACAGCGTGAATCTGGAAGCAGACGTGGTGAGCAAATACGTGGAAGCCCACGTAAGCAAATACGTGGACTCCCATGTGCGGCGTCTTCTGGGACTGTTTGCAGGGTTCTTTTTTCTTAGCTCGACACTGCTTTTTGGAGGCGATTTTGCTCTGGGCCCAAAGTCGATACTGGTTTATTCCAACCAATCCCTCCAGCAGAAGGAAACCCAATTTGTGTTTCGACTGGCCCGCTTTCGCCCCGACATCTTCCTGGAGTGGGAGTCCAGGACCGATCAAGGGACCATTCACCTTCACCGAAAGGCGGTCAGCAAGGCCGAGAGGTTCACCGTTAGTTCGCTGTTTGATGTGGGTGTCGCTGTGGAATCTTCTGAAGTGATGACGCTCTGGCTTTCCGAAAAGGTCTACCGGGATCTCACCGAAAAGGGGGAGGCCCGGATTGCCCTCAATCGCTCGCCGATTACACTGACCCTCAAGGATGAGGGAACCTACAGTCTGACCCTTAACAAACAGGTTGAGGAGATTCCGGTCATCCATGTGGAGGACAACCGGAAGGGTTTCTGGACCTTTCATAAAAGCGGAGAAAACCCACTGCTCGTGGAGTATGTCACTCCTTACTTCCATCAACGCCTGAAAACGGTCTCCACGAATTCGAGCAATAAACTCCGTTGGATCAACGAGTTACCGCCTGTCAAATAGAAACTTTGCATTTGCGTCTGGGGTGTGATGGGAGATTTCGCTATAATGAGCCTCGCATTTCCAGGAGAACACTAGGAAAGACATGTCTTTAGATGAAGTTACAGCCGCCATCGAGGATTTTCGCGACGGGAAAATGGTCATCGTCATCGACGAGGAAGATCGTGAGAACGAGGGCGATCTCACCATTGCCGCGGAAAAAGTGACTCCCGAGGTCATCAACTTCATGGCCAAATATGGACGGGGGTTGATTTGTATGCCCATGACCGGCGAACGGTTGCGCGAGTTGAACATACCCCTGATGGTGGCCAAGAATGAATCGATGTATGGAACCGCTTTTTGTGTGAGCATTGAGGCACGCCGGAACGTGTCCACCGGTATTTCTGCCGCCGATCGCGCCATCACCGTTCAAACCGCGGCGGATCCCAAATCCCGGCCGGAAGATCTGATCCGGCCGGGTCATATTTTCCCCCTGCGGGCACGTCGAGGAGGAGTCTTGAAGCGAGCAGGACAGACAGAGGCCGCTGTGGATCTAGCTCGGATCGCAGGGCTTGCTCCAGCCGGCGTTATCTGTGAAATCATGAACGACGATGGGACCATGGCGCGGCTTCCGGAGTTGAAGGTATTTGGCGAGAAGCACGGCCTCAAGATTATCTCCGTTGTCGATCTCATTCATTTTCGTCTCAAGACCGAGCGATTTGTCAGACAGCTCCAAAGAGTGCCCTTCGATTCAGAGTTTGGACGGTTCGAACTCTGTCTTTTTGAAAATGAATTAGAGGGTGATCTCCATCTGGCATTGGTGAAGGGGGATCTCAAAGGGAAGGAACCCGTGCTGGTGCGCGTTCAGAAGGAATCGGTGCTCGGAGATGTGTTTTTGACCTTGAAGAGTGATCAGGGACGGGAACTCAGACGCTCACTTGAAATGATTGAGCAGGCGGGACGAGGCGTTCTTGTCTATCTCCGGATGAGAGGTGAAGAAAGAGTCCTTATGCGGGAGTTTCAGCAGCATAAGGCAGCACTAAAAGAGCAGGCACTCGAGCTCGGCCAACCCCGCACGGTTGATTTTAGAGATTACGGGATCGGGGCCCAAATACTTGCCAGTTTAGGCCTTCACAGGATTCGGCTCTTAACCAATCATCCGAAAAAAATGGTGGGATTGGAGGGATTCGAACTCGACGTTGTGGAGCAGATCCCGATCGAAATCAAGGAGTCGGTGAGTTAACTCTAGTGAGCTCAAGCGAGCAGCTAACCCTTCTTGACCGAGTATCCTTGCCGGTGATGGACCTTGAGTTTGTCCGGTTTTCCATCGCCATCAACGTCTGCTATTACTTCTACCTTGATCTTTCGAAACTTGCCATCCTTCTTGGTATTAGTCGAGATATAGCCTAAGGAATACTGGCTTCTGAGCAGTGCCGAGATGGTCTGAAAGATTCCCTTGTAGGCCTGCACAAAGCGAGGGAAATAGGCCACTCCCCCCGTGTACTTGGCAAAGAATTTGAGGACGGCCTCGGCCTGGTAAAGATCCATGCGGAGGCTGGTGCCGTAGTCGTTGCGAACGCGTGCATTTCCACCCAAACTGATGGGGTAAATCACCACGTTTGCCTCTTTTACCTTATCCATAATCTGGTCGAGATTCTTTTTGCTGAAGGTATCCAGTCCCGAGGAGAGCAGGACCATGGCCACTTTGCCCTCCACGTCCGCTACCCGATCGAGCACGTCGTAGACGGCGTCATAGAGATTACTTTCCCGGAAGGCTGGAGTATTTAACTTGCGCAGGGCATTGTAGACTTCAGCCTTGTTTTGAGTGAAGTCCACAAGAATCTCAGGCCGAATGTCATAAGCCACCACCGCAATCCAATCTTCCGGACGCATCTGATCGGCGAACATATAAGAGCCCAGCCAGGCCTCATACAGCCACTCCCAGGGAATCACACTGCTGTACTCGGTGACCAGAATGGCCGTAATGGGTGCCTCAATGGGGGAAAAGAAAGTGACGGATTGCTCGACCTTTTCTTCGTAGACTTTGAAGTGTTCCTTTCGAAGTCCCTGGATGAGATTCCCATTCTTGTCCTGAACGGTAATGTCCACTTGAACCTGTTCGACAGCAACACTTAACGTGGTCCTGCCCTGCGGTTTCTCCTCTTGCTCTTCAATAGGCTTATCCTGTCTTTGAGCTTGAACGGTATCGGGTAGGAGGCCCCAGATCAGGGCAAACACAACCAGGACAAAGGCACACAGCAACTTTTTCAGGGTGGGGGTATTCACGCTTTTATCTTAGCACACGAGTGAGGAGGTAGAGAATCCTACCTCAGAGAAATTTGTCAAGAAAACGACACACTAACCGGGTTAGGCGTCAATGAGCAGGAAACGCAGGTCCATGACGTTGGTCAGGGTTGGACCGGTGATGATCAAGTCGCCCAGCTCAGCAAAGAAATGATAGGAATCGTTGCGGTCCAGAAAGCTCTGGATGGAGAGATTCTTTTCCCGAGCCCTTCGGGCGGTATCGGGTGAAGCCAGGGCACCAGCCGCATCGGTGGGGCCGTCCGTTCCATCGGATCCCACACTTGCAAACAAGACCTGGGAGTGATTCCAATCGGCGATCTCGCGAGCACACCAGAGAGCGAACTCCTGATTTCTCCCTCCCTTGCCGGTCCCGGTTATTCGCACCGTGGTTTCACCCCCTGAAATGATACAGCAGGGCGGTTGAATGGGATGGCCAGTCTGGAGGGCCTGGCGTGCAATGGCGACGTGTGTGAGGGCTACGTCTGCCGTGTTTCCGGTGATCGAAGAGGACAGGATCAGCGGTGCAAAGCCGAGTTGGCGAGCCTTCTCAGCCGCGGCCTCAAGAGCTTGCATGTTGCAGCCCACGATTACATTGTGCACTCTCTCGAAACGGGGATCACCCGGTTTGGGTGTTTCCTCGCTACCCGGGGTTCCGGCAGCTCCCGATTGGAGATGCTTCAGTACCGACTCCGGAAGCTTTTTTTCAAGACCATATCGACGAACGATCTCCAGGCACTCTGAGAAGGTGGTGGGATCCGGGTTTGTGGGACCGGAAGCAATGCTTGCCAGATCATCCCCCACCACATCGGAGAGTAAAAGGGAGATCACTTCAGCTCCCTGGGTGTAATTGAGCAGCTGTCCTCCTTTGACGCGACTCAGGTGTTTGCGGATGGTGTTGATTTCCTGGATGGTGGCTTCGCTTCCTAGTAGCAGGGTGGAGGTTGCCTGTTTCTCCTTAAAGGTGATGGCCGAGACCGGTGCAGGGAGCAGAGCGGAGCCCCCTCCTGAAATCACGACCAATAACAGATCGTTCTTCTGGAGGTTTTCCTGGAGGAAGGCCAAGATACGCCGGGTGGACTCGTACCCTCCCTCATCCGGTTCGGGATGATTTCCCTCAAGGACCGTGGTCTTTTGAAGGGTCCCGCCATGGCCGTATTTAACGACCACCATTCCCGCCACCAATGCATCTCCCAGAACGTCTTCCACGGCGCGAGCCATGGGAAGTCCTGCCTTACCGGCGCCGATGAGGAAAACCCGCCGCCGGCTCAGAGAGTAAGCCTTATCCGCGACTTGCAGTTGACCGTCCTTTTGCCTCAAGAAACGGAGTACGGCACGTTCTGGATCGACGGCTTCAAGAGCACTGCGCTGAATGTGTGCAAGTACCGACCGCAGCTCCACGGGACCATTATAGGCTTCTTGTCCCGATGGGTCTCAAGTGACAAACTTCAAGCCGTGAGCGACTTCCACCAGGCTGGGTTGATCAGTACGCTTCATCTACTGGGAAGCGTCGATCTGGAAGGCCTGGAGAAAGAGCTGTTAAGACACGTCAAAAGGCGCCCCATCGCACGGGTGCTCCCCTGTTTATTTTCCGAACCTGCAGGTGACGCTGTTCCCATCATCGTGGAAGAGTTCAAGAAGGTGGATGATATCGATCAGATCGTGCTGAGCATGGATCAGATGACTCTGGATGAGTTCAAATCCTCCGCCTCATTTTTCTCACAACTTCCTCAGCATTTACGAATTTTCTGGCACGATGGACCCGAGATGCAACGGTTGATTTCCGAGTTGGACGAGAACGAATTGTCCATCGGTGAGCCGGGAAAGGGACGAGGCAGTTGGCTGGCCTTTGGATATGTACTGGCCACACAAAGGGCAGCGGTCATTGCCCTTCATGACTGTGACATCGTTTCCTACAACCGGGAGTTACTGGCAAGACTCTGCTATCCCATTGCCAACAAGAGTCGGGAATACGAATTTTGTAAGGGATATTATGCTCGCTATGGGAGGCGTCTTTATGGACGCGTGACCCGCCTCTTTGTCACGCCGCTTCTGGAAGCGTTGACCCGGTTAACCGGGCATGTCCAGATTCTGGACTATCTGCAGAGCTTCCGCTATCCACTGGCAGGAGAATTCGCGATTACGACCGGTCTGGTACGAGCCAATCGTATTCCAGGGGACTGGGGTCTAGAGATCGGTACTCTTTGTGAGGTGTTTCGGAACTGTTCCCTCAAACGAATTTTCCAGGTGGATCTGATCGAAAATTACCAGCACAAACACCAGGAGATCTCTCCTCAGGATCCCGACAGAGGATTAATGAAAATGGCCGTCGACATTGCTGATACGCTCTTTAGAATCCTGGCTGCCGAGGGAGTGATCATGAGCGAGGCCTTCTTTCGATCTCTCTCGACGGGCTATCAGCGCTCGGCCGAGGATGTGATTCGGCGTTACAGCGACGATGCCGCCATCAATGGATTGGAATTGGATCGTCACTCCGAGAATCTGGCCGTGGGCACATTTCGAAAGGCTTTCGAGGTTGCCTGCCACAAGTTCGTAGAGGATCCCCATGGGTTTCTCCTCATCCCCAATTGGAACCGGGTGACTTCCGCATTACCCGATTTTCTCGACCGGTTCTACGAAGCGGTGGAAGGAGATCACCGGATGGTACAGCTGGAAGCGAGCCTGATCTCCTGACACCAGTCGGCAGACCGGCTGGAAATTCAAAATTCAAAACTCCAAATTCCAAACAAATTCCAAATCTCAAATTCCAAATTTCAAATCGAACTTCGGATCTGACCTTGAACTTGAAACCTGGAACCTGGACGAAGCGCGTTAATGCAGCTTCAGTTGGATCGGGTCCCCCTTTTGGAGGATCTGGGGAAAACGCTTCAGGATACCAAGGCGAGCGAAACCCGCGGTCACTCCAAGACCGAGAGAGAGAGAAATAAAAACCGCAA
>Ga0209987_10000163_pt1 | contig 31478 bp, 26 predicted proteins | sample N074metaG_FD_182134 | JGI IMG/M metagenome (GOLD analysis project Ga0209987, IMG submission 182134) | Deep subsurface microbial communities from Kermadec Trench to uncover new lineages of life (NeLLi) - N074 metaG (SPAdes) (version 2) | ecosystem: Environmental > Aquatic > Marine > Ocean trench...
ATCTATCTGGGTTATTTTCTCTTACAAATTAGGGGATTAGACCAGAAAGGGGACGGTGATGGCTGAAGGCCTCACGCGAATTTAGTGGATTTTCCCAGATTTTAGGGTTAAATTTCGCTTCGCATATTCATACTAATTAGTCTTTTTAATTGATATAATGTATTGCATTGCATACATAATATATATATGTTGTTATTTAGATTTTGCTTAAGTCACACTGCTGGGAGAGCCGGGGATAAAAAATATGAAAAAATTATTAGCGTTATTTTTAGGTGGGTTACTATTTATCGGAAGCATGGGAAACGTGCTAGCTGAAGGAGATGCGGGGCCTTTCGCCGCGGGTAATTTCAGCGCATCAACGGCGATTACTACTGACTATGTATTCAGAGGCCAGAGTCTTTCAGATGAAGGTCCTGCTATCCAGGGTAGCCTTGACTGGGGCTATAATAGTTTCTATGTTGGAATATGGGGTTCAAATCTTGAAATAGGAGACGGAAGCATTGAGCTTGATTATTACGGTGGTTATGCAAGTTCAATCGGGCCCATAGATTACGATGCAATGCTTATTTACTATGATTTCCCTGGTACATCTGAAAGTTCAGTAGGTGGTGTTGATCCTAATCAATTTGAGACATGGTTGACGCTTAGTCATACTTTTGCAGATACTCCATTCACGCCTACACTTGGCTTTTACTGGGCCTGGTCCCCGGATTTCACCCTGGAAGATGGTACCGCTCACTTTTTAGAAGGTCAGTTAGGGCTATCCTTGCCAGCCGGGTTTGGGCTGGATTTCAACTATGGATGGCAGACCGTTGATGGCGATAAGACAACACCTACTGGTTGGAATGGTGGCGGATCAGGATTTGATTACACAACCTGGAATTTTGGTGTGACTAAAGATGTTGTAGGTTTTGGTCTTGACTTACGTTACTACGATACCGATGAAGATGATGATTTCGTCGCCTATTGGGGCTCGGATGACAATATTGATGCACGTCTTGTCTTTACGGTATCTCGTAGTTACTAGTCTCTAGCAGTTAAGAACTGAAAAAAACGGCCCGGATGGGCCGTTTTTTTTTAGATTTTCGTTTGTAGCATCAATGGGTAAACTGGTGTCATTGAGTAAATAGACGCAGGTGAACAATAAGTATGCCCAGTTCAAAAAATGAAACAATTCATTACAGTGCTCAATTATGCTGCAAGTGAATAATCAAGTCCCCTTCATTGCTCTGACATCATCGGATGCTCTTCCGCACAGGCTGTATATCTTGCTTTCGATTATCGCATGGGTAAGTGTATACATGATTGTATTTATTGCTGGATCACTTTTCCCTGTAGCTGCTGATTCATTTTTTTCCACTATTTTTATTATGCTCCAATTTCTCCTCGGTCCAATCATGGCGATGCTTGTGTATCTGTTATTAGTGGAACGATACCGTGTTCGACAGTTACATTTCAACGCTGATCGTCTTGAGACCTTACTTAAAAATCTGCCCGGTATGGCGTATCGTTGCTTTAACCGCAAATACTGGCCAATGGAATTCGTCAGTGAAGGATGTTATGCCTTATGTGGTTATGACCGACGCGACCTCGAAGAACAACGCGTATTATGGGGCAAGTTTATTACTCACCCGGATGAAATTGAATTTGTTGAACGAAGCATCCTGGATGCGGTGGGAAAAGACGAGCCTTTTGAGGTTGAGTACCGGATCATCACGCGTGAAGGTGAGGAAAAATGGGTGTGGGAACGCGGACGCGCAGTGGGCGTCTTGGATGGAGAGACCATCCTTGAAGGATTGATTACCGATATTACTGACCGCAAATTGACAGAGCAGGCATTGATGCGCGCCGAGGCCTATGCCAAGGCGGTAGTGGATACGGCGGTGGAGGCCGTCATCACCATCGATGAGATGGGCTGTATCGAGACCGTTAACCGCGCCGCACAAACCATGTTTGCCTATACACCGGAGGCGATCAAGGGTGAGAACATTCGGCGCCTGATCGCCGGGGACTATCTTGAGGAATATAATCAATATATTATGCATTATCAGGAAGACAGGTCCTCGCGCGTCGCCAGCGCGGGATGTGAGGTGATGGGCAGGCGCCAGGATGATTCGACTTTTCCGATCCACCTTGTGATCAACGAGGTATTAAATCAACCAGAACGAAAATATGTGGGCCTGATTCGTGATCTGACCTTGCAGCGCGAGGCCGAAAAAGAGGTGCGCGAGCAGCGCGAGCAGTTGGCCCATGTTGACCGTCTCAATACGCTCGGTGAAATGGCGACCGTGATCGCCCACGAAATCAATCAACCACTCACTGCGATCTCGATGTATGCTCAATCGGGTTTACGATTTCTGGACAGGGGCAATCCAAAGCCCGAACGGCTTCGTGACGCCCTGGAAAAACTCTATGTTCAGGCTCATCGTGCTGGCTCTGTCATTGAACGGGTGCAACAACTCTCGAGACAGCATGAAAGTCATAGCGAAGAGGTTGACTGTAATGCACTCATCAGGGATGTGCATAAACTTGCCGAAGTCGAAGCACACATTCGCGATATTGTAATTACACTTAAATTGCCCCGTTTATTACCGATGGTGGTCTGTGATCCGGTGCAGATTCAGCAAGTCGTATTGAACCTGTTGAGAAATGGCATGGAGTCAATGAAAAAAGCCGGATACAATCATGGTAACCGAATCGTCTTACACACCAGTGGTACAGGGGCCGGTGTAAGGATCTCGATTATTGACAGCGGCAGCGGGATCTCTGATGAAACTGCAGAGCAACTATATCGGCCTTTTTCGACAACAAAAGACACGGGTATGGGGATGGGATTATCGATTAGCCGTTCGATTGTCAGGGCCCATGGTGGGCAACTGGAATTTACTAATAATGCAAATGCTGGGGTGACATTTTATTTTACTTTACCTTACGCACGGTCAAAGAAAATATGACCAGGACAGGGCAACAGGTATTCATTATTGATGATGATGAAGCAGTCAGGGATTCAATGAGTATGCTTCTGGAAACCGTGAACTTGCCACACCAATGTTTTTCCTCGGCACTAGAATTCCTCGATAGCTATGACGGGACTCAACAGGGATGTCTGGTTCTGGACATTCGCATGCCCGGAATGAGCGGTCTTGAACTTCAGGATCGATTGCAGGAAAGTGAGGCGCTGTTACCTATCATATTTATTACCGGTCATGGGGATGTCCCTATGGCGGTCGAAGCGATGCGAAAAGGTGCACTGGATTTCATGCGCAAGCCCATTCGTGAACAGGATTTGCTGGATCGCATCCATGAGGCCCTGGACCTTGAAGCGGGCATAAGAAATATCATGGTCGATCGTGAACAAATGATGAAAAAGCTGGCAACTTTGACGACAAGAGAGCGGGAAGTGTTTGAACGGGTCGCTGACGGACATGCAAACAAGGTGATAGGTCTGGACCTTGGTATTTCTGAACGAACGGTTGAAGTGCATCGCTCGCAGGCCATGAAAAAGCTTGAGGTACGTTCACTGGCACAACTGGTTAAAATCAAAATTGATCTCGAAAAACCATCCAACGAGCTGTTTTAATAAACCAATAATGATATGCAGATAGTAGTATTCATTTAGTGTTATTTATATATAGGTACGTGTAATCCCCAATATTATCCCGTTTCTGTTAATGTGATAATCAATATAAATTACGATGACTGATATTGATCACATAATTGGCAACATTAATCAGGGAAAAGTCTGCCGTATTTTCTATACTTAATCACTGCTTCTCCGTTAACATTGTGAGAAATCAATATCAGTGGTGATCTGTACAGCTTGTCAAGAACAGCAATGTTTTAGACATGAAAATGAAGAAAGCAATTTGTCATTCCGGAGATCCTGCAAGGATCATCCAGAATCCGGTTAAATCAATTACTTACTGGATACCGGATAACCGCTACGCGGTTTCCGGCATGACGAAAACGGGTTAACGGGACAGCAGTGATACTTAATAGAAAAATCGAATAGCAAAAATGTTTAAAACATTCAAAGACTTAAGGGGGCTACGATGGCACGCGATCCGAAACATGACATTCTCTTCGAACCTATCCAGATAGGGCCGAAAACACTCAGGAACAGATTCTATCAGGTACCGCACTGTATTGGTGCAGGTTCCGACAAACCGGGCTTCCAGGCCGCACACCGCTCGATAAAGGCGGAAGGGGGCTGGGCCGGGATAACCACCGAGTATACTTCCATCCACCCTGAGTCAGATGATACCCATCGCGTTTCGGCTCGCATCTGGGACGAAGGCGATGTGAGAAACCTCAGAGCCATGACGGAACACATCCACAAATACGGATCACTGGCCGGTGTGGAATTGTGGTACGGATCTTCCCATGCGCCTTGTATGGAGACACGTCAAACCGCGCGTGGTGTCAGCCAGTATGCCTCTGAGTTTGAGATGATGAGCTACTGCCATGAGATGGATCTGGATGACATCAATGAGGTACAAAATTTTTACGTAGAGGCTGCCAAGCGTTCACGTGATGCCGGTTTCGATATTATTTATGTTTATGGTGCGCACTCCTACCTGCCCCTGCAATTTCTCTCGCCTTATTACAATAAACGTACCGACGGCTACGGCGGTTCTTTTGAGAATCGTGCGCGTTTCTGGGTTGAAACCCTGGAGAAGGTCAAGAAGGCTGTTGGTGACGAATGCGCCATCGCGACCCGTTTTGCGATAGATAGTCTGTATGGTGTTGATGGTGTTGAGGTCGAAGAAGACGGCATGCGTTTTGTGGAACTGGCTGATCCTTATCTGGATCTTTGGGACGTGAATGTCGGTGATATCGCCGAGTGGGGTGAAGATGCCGGTCCGTCTCGTTTCTATCAACAAGGCCATCAATTGCCCTGGCAGAAATTTATTAAGGATGTCTCAAAGAAACCAGTTCTGGGTGTCGGTCGTTTTACCGATCCGGAAAAGATGGTCGAGGTTATTCGTGCTGGCCAGCTCGATATCATCGGCGCCGCACGTCCTTCCATCTCCGATCCCTTCCTGCCGAACAAGATCGACGAAGGCCGGGTGGATGATATTCGTGTTTGTATCGGTTGTAACGTTTGCATCTCGCGCTGGGAGATCGGTGGCCCTCCATTCATCTGTACCCAGAACGCAACAGCCGGTGAAGAATACCGCCGTGGCTGGCACCCGGAAAAATTCCCCAAGGCCGGATCAGAGGATACCATCCTGGTGGTCGGCGCAGGTCCTGCAGGCGCAGAGTGTTCGCGTGTCCTGATGGAGCGTGGTTATACTGTCCACGTAGTTGATCAAGCTGAAAAGATCGGTGGTTGTGTGAATGATATTGCCACCCTGCCTGGTCTGGGTGAGTGGGGTTACCATCGGGATTATCGTGAGACGCAACTGGAAAAACTGGTCAAGAAAAACAAGCATTCACAGATTGCAATGGGCGCCAAACCTCTGAGCGTCGATGATTGCCTTGAATATGGTGCGGAAAAGATCGTCATTGCGACCGGCGCAAGCTGGAATACCGATGGCACCAACTGCTTCACGCACGATCCGCTCCCAGGTATTGATGCCAGCTTGCCCAGCCATGTGACACCAGAGCAGATCTTTGCTGGTGCTGATGTGGGTAAGAAGGTCGTGATCCTCAACTACGATCCCTACTACATGGCGCCGAGCCTGGCTCAACGTCTGGCTGAAGACGGCAGTGATGTGACCGTGGTATCTGCGGCCCCGTTCGGTAGCTATATGGAGTTCACCCTGGAAGCACCAAATATACTTCGTCGTATGCATGAGCTGCACGTCAATATCATGGGTGAAGTCGCCGCTAGCAAGGCCGAAGCAAACCGCCTCGAGATCTACGATGTCTACGGTGATGGTTCCAAGCGTCAATATGGTGGTCCGGGCAAGTTGCCGCGTGCTGAGAACAAGACCCATCGATGGATCGAGTTTGATACCCTGGTGCTGGTGACCGGCCGTCATTCCAATGATGAACTGTATCGTGGTCTGAAAGCCCGTAAGGATGAATGGGCAGGTAACGACATCAAGGATGTCTACGTTATTGGTGACGCCTGGGCGCCCAAGCTGATGGCGGACGCCACCTTCGATGGACATCGTTTAGCGCGCGAGATCGAAGAAGAGCGTGCCCAATATCCGAAGCCGTATCGTCGAGAGGTGGCGGTGTGGGGAGTTCCGCATATGCCTGGCGGCGAATACGAAATCGAGTATCAGGAGTAACTTATACTCAATCCGCCTCTATTTAGGCGGCGCAAGCCGCCTTTTTTATATGCTATATTGATAGAGGACTCCTGACGAAGTCTTATTATGACGAAGCTTCATCGGAAAAAAACTATAAAAAAAGCCGTACTTTAAAGTGCAGCTCTGGTGAGTATATTATTGTTGGTTCAAGTTAAAGAGAGTTATCGCTAACAACAGTGATCATCCTTATTGGGTATACCTAAAAAGATATCTGCTCGATGGATAAAGCAATTCATAATTGTTGCCATCATCATCAGGTATTTTAGCGTGACGATATGCAATAGAAACAGTTTGAGCCTATTTAGAAAATATGACCATGATTGACCCGGCACATGAACCTGAACAAGTAACGCGAATTCTGTTTCAGGATTTCCCTGCATGGATGCCTGTGTCATTATATATTATCGGTTTCTCCGCCATTTTCATTTTCCTATACGGATGTTATGTTCAAATTCGAAAATATCGTCGTGGTAAAACATTTCCACAGACAATGGATGAATTGATTGGTGGAATTAAATATATGGTATCTACGGTGCTGAGCCATCGAACTCTACGCAGACGTGACACCAGCGCAGGTATTGCACATACACAAATCTTTTATGGTTTTGCCATATGTTTTATCGCCACTTCGATTATTACACTTGAATACGATATCCTGGAACCGTTGTTTGGTGTCACATTCTGGTACGGTTCTTTTTACCTCTGGTTTTCCCTGATTGTAGACCTGGGTGGTCTTGCCTTGATAATCGGCTTGATTTACATGATGGTTCGGCGTAAGTGGCTGGCTTTACCCAAGCTGGATTATGCGAGACCGGATCGTAAACCGGATGAGCCGGATTATGATCGTATGAAATATACTCGCGAAGACTGGATGTTTCTTTGGGCACTTATTCTAATTGCGATCACCGGGTTTTTACTGGAAGCGGTACGCCTGGTTTGGTTACAAAACGATACCTCTGTCTGGGATTATCGTTGGTGGTCGCCGATAGGCACCAGTGTGGCTTATCTATTTAAAGGTGTTGGTATGTCAGCCGAAGGCGCTGCTGAAACCCGGCTGTTTCTGTGGTGGTTTCATGGCATCCTGTCATTAACATTCATTGCATTAATCCCATGGACCAAGATTAAACATATCTTTACCGCGATGGGCTCTTTGGCCTTAGTTGATCCCTTATCAGTGCAACGTCTGCCGCAAGCGGATATTCAACAGGAGAAGATCGGTTATAAACATCTTATCGATTTTAGTTCAAAGCATTTATTACATCTGGATGCCTGTACCAAATGTGGTCGTTGTCACGAAGCATGTCCAGCGACTGCAACGGGCTATCCCTTGTCACCTCGTGACCTCATTTTAACTTTGCGAGAGCTTGCCAATGACAAGCTCGAATCAGGAACATTACCGGATCTGAAAGAATTGACCGCCTTTGGTGATGGAGTAAATCAGGTACGGGCTGAAACCCTCTGGGCATGCCGTACCTGTTCCGCCTGTGTAGAGATATGTCCGGTAGGGATTGAACACGTATCGATTATTGTTGAGATGCGTCGTGCCTTGATCGAAGAAGGTGAAATGGATCCCATGTTACAAAATACGCTCCAGGCGATACATAAAACAGGTAACTCATTCGGTGATTCCAAACGTAAACGGCCGAGCTGGATCAAAAAACTGGATTTCAAGATCAAGAATGCGAAGAAAGAACCCGTCGATGTACTTTGGTTTGTCGGGGATTACGCTTCATTCGATCCCCGTAATCAAAAAGTGTCACAAGATTTTGCCAAAATATTGCACGCATCAGGCCTGGATTTTGGCATTCTTTATGAAGCTGAGATGACGGCGGGAAATGATGTCAGGCGTGTTGGTGAGGAAGGATTATATCAGCACCTGGCTGAAATAAATATCGCGACACTTGAAGCGTGTGATTTCAAACGCATTGTTACGACCGACCCCCATTCGTATAACACGATCAAAAATGAATACCCTGAATTTGGTGGTAACTACGAGATAGAGCATGCCAGCGCGATGATTCAGCGCATGCTGGATAATCAGGAGATTAAGCTGGTAAAAAAACTGGATTATAAAGTGACTTATCATGATTCCTGTAACCTTGGCAGATATAACAAGGGTTTTGATCCGCCCCGTGAAACAATCAAGACATTAGGTGCCAATCTTGTCGAGATGGATCGTAACAGGGAAAACTCGTTTTGTTGTGGTGCGGGTGGCGGGCGTATTTGGCATGCCGATCCAATTGGACAGGAAAAGCCCTCTGAGAACCGGGTAAAAGAAGCCGGGAAAATCAAGGATCTGGATGTCATGGTGGTGAATTGTCCGAAATGTATGACGATGATGGAAGATGCCGTTAAATCTACCGGGCACGAAAAAGATTTTGTCATTAAGGAAGTGATAGAACTTGTGGCTGAATGCATGGAATTCAGCCAGTTGGATGATGATAATAAAGAAGGGGCTGTGGATACAGCCTGATAATGTGTTACCCGAAACGCTGGATGCACTTGCGCACTGGGTTATTGAAAAAACAGATCCGTATGGCGCGTTAGCCTTGCATCCGCTTGTGGATAAAGAGTTCAAGGACAAGCTTGAACTGATTATGTTTGCGAACAGGCGTTTGAAATATGTGTTTGCATCAGCGCATTATACGCCTGACTCCGTGCTTGAAGTACTTGCATCGGAGTCAAACGAACAGTTACGTGTCAGGGTTTTGAAACACCCTAACACTGCCGCAAGAACTTTAGAACTGTTGTACAGGAGTGGTTGTTCAGCACAGATGACAGTGTTGATAGCAGCGCACCCGAATACGCCGGCAAAGGTTCTTGAAGAAATACAATGGCAAGGTTCGGAAAAGATAAGAATCGCATTGTGTGGAAATCGCAATACGCCATTATCGGCTATCAATGAATTATTAATAAATAGTTCATTGCAGGAAAAGAAAATCATTGCCAGGAATCTGTTATTAAATGAGCAGATACTAGAGACATTATGGAAAAAAGGAGATGAATACCTCAGGGCAGAAGTCGTTGCCCACCGGTCATGTCCTGAAAGGTTGATTAATAAAGCTATCGAAAGCCGGCATGTGGTAGTGAGACAAAAACTGGCTTCCAATCCTGTTATAGGTGAAGCCATTCGTCATCGCTTGTTAATGGATGATGCACCGCAAGTAAGGGTAGCGATAGTCAGAAACCAGGAAGTCTCTGAAGATGAATTACAGCAACTCTGTGATGATCCTTCAGATCGAGTTCGTCGCAATGAAGCCAGGCGCGCCGGTCTCTCGGCAACCGTTATAGCGCAGCTTGCCCGGGATAATGATATTTGGGTACGTCGTTGGGTAGCAAGAAATGCAGGAACGCCAGAAAAATATTTGGAAAAGCTGGCGGTTGATGAAGATGAAAATGTAAGACGTTCGGTCACAAGAAATGAATCTTGCTCCGAAAGATTGTTAAGCGTATTGGCAGATGATTATTCTGCCTGGGTGAGAGCAGGTGTGGCACTCAGGCCAGATATCTCAAAGGAGATATTGTTAAAACTGATCGATGATCAGAATATAGATGTGCAATCGGCTATTGGGAGAAATCCTGTTACACCGGTGAAGGTATTAAAACGGTTTGCTAAAAATAGTAATCGTGACGTACGACGATCTGTGATCCTAAATAAAAAGGTCACCGCAAAAGTTTTGAGGTTATTTATAGAAGATCCTTACCCGCTGAACAGGATTATATTGGCAAGTCGGCCGCAATGTGGTCGACAGGCAAATTGGCAATTAGCAAATGATCCTGATCAAGAGGTTCGGTTTAGTGCAATTCGTACTTTCGCCATGCAATTGGTTAAAGACATAAATGTGGAGTGTAAACAATGAAAATACTTGTCGCTGTTAAGCAGGTTGCGAATCTCGACGATGAATTTGAGATACGCGAAGATGGCAAAGATGTTGATCATGATTTCTGTGATTACGAGATGAATGAGTGGGATGATTATTCACTGGAAGAGGCTCTTCTAATCAAGGAAAACAACGGCAATGAAGGAGAAATTGTCGTTGTCACCATCGGCCCGGAAGATGCAGAGGATGAGCTCAGGAAATGCCTGGGTAAGGGTGCCGATCGGGGTATTCGTGTCTGGGACGATGCCATTGGTGGTTCAGACCAATATGTGACAGCAAAGCTGCTGGCGAAAGTCGTCGAAAAAGAAAATCCGGATATGGTGTTTGTTGGTGTACAGGCGGCTGATCATGCCTTCGCACAAACCGGGATCTCGGTCGCCCAGATCCTGGGATGGCCCCATGCTGCGGTCGTATCCAGTCTTGATTACAGTCCCCATTACAGTCCCGGGGCAGCGCAAGCAACACTGCGTCGTGAGCTGGAAGGTGGTCTGGAAGAGGAAGTTACGATTGATTGTCCAGCTGTGTTGACCATTCAGCTGGGAATCAATAGCCCCAGATATGCTTCCTTGCGTGGTATTAAACAGGCCAAAGCAAAGCCACTGGATGAATTAACTCACGCTGATCTGGGTCTGGATGATGACGATGTGGGTGAAGCCGGTAGTGTCTCTCGTATCAGGCGCATGTTTATCCCTGAGAAGGCCCATGCCGAATTGATTGAAGGTACCCCGGCCGAGCAGGCAGTTCGTCTTGCCGAGATTATCAAAGAACATACAGGAGCTTGATCATGAGTGAAATAATGGTAGTTGCCGAACATCGGCAGGGTGAGATACGTCCTGAAGTACTGGAGTTAATAACCGCTGCAACCGAACTCAAACAACAGAAAGCGTGTACGGTTTCTGTTGTCATCATTGCCCAGAACCCACAGGCTTTCATCGCCGGTGTCAGCATGGCCGGTGTGGATGAAGTGATCACCGTCACTTCACCAACGAATGAATTTCAGCCTGATACCTATAAGGCCGCGTTGTTTGCTTTGATAGAATCAAGAAATCCGTCACTGGTGCTGATCCCCCATAGCGTAGATGGTTGGGGTTATGCCCCTGCACTCGGGGCCACTGGCAAGTATGGCTTTACCACAGACGTATTTGGCATCAAATATGACGGCGATGATCTGGTCACCACACGTGCTGCCTACAAGGAAAAGGTTTATATTGAGCAGGATTTTCCCGGTAAAGATACTGTCGTGCTCACGGTACGCGGTGGGTCGTTTAACCCTGCAGAACAAGCGGCTAGTCCAAACGTGACGAGTTTTGATATGCCGGATGTCATAGCGCATAGCCAACATAAGCAATTCATTGAGCCTGAAGACACGGGTGATGTAGATATTGCCCAATCTGAATTCATGCTCTCGATCGGACGCGGTATCGCTGAAGAGAGTAATGTAGAGCAGTTTGAGGAACTAGCTGATACTGTGGGTGCCACACTGGGTTGTTCTCGTCCTCTTGCAGACAGTGGTTGGTTACCGAAGTCCCGGCAGGTCGGACAATCAGGCAAGACCGTGGGCAATTGCAAGCTCTATATTGCCATGGGTATTTCCGGTTCTGTCCAACACATGGCAGGCATGAAACACGTTGAAAATATCATTGCAGTCAATACTGATCCCGAAGCGTCAATCATGAGCATCGCCAAGTACGGGATTGTTGCAGATATTTTTGATATTGCCGAAGAGTTACCTGCGCATTTTGAATAAAAATGCTAATCATTTAATCCATGATTGCTTCGTAATACCTGATTTACATAGAAAATCAGGTATTACTCTTTATAGGTATCTCTAACAGGATATTTGCCCCATGGTACAAGCAATTCATAATTATAAACTTTATTATTTTGAACAATCCTTTTTGGATAATCTTGTGGGAGCATGATTTATGACTGCGGCACTGAAAGTAAAACCTGAACTTATAAGCTTGCTTGATGATGTTCAGGCGAGTACTGACAGGCGTTGTCTTGCAATTCAAAAAGTGGGTATTAAGGATCTTTCTTATCCCATTATCTTTGTTGACAAACAGGACAGTCAACAAACAAGAGCTTCATGTAATTTATATGTTTCATTAGCCGCAGATCAGCGTGGCACACATATGTCTCGTTTTATTACTTTAATGAATAAATATTATAAAACGATAAGTATTGAAAAATTTTATCAACTACCTGAAGAAGTTGCTAAAACATTGGAAGCAGAGTCCAGCAGGATTGAATTAAATTTTACTTATTTTCGATGGAAGAAGGCTCCGGTCTCGGGCCTGGAATCAGCAATGGACTATAATATATTTCTGACAGGTGAATATGTTGATGGAAAGGTAGAAATGAAAATCAAGGTTGAAGTACCCGCAACCAGTCTTTGTCCATGCTCTAAAAAAATATCCGATCATGGTGCACATAATCAGCGCTCATTGACCACGATTACAGTTAAGCCTAAGCAGGCAATCTGGTTGGAGGATATTATTGAGATAGCCGAACAAAATGCTTCAGCAGAAGTTTTTGGCTTATTAAAACGTGAGGATGAAAAATTCCTGACGGAACATGCCTATGAAAATCCTAAATTTGTGGAAGACATGGTTCGTGATGTGGCTCTTTGTTTGCAAAAGGATGACCGGATTAATGGATTTATTGTCGAGACAGAAAATTTCGAATCAATACATAATCATTCTGCTTATGCGATGATCGATCAAATGGATTAGCTTAAATGTCGTCTTCCCAGACAAATAATATTTCTGTAATCACAATTGATCTGGATGACACGCTCTGGGACAACAAACCTACGTTAGAGTCTGCCGAGAAGCAACTATATGAGTGGTTAAGGTACAACGCACCAAGATTAGTAGAGTCTTTTTCAATAGCAGATTTTAAGGCCCATAGAAAGAATATGGCAGAACAGAATCCTGAGTTACGCCATGACATGACAAAACAAAGGTATGAGTCATTGGCAATGCTTGCAGAAGAAAAGCGTTATAGCAAAAGCGTGGCCTCTACCGCTATGAAAGTATTCTTACAGGCTCGAAATAAAGTCACCCTCTATGATGATGTTATGCCAGTACTTAATGAGCTAAGCAATAAATATGATCTGGTTGCGGTAAGCAATGGCAATGCCGATATCAAGCAGATTGGGATCGATCATTATTTCAAATTGGCTATCGCTCCTTCTGATATAGGGACATCAAAACCGGATCCATTGGTTTTTGAAATTATAATGGAACGCATGAAGCTTACTCCGGAAATGTTTGTACACATCGGTGATGAACCTGAAACAGACATCCTCGGGGCACAGAATGCGGGTATTAGAAATATATGGCTTAACCGGAATAAAATTGAATGGCCGGTTGGTTACCCATTGCCTGATATTGAGATTTCTACGCTTTACGATTTAATTCCAGCTATAAATACATATAATTAGACACTGCTGTCCCGTTAACACGTTTTCGTCATACCGGAAACCGCATGGCGGTTATCCGGTATCCAGTAAGCAATTGATTTAACTGGATTCTGGATAATCCATGCAGGATTTCCGGAATGACAAATTGCCTCCTTCATTTTTATGTCTGAGCCGTTGCTGTTCTTGACAACCTGTCGCAGATAACCACCATTAAATATACCCAAAAAAGTTGTTTTAGAGCGTGTTATTTACATATATAAGATAAGAGCAGGATAACCACTACTTCAGTGATATCTCTACTTCCAAAGTTAAATTTAATTTGGATTGATAGTACTACGTATTACGCTACGTATTGTCACGGAATATGACAAAATATTTCAAATACATCAAAGCGTTAACGAAATTTTGTTATGATAATAAAACTATTATTTGTTACTATCACTTACGTGATACTCCTCTATAGGAATTGACGATCGATGGCACTCAGAGAAAAATGACAGACAAGCTATTGTACGGGTGTTTTCAGTATGTGTATTTCTGTTTTGGGAATCTATTGCGTCATATTTCATAGCAATTAAATTCTGTAGGTATAAAATAATGAATGTTAATGTTCAGGAGGGTTGAAGATGGGAATTACAAGAAGAGATTTACTACGTAGTGCAGCTGCGGGTGCAGTAGTTGTAGGGACCGTCGGGTTACCAACAAGAATTTTTGCGGCTGACCAGAAGACTGTCAAGATCGGTATGAACATCCCAATGACAGGCGATTATGCTCCCTGGGGTTTGCCTGGTTTATATGGCTGCGAGATCATTATCGATGACATCAACGCCGCAGGTGGTGTTGATATTGGTGGTGATAACTACAAGATTGAAGTGGTTGCCTTTGATCATGCTTATGATACTGAAAAGGCTGTCCAGGGTTACAAGAAACTGGTACTGGAAGATGGTGTCAAGATGGTAATGATGCTTGGTGGGTCGACTGTGGCTTCTGTTCTTCCCTGGGCACAACGTAAAAAAATGTTGACAACAACATTACTGCCAAGTGACATCACACCTAAATCGGAATATTTGGTTGCGACCTGTGAGTCTCACCCTCTTTATAATGTCACCGGTGTTGAATGGTTGGCAGAAAATTTCCCTGAAGCAAAAACTGCTGTGATTGTTACCAATAACGACGCAGAATATGGATTGCAATCTGCTGCTACTTACAAGGCTGCCTTTGAAGTAGAGGGTATTGACGTACTTGATGTTAACCTGCATGGTTTTGACATTACTGACTTTGCTCCAATCGTAAGCTCAGTGCTGGCCAAGAAACCTGACATCTTCTGTATGGCGACCAGTTTCTATGTTACACCTTTGATGGAACAACTGTTTCACCAGGGTTTTAAAGGCAAGATCATTTCCTGCACATTGGATTATTATGACGAAATCATCGCCAAAACAAACAAGGAATTTGTTAATGGAACTATCTTCCAGTTCCCGGATTTTGACGATCCTAAATTAAATGAACCAGGCATAAACTTCCCGAATCCGGGTGATTTCGATGCCAAGTTCAAAAAAGATCATCCCCATGACTGGTCTGCCGTTGCCTGGGAATATCCTGCCATTCTGTTGAACTGGGTTGAAGGCGCCAAGGCTGCTGGTAGTGTCGAGCCCACCAAGGTTCTGAAAGCCCTGAAATCCAATGCTTCACCCGAGTTTATTTTTGGTGGTGGACAATGGTGGGGCAGCCAGATGTGGGGGCTAGACAATGCTGTCGTTGGTCGCTGGCCGGTCGTTGTGATTGAAGACGGCAAGGCTCGCATCAAGGAGTTCAGAAGCCTTACCAATTGGCTGGACAGAAATAACGAGTTACTCGTCAAGCATATGAAGGAGCTGGGCCTGCGTACAGTTTAATGTAGTGATCTTTATTCTTTTCGGATAATGAAAATCAGGGGAGGAGTTAAATCCTCTCCTTTTTTTTCAAAAACATTAGCACAGTTCAGGTAAAGCAGTAGTATTTGTTGTCTGTTCAAATAAATTTAACAACGGGGTTTTTTCATGGAGCTTTTTCTCCAATCTATCGTTAACGGTTTAATCCAGGGTGGTTTTTTTGCTCTATTTGCCGTGGGCCTGGTACTTATCTTTGGTGTTATGGGTGTTGTTAATTTTGCTCATGGCGAATTGGTTATGGTCGGTGCCTATACGATTTGGTTGCTACATGCTCAACATGGTCTGGCTTTTATCCCTGCAATTGCTGTTGCGATAATTCTGGTTACGATTATTGGCTTGTTAATGGAGCGTTTCTTATTCAGGCCCACGCGAGATGATCCTCTTGCCGGATTAATCTGCTCAATTGGTGTGTTGTTTATATTGCAGGTTGTTGCAACGCTGGTCGGTGGTGAAGGACCATCAAAACAGGTGCCGCCTCCATTCCACGGGACGTTGATTTTATTTGATTATCTTAGAATCCCTTACCAGCGCATTTTCAGTTTGGTTGTATCAGTCGCAGCCTTATCAACCCTTTGGTATTTCCTGACCCGAACCAAGCTGGGTTGGGCCCTGAGAGCGGTTGCATTGGACAGGGAGGCCGCCGCATTACAGGGGATTAATATCAATCGCATATCCATGATTGCCATTGGTGTTGGTGCAGGCCTGGCCGGTCTCGCTGGCGCGTTAATGGCACCATTAACAAATATCAACCCTCATATGGGGCACAATGTGCTTATTACAGCCTTTATCGTGACGATTGTGGGTGGTATTGGCAGTTTATCCGGCGCCGTTTTAGCAGCAGTGTTATACGCGTTGTTTCATACATTTATCACTGTTTATTTTGGTGGCACCGTCGCAACGATTTGCGGATTAATACTGATGGTAGTTGTTCTGATTATTAAACCGACCGGAATAATGGGCGTGAGGGTGAGTGAATAATAAGATGAACAGTACTGTAAAAAAAATAATCGGTGGCATTATTATCCTGATTGCGCTATTAGCGTTGCCACACTTTCTGAAATTTCATCATCAGGATTTGTTGATTTTTCTGACCATCAATGTATTGGTAGTAACAAGTTATCGAATTGTAACCTTAACCGGTGAATGGTCATTGATCCATGCAGTGATGATGGGTGTCGGAGGATATACAGCCACCTTGTTATTCAAGAATTATGATCTGGGCATGTGGTTTACATTACCACTAGCCGGTGGTGTCGCGGCAGTCGTTGCTGCTTTATTATCTTTCCCGTTATTCAGGATGACTCAATTTTATTTCCTGATAGGTTCGTTTGCTGCGGGCGAAGCAATACGCCTGATTTGGATCCAATATATTTATCCGTTTGGTGGTACAGGCGGGTTGAGTGGTATTGAACCACCGATAATAGGCAGCATCGATTTTATCGAGGCTATTCCCTATTACTATCTGGCTTTGACCGTGGTTTTCTTTTGTCTGTTTATCCTTTACCGCATTGAGAACTCACGGATTGGTTTAATCTTGCATGCCGTACATTGGAAGGCGCCATTGGCGGAATCAGTCGGTGTTGATACCTGGCGTTACAGGGCACTGGCATTTATCGTTGGATCGTTTTTTGTCGGCATAGCAGGCGCACTGAAGGTCCATTACCTTGGCACCATTACTCCAAACCAGTATGGCGTTGGATTTATGGTCTTCATCCTGATCTGGGTGATCATTGGTGGTTATAACAAATTTTATGGTCCAATTATTGGTGTCATCGTACTTACATTGTTTGACGAATCTATCAGAGGTTTTGCAGAGATCCGCCCTGCCATATATGGTGTGGTGCTTATTCTGTCTATCCTGTTTTTACCATTGGGTCTTGAGAGTGTCCCGGCAAAACTCAAGGCTTGGTTCGGAATTGGTTCTGGTCCGAGTGAACCATCCTTAACCGATAAATAAAATTGTAACGAGAAACTTGTGCCGATATTAGAAATTAAAAATGTAACAAAGCAGTTTGGTGGTTTAACTGCGCTTAACGACGTCAGCTTTCAGGTGGAAGAGGGCGAGATTCGGGGCCTGATCGGACCCAATGGTGCAGGTAAGAGTACCATGTTCAAAAATATTGCCGGCTTTTACGCTCCGACAAAAGGCAGTATAAAGTATCAGGGTGAAAATATTGCCGGTAAAAAACCACATACGATTTCGGAACTGGGTATTGTCCGTACCTTTCAGGAAACCACGCTGTTTCAGGAACTGACCGTGTTTGACAATGCCCTGGTCGGTTGCCATATTAGTGCACGCAGCAATATTTTTTCAGCGCTTCTGGGTCTGGATAAGCAAAAACAGAAAGCGGCGGCCGAAAAGGTCATGGAGGTTCTGGATTTTATGGGTCTGAGCGATCGCAAGGACCAGCTTGCCTCCGAATTACCCCTGGGATCACAGCGCGCATTGGCGATTTCCATTGCGCTTGTTTCCAAACCCAAACTTATGTTGATGGATGAACCTTTTGCCGGCATGAATCCTGAGGAAACCAATCATATGATGGATTTGACCCGTAAGGTGCAGGAATCAGGTATTACGATAGTCCTCGTTGAACATGATATGAAAGCAGTGATGGGTTTGTGTAATTACCTGACCGTATTAAATTTTGGCCAGTTGTTGGCACAGGGGACACCTGAAGAAATTAGACATAACGACAAGGTGATTGAAGCCTATCTGGGTGGGGCAAACTAATATGTTATTGCAAGTCAAGGATATCCATGTCCACTACGGTCAAGTAGCAGCACTTAAAGGTATTTCTATAGAAATTGGGGAGTCTGACTTTGTGACATTGATTGGATCAAACGGTGCAGGTAAGAGTACAACGTTACGTGCCATATCCGGTCTTGATCATCCCAGTGCCGGTGAGATCATTTTTGATGGTCAACATATAGAAAAATTGTCTGCGGACAAGATCGTAAAAATGGGTATTGCCCATGTGCCGGAAGGTCGACGGGTGTTTAAAGATTTAACAGTGACCGAGAATCTTCGTCTTGGTGCCTTCACGCGTGATGATAAGGATGGCATCGAAAAAGATCTGGAAAAGGTGTTTGAACGTTTTTCCAGATTGCGCGAACGAAAAGATCAATCTGCCAGGACCATGAGTGGCGGTGAACAACAAATGTTAGCCATTGGTCGTGCCCTGATGTCCAAGCCAAGACTCCTTTTACTGGATGAACCTTCTTTAGGACTTGCGCCTGTCATTGTTCAAGATATCGCGCGCATTTTGCTAGAAATTAACAAGCAAGGTGTTTCCATCATCTTAGTGGAACAAAATGCTGAACTGGCATTGGAACTGGCACGTCATGGTTATGTATTAGAAACAGGAACTATCGCCCTGGAGGGGGAAGCCAAGGGTCTTATGGATAACGAACATGTACGTAAAGCTTATCTTGGAATTTAACACATATTTAAATAAGCCATTTACTAATTAATATAGCAGGAGGACACAATGGCAAGTCCAAGACAATCAGCACTCGCATCACGTCATAAGGCACTGGGTTCAGAACTTGGTGACTGGAATGATATGGATGTTGCATGGGAGTACGACCAGGATGTAAATCTGGAGCATCAAGCAGTACGTACTGCTGCTGGTCTTTTCGATGTTTCCGGTCTAAAGAAAATTCACATTACCGGGCCTGATGCCATGGTGGTAGCAGATCATATGTTTACCCGTGACATGACCAGGATTTATCCGGGTAAATCGGCCTATGGCATCATACTGAATGATGATGGCAAGATTACTGATGATTGCATCATGTTTCACATCAAGCCAAATGACATCATGATGGTACATGGTGGTGGTACCGGTATGGAACAACTCATGAAGAGTGCTGAAGGTAAGGATGTAAAAATAGAATTTGATGATGATCTGCATGATATATCACTACAAGGCCCCAAGGCCGTAGATTTTCTGGATCAGTATGCGGATTGTAATTTGCAGGAGCTGAAATACTTTCATCATATTCCGGCCACGTTATTTGGATATCACTGCATGATCTCCCGTACGGGTTACTCCGGCGAAAGAGGTTATGAAATTTTCGCCAAGGCTGATGATATTGTTCTGATATGGGATGCGATTCTGGAAAATGGAAAATCAGAAGGTATCATTCCCTGTTCATTCAATTGTATTGACATGATCAGAGTCGAGGCAGCCCTGTTGTTTTACCCCTATGACATGAGTGAAAAAGATACACCATGGGATGTTGGTCTAGGTTTTGCTGTAGCTAAAGACAAACTGGGTGACTACCGTGGAAAAGAAGCCTGTATGGCTGCGATGGGTAAGGAGACCACCACAAGCTGGGGAATCATTGCTGATTCTGAACAGGCTGTTGATGTGGACGCCGAGGTTTTCGATGGTGATAAAAAAGTAGGTTTTGTCACCGCCCCCTGTTACTCAACAATCATGAATGCTTCGATCGCTATGGTACGTATTGATAAAGAGTATGCTAAACCTGATATCTCCCTTGAAGTTCGGGGTGAGAATGTCAGATGTTCTGCAAAAACAAGCAGTATGCCTTTACTGGATCCTGACAAGGGCAAGCGTACCGTTTAATCCTCATTATGGATGGTGAGTTTCGGTGATATGAAGGCGATTTGATAAATACTGCGAGCAAGGTATTTAATACATATTATTTTGCATTAAAATCAGTAACTTATATTCAATACTGCTACCCCTTCTGTGATACTCCTCAATAGGAATTAGCACTCAATGATGTTATGGGAAAATTACATACTATTATTAGTATGTATTTCCAGTAATTATTTTTCCGAATTGAAATTTTACTACGGCATAAATTAGAACAATTAAATTATTGCAGGAGAATATTATGGCAAGTCCAAGACAATCAGTTCTAGCATCACGGCATAAGGCGCTCGGTTCATCATTAGGCGACTGGAATGATATGGATGTTGCATGGTCGTATGACCAAGATCTGGATCTTGAAAATCATGCGGTGAGAAATACTGCCGGCTTATTTGATGTCTCAGGGCTAAAGAAAATTCATGTGACTGGACCTGATGCAATGGCTGTTCTTGATCATGTTTGTACACGTGATTTAACCAAATGTGTTGTCGGAGAAGCAATTCTTGCGTTAATACTTAACGATGATGGCATTTTGGTTGATGACTGTATGATCTTTTTTATTATGCCAAATCATTATATTTTTGTTCACGGTAGCGGTATAGCGATGGAGCAATTGGAGAAATCAGCTGAAGGCAAAGATGTGCAGATACAATTCGATGATGATCTCCACACCGTTTCATTACAAGGGCCTAAGTCAACTGATTTCCTTAATCCACATACGTCATTTGATTTGACCGAGTTAAAAAATTCTCATAATCAACCAGCAACTGTATTTGGTCGTCCATGTTTAATGTCACGCACAGGTTATGCAAACGAACGTGGTTATGAAATTTTTGCCAAGGCTGAAGACACGGTTGTTATTTGGGATGCAATACTTGAGCATGGTAAAGATGTAGGTATTATTCCCGCCTCGTTTGACTGCATCGATGTTCATCGTGTAGAGGCAGGCTTGTACTTCTTTCCGTTTGATATGGAGCCCGATGATACGCCATGGGATCTGAACTATGGTTTTGCGGTCGATCTGAAAAAAGAAGGTGATTACAGAGGTAAAAAGAGTCTATTAGCTGCCAAAGGTAAAGAGACGACCTCGTTATGGAGTGTAATAGTTGATGCCGATGTGGCAGCTGATGAAAAGGATGAGCTCTATGATGGTGATAAAAAAATTGGTTATATAACCGGTCCTGCTTACTCATCTGAAATGAAGGCATCAATTGCCATAGTGCGTGTAGATAAAGAATACGCAGTACCTGGGAAAAAACTGGAATTAAGGGGTGCTAATCTTAATTGTTCAGCAACAACTGGCACGATGCCACTTTACGATCCTAAAAAGAATAGGTAATGCTGCCTAAGCAACGGTAGTCAGTAAACAGCTTTGCTACCGTATTATGCATCTCAAAAGGAGCCTCAGCAGCAGATCGCGCCAAAACGATACAGGCAGCAGTAGGGATGGGAGCATGTCCGTCAGACATCATTCAGCCAGGCCATATTTTCCCTTTGATGGCAAAGGCAGGTTGTGACCTGACTAGATTGGCCGGGCTTGAGCCCGCTGCAGTAATAGTTGAAATACTCAATGATGATGGGACTATGGTTCGACGTCCTGAACTTGAAAAATTTGTTAATAAACATAATATCAAGATTGGTACTATTGCGGATTTGATTGAATATCGTATTCAAAACGAACAAACAGTTGAAAGAAAAGCCATTGGAACAATACCTACGGAGTTCGGTGAATTTGATTTAGTGCTTTATGAAGATATTGTAAATAATAATCAGCATTTTGCGCTCATTCGCGGGGATGTGACATCTAAGACGCCTTCTCTGGTTCGTGTTCATGTGCAGGATACAATAAGAGATTTAACAGAAAACTTGAAAGATGATTATGACTGGACAATTCGCACAGCTCTAAAGCGCATATCCGAGGAGGAACAGGGAATAATTGTTGTCCTACAAAATCAAATAGATTCGTTGGATAACATAGAGCAAGTGAACAATTGCGGTACGAATGTTAAAGACAATAATATTGTAAATATTCATAATCGTAGTGAATTACGCACGATTGGTTTGGGGGCGCAAATTATAAAAGATTTGGGCGTAAGTAAAATGCGGGTTCTAGGTTCACCAATAAAAATGCCCGCACTATCAGGTTTTGGTCTGGAGGTCGTAGAATATATAAAAAATAATGACTCCAAATATTTTCGAAGAATTTCAAACAATCAATTAATAGAATTTCCTATACAGTCATGAATTTCTTTATCTTGTTAGTAGTTCGTGGTCATTCCCTTTGGTACTAGTTTCGTGAAAATAAGCAAATCCCTGTTAATTTATGATGTTTTGCAAGGATAGGATGATTTCTGAGCATCTTTCCGCTGTTATTATGTTCAGAATCGTAGAAATTCCCTGTATTTTCCCAATTAACAGGGGCTTTTATTAGAGACCATTTAGCTTCAGACAGTAACCACCATCAGATTAAACAAGCCTTTATTAGAAAGTTTGCGTAATCTGGTGTAAATTGTGGGTACGAAATCGGAAGAGGGTGGAGAATCCCAATGTGCATGGATGCACAGGTGCCGTGAAGTTTTGCGACCGATAGGGATGTCGGAAGTTAGAGCAATGCAGGAGCAATTGCCGAGATGGACGAGAACGGCCTCTTTCTCATTACAAAGTTTTATGGTGACCCTACCGGTCTCCTCGCGACGTGAAATTGTGAATCCCGCCAGGCCCGGAAGGGAGCAACGGCAGCAATGGATACGGGTGCCGGGGTCAAGGCGGGTATGGGTCGCCGCCTTATTTCCAGCACATTAATTTCGGCACAATCTCAGCTAACTCCATTATTCTAGTGCGACATATCATGCCCTCCTCATGTATTATATGGCTCTTTTGAACCCGTATTAGTCACTGAAAATACCTAGTACAAAATATCTACAGGAAGAATAAAAAGTAAATGAGTTATCAGGTTCTGGCACGTAAATGGCGGCCAAAAACATTTGAAGATATGGTCGGGCAAAGTCATGTATTACAGGCGCTGACTAACGCACTGGATAATGACCGTTTACATCATGCCTATTTATTTACCGGAACTCGTGGTGTAGGCAAGACCACGCTTGCACGAATTTTTGCCAAGTGTCTGAATTGTGAGCAAGGCGTCAGTTCCAAACCCTGTGGTGAATGTTCTGCCTGCGTAAGTATCGATGAAGGACGTTTTGTGGATCTGATTGAGGTTGATGCTGCCTCAAGAGCAAAGGTGGATGAGACGCGCGATCTTATGGATAACGTACAATATGCACCTAGCGTTGGGCGTTATAAAGTCTATCTAATCGATGAAGTACATATGTTTTCCGGGCATAGTTTTAATGCACTACTAAAGACCCTGGAAGAACCACCACCGCATGTAAAATTTCTGCTGGCAACAACCGAGTCGAAAAAAATTCCAGTAACAATTCTGTCGCGCTGTTTGCAATTTAACCTTAAGCATTTGAGCCCTGAACAAATTGAAAAGCAACTCGAGAAAGTTCTTGAACTGGAATCAATTGAAAGTGATGCAATATCAAGAAGTCTTATTGCAAAGTCGGCAGATGGCAGTTTGCGTGATGCATTGAGTTTGCTGGATCAGGCGATTGCATTTGGTGATGGTCGTTTACAGGAAACGCAGGTGAGAACCATGCTAGGAACGATCGATAGTCTGGAGTTGGATGAACTACTTGAAGCCCTGATATCCGGTGATGCACAGTCTGTTCTTCGGTGTACTGACCATATGGCAGAGCATAATCCAGACTATGATTCGGTGTTGGTGGAGTTACTCTCGATTTTACAGAGGATAGCCATTTGTCAGATTCTGGAGGGAGACGATGCCGAACAGGAGCAAATGATTAAAGAGCTGTCACAACGTATCAGTAAAGAAGATGTTCAGTTGTACTATCAAGTCGGAATCATGGGGCGAAAAGATTTACCTGTTGCACCTGATCCACGCACAGGATTTGAAATGACACTGATTAGAATGTTGGCCTTCAGACCAGCGGCAGTAGCAACGCCTGAAACGCGAGAAGCAATTGCCAAACCCACGATGAATAATACAACAAAGATTAAACCAGAAGAGACAAAGACCGTTGAAACTAGTCAAACCCATGACAATAAACTACGGGGTAATGAAGCTGTAAGTGCTGAATATGTTCAAGCAGAAGCATCGCAGCCAGTTGTAACGAAAAAAAATGTTGAGCCTGGAGACACTGGTAACTGGCAATCTATTATTGATGAAATGGCTCTGGTTGGACTGGTCAAGGAGTTGGCTGGGCACTGTGCATTAAAAGAACATAGTAAGGACAAGGTGCATCTGGTTTTATCGCCGGATAAAGAACATCTCCTCAATCAGACACAAAAGGATCGTTTGTCTAATGCACTTGAGATGCGCTTTGGTAAAGGCACGCAGCTTAAGATATCAGTAGAAGAACCTGAGGCAGAGACTCCTGCACAAAAGACAGCTCGTGAACAGAGAGAGAAGCAACAAGCTGCAGAAGCTGCACTGAAAGATGATGACAATGTTCGGGCAATGGAAGAAATGTTTGGTGCAACGTTGGATGTAAAATCTATTAGACCAGTATAAATAATATTTTTAATATGAGGTTATAAATAGGATGAAAGGTGGTTTAGGTAACATAATGAAACAAGCGCAACAGATGCAGGAAAATATGCAGAAGGCGCAGGAAGAGATTGCCAGGTTGGAAGTTACAGGTGAATCAGGTGCAGGGATGGTCAAGATCACCATGACAGGTAAACATGATGTCAAACATGTAAGCATTGATCCCACCTTGCTGGGTGATGATAAAGATATGTTGGAAGACCTGATCGCTGCTGCAGTCAATGATGCAAATCGTCGGGTAGAAAATATGACACAGGAAAAAATGTCTGGTCTAACTGCGGGAATGAATTTACCCGCTGGGATGAAGTTACCTTTTTAATCATGAGACAATTAGATATTTTCTAGCGATGTTTGAATCTCCCAAGCTAGCTCACTTAATAGAAGCATTGTGCTGTTTGCCGGGTATTGGTAAAAAATCTGCACAACGTATCGCTTACCATGTGCTGGAAAGAGACAGGGATGGAGCACGGAAGCTTGCAGCTTCTATGAATGATGCCATGGATTCGATAGGTCATTGTCAGCGTTGTCGAACCTTTAGTGAGACAGAAATTTGTCTACTATGCGCCAGTCACAAACGCGATCGTGCTTTATTATGCGTGGTTGAAAGTCCGGCGGATGTCGCCTTTATAGAGCAATCGGATTATCGGGGGCTATATTTTGTGCTGATGGGCCATCTTTCACCACTAGATGGTATTGGGCCAGATGAAATTGGTTTGACTGAGCTAGGCCAGTTGTTTGGTGAGGGTGAGATTCAGGAAGTGATCCTGGCGACAAATACGACAATGGAAGGCGAGGCGACTGCGCATTTTATTGGAGAAATGGTAAAAAAACGTAATCTAAAGGTCACACGTATTGCACATGGTATTCCTATGGGGGGTGGCCTGGAGTATGTAAACAGCCGGACAATCTCACATGCGATGGCTGGCAGAAGGGAGTTGTAGTTTTCCTTAGCTACAATTTGACGAGTAAATTAAATCTGTCATTTCGAGCAAATGCGAGAAATCTTAGTTTGTATAGAAGAAGATCTCTCCCCTTGGCCGAGATGACAAGAGAAACGACTATTCATCAACGGCCGAAATCAGTGCCATTTCAATCGGTCAATGCAACACATGCGTTAAAACATTCTGCTGGTGTTCCAAATCCTAATGTCTTGCATCGACCCCGGTTGAGATCGCAGTATTAAGCAGATATTGGATTTGTGGTGTCGAATGACCTCTTGAAAAATGCTGAGGTAGTTATTTCATATTAAACAGGTAATAAAAGGCATTTAAATAAGCCGTGACATCATCGATCTCTTCGTCAAACCACTCCACATCATTATTCACTGCACAAAATAAAACCTGCGAGCGCAAGTGCTTCAGTGTTTTGACTGTTCGTTCCGGGCGTTCATAGAGTTCAGGTTTGTGACACTCCAGGCAATTTTCCTGGTGTAATTCTTTGCCAATACTAATATCTTCAGCATGTATTGTGGATAACGGGATCGCTAATAAAAATACCCATAACAATATTGATCGCCACAGACTCATGAGGACATTTCAGAAAGATGTGCAATTCTGACAGGTGCGGGCGGATGCGAGTCATAAAAAGCCGAATACATCGGATCAGGTGTCAGGGTGTTGGCATTTTCCTTGTAGAGATTAACCAGCGCATGAATTAAATGTTCAGCCTGTGCCTGCCCTGCTGCAAAATCATCTGCTTCAAACTCATGTTTACGTGATGTGAATGAAAAAATCGGTTGCAGGAAGAAAGTGAATGCTGGTGATATCATGACAAATAACAATAGAGCCATGTAATTCGATGGCGTTGAAATTCCCAGACCTTGATAAAACCATGGCAGGTTAATCAACCAGCCGAGTATAGCTAGCCCGGCCAGTGACAAAGTGCCCATAACTACCATTCGTTTTTTGATATGGTTACATTTGAAATGCCCAAGCTCATGTGCCAGAACTGCTTCAATCTCATCATTACTTAATTCATCAATCAATGTATCAAAGAAGACGATGCGTTTGTTTGCTCCAAGGCCGGTGAAATAGGCATTGCCATGTGTTGAGCGTGTTGAACCGTCCATCACAGAAATACCATTACAGGTAAAGCCATTACGTGTCAGTAGATTCTCAATACGCTCTTTTAATTCTCCCTCATCCAGTGGTTTAAACTTATTAAACAGGGGCGCTATGAAACTTGGATAGGCCCACATCATAAACAGGCTAAATCCAAACCATGTTATCCAGACATATAACCACCATAGTGTTCCCGATACATTCATGATCCAGAGCACAAGCACCAGTAACGGTGCACCAATCAGAAACCCGACAGTCGTATTTTTAATAATATCCATAATAAAGATGCGCACAGTCATTTTATTAAAACCAAATTTTTGTTCGAGACGGAAAGTGCGGTAAACAGACATGGGTAAATCCAGAAGCGACATAATGGCAATCACTGAAAGCAAAAATGCTGTACCCGTCCAAAGCTCGGACAGACCCAGAGATCGCCAGCTGGCATCAAGGTATTGCAATGCCCCCCCCAGCGTCCAGATCAAAAGAAAAATTGTTGCGGGTAATAACTCAAAAAAACCTGTCTTAACCTTCGCCTGAGTATAGGCAGCGGCTTTTTGATGGGCTTCCAGTGGGATCTTACCGGCAAAGGCATCAGGGACTTTTTCACTGTGTGAGCGAACATGACTGATATGCTTCCAGCCGAGCAGTAACTGGACAGCAATGCTCAGCGCCAATGCGAAAAGAAATACGTAGGTAAATTCATTCATATTTTCAATAATTTTCTATTCAGTTTCTGTTCTCTTTAATTATCTGTACTGTTACAGGCAGCACATATTATGGGTAGAATGTTAACTGTCAAAGCAAATAGGGACACTTTAATGACTTCTTCGCCAAATAATCTCATCTGGATTGACCTGGAAATGACCGGTCTGGATACAGACAATGATTATATCATTGAGGTCGCAACAATTGTTACTGACTCCGAATTAAATATTCTCGCCGAGGGTCCTGTCATTACTGTGCACCAGGCAGAAGCGACCCTGAATGCTATGGATGAGTGGAATACCCACCAGCACAACAAATCCGGTCTGGTAAAACGAGTATTGGAAAGCCCTTATTCTGCTACCGATGCAGAGACTATGACCCTGGAATTCCTTAAAAAGTTCGTTGCAGCAGGGGTTTCTCCAATGTGTGGCAATAGTATTTGTCAGGATCGCAGATTTTTACATCGATTAATGCCGCAACTGCAACAGTATTTTCATTATCGGAATCTTGACGTGAGTTCAGTCAAGGAAATGGTGACGCGCTGGTATCCTGATAAACCGAAATTTGATAAACATTCAGAGCATCTCGCTATGCAGGATATACGAGATTCTATTGATGAATTAAAGTTTTATCGGGAGCATTTTTTCGTCAGCTGAGTCGGTACTCAGTTAAGGAGCCTCTGATTAAGTTACAAAATACATTAAATCTTCATTCTGGCGCATGCCAGAATCCAGTCAAAACAATAACTTACTGGATGCTGGTATTCACCAGCATGACGAAGTGCGTACTTGATCAGAGGTTCCTTAATATTACATTTCCAAGTAATTTGGGTATTGATGTCATTAAATAAATTATCTTTGCCAAAGAAGCTGTATACCGCGGCACAAGTTCGAGAGCTGGATCGCATCGCTATTGAGGAATTTTCTATTCCCGGGATTACCTTAATGGAAAGTGCCGGGGGTGCTGCCTATCAACTGATGCGTTCAAAATGGCCTGACGCAAAAACTATTCTCATACTCTGTGGTCCGGGGAACAATGGTGGTGACGGTTATATTCTGGCACGACTTGCAAAGGAGGATGGTCTTGCCGTTAAACTCCAACTGATAGGTGATCACACAAAACTAGCGGGTGATGCCTTATTGGCCGCCGAAAGATGTATTGCCAGTGGTCTGAAATCCATGGCGTATAGCAAAGAAGATTTGAGTAAAGCTGATGTTATTGTCGATGCACTGCTAGGTACTGGTCTGGACAGGGATGTGTTGGGTCAATGGCAGGAAGTTATCAATGCCATTAATAGCAGTAATACTCCCGTATTGTCTGTTGATATTCCATCCGGACTCAATGCGGACACGGGTCAGGTTATGGGTTGTGCAGTAAACGCGGATGCTACAATTTCGTTTATTGGCCTGAAACAGGGCCTGTTCACCGGGCAAGGTGTGGAATATGCTGGGGATGTCCATTTCAATAATCTGGACGTACCGGATGAAATAGGAACAAAAGTTAACTCGATGACAGAACAAATTACATTAGACGATCTGCAATCTTTTTTGATGCCAAGATCAAAATCTTCACACAAGGGAAGCTTTGGACATGTCCTTGTGGTTGGCGGGGAGTATGGTTTTGCAGGTGCTGCGCGATTGTGTGCGGAAGCTGCAGCGAGAACTGGCGCAGGATTAATTAGTCTTGCTACGCATGCGAGTCATGCTGGTTATATCACCATGTCTGTTCCAGAAGTAATGGCGCATGCGACTGAAAGTTCGACTGAGTTGTTAGCCCTTTTGGAAAAGGCCAATGTCGTTGCTATTGGGCCAGGGCTGGGTCAATCGAATTGGGGCATGTCATTATTTTCTAAAGTATTGGAGAGTGATCTGCCTTTGGTTGTTGATGCGGATGCCTTAAATTTACTTGCGCAAGACCCCGTCACCTCCGATCGCTGGGTTCTAAGCCCCCATCCTGGTGAAGCGGCACGCTTATTAAATTGTGACAGCCATACGATTCAATCAGATCGGATTGCTGCCGCAAAGGAAATCCAGAAGAAATTTGGTGGTATTACTGTATTGAAGGGCAGTGGCACGGTGATTGTTGATGACAGGAAAGATGGTGGGCAAAAGGTATCAATTTGTTCTGCCGGAAATCCTGGTATGGCAAGTGGCGGTATGGGAGATGTCCTGACGGGGGTGATAGCTGGATTGATCGCTCAGAGGATATCACTGGGCCTTGATATTGGAGATGCTGCACGTCTAGGCGTCTGTCTTCACGCAAGTGCCGGAGATAATGCCGCCACCGATGGTGAACGTGGGATGCTGGCAAGTGATTTGATGCCATGGATAAGAAAATTACTCAATGTGTCAGCTTGATGTCATTGGTGCACCCGCCATGGAGGAATTGGGTCGGAGATTGGCAAGTGTCTGTCCCCCCGGTAGTAAGTTGTTTCTGCAAGGTGAGTTGGGTACTGGCAAGACTACTTTGAGCAGAGGATTCCTGAATGGGCTCGGGCATCAGGGCATCGTCAAGAGCCCGACCTATACACTTGTAGAACCCTACCAAATTGATGATCTTGAAGTATTTCACTTCGACCTCTACCGACTTAATAATCCGCAAGAACTTGAATCACTCGGCATACGTGATTACTTCTCCGGAAAGGCCATATGTCTTGTCGAATGGCCAGAAAAAGGTGCAGAATTTCTGGGTACACCGGATGTACATATTCACATTCAATATCAGGATGAACATAGAAATGTCCGCTTAGAGGCCAAAACTCCTGCAGGAAAAGAAATTATCCGTTCTTTTTGACAACTCTGAAACTTGATTTTTCCTTTACTATTGCCTATAAAACAGTGATATAGGTTGATTTTCTAGATAAAACTTGAAATTATTCAAGTAACAATCCAATAATAAAGACATTATTAGGAAACAAACGGTTTTAAGGTCATGCGTAAACTGTGTTTAATCTTGTGTTTCATGTTACCAATCTCTGTGTTTGCGGGGCAGGTGACGATGCAGAATGTCCGTATCTGGGCAGCGCCTGATAACACGCGTGTGGTTTTTGATGTCTCTGGCCCTGTTGATCACAAACTCGAATTACTCTCCAATCCTGATCGTCTGGTTGTTGATATTAAAAACGCAAAAATGACTCAGGCCATCAGTCAGCCTGTTAATGCCGATAAATATCTGAAAAGTGTGCGTAGTGCTAAAAGAGACAAGTCGAACTTAAGGGTTGTCTTCGATTTAAAGAAAAATATCGAAATGCGTAGCTTCCTGTTACAACCTAACCGGCAGTATGGGCATCGTCTGGTTATCGATCTCTATGATGAAAACAGGCAGGATGCGGCCACTCAGATAATCACACAAGCAGATAATAAACGATCAAAGGATATTATTATCGCTGTCGACGCAGGCCATGGTGGGGATGACCCTGGCGCGACGGGCCCACATGGTGTGCGCGAAAAGGATGTGACACTGAAGATTGCCAGAAATTTGGCCAATCTAATCAATCAGGAATATGGTATGAAGGCCGTTCTTATCCGGGAAGGTGACTATTTTCTTAGTCTACGTAGCCGAATGGGGAAAGCCAGGGAGCACAAGGCGGATCTGTTTATTTCTATTCATGCTGATGCCTTTAGAGATCCCAGGGTCAGGGGTTCCTCTGTTTATATCCTATCTAACAGAGGAGCAAGTAGTGAGGCAGCCAAATGGTTAGCCGAAAGAGAGAATGCTGCTGATCTTGTTGGTGGTGTCAGCCTTGATGATAAAGATGATGTGCTGGCATCGGTACTACTCGACCTGTCTCAAACTGCCAGTCTCGAAGCCAGTATCGGTGTTGCAGACAGGGTCCTGTCTGACCTGAAAAAATTGGGCAAAACTCATAAAAAACATGTGCAGTCGGCAGGGTTTGCAGTTCTAAAGTCACCAGACATTCCTTCGATACTGGTTGAAATGGCCTATATCTCTAATCC
>Ga0209987_10000165_pt1 | contig 31306 bp, 32 predicted proteins | sample N074metaG_FD_182134 | JGI IMG/M metagenome (GOLD analysis project Ga0209987, IMG submission 182134) | Deep subsurface microbial communities from Kermadec Trench to uncover new lineages of life (NeLLi) - N074 metaG (SPAdes) (version 2) | ecosystem: Environmental > Aquatic > Marine > Ocean trench...
ACGGGGAAGTAAATTACCTGCAACAAGCAGGTATTACCGTACGTTACCTGCCATATCCACGAGGTGGCACGCGCGGACCCGGTTACTCGACTCTCAGACAGGTCTGGTGCGCTGAGGACAAAAGAGCAGCAATGGATATTGGCAAGGGCATTACTGAAGGTGATCTGCCAGCCGGTGAATGCGACGCGGCTGATTTTGTCGATCGTGGCTATGAACTGGGTAATAAGCTGGGTGTCACCGGAACGCCTGCTTTGTTTATGGAAAGCGGTGAAGCGATTATCGGATATGTACCCTATCAACAGTTAATCTCCAGAATACTTAAAGACCTGTAGAACAGTTCGTCGCGTTCCCGCGGCTATTATTGAAAACCCGACAACCTGTCAACCTGCCGGGTCGATCAAGGTTCCCTTCGATTGGGCGCGATAGCCCGCATGCCTCATCACCGTTGGTAACGATATGCACATGCGATGTGCAATAGTAGAGCACCAAAAGTAGGCGCTTTAGGCGATGCAGGAGCAATTGCCGAGACAACGAAAGCTAGTGCCCCCCTTGACTGTCACGACCGAAGAGCACCCAGGCATAGTAACGCTATGCTGAGTGCTCTGGCCGGGTGAAAGTTAAGCAGGGTGATGCATAGCCTTGTCGCAGTACGACTGCATGGATGCAGGAGGTAGAGCAACGCATGGAGCAGTTGCCGAGAAGGGTGGTAAGAAATACGGGCTGGACCCACCACAGTTTATTTTTCGATGCCGAAAATTAATGTGCTAATATCTGCCTATTACTGAACATTGGTATTTGTACCCAGATCTATGACAAAAGTAGCACCCAAAAAAATACAGGACGAGCAAAAAACTGCCCGCCGGGCCAGGCCCGCTCATAGCAAATCGACCCAGTTAGAAAAAGAATTCGGTGGCCCAAAAGGCAGGGAACCAACCCGTTACGGGGACTGGGAGAAAAACGGCCGCTGCATCGACTTTTGACATTGATCAGTGCCACGTTGACCGAACTGACTGCCAAATGACTCCACACAGCAAACAGCCTCTTTCCCCGCATCTACAAATATACCGATTGCCGCTAAGCGCAATATTATCGATCACTCACCGTGCTACCGGAGTGATCCTGGCACTCGGGGCGATGATGCTAGTCCTGATATTGTCCACAGCAGCCAATAGTCCGGAAACCTATGCGACTACCCACCAGCAACTTGATACCTGGTACGGCCAGATATTTTTACTCGGCCTGACCTTTTCCCTGTATTTGCATTTTTGTAACGGCATACGCCATTTGTTCTGGGATGTCGGTCTCGGTTTCGATCTCGATACCGTAGACAAGAGCGCCAAGCTGGCCATTTTCGTGTCGATAGTATTCACAGTTGCGACCTGGTGGGTTGCGACCAGAATGGCAGGTTAGGGAATATGGATAGCCTGAGTACGCCCCTATCCAAGGTCAAGGGCCTGGGTTCGGCAAAAGAAGGTACGACCCACTTCTGGCATCAGCGATTGACCGCACTCATTTTAATCCCGTTGGTACTCTGGTTTGGATTCAGTATCGCCTCGATGCCGGTAGAGCACGCGACATTAACAGGCTGGGTTCAGCAACCTGCGGTGGCGATCGCTTTAATCCTGCTGATTCTCTCGACCTTCTATCACGCCCAGCTGGGTTTACAAATCGTTATCGAAGACTATGTATCAACCCATTCAACCCGAACTGCGAGCATTATACTGAGCAATTTTTTGTGCCTGTTATTTGCCATTATCGGCGTGGTCGCAGTTTTAAAAATATCACTTGGGTCCTGATAGATGGCAGAGGAATTTAAAATAATCGAACATACCTACGATGTAGTCATCGTAGGAGCTGGGGGGGCCGGATTGCGCGCAGCCCTGGGCATGGCGGCCGCTGGGTTGTCAACCGCCTGTATTACCAAGGTGTTCCCGACCCGAAGCCATACGGTTGCAGCACAAGGTGGCATGAGTGCTTCGCTTGGTAACATGGGGACCGATAGCTGGCAATGGCACATGTACGATACGATTAAAGGTTCGGACTGGTTGGGAGATCAGGACGCAATCGAGTACATGTGCCGCGAAGCAGTGCCCGCGGTAATCGAACTTGAGCATTTTGGCGTGCCATTCTCGCGCACCGAGGAAGGCAAAATATACCAACGTCCTTTCGGAGGCATGACGACTAATTTTGGTGAAGGCATTGCACAACGCACCTGCGCGGCTGCCGATCGCACCGGGCACGCCATACTTCACACGCTGTATCAGCAGTCGCTCAAGCACCGGGCCGAGTTTTTTATCGAGTATTTCGCAATCGATTTGATTATGGACGCCGGCATTTGCCGGGGGGTCATGGCCTGGGACCTGGCAACCGGTGAGATGCATCGTTTCCGCGCACATACCGTGGTATTGGCTACCGGTGGCTGCGGTCGAGTCTATTTCTCGGCAACTTCAGCGCATACCTGCACTGGGGATGGTAATGCGATGGTTCTGCGTGCCGGCCTGCCATTACAGGATATGGAGTTCGTCCAATTTCACCCGACAGGGATTTATGGCGCCGGCGTGTTAATCACGGAGGGCGTGCGGGGTGAAGGGGGTTACCTGACCAATTCCGAGGGTGAGCGTTTCATGGAACGCTATGCACCCAATGCCAAGGACCTTGCTTCACGCGACGTGGTGAGCCGTTCGATGACGATCGAAATTAACGAGGGTAGGGGCGTTGGACCTAACAAGGATCATATCCATTTACACCTTGAACACCTGGGATCCGAGATAATCGAAGAGAGATTGCCCGGCATTTCCGAATCGGCAGAAATCTTTGCCGGGGTTGATGTCAACAAGGCACCAATTCCAGTATTACCGACAGTACATTACAACATGGGTGGAATACCTACTAATTATCACGGAGAAGTAGTCACCTTGAAAGACGGCGACCCGGATACCGTGGTACCCGGTCTGATGGCAATCGGCGAAGCCGCCTGTGTATCGGTACATGGCGCTAATCGCCTCGGTTCTAATTCCCTACTCGATATTGTCGTATTTGGACGTGCCGCGGCCATACGCGCTGCGGAAATTATCACCCCAGGTGCTTCGCACAAGGCCCTGTTAGATGAAAGCATCGATCCTTTGATGTCTCGCTTTGATCGGTTACGCAATGCTTCGGGTAACACTAGCACAGCCCAAATTCGAGATGATATGCAACGAACCATGCAGAAACATGCGGCAGTATTTCGCACCGGCAAATCGATGCAGGAAGGCGTGGAAAAAATGAACCAGGTATTTGCCAGTTTTGACGATATCAAGATTTCGGATCGCGGGCTGATCTGGAATACCGATCTGGTCGAAGCCCTGGAACTCGAAAACATGCTGTTACAGGCACAGACCATCATCCAGGGTGCATTGAACCGGACTGAAAGTCGAGGCGGCCATGCGCGCGAAGATTTTAGCGAGCGTGACGACGAAAACTGGATGAAACATACCCTCGCCTGGGTAGACGATAGCGGAAAAGTTAAATTCGATTATCGGCCCGTGCATATGTACACCTTGAGCGACGAATGCGAAGTCATTCCGCCCAAAGAACGCGTTTATTAATTCATTGATAACAGGAGACTATTAATGGCCGAATTTTCACTACCAGCTAATTCTGTTGTCAAACCGGGCAAGCTATTCGCGGCTAGTGAAGGCGTTACCAATATCAAGCGATTTATTGTCTATCGATACGATCCTGCAAGTGGTGAAAATCCATATATAGACACCTACGAAGTCGATATGGATAACTGTGGACCGATGGTACTAGATGGCCTGCTCAAAATTAAAGACGCGATGGATTCGACCCTTTCTTTGCGACGCTCATGTCGTGAGGGAATATGTGGCTCCTGCTCGATGAATATCGATGGTAGAAATACACTGGCCTGCACCCAGTCAATCGCCGAGATCAAAGGTGATGTTAAAGTTTACCCTCTACCGCATCAACCGGTCGTCAAGGACCTGGTATCCGATTTAACCAATTTTTATGCGCAGTACGCTTCGGTCGAACCCTGGATGAAAACCGATTCGGCAACTCCCCCGGACCGTGAGCGATTGCAATCGAAACAGGACCGAGAAAAGCTCGACGGCTTATACGAGTGCATCCTCTGCGCCTGTTGCTCTACCGCCTGCCCAAGCTACTGGTGGAATAGCGATCGTTTTCTGGGACCCGCTGCCTTACTCAATGCCTACCGCTGGATTGTCGATAGCCGCGATGAAGCCGCCGGCGAAAGGCTCGATGATCTTGAAGACCCTTTTAAATTGTATCGTTGTCACACGATTATGAATTGTACCGACTCTTGTCCGAAAGGACTGAATCCGGCACAGGCAATCGCCGCAACCAAAAAATTGATGGTACAGCGAAAACTGTAATGGGCGAAATATCACGTTTACGCTGGTTGTGCCGAAGAGGGATGAAAGAACTCGATCTGGCCATGTCTGGATATCTCGAAAACCATTACGCGAAAGCCACCGAGGCCGAAAAAAACGGATTTAAATCTTTACTGGAAATGCCCGACCCGGATCTCTACGCACTACTGCTGGGTAGACAGTCCAGTGCCAACGACGCCATTCAGCGTGTGACCCGGTCTATACGAAGCAACTCCATCCTTTCTTATTCGATACTAAAATAACCGATAACCGAAATGCAGCAGTACCAGCTTAAACAGTCGCCAACCCTGAACCTGTTAACCCTGGCCCTTTACTGCCTGGTACTTGTTGCAATCGCTCTGTTTCTGCACGAGATGATTTTTCTAGCCCTCTCGCTTGCCGGGTTGACTAGCTTGCTACTGATCCGGGACCAGTCCAGATACAGGCGGTTGAAGGCAAAGGACCCGACGCTACTCACATTAGCCCACGGCACAGCCAGTATCGGTTTAGACCAACAGGGTGATCATCTCAAATTTGAACAATTCAGGTTATTTTCTAATCGCTGGTTCCTCATATTGCAGATGAGCAATGAACGAGTGAGCCGAAATGTCATGTTAGTACCGGATCGATTCGACAGCATCGATGAGTACCTGCGCTTCAGATATCAGATAGGCAACATGAGTAGACTTCAGCATGCTACTTGAACTGGAATCAGTCCGCTCAGGACATACTGTCACCCCGAGTAGTTTCTCCGGGCTGATGGATCTTTACGAACACAATTACCTGCGATTACGTAAACTGGTACCTGATCTGAGCATTGCTGAGCAGATGATTTCTTCAGTACCTGGCCATTCAGACCTGTACTTGAGCGTTAAACAACGATGTAAATACACCACGATGCTGAGCATGACCTATCGATTCGAAAAATCCGGTCACTTATTGTTTGAACCCGATCTGCATTTCAAGATTTATCACGATGCCAGGCTGGTAGAAGTACAGCATCTGCTGAAAAGACATTACGGTTTGATACAAAAAGATCAGCTCATGCAGCACAAATGGACGATGAATCGATTTCTGTATAAATGGCTGGGCTTTTGCCTGTTTCAGGGCCATTATTTTCAACCCATGAACCAATATAATAATAATATAAATCACTTTAAGTAGTTACCGTAATATTATGATATTAAATAATATTCTTAGACATTACTTCATCGGGTGATAAATACACCTTGACCTTCTGCAACGCTTGGACTAAATTCCTGACTGAAATAGTCAGGAATTATGGAAAAAGCCATGCGATTGTCTACAAAAGGTCGTTACGCAGTAACCGCAATGATGGATATCGCGTTACACGAAAAACAGGGACCGGTCACTCTGGCCGAGATATCGCAGTGCCAGGGCATCTCGCTGTCATACTTGGAACAGTTGTTTGCAAAACTCAGAAAAAAGGGCCTGGTTGAAGGCGTAAGGGGACCGGGTGGGGGATACAGACTCGCCAAACCCTCCAGTCAAATTTCGGTAGCCGACATTATCCTTTCGGTGGACGAGAAACTGGATATGACCAAATGTGGTGGCAAGGGTAACTGTTCCAATGGTGAGAGGTGTTTAACCCATCAGCTGTGGTTTGACCTATCCTGCAAATTATACAAATTTTTGAGCGGAATAAAGCTCGATCAGTACACCAATCGCCCTGAGATTAATGAATTGGTCAGGAAACAGGATGCCCAGTACGGACGATTTTTAAATCGCCCCCACCTGGCTGCCTGATAGAGACAACTGGAGATACATAGTGAGTAACCTCAAATTGCCAATCTACCTCGACTATAGCGCAACCACCCCGATGGACGAACGCGTGGCCGCCAAAATGGCCGACTACCTGACCATCGAGGGTCAATTTGGAAATCCCGCTTCAAGAAGCCACGAATTCGGCTGGAAAGCAGAGCAGGCTGTAGACCTGGCCAGGCAACAGGTGGCCGACCTGATTCATGCCGACCCACGAGAAATAGTCTGGACCAGTGGCGCCACCGAGTCAGATAACCTGGCTATCAAGGGGGCGGCTCATTTCTACCGCAAGAAGGGTAATCATATCCTTACCGTAAAAACCGAACACAAGGCGGTTCTGGATACCTGCCGTCAGCTCGAACGCGAGGGTTTTGAAGTCACTTATCTGGACACCAAGGATAACGGTCTGATCGACATCGAAAAACTCAAGGCGGCAACCACCGACGATACTATTCTGATTTCGGTAATGCACGTCAATAACGAGATCGGGGTTATCCAGGATATTGCGGCGATCGGAGAATTCACCCGTGATAAAAAGATTATTTTTCATGTCGATGCAGCCCAGTCAGCCGGCAAGGTTGAAATCGATATGGAAACGCTGAAAGTCGATTTAATGTCATTTTCCGCACACAAGATATATGGACCTAAAGGTATCGGGGCGCTTTATGTGCGTCGTAAACCGCGTGTTCGACTCGAGGCACAAATGCACGGTGGCGGTCACGAAAGAGGGCTCAGATCAGGTACCCTGGCAACGCATCAAATTGTAGGCATGGGTGAAGCATTTCGAATCGCCGGTGAAGAGATGGCGAGCGAAAATGATCGAATACGCATGCTGCGCGATCGCCTGTACAATGGTTTGAAAGATGCCGAGGAAGTCTATGTTAATGGCGACTATGATCACCGAATCGCGGGTAACATAAATATCAGTTTTAATTTTGTCGAAGGTGAGTCGCTAATTATGGCTTTGCGTGATCTCGCGGTATCTTCCGGATCAGCCTGTACCTCGGCGAGCCTGGAGCCGTCATATGTACTGCGCGCACTGGGTCGTAACGACGAATTGGCGCATAGCTCGATTCGATTCGGCATTGGACGTTTTACAACAGTCGAAGAAATCGACTACACTATCGATGTGGTTAAAAAAGCCGTCGATAAACTGCGCGAACTTTCACCACTTTGGGATATGTACAAGGATGGTATTGACTTGAGTTCCGTTGAATGGGTAGCACATTAAAATTTACATTATGAGGATGTAATCATGGCATATAGCGAAAAAGTTCTCGATCATTATGAAAACCCGCGTAACGTGGGTATTATCGATGATGATCAGTCGGTAGGCACCGGAATGGTTGGCGCACCGGCCTGTGGTGATGTAATGAAACTGCAAATTAAGGTCGATGAGAATGGCATAATCAAAGATGCCAAGTTTAAAACCTACGGTTGTGGTTCTGCAATTGCGTCAAGCTCACTGGTGACCGAATGGGTGAAAGGCAAGAGCCTGGATCAAGCTTCCGAAATCAGGAATACCCACATAGCGGAAGAGCTCAGCCTGCCGCCGGTTAAAATCCACTGCTCGGTACTGGCAGAAGATGCCATTGCGGCCGCGATAGAAGATTACAGGCAGAAGAATCAGTAAACAGTCTGTTTATAGGCCCGCCTAGCAGCGGGCCATAACTTCCTTGCAAAGCAGGGTTAATTCCAGGCTGATAGCCAGCCATCCCCCACCCGGCTTGTCCAACGCTTCACCAATGCTAAGTTAGTCTCCCGACAAACTGTAGTCCGGAATTTCCGGGTTCGATGAAATACCTCCCTATTTTTTTAAATATAAGCAACAAGCACTGCCTGGTTGTAGGTGGTGGAAGCATTGCAGTACGTAAGATCGAACTTTTAGTCAAGGCAGGTGCAAATGTTCGGCTTGTGGCGAAAGACCTGTGTCCCTCGATGTCTAGCCTGCAGCAACAACATGGTTTTGAAAGTTCGGTGAGAAGTTTCATGGAATCCGATCTTAAAGAAGTTGATCTGGTTATCGCTGCGACTAACGATAGCAAGCTGAATGCCGATATATCGAGTCTGGCGATGGCGAAACATCTACCTGTCAACGTGGTAGATAACCCCGATCTCTGTAGTTTTATCATGCCATCAATTGTCGATCGAGATCCGGTACAAATAGCAGTCTCGACCGGAGGCGCATCACCGGTACTGGCAAGATTATTACGCTCCCATCTGGAAAGTACGATTCCCGCCGCATACGGAGAACTCGCAGGACTTGTCGATAGCTACCGCAATCAGGTTAAACAGGTGTTTCCAAAGGTTGAGGAAAGACGCGTTTTCTGGGAATCGGTATTGGAGGGCTCTGTTGCAGAATACGTGTTTTCCGGTCGCGTCGACGACGCCAGGGAACTGCTCGGTAATCTGATAAAAGATTCAACAGCCAACCCGGATTACAGGGGCGAGGTTTACCTGGTGGGCGCAGGGCCAGGTGACCCCGATTTACTGACTTTCAAAGCGCTGCGCTTAATGCAAAAATGCGATGTCGTGGTATATGACCGACTCGTGTCGGAACCGATACTCGACATGGTTCGGCGGGATGCCGAAAAAATATATGCAGGCAAAGCCCGCGCAGAGCACAGCATTTCGCAGGAAAATATTAATCAATTGCTGGTGCGACTGGCACTCGAGGGAAAACGAGTGCTCAGGTTAAAGGGCGGTGATCCCTTTATATTTGGCCGCGGCGGTGAGGAAATTGGGGAGCTGATTGATAACAATATCGATTTCCAGGTGGTTCCGGGGATTACCGCGGCTTCCGGCTGCACTACCTATGCCGGTATCCCACTGACCCATCGCGATCATTCACAGGCATGCATATTCGTTACCGGACACAGGAAAGAGGGTAACAGCGACCTGAACTGGGAAATGCTGAGCCACTCGAACCAGACCGTGGTCTTCTACATGGGCCTGGACAATGTCAAACGCATCTGTGAATCGCTAAAAGCTCACGGCCGTGGAGATTCTACCCCGGCCGCTCTGATCGAAAAAGGGACCATGTCTGTACAACGGGTCTTTATTGGCGACCTGAACACATTACCCGAACTCGTTGAGCGCAATGACGTGCGGGCACCCACCCTGATTATTGTCGGCGAGGTCGTCGAATTGCATAAGAAACTCCACTGGTACAAACCCGGAAAGGAGATCAAATCAATTATCAAGCCTGTGCAGAAAAAAGCGATCACCCGGGACTAATCGGCCTCTAATCTGCGTGAAAATATATTACCAGCTCGAAGATCTGGTAATTTTATCGATTTGTAGCCTGCCTGACTGTCGATGGTGGTCACTGATTGCTATTCATTAGCGAACTCTTGCATAGTTAGTTCTATGAAAATGCACGTGCTAACTCTGCCAGCTTCTCTTCCTCTTCGCTCGAAATTGTGCCGATTCCAAGAAAGCCGCCGGCTGACTCCGCCACTCTGCGCGCGCGACTGAGCAGTTCTTGTTCGAGCGAATTTTTGGCCTCAGCATCCATCGAGCCCATCAGTGCCGAGACATATTCTTTCCAGGCCGAGAGCACTTCGCTGCCCGGTTGTGTGGCTAACCACCCGTCTAGCAGAGCCGCACTTTCATCACTGATGCCCGATTCCTCGGCGGCGGACAAGATGGCGTTGCGTTCACTATCGTCAATCGTGCCATCCGCCCAGGCAACCTCCACCAGCGGTACCAGCGATAACGCTGTCAGAGTATCGCTGCGTATATCGAGTGCGACCAAATGTTCGAGCACCGTGTCATCGGTGATGCCAGACGTGGCCGATAACACTTCTTTCTTGTTCTTGGTTTCTTCTTTTTGCTGCAGGGCATGGCGCAGTTTTTCGTTTTCTTTGGCGAAGAATAACTCTTCTAACGCCTTACCGCGATCACCCAGAATTTGGTCGTTCATGTATCGGTTCCTCCACCAGTAGATTATTTCCAGTATAAACGCTAAGTTAGCCGCATGCTAACCGCAGAAGTATCCGCTACCTTGAAGCAGACATTGATATAGGTGGTGCTATTCCGGCGCCGACGCGTTGCAGGTTATTGGCTCATAAAACGTTCAGAGGGCCATACAGAATCCACCTATCCTTGTTAGCCTGGTTCGCATATATTTAGCTGCCAGGTGATTTACCTTGGGATAAGAGGAATCAATGGATTCTAACGAAACAGGACAGATATCAGCAAATGCAGCTGAGATTTACGAAGAATTCTATATTCCGGCATTGTTCGAGGAATGGTCTCCTCGTGTTATTGAAGCTGCACAAATCCAAAGTGGTAAACGGGTAGTAGATGTGGGCTGTGGTACGGGTGTGCTTACCCAGATGGTTGCAAAACGGGTCGGCCCCGAAGGAGTGGCAGTCGGCGTTGATATCAATGCGGGAATGCTGAATATTGCCAGAAAGAAGGCACCCGGGATCGATTGGCGACAAGCACCTGCCGAGGCACTTCCACTGGATGGCGATAGTTTCGATAGTGTAGTCAGCCAATTCGCGCTGATGTACTTTGAAGATCAACAGGTCGCCTTAGAGGAAATGATGCGGGTACTGCGACCAGGTGGAAACCTGACAGTAGTGGTTTGGGACAAGCTTGAAAAAATTCCGGGCTTTGCTGCTGAGGATCAGCTCTGGCAGAAGATCTTCGGTGACGAGGCTGCAGACGAAGTACCCTACAGTCTCGGCGATCAGCAAGTTCTACAGCGGTTATTTGCTAGTGCAGGTATTTTCGGCGCGGAAATCCAGACCCACCGGGGAACTGCCCGATTCCCGTCGATCGAAGCCTGGATCTACGCTGGCGTAAAAGGATGGACGCAAGACGACTTAATCGATGATGAGCATCTGGAGCTATTGCTGAAGGAAGCTGAACAAATTCCGGCTGGATTTTTGACAGCCGAAGGCAAGGTCGTATTTTCAGCACCAGCCCACATTGTAACAGCGAATAAACCCACCATTGGCGGGTAAGAGGCTGCCAGCTTGAACACGTGAGGATGCTCCGCTATTAGTAGAAGTCAACAAGATCAAAGGGAGGCGGATTCTGCCCCGGCAAGCAGGTACGATTTTGTAATATTTAGAGAAAATAGTATGATTCGATGCTGAGGTGAAATCAATGTTCTTATCTATTCGCCAGCCAGTTATTGCTGCAGTTTTAACAGCTTTGTTTATTTTGTTTATGTTGCCTCAAGCAGGTTCGGCCACATTGCAAGCCAACAGTTCGGCCCTTCCTGTACCTGATCCCCGCCTGCAGCCGGAGGACGTGGTAAAAATTGTTCTCGATGCGCTGGCCAACAACGACACTCCCTATACCGATGCAGGAATAGAAACGACATTCAATTTTGCCTCACCCTCGAACAAGGCCCAGACCGGGCCACTCGAGCGATTTACTGTCATGGTTAAAGGCCCCGTGTATGGCGTGATGGTGGATCATAAGAGCCATGAGCTGATCGAACTAGTGATGAGTAATAATCGCGCCTATCAAATGGTACGCCTGATCACTGCCAGTGGTGTAGCAGTACATTTCGCTTTTAGGCTGAGTCTTCAGTCTGACGGCCAATTTAAAGGCATGTGGATGACTGAGGCTGTCTGGCCTCTGGACGAAGCTGTCGAGGGAATTAGTATCTAATGAAACCAGGTAATTTCAGATTACCCGGCATCGGTAAATCTCTTCAGCCAGCGACGCGAAATCTCATTGAAGGAACACTAGTGTAAATCGTTCAGCAGTAAATAGTCAGGATATGCCGGTAATATTGCTCCGTGACAAACCTGTATACTCATGCCACTAGAATTCTTTATCCTGGGATCCAGATTGACTAGTGAAAACTTCAAAAACCGCATAGGAGAAATATCATGCCCGTATATTTAATCGCACAGGTTAAGGTTACCGATGATTCCTGGATTCCAGACTACGCTGCCAATGTTCACGATATCGTACACAAGCATGGTGGGAAATACCTTTCTCGCAGCGCCAACATAACAAACATGGAAGGCGAACCCCTGGATACGACACTGATCGCCCTGATAGAATTCCCGTCATTAGAATCAGCCCAGGCATTTGCAAACGATCCAGAATATGCAAATTATGGGCAGTCTCGCCGTGATGGTAGTGTCAGCAGGCTTAACGTAATTGACGATACTGATGTCGCAGGGGCCATTCCTTACCTACCGAAAGGTTAGCGTGGTAACCAGTCATCTAGTTACCAGCAATGTACCGGCATTTAGACTGGCTTTATTACATCCACGATTCTGGGTTGCCTGGCTGGGCATCGGTATATTATTTATCATCGCCTGGCTGCCCGAATTTGTGACCGCATTGCTCGGCCATGTGCTTGGTGGTTGTATCGCCACAAACAATAAAAAACGTCGACATATTGCGGAAATCAATCTTCGACTCTGTTATCCCGATAAAACCGAAATCGAAATAAACGCTTTATTGCAAACACACTTTATCGAGCATGTCCGTGCCCTGCTGTTTTACCCAAGGCTGTGGTTTTACCCCCAATTTTTATTACGCCGGAAACTGCTGGTCGAAGGGTTTGAGCAAATTGATAGCTACCGCAAACAAAAACGCAACATCATAATCCTGTTATCTCACTGCGTCGGACTGGATGTGGCTATAGCATCCATTTCCATGCGTTACGGTGCGAACGGCCCCTACAAACACCTGCGCCACCCTGTATTCGACTGGTTGATCGCCAACCGCCGTATTCGTTATGGCGGTACCATTTTCCCCCGCGAAGATGGCTTGCGCCCGATACTGCGCGCTACCCGCATGGGTAATCCGCTGGTATATCTGGCTGATGAAGACCTGGGTAATGAGCGCTCGATATTCACCCCCCTGTTCGGCATACAAAAGGCCACCATCCCGGTATTGGGCCGCCTGGCGAAATCCTGTGACGCGGTGGTATTACCCTGCATATGCTGTTATGACCGCCAGCAAAGGCGTTATAAAACAACGCTGTTGCCGCCGATTGAGAATATGAGTGGTGATGTTGCTGGCGATACCCTGGCGATGAATCAGGCCATCGAAAAAACTATTGTACTGTGTCCGGCGCAATATTTCTGGTCATTCCGAATTTTTCATACCCGTCCACCGGTTGAGGCTTCGCTTTATGGGTAAAGCGGCTATCTAACCTGGAGAAGACTTCAAGCGTTTTGAAAAATGGATACATTAATATTTTTCAAACGACAATCGAATGTCGAACCCGGGCACTAAATTGAAGCTAATCGACCAGTTCGCATGTCAATATTGCCAGCTACCAGCTCTTATTTAAACCCGGTCATCAACAGGTCGATTTTAGTCCGAGTCATTTCATATAAACTCTGGTGCTCTTCCATTATCGACTCGAGGTCACACATCCAGGACTAGTGTAAATCGTTTAGCAGTGATTCCCTGGTAGCACCTTCGACTCTCAACTCATAGGTATATACCGGGTGTTGTACGCCTATCATCCAGTCTGCATCATTCTTTAGGGCGTCGGCGATTTCATCGGTCATTTCGAAGCGCATGAAATGCACCGCCGAGGTTTTAGTATCGGTCGAGCGGTCCAGGTCTTCGTCAGCGATTGCCGAGGCCTCTAGCGTCCTGTAACCCCTACTTCCAAGATTATCACTCAGCGTCCGACTTCGACGTAATTCTGTACAAAGCATACCCGATGAGACCGCCTATTATGGCGCCAAAATAAACACCCAGACGTTGGCTAGCGCCGTTCCCCCCTGAAGAATGGTTGGCCCGATGCTGCGAGCAGGATTAAAGACGAATCACCCAGTGGAACACCAATTAAGTCGGCCACAAAGAGGTAGCCTCCGATTGTCAGACCCGCCATCTCAGGCTTGGCTACTTGCCGAGGTAGCATTAAAAATCACATACAAGAAACAGTGCGGTCAGAACAACTTCAAGGCAGAGGGCAGACCCCACAGAGAGAAAGGAGGGCACGTCGTTTGCACCCAGACCGTGAATAGTACGTGAATACTCTGCTATCCCGGCAGATGAGTCTCCAATAACCCCCGACAGAATACCCATACCTCCACCGGGCCCTAGTTTAAGAGTCTGACCACCCCGCGGCGAACGAGTTGCGACAGCAGACAGACGCCAGATCTTCAGCACTCGGTAGTCAACCTTGATCGCCGAGCTGGCTACCTAAACTGGGATCCCGTTATGAGTCAGCTTGCTTCCGCGCCAGGCGGGCTCTGATTTCTGACAGAACCACGATGGCGAATGTCACAGTGGAATCAACTGAGATCAGGCAAGGTCGAAGCGATCGAGATTCATGACCTTGTCCCACGCAGCCACGAAGTCACGCACGAACTTCTGCTCGGCGTCGTCACTCCCATAGACCTCAGCGATCGCCCGGAGCTCAGAGTTCGAACCGAAGACGAGGTCGACGCGGCTGCCGTTCCACTTGAGCTCTCCTGTCCCGCGATCGCGACCCTCGAATACGTCCTCGGTGTCCGAGGTCGCCTTCCACTCCGTCGCCATGTCGAGCAGGTTCACGAAGAAGTCGTTGGTCAGCGTCTCGGGTCGGTCGGTGAAGACTCCGAGGTCGGACTGCCCGACGTTTGCGTTCAGGACGCGCATGCCACCGAGGAGGGCTGTCATCTCGGGAGCGGACAGCGTCAGCATGAACGCCTTGTCCACCAGCAGGTGCTCCGACGAGAGTTCGTGGCCCTTCTGCAGGTAGTTGCGGAACCCGTCGGCGGTCGGTTCGAGCACGGCGAACGACTCGGTGTCGGTCATCTCCTGCGTGGCGTCGGTGCGCCCCGGCGTGAAGGGGACCTGCATGCCGTGCCCGGCCTTCTTCGCAGCCTCCTCGATGGCTGCGCAGCCGCCCAGCACGATCAGATCGGCGAGCGAGACCATCTTCCCGCCCGTCTGCGAGCCGTTGAATTCCCGCTGAATCCCCTCCAGGGTCTCCAGCACGTTCGACACGCCGGACGTCACGTTGACGTCCCACTCCGCCTGCGGCGAGAGGCGCATGCGCGCCCCGTTCGCGCCACCGCGCTTGTCGGTGTCACGGTAGGTCGAGGCCGACGCCCAGGCGGTCGTAACCAGCTGGGAGATGGACAGGCTGGAGCCGAGGATCTTGCCCTTGAGCGCAGCGACGTCCGCGTCGTCGATCAGTTCGTGCGTGACCTCGGGCACCGGGTCCTGAAAGAGCAGCTGCTCCTCGGGAACCCACGGGCCGAGGTACCGGGAGGCGGGTCCCATGTCACGGTGCAGCAGCTTGTACCACGCCCGGGCGAAGGCGTCGGCGAGCTCTTCCGGGTTCTCGTAGAAGCGCTTCGAGATCTCCTTGTAGGCCGGATCGGTGATCAGCGCGATGTCGGTCGTCAACATCATCGGAGCGGTCCGCTTCGCCGGGTCGTGCGCCTCCGGCACGGCCTCCTGCGCCTCGGGGTTCTTGGGAGCGAACTGGTGCGCACCGGCAGGGCTCTTCGTCAGCTCCCACTCGTATTTGAACAGGTTCTCGAAATAGCCGTTGTCCCACCTGATCGGATCGTTGCTCCAGGCGCCCTCGAGCCCGCTGCTGATCGTATCGCCGGCTTTGCCGCTGCCATAGCTGCTCTTCCAGCCAAGGCCTTGCTCCTCTATGCTGGCACCCTCGGGTTCGGGACCTTTGTACTTCTCATCGGCAGCACCATGGGTTTTGCCAAACGTGTGTCCGCCGGCAATGAGCGCGACCGTTTCCTCGTCGTTCATCGCCATGCGGCGGAATGTTTCTCGAATGTCCGTTGCTGCAGCAAGCGGATCCGGGTTACCGTTCGGCCCCTGTGGATTGACGTAGATCAGGCCCATCTGAACGGCGCCGAGCGGATTCGCCAGCTCCCGGTCGCCGCTGTAGCGCTCGTCGCCAAGCCACTCTCGCTCCGGACCCCAGTAGACGTCCTCCTCGGGCTCCCAGATGTCCTCGCGGCCGCCGCCGAAGCCGAATGTTTTAAAGCCCATCGTCTCCAGGGCGCGGTTCCCGGTGAAGATCAGAAGGTCGGCCCACGAGATCTTCCGGCCGTACTTCTGCTTGATCGGCCAGAGCAGCCGGCGCGCCTTGTCGAGGTTCACGTTGTCGGGCCAGCTGCCGAGGGGGGCGAAGCGCTGGTTGCCGGTGCCGCCGCCACCACGGCCGTCGGCTATGCGGTACGTCCCTGCGGCGTGCCACGTCATCCGGATGAAGAACGGTCCGTAGTGGCCGTAGTCGGCTGGCCACCAGTCCTGCGACTGGGTCATCAGCGCATCGACGTCCTTTGCCAGGGCTTCGAAGTCGAGGCTCTTGAACTCCTCGGCGTAGTCGAACTCCTCGCCGTTTGGATCGGCCAGGGGGTGGTTCTGGCGGAGGATCCGCAGGTTCAACTGGTTCGGCCACCAGTGTTGGTTCGCTGTACCGCCAACGGCCTGGTGAGTGGTGCCCATCACCGGGCACTTGCTTTCTTCGCTCATTATATTCTCTCCAATCGTGTTCTGAATTTGTTTTCAAACGTATCCGGCAGCCATGGCAGATCTCGTTCAGCTGATGCTTGCAACGTAAGACCACGCTGTTGGCCAGTCAAGCCCCCTCCTTGCAGAAGCTATCTCGCCCGTTTCGTGAATATTGCGGGCTAGGGTACCCGAACCGGCTAAGACTGCAGTCGCCGTGCCGACGAGAACCAGCGTGAAGGTGCCGATGAGTTCAGCCAAAGCTGCTTTCATATCCACCTTCCACTCCTGAATGATTACCAGGTTATTTAGACTTACTCTAATCCACGCGAATCAGGGATGTCAAATTATTTGTAAGCATAAAACTCTACACTAAACACAGAATATTTGAACCTGGACTCCAGAACCAATCGTTTCCTCAGCCCAGGTGAGCATGTTATGCGTCGAGGTTGTCGAGTGCTTTCTGGAAGCGGTTCGCGTGCGAACGCTCGGCTTTTGCCAGGGTTTCAAACCAGTCAGCGATTTCATCAAATTTTTCATCGCGTGCGATTTTCGCCATACCAGGATACATATCGGTATATTCGTGAGTTTCACCGGCAATCGATGCCTTTAGATTGGCTTCAGTATTGCCAATTGGCAGACCAGTCGTAGGATCTCCAACTTCTTCGAGGTATTCCAGATGGCCATGTGCGTGGCCCGTTTCACCTTCGGCAGTCGAACGAAATACCGCCGACACATCGTTAAAACCCTCGACATCGGCTTTCGCTGCGAAATATAGGTAACGACGATTGGCTTGCGATTCACTTGCGAACGCGTCTTTCAGGTTCTGTTCTGTTTTTGATCCTTTCAGGGACATGATGCCTCCGGTAAGTGTTGGTAGAAATAGTGAATTGAGTGTGGTCTCGAGAGTAGTATTATCAATCGGGAAAGATAAAGGATGTTAATTTTAACAATAGAATCAATTGTTGATAGCTATAAGCGATTCAACCTGACTCTCGCTTCAACGAGATGACTGAATGGTCGTATCATATTTTTAATCAGGCTAACAAAAGCCGCGACTAGCGCGGCTTAGTAATTTTTGGGCGCGATCATCAAATTAATCCCGGGGCGTACCCGGATGCTCCTTGTAATGTTCCAATTTATGCTCTGACGGATCTTCCAGATATAAATCACGGTTCTGTTCTGATTCAAAATAGATAATGAGACTATCATCGTCATCATTTTCTATCACGTATGGCATGTTCATTAACTGGTCTAACGATCTTCCAGAGATAGGATCGGTGGTTTCAATTCTATAGGCCATATTTACCTCCTGAGCTTACAATCCTCGATTTAGTTGCTGTATTTATAACGCTATAAAATGGGATTGAAAAGCTATTTCTGTCGATTAATGCAAATTATTTACTTTTTTATCCTCGAATCAATCGATTATCGACAGTACCTCCGGAACCGTTTAAATCCCTCCGATAAGTTGCTGATTACACTCAGAATCAACTGATGTATTATGCGACCGGGATAGATTCAAAAGATTACAATATCCAGGGATATAATTGATAGCCTGGTAAGATATTCGAGAATTAAATGAAAAAATACGACGTCTACGGAATCGGCAATGCGCTGGTTGACATTGAATACCACACCAGTCTCGAAAAGCTGAACGAACTGGATATTGAAAAGGGCTTGATGACACTGATCGATGAGAAAAAACAGAATAATCTGATCGCCCACCTCGACGATTCGCACGAAGCCATGGCCTGCGGCGGCTCTGCTGCGAATACTGTTATCGCGTTGGCCCAGTTAGGAGCCAGTACCCATTTTGACTGTCGTGTAGCAAACGATATAAGCGGACAATTTTATCTCCAGGACTTACACGATTCGGGCGTCCACTCGAGCCTGCTTCTCGATCAATCATTTATCGGCATTACCGGTAAATGCCTTGTTTTTGTCACCCCGGATGCCGACCGCACGATGAATACCTTTCTCGGCGCCAGTGAGTTGCTCAGTATCCGTGATATCGACGAAGAAGCCATCAGGCATTCAGATACTGTTTATCTTGAAGGATACCTGGTATCTGCAGATTGCACTCGAAACGCAGCTATAGAGGCCCGGCGAATCGCTGAGAATGCAGGTGTCAAAACAGCGTTGACCCTGTCTGATCCGAATATGGTAATTTACTTTCGGACTGGAATAGAGGAAATTCTTGGCGATGGTGTTGACCTGTTATTTGCGAATGAGGATGAAGCCTGCGAACTGGCCCGGAGTAGAAATCTGAATGATGCTATCGAGGCGATTAAAAAGGTCGCGAAAACATTTGCTATCACCCGTGGCAAAGCGGGAGCCATGCTGTACGACGGGACCGAGCTGATCGAGATCGCCGCCCACGAAGTGGAGGCTATCGACACGCTGGGAGCCGGCGATCTGTTTGCTGGTGCCTTTCTATACGGTCAGTCGCAGGGCATGAGTTTCAAACAATCGGGCGATCTGGCATCGTTGGCATCGTCAAGAATTGTGACTCAATACGGCCCCAGGCTAGCAACCAGCGAGACAAAGAAACTACTCGCTTCATTTAGGTCTGGTATTTAAACAACCAATCGTTAAGAATAGCGCCCTTTGCCATCTGGCCTTTATTCCCTGACACAGGACGAAGTTTAAACCCATGACCATGTACGACACCAAAGATCTCAGAATAACCGATGTCAAGGAGATACTGACACCTGAAGAATTGATGGCTGACCTGCCTTTAACCGAGCAGGCATCTAATACAGTACATCTTGCCAGACAGGGCGTTTACGACGTGCTCGATGGTAAGGACGACCGCCTGGTGGTGATTATTGGACCCTGTTCTATTCATGATACCGTGGCCGCAATCGAGTACGGCGAAAGACTAAAGGTTTTGAAAGACGAGTTAAAAGACGACCTGCTGATAATCATGCGCGTTTATTTCGAGAAACCGCGTACTACGGTCGGCTGGAAGGGGTTAATCAACGATCCGGATCTCGACGGTAGCTTCCACATCAATAAGGGAGTGCGAAAAGCACGGGAATTGCTCCTCGATCTCTCGAATATGGGCATACCCGCGGGTCACGAGTACCTCGATTTGATCACCCCTCAATATGTTTCAGACCTGGTTTCCTGGGGCGCTATCGGCGCTCGCACAACCGAAAGCCAGGGACACCGTGAACTGGCTTCAGGATTATCCTGCCCAGTTGGATTCAAGAATGGTACCGATGGACGCATTCAAATTGCAATCGACGCAATTCGCGCAGCGCAAAACCCCCATTATTTCATGTCTTTAACCCTGCAGGGACATTCGGCGATATTCTGTACCAGTGGCAACGAATATGCGCACATGATCCTGCGTGGCGGGAACCGACCAAATTATGACCGTGAGAGTATCAACGAGGCCGCTGAAAGCCTTGAAAGCGTTGGCCTGGCTCCTGGCATCATGGTTGACTGTAGCCACGCCAACAGTCAGAAGCAATTTCAAAAACAACTGGTTGTCTGTCGGGATATTATGCATCAGCTGAAAACCGGGCAGGAAAATATTTTGGGTGTCATGATCGAGAGCCACCTGCTTGAAGGGCGCCAGGACATCGAAGAAGGATCAACCTTAACCTATGGCCAAAGTATTACAGATGCCTGTATCGGCTGGGATGATTCGAAGATACTGTTAACCGAGTTGGCAGACGCGGTGAGAGAAAAAAGAAAGTTATAATAACGATCCAGCAGTCGTATGCCATTACTGCGATAGTGCCCAATTAGGCCATGGTGACTCAATCTAAACGTCAATCGAACAGGCAAAAAAACAAGCTACGATTCCGCAGGTTTATAGCAGGGTTGTCAATGCTAGCCCTGGTGGCCCTGACCAGCTACCTGTACTACCTGAATCATCTGATCGACCTGCGATTTGACGGCGATACCTGGGCTATTCCGTCGCGAGTTTTCGCGAGACCTCTTGAACTATATCCGGATCTTGAATTGAGTGCCGAATCGCTTCAATACGAACTCGGCCTTTCAACCTATCAACGAGTCAATTCCAGTCCCGGGTCAGGCCAGTATCGAATTTTTGATACTGCAATAGAATTGCATACAGAAGCGTTCGTGTTTAGCGACCAGATTGAACCCGCCCATCGGGTGCGAGTAATATTCAGCCGCAATCGGATCGCTCGAATCGTTGATCTTGCAACAGGCCGCAGCCTGGATTTACTCAGATTACCACCGGTCATAATCGGCAGCTATTATCCGCAAAACGGAGAGGATCGGGTTTTACTCTCGATTGAGCAAATCCCGCAAACCCTGATTGATATCTTGTTGGCGGTGGAAGACAAAAAGTTCTTTGAGCATTTTGGTGTCAGTCCGAAGGCTATCGCGCGCGCCATGATTGCGAACTTCAAAGCCGGAAAAACTGTGCAGGGGGGCAGCACTCTAACCCAGCAACTGGCGAAAAATCTATTCCTGACTCCAGAAAAATCAATCCTGCGGAAGATTAACGAGGCATTCATGGCCCTGTTGCTGGAGCTTCGATTTGATAAGGGAACCATTCTTACCGCCTATATCAACGAAGTTTTTTTACTCCAACAAAAAAAAATCGCGATTCACGGTTTCGCTCTCGGTAGCCAGGCATTGTTCAGGCAGGGCCTCAAGCATTTAACAACTGAAAAGCTGGCATTACTGGTTGCGATGGTTAAGGGACCTTCACGTTATAATCCGATCACGCACCCCGCGGTGGCCCTTGAACGTCGCAACCTGGTGCTGCGGGTCTCGCGTGATCATCGCATTATTGACGAGGCCGAGTATCAACGATTAATCAAATCACCGCTGGCGACAGTAAATCGGCTACCTGGGATAAACCGTTTTCCCGGCTATCTCGATCTGGTCAAGCGACAACTCAAAGGCAGCTATTCTGCACGCGAACTGGCCGCAAGGGGATTACGTATATTTACACCGTTTGATCCCTTGCTACAGCGTAATCTTGAACAGGGCTTGCAGTCAGGACTGGCTCGATTCGATCAACCCGACCTGCAGGCCGCGGTGATCATCGCTGATTATCTGAATGGAGATATTCAGGCACTGGTGGCAGGCAGGGAGGTGGATTTTCCGGGATTTAACCGGGCCGTGCTAGCTCAACGCCCGATCGGGTCGTTGATCAAACCCCTTTTGCTTTATAGCCTGATAGAGGATGGAAAAACGCTTGCCACGCTCGTCAATGATAAACCAATTCGAATTCGTCAATCTGACAATAAAGTCTGGCAACCGCAAAATTTCGACCGCAAGTACCATGGGCAAATGAGCCTTTACCAGGCATTTGTGCGATCTTACAACCTGCCCTTTGTCCACCTCGGCGTCGATGGCGGTCTCGAGTCATTGGCGCAAAACCTGAAGCAGATTAACCTGTTAAAGGGCGATGTCGTTTACCCCTCGCTATTACTGGGTACCTCTGAAATGTCCGCTTTTGAAGTCACCCAAATGTTTCAGGTGATTGCCAACCGGGGCTACTTTTCGCCGTTGACCACGATTCGGCAGGTTAGTGATCGATCCCATCGTACGCTCGATCGCATACCGATAGATTCGTACAAACTTTTTGATCAATCCTCGATGCTGCAAGTACAGCGCGCGATGATAGGGGTGGGTGAGGAGGGTACTGCCAGTTATCTGTCACGTCGCTTTGGAGGCCAGACACTGGCCGGGAAAACCGGGTCTACCAACGATGCCCGGGATTCCTGGTTTGTGGGGTTTACCGAGCGGGACCTAACCGTGGTCTGGTTAGGCAAAGACGATAATTCACCGATTAATCTCACCGGATCTTCCGGCGCATTGCTGGTCTGGGCCGATATCATGCAACGCCAGGGTTTCAACGCATTCAAGCTTGATCGCGACGATTCACTCGAATGGCAATACATCAATCGATTTAACGGTGGGCTAACGAACCGCGGATGCACCGATAGTGTATTGTTACCCTTTCCTCGACACCTGGTACCCGATAAAAGATCAGCCTGTGAGTAAGCCCTGTGAGTAAGCAAACATCATACGTCAATCGGCTAGCGCCAGGACTACTGATACTATTAATCATGATCGCTTCCTGCAGCGGCCCCGAAATAGTGCCCGAGCGCTACCAGACCGCGTCTATTGGGGCCGAGCGAACCGTTGGTCCTGTTGCCGAATTACATCGCAAGGCAATTTCAGCCCTCCATCAGGACCGCTACGCCCATGCCGTCGAATATCTTCAACGCGCGATCAAGATAGAACCCCGAAATGCCTATAGCTGGCACTACCTCGCGCTAACCTACTGGCACAGTAACCAATACGGCAGGTGTGTCGATATGATAAATCGCTCGATCAGTTATAGCTCCGGACAAGATGATCTGAATCGGGCAAATTCAGCACTATTGTCACAGTGCGGGGTGGGTTAGCCTTGCCAACACTTGCATCGGAACTGGAAGTAGTCGAGATTCTCGGTGAAGACGGCATCATCCGCGAGCAAATCGATGACTTCAAGCCACGCCAGAGTCAGCTCGACATGGCCAGGCTAATCAACGAGGCGATAGCCAATGCCGAAAGCCACATTATCGAAGCCAGTACCGGTATTGGGAAATCGTTCGCGTACCTGGTACCGGTATTCCTCAGTGACAAGAAAGTCATCATTTCTACTGGTACCAAAAACCTGCAGGATCAGTTGTTTTACAAGGATATTCCGCTGATCAGGAAAACCGTGGTCAGCCCTAAAAAAATTGCTTTGCTGAAAGGTCGCAGTAATTACTGCTGTTTGTATCGGACTGCAAAATATCGTGCCCAGAAAAAATTTCAAGGCCGCAAAATGGCGGCCCTGTTTTCATCGCTGACCGAGTGGGCGAACCATAGCGAGAGTGGTGATATTAGCGAATTTAGCGGAATTCCAGAAAATGATCGCCTCTGGTCTTACGCAACCTCCAGTGCCGATAATTGCCTGGGTAGCGAATGCCCGGACCATGATAATTGTTTTGTCGTCAAGGCACGCAAAAAGGCGATGGATGCCGACCTGGTTGTGGTTAACCATCATTTATATTTTTCAGATCAGGCGTTGAAACAGGAAGGATTCGGCGAAATTTTACCCGAAACCGAGGTACTGATATTTGACGAAGCACATCAATTGCCCGACATTGCCAGTCATTTTTTTGGTAGCAACCTGAGCATGCGCCAGGTCGAAACCCTGTGCAAGGATGTGATCGAAGCAGAGATCTCCGAGGCGGCTGACTCAAAGGAACTACAGCTACCGGGTAAGCAACTGGAAAAATCGGTGGCAGACTTTCGCCTGGCACTGGGCCAGTTTCCGCAAAAGTCAGACTGGTCGCGGATTCAGCAGGCACCGGCGATAGGTGAGGCTGTCGAACACCTACAGGCAACGATTAGCGACCTGCTAGCAGCACTGGAGGCACTGGCAAGCCGAGGAAAGGAACTTGCCAGCTGTTTCATGCGCCTCGAATCCGTTGCGCTTGTCTTTGAACAATTTCTCCATCCTGAGGATTCCCAGGTTAGTTGGTACGAGTGGAGTGAGCGCAATTTTCGCCTGATCATTTCACCGATCGATATATCGGAGGCATTCCGGCAAAAACTGGATGCCTCGTCATTCGATTCGATATTTTTTACCTCCGCTACCTTGAGTTCGCAGCAGTCTTTTAAATATTATAGCCAGAGGCTCGGAATCGAAGATATAGCGACAAACCAGTTTGACAGCCCATTTGATTACGAATCACAGGCGCTGCTATATATTCCCGAATATTTACCCGACCCATCGCACGCGGACTATGCCAGTGCCTTTGGTGAACTGTGCTGTGAATTGATCGAGATTACGCAGGGCCACTGCTTTATCCTGTTCACCAGCTATCGTATGCTGACCTGGACTGCAGATTACTTGCGCTCTAGAATCGACTATCCACTATTTGTCCAGGGTGATTATCAGCGCAGTGAATTGCTTCGGCAGTACCTGCGGAGCAATAATCCGGTGTTACTGGGGACGAGTAGTTTCTGGGAGGGCGTCGATGTTAAGGGTGACCAGCTTCGCTGTGTCATTATCGACAAACTGCCCTTTAAATCGCCACAGGACCCGGTTTATCGCAAACGACTCGAATTGGCCCGGCAAAATGGTGGCAATCCATTCGTCGATGTACAAATACCGGAAGCAACGATCAGCCTTAGACAGGGAGTAGGGCGCCTGATCAGGGATGTCAAAGATCGAGGTATCGTCGCATTATGCGACAACCGCCTCAATAGCAGGTCTTACGGGCCTAAGCTGATCGACAGCTTACCACCAATGAAACGTAGCAATGACTTGGACGAGGTCAGGCAGTTTGTGAAAAATACATTCAATCCAGATAGATGAGAAAGCGATGAAAATTCTGACTTACAACATCCAATACGGTAAAGGCAAAGACGGTCAGGTCGACATCGGGCGAATAGTGGGCGAAACGGGTGATGCCGACCTGGTCGCGTTACAGGAAGTTGAACGTTTCTGGGAGCGATCCGGTTATGCAGACCAGGTAGAGCTGATAACGACTGCACTGCCCGATCATTACTGGGTTTACGGCCCGGGTGTAGACTTGCATGCCGATCAGCATTCGACCAGCAACAAGGGTGCGCGTCGGCAATTTGGCAACCTGATTTTGAGTCGATTTCCGATCATTTCTTCGCGGCATCACTTATTACCCAAGTACGGCAGTATCGACGCTCTAAGTATTCAACGGTCGGCACTCGAAGCGACCATAGTCTGTGGCGAGCATCGCATTCGTTTTTATTCGCTACACCTGACTCACTTGTCATCACAGACCCGTCTACCGCAGATAAATCGCCTGCTCGAGATTCACCGCGATGCTATACACGAAGGGTTTCCGATCAGTGGCAACTTGAAGGGGCTCGACTGGGAGAGCGGTGTTAATGATCAAACCGTTCCCGCAGATGCAATCATCATGGGCGATTTCAATTTTCACCCGGATTCAGACAACTACCTTCGTATGGTTGGCCCGATCAGTGATTACGGTGGCTACATCACTAGTCCGGCGGGATTTGTCGACGCATGGCTAGAGTCCGGGCAGGATAAAATATCCGGGATCACCAGCCTGATTAGAGGCGTATCAGCGCGGCTGGACTATTGCTTTGTTAGCACTTCGTTAAGGCAGCAAATCAAGAGTTGCCGGGTTGATGAAAAAGCCCTGGGATCGGATCATCAGCCGTTATGGGTGGAAATAGATCTTTAACTTGCGGGCACCTCTATTAATTGTCTTTTTCCGTAATTGCGGCGTCGGCCCCGTGCCGAAGCGTCGGCCCGGCCAATCCACATGTATTTTACATACACTCCGGTTTTCCGCGCGGCGGTTACTCGGGCTTCGCCCTCGCCCTGCGGGCCAGCCTTCGGCTGTTGTCTCCGCTTCGCTCCGGCTCCTTGCACTTATTGCCACGGATGGCATGTATGCAGGCTTTGCATCGTTACAGGGATGTAACTTAGTAGAACAATGCAGGAGCAATTGTCGAGGAGCAAAAGCCTGCCCGAAAAAATCCGAATTAAATAGAGGCACCCTTGCGAATGAAAATTACAGGCTAAGACGCCGCGTATTCTGATCCTGTTGGCTTGCTTCCCAGATATCAATAAAGTCCTCGACAAGCGATCTACAATCCAACCTGTTATCAATATCAAAATTTCCCTCGTACTGAAAGGGGTTTCTAAGACGCATAAAAGCGTCGTCATCGACAATCAGCCAGTTCTCGCTAAATTTTCGGTGGTCCGGATCCGATGTGATTCGAATTTGTGCGAAGGTAGGTAGTTTTTGTGCCAGTAGGATCAGGTAATGGCCGTTGCTGGTAGCCACTTGGGTGTCATGCGCTATCAATCGTATATCTGTTTTACGGTTTTGCGTGGCCATCTGGGTCAGGTGGTCATAAATGTCTCTATGGTTATATAATTCGGCTTCAAGATCCTGACCAATAATATATACCCGTTGCTGTGCGCGGCCAATTAGGGTTTTGACGCAGTCCAGGCAATCCTTGCGTCCGCTTAATAATTCACTCGAAATTTCTTTCATTAGTCATTTAATTATAAGCATCTCATGGAATAATAATTCAAGTTTTCAGGTTAAGAATCATGCGCCGATGCGGAATATCGGCTTCGATAAATTCGTCCGAATCAATCCTGAATCCATATTTCTGGTAAAAAGGGATGATATATGACTGGGCATTAAGCAACACCTTATGATGCCCGTTGTCCGAAGCCTGCTGAACCAGATTTTCTAGCATCATAGTACCGATTTTCCGGTTTCTATACTCTTTGAGCACACACATACGACCGATAAATCCGTTAGGCAACAGCCGGCCGGTGCCTATTATAACACCATCAATTATCGCCTTGACGTGTTGACAATCGGCGTCCCGGCCATCCATCTCCACCGCGGCAGATACATTTTGCTCTTCGACAAAAACTCGCGTTCGTAACAGAATTAATGCGTCACTATCGTCAACCCATCGTGATTTAAGGACAACTAGATCCTGCATTATTTCTCTGCCAGTATCAGTGCACCGGTTTTCTCCAGGTCAAATAGCATCGCGATCAGTGCTTTCTGCTCTCGACATGCGTCCAGGCTTTCGGCTGAAAGGTATCGCGACTCGCATAGATTTTGAATCACTTCGATGACCGGGTCGGAATTTGGTAGCTTATAGGCTCGACCATTACAGTAAAATCTGAGACCAGAATCACCACGATGATACAACATCCTCGATTCAGGATTAGTCATCCAGTTATTTTTAAACAAGCCCTGCTGGCCGGCAGGGGGGTTGTCGATATCTTCGCTACCCACTGGGCTATCCACTGGGCTACCCACCGGGCTATCCGATAATAACCTGCCTACCGAATCGGTCCACAGGCTTTCCGGTTGATCCATTAGCGAGAGTACCATTGCCCTGAAACGATCAATTTCCTTCTGCGTGATTTCAGCGAAATGTCTATTGGTTTCCAGGTCAGGATCCGCGTAGCGTATCGAAGCGGAGTATTGGCGACTCACCTCAAGTGCAAAAGACTCGAGAATTTCTATCGCTGTCGGTGCCCGAAATCCAATTGAAAAGGTCAGGCAGGCGTCGACTGCAACCCCGTAATGGGCAATACCGGGCGGCAAATATAGCAGGTCACCCGGTGACAGGATCGCCTCCTGATCACCATTAAAATTTTGCATGATTGCCAGGTCAAGATCCGGTATCAAGGCAGGATTGTCCACTCTGTCGTTGGTATATTGCCACTTACGCCTGCCCTCGGCCTGGAGTAAAAATACATCGTATTCGTCGCTGTGTGGCCCGACCGAGCCACCGGGGGATGCATAGCTCACCATTAAATCGTCGATACGCCAACCGGGGATAAATTGAAACTGGGCGAGCAGGTCACCAAGCTCCGGTATCCATTTATCGCATTCCGAAACGAGTAGCGAGTAATGCGTTTTGGGAAGCGCAGCAAAGACATCTTCCTGAAACGGCCCATACGACAGTTTCCAGGGTGTCTCCGCGTCCTTTTCGATAAGCAGTCGGCTGTGGACCTCATCTTCACAGGCCAGTCCCGCCAGCTCCTGCGGACTAATCGGTGATCGAAGGTCGGGAATTGCCTGACGAATCAGGCAGGGCTTCTTTTGCCAGTAGTGTTGAATGAATTCGGATCTGTCGAATCCCTGGAGTTGCCATATCATGTTCATCCGCCATGGATCAGGTCGGCCCTGGAAATTCTTCTAAATTTCACGTGCCTGAATGTCAGCATTGCCAATATAGGACTCCGGCGTCAAATCAGTCAACTGCTGCTTCGCATGCTCAGGGATATCCAGGCTCTGCACGAACTCACGAATGACCTGCGCATCGATCTGGCGCCCACGGGTCAACGCTTTTAACTTTTCATACGGCTGCTCAACCCCATAGCGGCGCATGACTGTTTGCACAGGCTCGGCCAACACGCCCCAGTTTTGATTTAAATCCTGGCTTATCGCTTCCCGATCGACTTGGAGTTTTGAAATACCAAGCTGCAATGATTCCAACGCGATCAGGCTATACGCAAATCCACTGCCGATATTACGCAATACGGTGGAATCGCTGAGGTCACGCTGCCACCGCGATACCGGTAGTTTTTCTGCCAGGTGGCTGAGCACGGCATTCGCAATACCAAAATTGCCCTCTGCATTTTCAAAATCGATTGGGTTCACCTTATGGGGCATGGTGGATGACCCTACTTCATCGGCAATCGTTTTTTGCCTGAAATAACCAATCGAGATATAGCTCCAGATATCCCGACTAAAATCAATCAGGATGGTATTGCAGCGACGCAGCGCATCAAATAATTCTGCAATATAGTCATGGGGTTCGATTTGCGTGGTATAGGGGTTAAACCGAATTCCGAGGGATTCCACGAACTGCCGGGCAAATGCAGGCCAGTCCACTTCGGGATAGGCACTTAACTGGGCATTGTAATTACCGACCGCGCCGTTGATTTTTCCCAGCATGTCAAGCTTGTCAATTTGGCTGATCTGCCTGTCCAGACGATAAACTACATTGGCCATCTCTTTACCCAGGGTAGTGGGGGAGGCCGGTTGCCCATGGGTTCTACCCAGCATCGCCACATCGGCATGCTGGTGGGCAAGATTTTTGATTGACTCGACTACCCGGGCAAGGGCTGGCATTAACACCTGATCTTTGCCCGTACCAAGCATCAAGGCGTGTGACAGGTTATTAATGTCCTCAGAGGTGCAGGCAAAATGGAAGAACTCCCGGACCTTGCCTAACTCGGTTGAATCGGCAACCTGTTCCTTGAGGAAATACTCAACCGCTTTTACATCATGATTAGTGGTCTTTTCTATATCTTTGATTCGTTGTGCTTGACCAGGATCGAACTCAGAAATAATTGACTCGAGCAGGCTATTTGCTTTTTTCGAGAAAACAGGCACCTCGGTAATCGCCGGGTGATTCGAGAGCGCCTGGAGCCAACGTATCTCGACCAGTACGCGGTGGCGTATTAGACCATATTCACTGAATATTGAGCGCAACGATTCGGACTTTCCTGCATAGCGTCCGTCAATCGGGGATATGGCGGTAAGAGGACTTAATTCCATGGTTGTGAACGCAATTGGTAAAACGATATTCTACATGATATTGGACAGGCGAAAATGGCTTTCGCACCATCCCGTAGGTTATCGGGATGGCCGGACTGGGGATCGATTTAATCGACTAGTTGATCAGGAAACCTGGTAGGATTTATGCTTGAATATTGCCTTTTTACCCGACTGATATTCTTTATCGGTGATCACTTCTTCATTCTTTAAGCGTCGAAGTTCCTGCAGTTCACGCGCTAGAAACTTGGCTATCGAATAGTTTCTCTTGGCTTTTTCATTTTTTACCTGTTTTACAAAGTTACTGAGGAATTTCCGACAAGTTTTCTTGTTCGGATACTTGTTAAGAATCTCAATATACTTCACCCGCCCGTACTGGCTTTTGAAGATTACTCTATCGTAAGAATTACTGATAAACAGCAGTAGTGACATCATCATTGCCGCAATCACAACAGCAACAGAAACACTGTAATAAGTGGTTGGGGTAAGCGGTTTGGTAAACCATCCTAAATAGACCATCGCTGAACCAATCAACGCTAGACTCACCGAGGCAAAAAACCATGACCAGGCAATATTTCTTCGTCGATACGGGCGAGGATCCAGGAAAGATAAATCAACCCGGTACCTGTACTTGCGTTTGCCTTTGTTTTTAATCGTCTGGTAACAATGATGGTCGTTAAATACTGTTACTTTACGATAGTTACCGGTTAATTTGTTGGATTGTTCAAATTCCAGGTTAATTTTTTTTATTTTTACCTTCTCATCGTCACTAAACCAGGTAGTTTCGGCAGAAGTTTCTAGTTCTATCTCGATATTATCCATAAATTGGCTTGCCATCGGTGCTGGGTTGTCAGAATTTAATTAAGTGAGACTTTAAAACTAGCATAAAACTGTTTTATATCTCGTATTTACGCTAATTTGTTAACAAGTTCGTTGAATAGCTCGCCTGGAAGAGGGGTTAGAGCCATGGCCCAATGAAGGAGATGTTTCGATTGAGGACATTAATATCATTTACTTTACATAATATACATTATACGCAATTATAGTCGTTTAATAATTAGTGACTTAATTAAAATAAAGATTAATTAATTGAAATTATTAACCAGTCTCACATTACAACTTAAGCTAATTGATCTACCATGCTGCACGAACCTTATTATTAATAAACTCTTCAACTCCGAGATGAATTGATGGCAGCAACCAAGGAAATTTATGCCCGCCCTGTTTATTTAATCGATGGTAGTCGCACGCCTTTTTTGAAGGCACGCGGTAAGCCAGGCCCCTTTAAACACGCGGAGTTGGGTATTTATGCAGCGCGCCCGCTAATTCAACGTATGCCATTCTCGGCTAAAGATTTTGACGAGGTGATCATGGGTTCAACTATGCCTGGACCCGATGAAGCGAATATCGCCCGAATTGTGGCACTCAGACTTGGCTGTGGGGATGATATCCCGGCCTATACCGTACACAGGAACTGCGCTTCCGGCATGCAGGCCCTGGATTCTGCCGCAATGTCGATCGCCAGTGGCCGCGCCGAACTGATACTTGCCGGCGGTATCGAGGCTATGAGCCAGGCACCACTGCTACTGCACCCGAAGATGGTGACCTGGCTAGCGTCCTGGT